>Ga0306912_1000794_pt1 | contig 16940 bp, 16 predicted proteins | sample AntRauFillE10628_FD_190443 | JGI IMG/M metagenome (GOLD analysis project Ga0306912, IMG submission 190443) | Saline lake microbial communities from Rauer Islands, Antarctica - Metagenome Filla E10 #628 (v2) (version 2) | ecosystem: Environmental > Aquatic > Non-marine Saline and Alkaline >... | reverse complement strand
CGCCTGTCATAGGTAACCCTCGAGACGACCTCGAAAAACCGGGTGTTTACCCGTAACCCGGAAGACTCTAACCCCAGACCGGCAAACTCCGGCAGCGCCAGAAAATCCTGAACCGTTTGAAACGGCTCTTCTGCGCGCTTTTCAAGTATCGCCATTCCCTGAGCCAGCGTAAGCTGATTGTCCAAGGACGCGATGACGGCAGCGGTTGCTGTATTCACATTAATCCCCGCGCCAGACACTGGCAAGGCTGTGACGTGCGGTAGCAGTGACCGATAGGCTTCCTCGGTCATACCCTCTATCAGCCGAAGCTCGGAGACACTGGTAAAACGCTGGTTGGCAGCCCGGTAAGCCGGCTCGGCCACCAGATACCGGCCGTCTTCGGCGCCGTAGGCGCTGACCGTCTGATCGTTGGCATCAACCCAGTCGATCAGTGCATCAACCCTGAAGCTGGTAATATCCAGCAGCTCCAGCAGCGCAGCCATCCGTTCTCTGGTAACCGGGTCTACCGCGTCGTCTCCCCGAACCAGATCATTCAGATTGAACCGCCCGCCCAGGCCATCAATCTGAACCTCGGCGACCGCCACCACGCGATCATCGCCCTCGATGGTACTTTCAACAGGCAAGACGGCTGAATTGGCGGCCCAGAACTCGTCAAGACTGTCGATCAGGGCGTTATTCTCCTGATCCTCTTCATAGTCACGGACAAGAATCCGTTTGGCAAAGGCTTCTGCGCCCAGCGCAATGCTGTATCCCTGCTGTTGCGCAAGATAGTGGCCTGCGCTGAAAATACGCAATTCCTGTTTTGGTGCCATGCCGGCGGCAACCAGGGTTACCAGCGCCATCGCCAGTAATACCATCAATAAGGCAACGCCGGTTTGTCGTCCGGCATCGACAGCACGAAACCTGGGATCAGCCACCGCCGGCCCCCCCGGAGGTTTCACCTTCGACTGCTTCTGGTTCTACAGTCTGTTCTGTTGTTACCGAGCCTGCGTTAATTTCATTCTGGGCCGCATCAGCATCGAATCGCGCCAGAGTAAACGTGCGGGAGAGAATCCCAAACCGCTCATGCTCGATCACCACCTCCAGCCCCAGTGGCAGCAACACCTCCGGCTTTGTTCCCTGGGATTGGCCTGCCATGGTCTCGTCATCTGGCCAGTTATCCCGCCAGTTTTGCTGGTCATCAAGAAAACGGATGCGGAAATCGGTGACATTTTCCAACATTGTTGCTTCGCGGCTCTCGTCTTCCTGGGCCTGATCCACTGAGACCCAGTAACGCCGCCGGATCGTGTCACCGGTGTATTCCCACCCCACTCTTTGCAGGCTACTGCGGCGAATCCCGAGAGGGTTCCGCCACCCCTGACGGGTCAATAACAATGCGAAATCGGTTTCCCGGCTCGTCAGCGCAAGGCCAAAGTCGCCATATATGTCGCGGGCCGGGCGGTTCACGATCTGCGTAATGTCCCGCTCCAGAAACAACACGGTGCGTTGAAGTGCCTCGAACTGGACGGCCAGTTCATCCACCCTGTCCCGGGATTGCACAATGCCGGAGAGTACCTGCCACACACCCAGGCCAATAACCGCTGTGATGCCAATAGCAATCAGCACCTCGAGTAACGTAAAACCGCGCGCAGCCCGCATCAGTCAGACCCTATAAATGCCGAGAGTGAGTGCACCCGGCCAGGTTCTGAACCGTCACCGCGGTATTTACTGACGGCCACCTCAACGCGCCGTATCGACGGGTCCTGGCTGCTGATAACAGCCGTATCCACCCGCCACCGAAACGGGCCGTAATCCAGGTCTTCGCTGTTGACGGACACCGATGGCAGTGTTTCCTGAAGTCTGAGTTCATTGATTTTATTATCGGCCACCCAGCCTGCGAGCGTTTTGTCCCGGACTCTTTCGTAAGTGGCGATGTACTGACTGCTCATTTGGGCGGCGACGGTTGCGATGATGCTGAATACGAGCAGCGCCACCAGGACTTCAATGAGCGTAAATCCCTTCGCGGGCCTCATTCTTCCTCTGCTCCGGGCTTGCCAGGATGCTGCCACTCGATCGGCGACACCCCGTCAGCTAGGACGCTGTGAACATACTCCCCACCGCCAGGCCCCCGGTTGCCAATGCTGAATTCCAGCTCGAATGGCGTGGTCTCGCCGCTCGAAAACAGCACAACATCAGGCCTCGGCTTATCGTCACTGCTTTCAAGACGGGGGGCATCGTTTTCTATATATTTGGTAACCACCAACCACTCGGGCATCGCGCGCTGTCGAAACAGACGTTCACCCGCGGGTTTCCAATCGCCGGCTTGCTGGTCATAAGCCAGGAACTGGTAATACTCTTCCTCAATCACCAGCCCGAACTCGGTATTGTTAAGCACCGCCTGCTCCGAAACGGTCTGCATCAGCAGGAATATCTGCTCGACTTCGTTATCGAGATCCCGCCTTACGGAATTGCCGCCGAGCGTGAAGGTCGCGAGCGCCACCAGCATCCCGACGACAACCATAACCACCAGAATTTCAATCAACGTGAAGCCAGACGAATCTCCCCGCGAAGACAGGTCCACTTAATCCCTTACTTTCCAGACACTGATATCGGCAGCGTCTCCATCTCCACCTTCCTGACCGTCAGAGCCAAAAGAGTAGAGGTCATAAGGACCTTCGGTACCGGGACTGACGTATTGATACGCGGCGCCCCATGGATCCGCTGGCACTGAATTCATATAACCGTCCGGGTTCCAGTTTCTCGGTTCCGGGCTGCCACCTGGCTTGGATACCAGCGCTTCAAGCCCCTGCTGCGTCGATGGGTAGTGGCTGTTATCAAGGCGATAAAGGTCCAGCGCGTTTGCGATGCTGCGCATCTGGGCTTCTGCGGCGGTCACCCGCGCTTCATCACCACGACCGATGATGTTCGGGGCCACGATCGCAATCAAAAGGCCGAGGATGACAAGCACCACCATGATTTCAATGAGCGTGAAACCGCGTTGTGAACGGTGGTTTGTCCGGGTTTTATTGTTCATTTTTTGTTGCCTCTTACTCCGTAAAGGGTTGTCCGTTGTAACCTCTCTGGTCACGCAATCAAATTGCTCATGTTCAGTATTGGTAACATGATGCCAAGCACAATGATCAACACCACTGCCCCCATGAACAGCAGCATCAATGGCTCAAACAGGCCGACCATGGTGGCAATTTTTGCCTGGAGAGCCTTTTCCTGCATGTTGGCCGTTCGCTCGAGCATGCTGTCCAGTTCACCACTCGCCTCGCCACTGGCAATCATGTGCAACATCATCGGCGGGAAATAGCCGGTCTGATCGAGCGCCCGGTGTAAGGAACCGCCCTCACTCACCTTACGGGCCGCATCTTTCAACACAAGCCGCAGGTGATCATTGGACAGTACCTCGCCCGCTATTTTCATAGCCTCAACCAGCGGCACACCACTGGTGGTCAGAATACTGAGGGTGCTGGCGTACTGCGCCGTGCTCACACCCCGGATCATGTTAGCGAATAGTGGCAAATTCAGCAGGCTCTGGTGAATACGCATTCGGAACGCTGACCGTTTCAGTGCAATCCGGAAACCGACAATGCTCGCAACGATCAACAGCGCCACATAGACGCCATAGCTCCCAATGAACCCGGAGACCGATAACAGGGCATCTGTCAGCGCAGGAAGATCCTGCCCCTGGTTGACAAACACTTCAATGATATCCGGCACCACATACGTGAGCAGGAAGACTACAATGGCGATGGCCACAACGCTCAGGATGATCGGATAAATTGCGGCGAGCTGAATTTTCTGACGTGATTCCTGGCGGGTCTGAGTGTAGTCCGCCAACCGGTTCAGCACGAGATCCAGGTGACCAGCATGCTCCCCCGCCGCCACCGTTGACCGGTAAAGACGCGGGAAAGCCCGGGGAAACTCGCCAAAACTTTCCGCCAGGCTGTAGCCTTCCATGACCTTTGCGCGAATCGCGATAAGCATACTGCGGATGCGGGGCTTGTCCGACTGGCGGGAGGTGGCAGACAGCGCCTGCTCGATCGGAATGCCGGACTGGATCAGCGTAGCCAACTGCCGGGTGATCAACGCAAGATCCGCCACACTGATCGCCCCCCGACCGGCCAGCGAACTACCCTGCTTTTGCCTCTCTGTGGCGTGCTGCACTTCAAGCGGCGTCATACCCCGCTCTCTGAGCATCTGACGAACCGCCCGCGGGGCGTCGGCTTCCATCACCCCCTTTTTCTGTTTTCCGCGGCTGTCCAGCGCCTTGTAATCAAATGCGGGCATGAGGCTATCGGCTCCGATGGGTGACGCGGAGCACTTCTTCCACTGTCGTTACCCCGTCGATAATCTTCTGCACGCCGTCGGCATGAATACTGGGACCGTGCCGGCGAGCTTCATGTTCAAGTTCAAGCTCGCCGGCGCGTTTGTGTATCAGAGCGCTGATTTCCTCGTTAACCTCAACGACTTCATAGATACCGATGCGGCCCTTATAACCGAGGTCGTTACAGGCTTCGCAGCCACGCGCCCTGTAGAGCGTTGGCGGGCTGGCACTGTCCCTCTGAATAAAGTCGCAATGCTCTTCGCTGGGCGTATAGGCCTCACGGCAGTTCTGACACAACACCCGGACAAGGCGCTGGGCGACCAACCCCACCAGACTGGATGAAATCAGGAAAGGTTCAATGCCCATATCCATCAGGCGCGTAATGGCACCTACGGCCGTATTGGTGTGCAATGTCGAAAAGACCAGGTGTCCTGTCAGGCTGGCTTGAACCGCAATTTCAGCGGTCTCGATATCCCGTATTTCCCCAATCATCACCACATCCGGATCCTGGCGGAGAATGGCCCGCAGCCCCCTGGCAAACGTCATGTCGACTTTGGTATTGACCTGGGTCTGGCCGATACCGGGAAGGTTGTACTCGATTGGGTCTTCTACCGTCAGGATGTTGCGGGTGCGGTCGTTGATTTCCTGAAGTCCGGCATAAAGGGATGTGGATTTACCGGAGCCGGTTGGACCAGTGACCAGAAGAATACCGTAAGGTCGCTGTATCAGACGGCGAAGAACCTTGAGGTCACCCGATGCCATGCCAAGAGATTCGAGCCGGATTGCTCCGGCTTGCTTGTCCAGCAATCGCAAAACAACGCGTTCGCCGCCGGATGACGGCATGGTGGATACCCGCAAATCGATCTCGCGACCGCCCACACGAAGGGCGATACGACCGTCCTGGGGAATCCGTTTTTCTGCGATGTCCAGCTTGGCCATGACCTTGATGCGAGACACCAGCAGCGGCGCAAGCGCCCGTTTCGGCTGAACCACTTCCCGAAGAACGCCATCAACCCGGAACCTGACCACCAACCTTGTTTCATAAGTCTCAATGTGGACGTCCGAGGCGCTGGTTTTGACAGCCTCAGTAAGGATGGCGTTAATCAACCTGATGATGGGCGCGTCATCTTCCTGTTCCAGTAAGTCCTCGGTTTCCGGCACGGATTCGGCAAGCGACGCCAGATCCATGTCATCGCCGATTCCTTCAACCATTTGCATGGCTTCCACTGAGTCGTTTTGGTATGCCGCATTGAGCGCGGAATCAAACTGCGCAGGTTCAATCGTTGTAAAACGGGCATGACCGCCGCTGATCCGATTTGCTTCGGCCAGCGCCGTGTGAGCAGCGCCTGGCCTGATCAGAATAACGGCTTCGCCGTTGTCGTCACGGGTTAAAATGACACCATTGCGTTTCGCAAACATAAACGGCAGGCGGCCTAGAGGCGCATCCTGCGGTTGTAATTGGGTGTCTTTATCCACAATCGGCAGAATCCTTGTTATTCGATCAGCCTTGAAGGCTACCACAGGAATTGGAACCGCAGAATAACCCGATACACTATACTGCCATTTAAACCTTACAGTCTGATAACCTGTGGCTCTCATCAGGTCTGACATCGCATTTTCGGGACTCGACATGCTCTCAATCAGCCCCAGATTACCTATCATTCTGGCCGTTGTTACCGGCATGGGCATGGTATTCATTACGGCGTGGCAGGCCTATGGTTTCACGCAGTCCCAAAGTAGTTCATCAGCCGCTGCCGCTGGTCACTCTGCTGCCCAGAACAGCCAACCCGAGCAGCAAACTCCCGACCTGTCACTGGCCTCTGTGTCGATGTTCGGGGATGCAAGCCAGGCCGATTTGGCCGCTCAGGAAAGTATCGACAACCTTCCGGAGACCAACCTCAAACTGTTCCTCAGGGGTGTTATGTCGGCGTCCGGCAATTTTTCGGGTAGCGCACTTGTTGAAGACAGCAAAAACCACACCGAAGCCTATCTGGCGGGTGATGAACTTCCGGGCAATGCAACACTCAGAACCGTGCGTCCGGACCGGATAATCATTGAAAGGTCCGGTGCGCTGGAAAATCTGTATTTCCCGGCCAATGAAGACCGCGGTGGAATCTCTTTGGTGAACAATAATTCCGGTAGCGGCAACGTTGGCGCCGACCCCGATCAGGGTAAAAACCAGCAACAGGAAGAACTGAAACAGCGGCTTGAGCAATTACGAAATCGGCTCAATAACAACAACTGAAACAAAGGCAAACCAGATGTCGGTCGCAGAATACCTGCTCCCCTACGACTTTTCCCCGCTCACTATTTTCGTCTACATCCTGGTGCTGGGTCTCTACAGTTACGGGCTTTTCAGAATGCCTGCCACCGAACGGCCCGGCGGCGGCCGTATCGTCCTTTTTACTCTTGGCGTACTGCTCTGTTACGGGGTGATGCAGACCCAGTTCGATTACTACTCCCAGTACATGTTTTTCGTTCATCGTGGGCAGCACCTGATTTTGCATCACCTGGGTCCGATTCTGATTGCGCTGTCAAACCCTTTGCCCGTCATGCAGTTCCTGTATCGTCGGATACCGAAGGTCGTTCGGCCCTTCCTGGCACCCGTCGGCTGGCTTTATCGGATTCTCCAGCAGCCTGTTGTCGCCTCTTTCCTGTTTTTCGGATTGATCTACTTCTGGCTATGGCCGTCGATTCACTTCGACGCCATGCTCAGCCGCGACCTGTACTGGGTGATGAACTGGAGCATGTTGATTGACGGGCTGCTGTTCTGGTGGCTGATTTTTGACCCACGCTCACCGTTTACCACCGACGCGCTGGGGTATGGCAAGCGTATGATCTGCCTGGCCGCGGTGGCCGTCCCGCAAATGATCCTGGGCGCGATCATCGTATTTTCCCGGGGCATGGTTTACGACGTCTATGAGGTTTGCGGTCGCGCCTGGCCCATGCCGCCCGACACAGACCAGCTGATTGGCGGGGTGCTGACCTGGATTCCCCCCGCCATGATGAGCATTTTTGGTATTTTGATTATCCTCAGGCGCACCCTGCGTGAAGACACAGAACACGCCTCCCACCCGATGCAAAAAGAGGTCACCCAATGAAACTCAGGACGACCCGGTCATTCCGGTATCATCTAACCGGCATTCTCGCTCTCTCGGCGCTGACAATGGCTGGATGTTCCGGGGATCAGTACGACTGGAATGCCAAGGACATCAGCGGTTTGATGCCGGAGCTGGACTATCAGCTTACGGACACCAACGGTGGAAGCGTGTCGGCTGAGGAGACGTCCGGCAACATTCGCATGTTATCTTTCGGGTTTACTTCCTGTCCGGATATCTGTCCGACAACCTTGCAGAAGCTCTCACGCGCGGTCGATGAGCTCCCGGAGGCGATACGCAAAGATGTCAAAATCATGTTTGTCAGCGTCGACCCGAATCGGGATACCCCGGAACGCATCAAAAGCTACGTCGAGTTCTTCAGCGACAGCATCATTGGCCTGACCGGCAGCGAAGACAATCTCAGAGCCCTCAGTAAACGTTACCGGACAACCTTCGGCTACGCCGAGCCTGATGACAAAGGGAATTACGACGTCTCCCACAGTTCCGCTGTGTATGTGTTCGATCGCGAAGGCAATGCACGACTTCTGGTCCGCCCAGAGCAACAAAGCCTTGACGAGCTCAAGTCGGATCTTTCCGAACTTGCACGCAGAGCCGGATAAATCACATTTGGTTCGGTTTAAGTGTATTTAAATCGAACCAATCTCTGTTGATGGTCGTAGAGTTGAATTACTATTTCATCACTTCAACCCTGGTAAGGCGACTATCGTGCGCATCCACGCCTATCTCAACACCAACGACGCGGATCAGAGTCTGGCTGAACTCAAAGCGGATTTTGAAACGTTTGCCCGGCGTAAACGGCACCGGATCAGTACTTTTTATATTGAAAAGCCTGAACCGGCCGCTCGCTCCAGTCTTTTTCGGCTACTGCGGAATAAAGGTCTTGCCATCGCCTCTCAAAGTCGCGTTCCCGGCCGCTCCAAGCCAGAAGCCCGCGAAGAGCTGTTTAAATTACTGAAACAGGCGCGTCCTAACGATGTTGTGCTCATCGAAAGTACGGGATTGCTCGCCCAGCTTTCGCAGGATGACTGGCAACAGTTTGCGCAAAAAGTCAGAGAACGGAAAATCCGGCTTGTCACACTGGATCTGAAAGCTTCATGGGCCATGGTAACCAGTGAAAGCGCCATGGCACCAATGGCGACTCAACTGACAGACATGATGCTGGAAATGCTTCAAAATCTGGCATTTAAGGAGAAAATTGAAAGGCGCAGCCGACAACACGAAGGCATTGCAAGGGCCAAGGCCCGCGGCAAATATCGCGGTCGACCAGTGGATGTAAGAAAGCACCAGAAGATCCTGGCACTCCTTGACGAAGGTCACAGCTGGAGCGAGGTATGTAAAGAAACCGGTGCCTCAAGATCCACCGTTGCGCGTGTTGTAAAAGCGGGTAACCCCTAATTCCTTTATAAGTCTCACGCCCGGATTACGTAATTGAATCCAGTCTGTTCTACTATTCAGCTAGGTGCCCGGTTTCGGAGCGCCGAGTCAGCCCGAGCAACTGGTTAATCCTCCGGTTGGCGGGAAGACACCCGGAGGTAAGCACAATGCCGAAGAATCAGGCGCCGCCAAATCCAGACCCACTTGGCGACCAGAGTGAGCGGAAGTTCTTTGAGCTGATCGAGAGTCTGCCAATGGTGGCCGTGCAGGGCTATGACAAACATCGTCGGGTCATTTACTGGAACGAAGCAAGTCGGCGACTTTACGGTTATACCCGGGAAGAGACCCAGGGTCAGTTACTGGAAGACCTGATCGTCCCGGAGCATATGCGCGATGGTGTCATTCAGGCTCACGAGGACTGGTTGAATAAAAACATCAGCATTCCCTCCGAAGAAATCGACCTGGTACACAAGACCGGGCGACCGGTTCCGGTTTACTCCAGCCACGTGATGATCAAGCAGGAAACCGGCGAATGCGAAATGTTCTGCATTGATATCAGCTTGCAGGAGCAGAAAAAGGCGCGGGAAGAGCTTTACCGTATGGCGAGCTTCGATGAGCTGACCCAGTTGCCCAATCGGCGCCTGATGGAGACCGAGCTGTCGTTGCGACTGGGTGAAGCGGCCCGCACCGGGCGCGCAATGGCAGTAGTATTTATTGACCTCGATAATTTCAAACTGATCAACGATACCCTCGGCCACCATCAAGGGGACAAGCTACTCCAGGCTGTTGCCGACGCCTTGAAAACAGAAATTCGCAGCTACGACCTGTTGAGCCGTTTTGGTGGCGACGAATTCGTATTGTTGTTGTTCGATGTTACAGCGCCTGAACGTATTCACGAACTTCTTCGACGGCTGATTGTCCGGCTTGACCAGGGTTTTATCCTGGACCGCGACAGTTACCCGGTTACCGCAAGCTTTGGCATCAGCCTGTTTCCGGAAGACGGTCAGACAGTTGCCGAGCTGATGGGAAATGCCGACGCCGCCATGTACCAGGCCAAGGAAAAAGGCAAAAACAACGTCTGTTTTTACACCTCGGACATCAACGACCGTCTCGTTCACTATCAGGAAATGACGGCCCTTCTCCGGCGGGCTATCGCGGCCGACAGCCTACAGCTGTTTTTTCAGCCGCAAATCGATCTTGAGCACGGGGGCGTCACTTCCTGCGAGGCTTTGTTGCGCTGTTTCGACGGAGGTTCCGAATCGATTTGCCCGGCGGTTTTTATTCCGGTTGCAGAAAAGTCCGGCCTGATTCTGCGCATCGGAGACTGGGTTATAGACGCAGCCTGCAAGCAGCTGAAGGCCTGGCAAGGCACGCCACTTGAGCACACACGGATCGATATCAACCTGTCAGGCAGACAACTGACCAACCCTTACCTGGCAGACCATATCCTGCAGATTTTGCAGGACTATGACCTTGACCCGTCCCAACTTGGACTGGAGCTGACGGAAAATGAGGTGTTCGGCGGTGACGAGGCCCAGATAACCCAGCTGAAAAAACTCAAACAGGCCGGTGCGCACATCTCGATTGACGACTTCGGGACCGGGTACTCGTCTCTCGTGTATTTGAGACAGCTGCCGGTCAGCAGTCTTAAAATCGACCGAAGCTTCCTGCACCATGCAATGCAGAACGATAGCGACATGGCGATCATGCAAGCGATGATCACCGTTGGGCACAGCCTTGGACTGACCGTGGTCGTTGAGGGAGTGGAGACGGTTCAACAGGATAAACGGATCAGGGCGCTGGGGTGCGATAAAGCTCAGGGGTTTCTATACGCCAGGCCCATGCCTGCAGAACAGATGCTGGCCTTTATTAGCTCATAATGAACGAACAACAGGTTGTGTGTAAAAATGGAGGCGCGGGTCGGAATCGAACCGGCGTTAACGGAGTTGCAGTCCGCTGCATGACCACTCTGCCACCGCGCCTGGAAAAGTTCGAAGGGGATTCGATACTTTTTGCTCTCAGGTGGGCATTGAGAGACTGTGTTAATTGGAGCGGGAAACGAGATTCGAACTCGCGACCCCAACCTTGGCAAGGTTGTGCTCTACCACTGAGCTATTCCCGCTTGATCAACGAGGGCGTATTCTACGGATTCGGCCGATTGGGTCAACCTCTTTTTGAAATTTTTGTTTTACTTCAGGTGCTAAGACCATGTCGTCTCCCGGCAAACTTCGTTTTAACAACGACCAGCTGATGCTCAGTGGAGACTGGACGCTTCGGTACTATGCGGAACTGAAAGCGGCCGTCGAGAAAGCAGGCTCCGTCGGGTCATCGGTTGACGCCGCAGACATCAATCAAATTGATGTTCTGGACACAGCCGGTGCGTCATTACTTGCGGAGCTTGTAGGGGTTGAAAAGCTGGGGCGGCTAGCGACACAGAACCGGCAATTGAGCGAAGACCGTCGTGGACTGATCAATATCATTGTTCAGTCGCAGACCGGAGCGGAGGAACCGCCTGCTAGACCGCGCATGTCGGCCAGTGAATTTGCAGCCGGTATAGGGGAAAAAATAGCAAAGACAACAGGTCAGTTGTGGCTTCTGGTCGGATTTGCCGGACAACTGATCACAACGTTACTGGCCATTCTTCCCCAGCCCCGGCGGTGGCGGGTAACGTCTTTTGTCACTTACGTTCACCAGACAGGCCTGAACGCCGTGCCCATCGTGGCCCTGCTGTCGTTTCTTGTGGGGGCGGTGGTCGCTTTTCTTGGCGCAACCATACTGGATAATTTCGGCGCCACTATTTACACGGTCAATCTGGTCGCTTTTTCATTTTTGCGAGAATTCGGCGTTATGCTGGCGGCCATTCTTGTGGCTGGACGCACTGCCAGTGCGTTCACTGCGCAATTAGGATCGATGAAGGTAAACGAGGAGATCGATGCCATTAAAACCCTGGGGCTGAACCCGATGGAGTTGCTGGTCATTCCTCGCGTCTTGGCGATGATGGTATCACTTCCTATCCTAACGCTTGTGAGCATGGTCAGTGGCATTGTCGGCGGCTCACTGGTCTGCATTTTTTCACTGAATATTACTCTGCCCCAGATTCTGCAAATTTTCGAGGATGGGATTCCCGTCATTCACCTGTATGTTGGTTTGAGTAAAGCGCCGGCGTTTGCGTTCATGATTTCGATAATAGGCTGCCTGGAAGGTTTTAAAACCGGCGGCAGTGCCCAGTCTGTCGGTGAGCACACCACCTCGGCCGTGGTACAGTCCATCTTCATGGTCATCCTGCTGGATTCGTTCGCGGCCATCTTTTTTATGGAGATGGGGTGGTGACCATTCCGACAAACCGAGCGCACCCAGTCATCAGCGTCAAAAACCTGGACAACCGGTTTTCTGGTCAGATCGTCCACGATAATCTGTGCCTTGATGTTCACCACCGGGAAATTCTGGGCGTCGTTGGCGGCTCCGGTACCGGGAAGTCCGTGCTTCTTCGCTCAATTGTCGGACTCCACAGGCCGGATGGCGGGACGGTGGAAATTTTCGGCCAGCAGATGCAGGCACTCAAAGCCAAACCGCGGTCAGATCTTGAGCGCAGGCTCGGGGTTCTGTTTCAGGGAGGCGCACTTTTCAGCTCGCTGACGTTGCAGGAAAACGTTGCCTTACCGCTGATCGAACATATCCGGCTGAGCAGAAAAGACGCTGAGCATCTGGCCCTGACCAAACTGGCACTGGTCGGGCTGCCCTCCGATGCCGCGTACAAGTATCCGGCAATGCTCTCTGGCGGAATGGTAAAACGCGCAGCACTGGCCCGAGCCCTGGTTATGGACCCGGAAATCCTGTTTCTGGACGAACCCACGGCGGGGCTGGATCCGATCGGTGCTGCTGCGTTCGACCGGCTTATTGTCACGCTGCGCAATGCACTGGGTTTTACCGTATTCCTGGTGACCCATGACCTGGACACTCTTTACACCACTTGCGATCGTGTGGCGGTGCTTGCGGATCGTCACGTACTGATCACCGACACCGTGCCGCGAGTGGAAGCAACAGACAACGAGTGGATCAGAGCCTACTTTCATGGCCCCCGGGGCCGCCAGGCCAGATCCGCTTCAGCCCAAGGCAAAAAGGAAACCTGAGTATGGAACCAAGGGCGCACCATGTACTGATCGGCCTGTTTACCCTGGCCGCCATTGTCAGTGGTCTTTTCTTCGCGCTGTGGCTGAACAATTCTGACAACGATCGGGATTACACCTGGTACGAAATAATATTTGGCGAGGGTGTAAGCGGGCTTTCCGAGGGCAGTCCGGTGAAATACAGCGGCATCCGGGTTGGCGATGTGGCCCTGCTACGGCTTGATCAGGACGACCCCCGCAACGTCAGGGCTCTGGTCCGCGTGTACAGCCATGTGCCAATCCGGGAGAACACCCGGGCCGGGCTGGCCATGACCAACATCACCGGAAGTATGAGCATCGAACTGGAAGGTGGAACGCCGGACCGACCAATTCTTCAGGGCTCACGGAGTGACCCGCCACTTATCAAGGCCGATCCTTCTACGCTGAAGTCAATCGTAGCGACGGGCGAGGAGTTGTTGGGCAAGCTCGATCGCCTGTTGACCAATTCCAACCGGGTCATGTCCGAGGACAATATTGATAATCTGACCCATAGTCTGGACAACCTTCAGTCTCTTTCCGCGGGCTTGATGGCCCGGCGGGAAGAAGTTAACGCCGTCTTTGCTCGGTTTGAAGAGATTTCGAAAGAGACCCGAGTGACTCTGGACACCTATCAGCGAGTCGGGACCAAGACCGAGTCCCTGTTGGACAATGAAGTTCAGACTTTTATTGGTTCGGCCAGTCAGGCCGCACAGACACTTGAACAATCAGCCGTGCGCATTGACAGGCTGTTGGCCCGCAACGAAGACGCTCTGAACCTCGGCATGCAGGGTGCGGGCGAACTTGGCCCCGCCCTCAGAGACATGAGAGCAACCCTGAACAATCTCAACGGCCTGATTAACCGAATGGAAGAAGATCCTGCCGGTCTCATATTTGGCAAAGAGCCTTTACCGGAGTTCACTCCATGACAAGCCGGTTTTTACCTGTACTGCTGGGCATGTTTGCCCTGACCATCGTTAGCGGATGCTCGGTATTGCCAGAACGCCCAGCGAAAGCCACCTTCATGTTACCTGCGCCGGACATACAACAGACCAGCGACCACCCCATTGCCCTGACCCTGCGGGTACTCCGACCTCACTCCGAGTCGCCTCTGGAAGGCACACGCATTCTGGTCAACCCGAATGCGCAGGCTATCAAGGCCTACGCCGGCGCAAAGTGGAGCAAACCCACGCCAGTGCTGATACGTGATCACTGGATTGACGGCATGCGCCAGCACGGCGGCTTCAAGGCAGTTGTCAACGAAACAAGTGCTGCGCTGAGTGACCTGTCACTGGCAAGCGACCTTACCCGCTTTCATATTCAATACCATCGGGGCCAGGCCACCGTATTCATTCAACTCGATGCGCAACTTCTTGATAGTCGCTCACGCAAGATCGTGGCGGCAAAACGGTTTGACGTTGAGCAGCCCATAGACGATCAGCCGATTGACCGGGTTATCGCCGGCTTCGGACGCGCCAACCAGACCCTCACTGAGAAGCTGGTGGCCTGGTCGGTGTCAGTCAGTCGCGGGATTCATGGGGAAACAGATCCGGCCAGGCCGCCTTCAGATATAGAATCATCGACCACAGAGTAAGGCCTGCCGCAACGTAGAGCAGGCCTAACCCGGCCCAGGTCCAGGTTTCACCGACCGGAAACGCCAGCAATAGCGTAATCGACACCATCTGGGCTGTCGTCTTGATTTTCCCGATGAAGGACACGGCGACACTGCCTCGGCTGCCGATTTCGGCCATCCACTCACGCAGCGCCGAAACCACGATTTCGCGCCCAATGATGATCGTAGCGGGAATGGTCAGAGCGAAATCGGAGTGCGCTTCGATCAACACCGTCAGGGCGACCGCCACCATCAGCTTGTCGGCGACAGGATCCAGAAACGCACCAAACGGCGTGGTCTGATCAAGTCGGCGCGCAAGGTAGCCATCCAGCCAATCGGTGCCCGCAGCCAATGCAAAAATCGCGGCACTGACAAAGTAACTCCACTGCAACGGCAAATAAAAAATAACGACGAATACCGGAATCATGGTAATGCGCGAGAGCGTGAGTATATTCGGTAGATTCATGAGTTCCCTATTCGTCATGCAGCACTGCGTATATGGTCTCTGCCAGCTTGCGGCTGATTCCCTGAACTTTGCTCATTTCCTCGACGCTGGCTTTTTTCAGATCCTGGATCCCGCCAAAGTATCGGATCAGATCCCGCCGGCGCTTTGGCCCCACACCTTCTATGCCTTCCAGAGTCGAGCTTCGGCGTTTCTTGTCCCGACGCGCCCGGTGGCCGGTGATGGCGAACCGGTGGGACTCGTCCCTGATATGTTGAATGAGGTGCAGCGCGGGTGAATCGGCAGGCACCCTGAAGACCGCGTCTGTCATGGCGTCAATCAGCTGTTCCATCCCGGCACGACGGGTCACGCCTTTGGCAACGCCAATCAGGGGGATGTCGGATATGCCCAATTCATCGAAAACCGCCTTTGCGATGCCGAGCTGACCTTTACCGCCGTCGATGAATACCAGATCGGGCCGCTTCCCTTCACCCGACACCATCCGTTTATAGCGACGGGTCAGGACCTGCTGCATAGCCGCGTAGTCATCACCGCCGGTTACACCTTCGATATTGTAAAGACGATAGTCGCTTTTCAAGGGCCCATTCTCGTCGAAAACCACACAGGATGCGACCGTGTTTTCCCCCTGACTGTGGCTGATATCAAAACATTCCATCCGCGCCGGTGTTTGCGGTAATTCCAGCAAATCCCGCAACGCCAGCAATCGGCGGTAGACGGTTTCCTTGCTCGCCAAGTGAGTCAGCAGCGTCTGATTTGCGTTCGTCATTGCCAACTCGACCCAACGACGCCGCTCACCCCGGACGTTTTTTCGAATCCGCGTATCTCTCCCGGCCGTCTCCGTCAGGGCCTGAGAGAGCAATTCCTGACCATCAACATCCAGAGGCACCAGAATATCCGGGGGAATTTCCCGCCGGGTGGTTCCGCCAAAATAATACTGGCCGAGGAAAGCGCTCAGCAGTTCGCCTTCAGATTGCTCAATACTGTATCGGGGAAAATAGTCTTTGGTACCCAGTACCCGACCACCCCGGACAATGATGACGACAATGCAGACAACCCCGGCATCTTGGGCAATGGCAATGACATCAGCGTCACCGCCCTCACCGTCCACGCTCTGCTGCTCCTGTACATGGCGCAGGTAGTTGAGCTGATCGCGATAGGCGGCCGCCTTCTCGAATTCCAGCGACTTTGATGCGTCCTCCATCGCGACCATCAAGTCCTGAAGAATCGCCGGGTTTTTTCCTTCCAGAAACATGGTCGCCCGCCGAACATCGGCCAGGTAGTCTTCCGGCGATATGAATCCGACACAAGGCGCCGTGCAACGATTAATCTGGTATTGCAGGCACGGCCGATTTCTGTTCCTGAAATAGCTTTCACTACAGGATCTTATGCGGAATATCTTCTGCAGAATATTAAGACTTTCCTTAACGGCACCCGAGCTTGGAAACGGCCCATACCAGGTGCCACCGCCCTTTTTGGTTCGCCCACGCCGAAACGTCAGGGACGGATAATCGTCATGGGCAGAACGGTAGATGTAAGGGTAGGACTTATCGTCCCGAAGCAAAATGTTGTAGGGCGGGCGCAGGGATTTGATCAGATTCTGCTCTAAAAGCAGAGCTTCAGTCTCGCTGCCGGTGATGGTGACTTCGATGGATTCAATTTTGGCCACCAGAGCTTCGGTTTTCGGAGCCAGGCCGGATTTGCGGAAATAACTGCTGACACGCTTTTTGAGATTGCGGGCCTTACCAACGTACAAAATGCCGCCGGCGGCATCATACATACGGTATACGCCTGGCCTCTCGGTAAGCCGCTTCAAGAAATGTTTTACATCAAACGAGCCGCGATCTTCGCTTTCTTCGGTCCCGTTGAAGTCATCAGACCTGGTCGGCATCGAGCAACCCGAGCCTGACTGCCATGAGCG
>Ga0306912_1000790_pt1 | contig 17041 bp, 16 predicted proteins | sample AntRauFillE10628_FD_190443 | JGI IMG/M metagenome (GOLD analysis project Ga0306912, IMG submission 190443) | Saline lake microbial communities from Rauer Islands, Antarctica - Metagenome Filla E10 #628 (v2) (version 2) | ecosystem: Environmental > Aquatic > Non-marine Saline and Alkaline >... | reverse complement strand
AAGTTCTGCCTTAGTCATCATAAGACACCGCATGTAATCAAACCCCGAGCCTATATCGTGCTTTCCTTTTCCTTCGCCCCTAACGTGGTCTCCGCTTACCATTTTGTGAGTTAATATGCTTTCATCGGGATATAATTCAAATCGCTTACATACTATCGCAGACTGCTTAGCGAGCATATCATAATGACCTTGAGTATATGTACTAGGCAGCTTCATAGCATTAAGAAGTTCAGCGTAATTAGTTGCTTTTATTAAAGCTTCAAATCCAACCGAACACTCGTTTAAATCACTGTCTCCGTTCCACTCGCTTTCTCCTGCATGCCAACACACTTTACCAAAGTCATTCCAATGTAAGTAGCTGCCGTCAGGCTGTATTCCTCCATGCGCAGACAAGTTTAAGTGATTTAGCCATTGTTTAGCTGTGTAGGTTTTACCCTCGCTAACAATATACTCGCCCATCGCATGCCATATTACATATTTAGGTATCATACTGCTTTGTTTATATTACCACTCCTCTCCTGAGTACGCCATTATTTTAACATTTTTATTAGTTCCATTAATGTTGCTCCCATTATCCCTGTTCCAATACCGAATCCCGAAACAGTCCAAACAACCCGTTTTCTGAGTGTTTCTAGCTTATCTACTTTTTTCATGATAGTATCCACATCATTGTTAATAATATCTTGAACCTCTTTAATCCTGTCCTGAAATGATTTATCTATCCTGTGCATATCTGATTGAGTAGATTTATTGTAATCAATTAAGCCTAATACTTTGTTCGTTGGGTCGCCATAAATAGCCCTGTTTACCTCTTCTATATTTTTTTGCACGTTAGAAATACTAGATTTAATTTCAGGAAGTACTACCTGTAGGTACTCCATCATTAAACTTAACTCACTTCTATCCTTGCCGTTCATGTCAGTATCTTTATACATTTCTTTATTCCTAAATACATCCAACTTAAAACCCCTAAAGGTACACAAACTAAAACAAGCAAAATAGATAAAATTACCAAAGTAGCTACTCCTCCTTTTGCGAACTTGTAATCTTCTTTGCTGTCTTTTTTGTATGCTTCAATACAGTGCTCTTTTCCATCTAACGGAAAGAAAGCTGTATCAATAATAAGTTCGCAAATAATCCAAAAGTTACTCGGACTGTTTTGAACTTTTTCCCCTATTCGTGCGGAAATACTAATATCTGCAGACCCACCAAGCCAAGCGTTGAAATATTGACTGTGAGCCTGCATTAAATTTAAAAAATAGTTTCTGTTATAATCCATACTAAGATAGTGTTGGTCGCCTCTGCTGCCTTCCGCTTGCAGCTATTTGCAAATTATTAATCGCTGTTAAATTATCATTTATCCTGACTTTAAGGTTTATTTACTCGGAGGTAATACAGGTTGGTCGGTAATCACGTTGCCTGCCTCATCGTAAATCTTCTGAGTGTTACCAATATACAACCTAAATATCCCATTTACAATTGCTTTTTTAATTGCATCTGCTAAAGGACTAATCTTAAATAAGTCGTAATCCTCTTGAGGAGTCTGTCTAGTGCTTTTTAAAGTGTTAATTCTCTGCCCCGTAGGCGTTATGTCGAATTTCTCGTAAGACGTTCTTATTCGCCCTCTTTTAATGCTGATTTTATCAAAGACTATTACAGTATTCAGCCCTGTGGCTTCGTTAGGATATTCTACTTCTACCCCTTCCTCTGTCATTGTGATGGTGTATTCTGTTTCATTAATTGTTAATTGTTGCATATATTTTTTTTTATATTTTATATTCCGCCTCCGTCTGTAATTGTCCAGTTGTGGTCTGATATTAATGCTGCTCTTGCTGTTTCGGCTGCGCTGCCTAGTGTGTAGTTGGCTATATTAGCAACAAATATTACGTTATTTTGAACCATAAGTGATTCCCATCCTACGAGTAAAGAATCGTAGTTTATAGTTGACAACGGTGCATTAGTAAACATAAAATTCATATTAGTAACACTACTAACATCCCAAGACCCTATGTCTTGATTAAATGAAGAATCTCTGAACATTCTATACATATTAGTAACACTACTAACATCCCACGAACCTATGTCTTGATTAAATGGAGTGTTATAGAACATTTCACTCATATTAGTAACACTACTAACATCCCACGAACCTATGTCTTGATTAAATGGAGTGGTAAAGAACATTTCCCTCATATTAGTAACACTACTAACATCCCAAGACCCTATGTCTTGATTAAATGAAGAATCTCTGAACATTTCACTCATAGTAGTAACACTACTAACATCCCACGAACTTATGTCTTTATTAAATGAAGAATCTCTGAACATTCTATACATATTAGTAACACTACTAACACCCCACGAACCTATGTCTTGATTAAATGGAGTGGTATAGAACATTTCCCTCATATTAGTAACACTACTAACATCCCAAGACCCTATGTCTTGATTAAATGAAGAATCTCTGAACATTCTATACATATTAGTAACACTACTAACACCCCACGAACCTATGTCTTGATTAAATGGAGTGTTATAGAACATTTCACCCATAGTAGTAACACTACTAACATCCCACGAACCTATGTCTTGATTAAATGGAGTGGTAAAGAACATTCTATACATATTAGTAACACTACTAACATCCCAATTTCCTACATTTTGATTAAACAAAGAACAACCAAAGAACATCTCAAAAGCGTTAATAATATTTGACATATCCCAACTGTTAAAAGATGTGTTTCCAACTAAAGAACTACAATCTCGAAAGGCTCTTTGTGCCGTTGTTGCGAAACTTAAATTAGGAAAATCAATAGCAGTAATATCTAAATTAACGCATCCAAAAAACCAATTTTCAGTAATAAATTTAACTCCGTTTTGTCCTCCCCATTGCTTAACGTCTGTTATTTTCAACTTATCTCCCGCATTAGCAAACGCCCATCCTTCAATAATACCACTCATATCAATGTCATAACTCCCTGCTGTTGCATAGGTATGAGTTACTTCTGCTTGATTGAAAGTAGTTATCTGGTCAGTTGCTAAATCACCCCAATCAGCGTTAAAGTTGTAACTACCATTGCTCACTAAAGGCAAAGTAAAGCTATCGCCATCGTTCGCAATGTTTACGGTAATGATGAAGCTAGAAGTAGGATCTACACCTGCTCCGCTTCTCAATAAACTACGTCTGTTTATACTTCTCATATCTTATGCTTCTTGTGCTATCCAGTAAATTTTCCTGTCGTTTCGCTCCCATTCTACTACTATAAGGTTCAAAACGCCCGGCTCGTATTCTATGCCTCCCAGCAATACCCAATCGGCAGGCACTACTAAGGAAGTATCTTGGTGGTATATTTTTTGTGGGTTTCCTTTTTTGGCTGCCAAATTGGTATCTGTTAGGGTTCCTGTTAAGGGGGATAGATCTGTTCCGTAGTCTTTTGGTATTTCAAACGATATTTCATTGCCTGATTTTTGAACTGGCTCAATTAACCCAATGAGATCCCAATTTGCTGAATCTTGATCCGGTGAAGTATTGGTGTTTAGAGGTAAGGTTACCGATCCTTTTAAACGATAGATATTATTACTAACGCTTACAATCGAGTTAGCTGTATCGTAAACCCCATTTTCATAAGGCTTCAATACAATTGCGCTAACTCTGTTTTCTAGCTGCCATATTGCGCCATCAGTAGGAATGTTCTCAGTGTTATCATCTATTAAACTTATATACCACTGCCCTTGGTATAATACCGGATCCCCTGTTTGATAGACAGCCGTAGTAACCCACAGAAAGCCTCCTGTATCTGTAGTGGTTCCTAATAGGTCAGAAGCTAGAATTGCTCTCGTAACGCCTGTGGACTCGCTATAGAACACTAATTTATCCGTAGGATTAACATTATTGCTCGGAAACTCTTGAAATATCTGTTTTATGTTAGCGTTTGCCATTTTTTATCGTTTTATAAATCCATCATTAGCTACAATTAATCCACCGTCAGTTTCCAGACCACCAATATCGTCTGAGTTCTGCAGGTTGAACCATCCAACTTGCTCGACAATAGCTGTGGCACTTGCCAAGCCAAATCTATCTATGTATTCCGGCTCTCCTAATCCTTCCTCACAAATAAACTCAACACCATTGATCGTAACAACATCGTGAGATAACGCCACTGCTAGTTTTTCCAATAAGTAAGGTGGTAACATCACAAACTGGATCTCGAATTTTCTTTGAGGTTTAGCCCTTAAAAGTTTAACTGAGTTATCTGTATTTCTTATGGTCGTATTATTGCTTGCAGGTATTCTTTTAAACATTATACACTCCGGTCTGATCGTGTGAATTATGCCACTTGTGTAGTCTATATCGAACGCATTATCAAAATTAGAGTAATTGAGTTTCAAAGTATCTTTGAAGCTTTCCTGCACTCTTATAGGCTCACTTACAAAACATGTCTCAGTTTCAAACCCATCCAAATATGCTTTTACATAATAGTTTCCTTCATTTACTGTGTTAAAATCAATTGTAGCTTCGTAAATATTAAATTCTGCAGTCGATTCAATTATTCCTGCCTCCGCAATTACTTGGCTCAGGTTTACATCGTAATTTTTATCAATCACTAAATACTCTTGGTTAATTATAGGATCAACTTGAACTGCCTGCACTGTGTAGGTTCCGTTAAAAGCTGATAATTCTGCATTAATTATTTCAAGTATCGTATTTCCTTCATCAATTATTACTGGTATTGTGTCGAATCCAGAAAGATAAATTCTGCTTTGTCCGGCTCCGTTATTTTGAATACTAACACTAAAAAAATTTGATACTGAAAGCAGATTATTCACTTCAATTGAGTCATAAGAATTAACTACATTATCATCCTCGTCAACTAATTCAGTTTTTATTGTTGGAGTTTCGCTTTTGTACTGAACTCTTAATTTATCCAGTTGCCTAATTCTTTGTTGGTAACAAAAACCATAGCCAAAAGAACTAAACTGTTGTTTCTGCTGCTCATGGCTAGAGAGATCCGGAAAAAAACCATCTTCTATTTGACTTTTATTGAGTGCTCTTGAAAACGAAAGGCTTTGCATTTTTGGCACATCAAAAAACCCAATAACAGGATCCGGTTCTGGCGGTGGCTCTGAATCCCCTTTTGGTATTGTGTAAAATTTTGATCCTAAACCTATTCCTAAATACTCTTCATTTTGAATGAAGTAAATTATAGGCTCTTCATAAACATCCAGTTCAAAAACTTTTGTTGTCTTTTCATATCTCGATAAAAAACTACGGTAATTACCAGTGTCATCGTCTTTCCATGTGACTGCTAGATATATGAAATCATTAGTATAGTTTAGACCAATAAATTCCGCTCCTGCAAACCTAAATCCAACTTCGTCTGTAGGCTGAATAAACGCATCTTCAAAACCAGTTGCTTGAGCGGTTCCTATTGGTGTCGCTCCGGCTGTGTTTGTGTCAAACAACCTTGCTTCTTGGTTGCTTAAACTCCAACCGTAACTATAATTTAAGCCGTTAAAAGAGTGGGATCCAAACCTCTGCGATCCTGACCCTCCGACTTCTAAAACTCCATCGTTAGCAGAATACGAATACAGTTTAGGTGGGAAGTTTGAGCTATCTTCTTTAAACTGAAAGTACATTTTATTATCTAAAACGTATGCGTTGTGACAATCTGGAAGCGAGTTTATGTATTCAGTGGTTTTTGCTCCGTACTCTACTGGATCAACACTGATAACTTTTGCGCTTGTGTTAGCTATTTGTAAAACAGCTACTATTTTTGTACCTATTTTACTGATAGCAAAACATTTACTAACATTGTCTATGTTTGCTATAATAGTACCAAATGAAGCCGGATCTAAAATATAAGGATTGTTTTCTAAATCGGTTTTTATGTAAGCTGAACGTGCTAATGAATTATCCGTGTATTCTATTGAATAAAGTGTATCATTAAAAACAAAAGGAATTACTATATCGTTAAATCCATTAACATTGAATCTTTTTGCTTGGTAGAATTGAGTGAAAGTTGTTTCTCCATCAGCCTTTTTAAAGATCCTTTGACCGTATCCTATATAAACATCACCGTTACTAAGTTTTACTGGATACGTTATTTTTGCACCCGACTCAGCTACTATTCCGCTTAAATCAAAAATCTCATTTAAAGGTATAGCCATAACTTACTGTTTAGATGTTTTTATAATCTTATTTTTTTTAGAAACAAGAACGTTTGCTTTTAATAATATAAAAGTAGCACTTTTTTCTTCAACTTTAAACTTGCTCGAAATCAAAAACCCTGCAAGATTATTTCCAACCCAATCCTTTACGCTTATAAGTCCTCTTGGATTGTTTGATATTAAATTTCTTTGCTGTGGAGTGAGTGACGTTTCAAACTCAATTTCATCACAGATATACAGCGCATCGCTGTTACTCATTTCAATATCCCTGTCCTCAGAAACACCAATAACACTAAATTCATAATTTCGTGTTCCTGATTTAAACTCATACGTTTTAAAGCCCTGTCTAAAGGTGACTGCTGATAAAATTGGTTTCCAGTTCTCCATAAACAAACTAGGTCTTAATCCTATATTAAAAACTGAATCCGGCTCTTCAATATTACCTAGCGTTAAATAGCTGGATCCTGTTTCTACAAACAAATTACCATCTATTGTGCTTCGCTTTAAGTAGATCCAAAAGTTTTCATCATCTAACTTATTTGCATCAGTATTTAACTCCTGCCTCCTTTGTCCTTCAATTTCGTAACAAGATGCTCTGAAAGTTGAGATTAATTCCAAACTATTATCTGCTTGACTAATATTGGTAGCGTATTTTCGTCTGGTGTTAAATTCATCTGTACCTTTAGCTGCGCCTACATTTTCGTAGTCTGGATAACCAACCTCAACTCTAGTAAAGTAAAAGTCCTGCTTGGCTCTTTTAAGTAATCCTTTAGATTTATTTACTGTATAAACAATTTCAGATTTATCGTAAAAATATTCTTTCTTTTCAATCCTTACAAATTTGTCACCATTTTCGTCAACCTCAAATCCCCAACCCAAACAGTAAAGCGCATTTAAACTTTCAAACGCATTTTTGAAATTAGTAAAAACTCTCTTTGTGTTTTCCTGTCTCAGTTTGTGTCCGTTTGTGATTGCTACTAAAGATCCTTCACCGTCCTCAGTATTATCACTTTCATTTTCTTTGGCAAAGAAGTCGGATTTAAAACCTAACAAGCCATTAGTATTTTGATTGACTATATTTTCAAACATTTGATACGGAAACGTGATCTGAACATTTGTTTCTGGATATGCTGTTTTTGCGTTTACTTCAAATTTAAAATCTTCTGCAAATCCAACTAGTCCTGCATTCATTAAGAAGTCGTATTCTACCCTAGCAGGCGATCCGGCAACGTTAAAACTGTCGCTGCTTAACTCAACTTCGTAATAACAATACGCTCGATATTTAGGCAGCATATCAATGCCAGTGACTGAGTAAACCATGTCCTCAAAATCAAATATTACTGTATCATCTCCAAATCCTTGAATAGCATTTACCTCGCTGTCAAACGTAGGACCAATCTGAGTTTTCTGAATAGTATTATTGTTTTCATTACGTATTTCAAAAAAACATTTTATCGTAATTGGTGGCGTGTGAGTAGAACTAGCACCAACGTCAACATCTGTTCCAGAGGTAAGCCTACCAATAATAGAAAAAGCGTGTCGTATTCTGAAATCAAAATCGTATTTACCTTGCTCTTCTGGTAGAATTTCCAAAAACTGAACTGCATCGTATTCAGATGTAGCGTAAGTTAATCCCCCCTGCTCAAGTGATTCAAATTCCTCAACCTCTTTGCTTCCAAGATCGAACATAACAAATGCTTTTCCGCTTCTGGATTGACCGTTTGTGTTGTCGTCAAAATTGAAAACTAAAAAACTTACTTGCTTAAATATGTCTGCAGAAGTTGGTGTGCCCTTTAACTGCTGAGGTATAATACGTGGTGGTACCGTAACCGAAGATGTCATAGGAACGCTGTTATCCTGCTCAATTCGATTTATAAACGATCTTTCAATTGAGTCCTCTTCTACATTAATAGTAACACCAATTTCATCTATTTCGTAATCCTGTAATCTAAGCTGACCAATGTATATTTTTTCAAACTTATACTTGTTTGGCTGATACTCGAAGATTCGTATTTCTATTTTTCCGTCAATACCAAATTCTTCATAAATATCTCTAATCAGCCTACGTCCTTCTTTAAAGAATTTAAGATTTACACCAAACTCATAAAATAGCCCATCATGCTCAGAACTTCTCTTTAACTCAAGTTCAAAGTCCACCAACCCTTCCGGATCAACTTTGCAGTTTAATACTTGATCTGCAGTAGCTAATTGTATCTTTAGTGCCATTATTTGAAATCTGAGTTAATAAGTTTAGTATAATTTTGACCGTTTCTTAGAAGTCTCTCAACGCCTTTTGACGTAACGTTCATATTGAACTGCCTCTGGCTTTTAACTGATTTATTTATTGAGCTCAGTTCTTTGATTATTGCTGCTGAATTTAGCCCGTTTGTTTCCTCAGCTTTTTTCATAGATATACCGCCACTAAGACCACTGGTAAGTAGGTCTTGAGTTTCTTTTGCTGTGTGAATCTTTGTGCCTTTTTGTAGGTAAGTTAATGCTGCTCCCTTGCTTTTCACCATGGAAAATTTACCGTTTTTCTCCATCAACTCCCCACCCTCTTCATTTACTACTGCTAATCCTTCTGGTGAACTGTCAGTACCTTCTGAAAATTGTGGTATAGGCTGTGATGCTATCACTCCTATTTGTGCTGCGCCTAATGCCCCGATCAGTATTGCCAACGGTATTCCAAATGGTCCAAGCGCCAACGCTGACGAAACACCTTGAGCGGTGTTCACAATTGCGCTTGCTAACGCACTGGCTTTGTCAAGTTTCGCTTGCTTGGTTTTCAGTTTTGCTCTTTCTTCCTCAAGTTCCTGTTGCTCTTGAAAAAACTTTTCCTCAATTTCTGCTCTTTCCTCAGCATTACGTCCGGCAATTTCAAGTTCTCGCTCTTTTCTTTCTTCCAAATTGTCAAGCTTACTGTTCACAAAGTCTAGTTGACCTTGAGTAGCCTCTTGAACTAACGCAATGGTTTCTTGAAGCCCTTGTGTTAATGCAAATTTTAACGCCTCTTTAAGTCCTTCAGACCAGTCTATTCGCTTGTCGTAACTGTCTTGAATAGCTTGTTCCTCAGCTGTTAATTGCTGTTTAATCATTGGTAAGGTATCTGGAAGTTCCGGCATCATATCTTCACCACCTCTTCTTTCAATTGGCTCTAATATGTTTTGGCTATCCTGTAATTCACGGTAAGCCTCTTCAAGATCTTGTACTGCTGTTCTACGATCACGTAAAACTTCTAATAATCTACCATTAAGAACATCACTCATTCCTAATGCTTCTACAGCCTCGTACAACGCTGTGCTATCAACTGTACTCAATAATTTGTCAGCCTCAATAGTCTTATCCGTGAACTGCTGTAGCAAATCAATTTGCTCTTCAAACGCTTTTACTCCAAGATCCGAAGTCTGAAATAAAAGCTGTTTTCTTTCTTCGAGTGCTTTTTTTTCATTAGCAATGATCCGCTCATTAATCATTTTGACGTTATCGAAATTGTCAAGCAAGAAATCTAAATATCTTTCACCTTCATCCTGCCGTATCTGTCGTCTCAGTGTGACGTTTTCAGCCAGTGCCATGGTTCTTTCAGACTCATGTTCAATAACCAAAGCAGTAGCATCAGCCAGTGCTTGCTCCTTAGCTTTTATATCTGTTGACTCATTTTTACGTGCTTTGTCAAAAGCTCTTTGAGCCCTTTCTTGCTCCATTTTACTAAGCTTTAACTTTTGCTCAGTCAATTCTATTTGTGCTCTTGCTGCAGCTATAGCTGCTTTGTTTTGCTCCCTTAATGAGATCGTTGCATCACCGGCACGTTGGTTTAAAATATCCAGTTCAGATTGTAGCCTTGCTACTGCTGTAGTATTTTCAATCGTTTGGTCTTTAATTGCTCTCAGTAATTTTTCATAAGCAACAGCTGCATTATAAGCATCTTTCATACCTTCGCCTAATCCACTGATTGCCTTACTCGCTTCGTTTGCTGCTCCGGAAAAGTCACCACTCAGTAATTTGATTATTGCATTACCGAACATGGCAAAACGACCTAACAGGAAGTCAAGAACATCACCAATACCAGACATTACCTCATTAAAAAACTTTGCTCCCTCAGCATTGGAAGTAAAAGCTGCCCCAAGGGCTCCAACAGCTACGACAATGGCTGCTAATATCGCTCCTATAGGTGTAGCTATAAATCTTAATGAAGCTTTTGTTGCTTTTCCTAATCCTCCGGTAATGGTTGCGAACAAACCAAACAAACCACCTTTTGCACCAGAAAGGCTTTCCATGTTTACCAGTAGCCCTTGAAGCTGACCACGATAATCACCGATCTTCATTTTCTGCTTAGTATAGCTGTCGGATAAACCTTTTAGAGACTTCGTGTTTGTGTCTATTTCATCGTTGATCTCGATTAACCTAGCTGCTCCTTCATCGGTTTCAATGTTTAGCTTTTTTCGCTCAGCACGTAGATCCTTATTGCTTTGACGAAGTTTTTCCTCAGTTCCTAAAGCACCTTTCATGGCATTTTGCCTAGCCAACTCTTCTTTGACGTTTTCACGGTTTCGTTTTTGGAGTTTCTTGAGTGCTGCTTGACGTTTGATTATTGTATCGTTGCCCTTATCCATTTCTTTGGCAATTCGCTTGTCAATTTTTTCTAATTCCTTTTGGCTGTCAGATAGTTTTTTGGTTTCCGTGTTTAACTCCTTGGAACTTTTAGCGGTTTCCAGTATCACGTTGGATTTTTTACCACTAGAAACAAGTTTTTCAATAGAACTGATTAGCTTTTCTACGTTTTCTGCTGTTTCCAATGGTGCTCTAATGGCTTCATCGGATATTAATGCTTTTCTTTCTATCTTAGCCATGCTTGAAAATTATCTATGGATTTTAAATAACGAAGATATGTTTTTTTATAGTCGATATTGAGTAGTGACAAAAAAACACCAACTGGCATCAACACTACAAAAGTAACCACCACGTACAAAAAAGCTAAAATAAACCTTGCTATGATCGTGTTAAGTAATACCTTAACAAATCTGGTTATTTTGCTTTTGACTTTTCCTTGGATCTCGATTTGATTAAGTTTTTGCAAGCTATGTATCGTTTAACTGTTATCGTTTCTTTTATATCGTGAAAATGTAGCTGTAGCATAGCTATAATTTGATCGAAGTCAATATTTGATTCCTCACTTTCACCTTTAATTTCATTATTTTTCATCCGGATTAAAGTCACTAAACTGTTTGATTTTTTGTCGGCTTTTTTAAGGCTCTCAGCGTACTTTTCACTATTGGTGGTGTCTATGTTATACCCCATCAATTTAAGTTCCTCAATCGTCTGATTTGCGGTATTACCATGCTTTGCATCACTTGGAGTAATTATATGCAGTAACCGGATCATTGCTTTGATAGTTGTGTAGCTATTTTGAAGCTGACGAAGTGCTATAACCTTATCCCAATTGTTTGCTACCTCAGCATTTTTATCCAGTTCCGAGTATTCTAAAAGAATATCTGACCAGACCTCTAATGAAAGGCTATCGGATGTGAATATTGACTTGCCTTTTTTAAGCAGGTTGTAATTTTTGGTGGCTACTATCTCAATGAATCTTTGAAGCGGTAATGTACTGCAGCTTTTATAATATGGTAAAAGCAGAAAGTATCTTATCTTCTGCTTGATCCAAGACTTCATCGACAATTTTTTCATCCAAGTATTCGCTCTCATTTTCATCCGTTAGTCCAAATATTTCATCACCGTATTTTTCAGTAAGCTTTTCTTTTTTACTGTCGGTACTGGTAATGCCAAAAGGGAAATGTTTACTGTCTAATTCAAAGCCCTCATAAAACCTATTTGTGTCTTTTAGAGTAGTCCTGTTTGTTGGTTGCCCTTTCAGTCTCTTGAGAAACTTAGTGGTGGGCGTGTACTCTTTTAAAGAACGTCCGAGCGAGTCTATTCCCTTTTGGAATAGCTGCTCGTCCGTGTTGTATTTAATAAGGCTTGAGTCGTTTTTGACAATAGCTTTTTCTGCGATCTCAATTAGATCCAGTTCCCTCAGTTTCCTCGCTATCTTGTCTAAACTCATTATCCTCTACTTTTTTTTGCTTCCCTTTTTTTTCGGGTACTTTTTTCCGCTCTTTTTTGGCATCAGTTCCAAATGTTTTTTTGTAAGATTCTTCAATTTTTTCCTCTCTTTCCTTTTCTGGAAATATTAAAAAGTGTTTGCCGTGAATATCGGCAAACTCTTTTAACGTAGGCACTTCAACCTCCTTATTATAAGATATTTTTACTTCTCTCATAAGTAGATTATATAGTTATTTCAAGCGCAATACCTTCAAATCCCTTGACACTGATAGTATCTGGCGAAGCCAAATCCAATATACCAGAAACCAACGCTGTACCAGATAAAGTATATTGACCTTCAACCAATGTGCTTTCAACTACAGACGAAATCGTTTGTGCTGTTCCGGCTCCGTCAGTCAATACGAAGTCACCGTCATTTAATCCTAGAACTGGCTCATTGTCCAATGCATTTGTAACTTTCACTACAATTTCAGTGGAACTTGGAGTTCCTACAATAGTTAAGCTTGCATCAGTCAATCTTTGAAGTCCTCTAAGAAAACCACCTTCGATTTGACGACCAAATTTATCCAACTCAAGGTTATCTTGAAGGGAGATATAAACCATTGACTTACTTACGATTGACCCATCGTTAAAAGTCATTTTTTCCGGATTTAAAAGATCCAAGGTGAAACCTGCGAAGGATCCGTCTTCTCTTCTAGTACCTACCACTTTATTCTCAATGTCGATTAAGAAAATTCGACCTTGAAAATTTTTGTGAGTGAACATTGATTTATGTAATTCAAGGTTTTCTTGAAAGCTTGCTCTGAACCTGTACCGACCATCACGAACGTTCATTGTGCTCAACGGCGTTTCCTCATAAACGGATTCCTCATTAAGATTCTCCAAGTTTACAGCTACTGGCCAGTAAAAAATTCTATTCCTTTTATAGGTCGCAAAGATACCGTCCTGCCAGTTGGCTAACGTATTTACATCGTCCTCTGCGATACTGAAATCTGCAGACGTTGTAATCATCCCTTTGAGTAATTGAGGCAACTTCTTACAAGACGAAGTTCCTATGTTTTTTTGTGTTTTTAAACAACTTAATGGATTGCTCATTTCTTTTTAAATTTAGCAGTTATTGTAAAATATTTTAGCTTTCCCAACTATAGCAAAAGTATGGTACGGCTGAATGTTGTATTGCTTCAATCTATCAGTATTAAGACCACTGTAAGCTGCCTCACCTGTCTGTATAGATTCTACCTCAAACTCAAGGTTATGCTGGGTTCGTAAAACACTAAGTACGCTTAGATAAGCTGATTCGGTGTCTCTTTCAAAATTGCCGTTTACCGCCTCTAAGTTGACCACGAAAACAATTCTCAAAGTTCTCAATGGCTGTTGTCCTAATGCTAATCCAGTAATCAACTCACCAATATCAAAAAAACACAAAGCATCTTTTGTATCATCAAACATTACGTCTTTGTAATCTCCGGTTGTTTCATCGAAGATCTCAGCTACTATCTTGCTTGATCCGCTACCTAAAGCAACCTCATTTCTGAACACCTTTCCATAATAGGTTGTGTTTAGATTTTTCCAAAGGCTATCTTCAAAGCTTCGTTTAATATTCGATATGACTGTATCAATACCTGTCATTAGCTTCTTGTTACAACTTGTACCTTGTTTCTGTTTGAATACCCATCTATCAGTTTGCGGACTTCCTGTTTCATGTTTGTAATTTCAGACTCTAAAGCATTTTTCAATCCTTGCGAACTGTAGCTTTGAGTTGAAATACCATTCAGTTCAACCAACACCTTCCTAAGCATATCATCCGCTATTCGCTGATCCCTGTTGCTTCGTGTTGTTGATAAATAGCTTTCCATAACATTAACTTGGATGCTCTTTTGAAGTGCTGCCGAAAAAATCCTACTGTTCTGCATAATCAAATCAGTGTAATCTTTATAAACAGACAAATCAATATTAAGCCCCCATGTCTCTTCAACGTTATATATGTTCTCCAAATCAAACAAATTTGTGCTTGGTTGTGGCGAGTAGATTGGATGAATATAAAGACCTCTAACGTGACTTGCTATGTCAGCCGATTCAAACTCCCTTTTGATTGGCTGCAGTTCAGTATCCGCAGTTCTATAGCCTAAGAAGTATTCCCCTCTGTAAAGACCTTCTGTGTCGTCTAGTATCCAACCTAATTCGACTACTTGGTTTTCACTGGTGACGGTAATCACTTCACTTTCTTTTATTGCTGTATCTTTAGCACTATTGTAAAGTAAAAGCTTTATGTCGTTAGGGAAATTTCTAAACTCTAAAATTACTCTGCTTATTTCAAACGCATAGTTCGTCCGGTAGTGAGGTGGCTCTAACTGATAACCAACAAAACCATCCGTTGTCGGGAATGGCTCGGTTTCTACCTTATTGTTTGTGTTTTTGAAAAGCAATTGACGATCTAAAAAATCTGGCTCGTCAAATACTTTGTCAAGTAGATCCACAATGCCTCTTCTAGTAAAATCCTCTAGCAATAAATTGAAGTTTGCCTCAGTTATTGAAGGATTTTCTTGAGTGTCTTTTATGAAACCTAATTTAACAAAGTCATTATCGGTCACGAACCTTCCACTGGTGCTTGCTTTAAGCGGACTGGTAAGTTCAAATGGAAAATTAGTAGGCTGTTTCCAACCCACTAATCCTTCCAATTTTGATATGGCTTTCGTTACATCAAACATTTATACGATAGCAAACGCTTGTAACGGAGTCTCATTTGCAGTCGTCAATGGGGCGTGCTCTAAAGCTATGTCAATTGAAACTTCCATTTCAGTTTTCACATCTTGAGAGTATCCGTTTGAAGCTGTTTCATTAGATCTTTCCTCGTAACTGTGAGTACCGTAAACTAATCCATCAACCGGATTGATCAATGAACCGTAAACGTTCTCTTTAGTCACAATACCTTGACGGTTTTGCTGAGGAATCCAATCTAAAGAAGCTATCATTCCTGCAGGCACTGCAATCGCCAATCCTTTAGTGTACGGAGAAGCTAAACCTGCTGCCTTAGCATCCAATCCAATTGACTTTACGAAAGTCGTGTTTGAATACTGGAACGTTAAGTTCTGAGAGTTTCCGGAACCTTGATTCGCAAAGAACTCAAACTTATCGTATAAAATTGTGTCGCAGAAGATCACGTAATTCATTCCTTGGTACTTATTAAAGTCCATGGCTGATTTAATGATCTGAACACCTCTGTCCTCATTTGCTTCCGCAATCTCAAACAAATTTTGAGTTCCGTTGAAAGATCCTTGAGAGCCATAAGTGTTGACCTGAGATCTGTTGTTAAACAGGTAGTCAACTGCTGCTGTCTCTAATCCTTCTGCAAAGTTTGCGATCACTTGACCGATCTCGTAAGCTAATTGCTGCTCAATTGAATACACTGAGTTATCCGCTTGCTTCAAACTCATTTTGAACGTATCCGCATAAACATCCCAACTTGGAGTCAATACTGATGAATCGCCTCTTGCTCCTGTGTGATTGTGCGCTCTTGCTGACTGCAAGCTTCTTTGAGATCTAGCAAAATAGTTGGCTTCCACCGTTCTATCTTCTCTTGTTCTCAACTGCTTGTGACTTGGGATCATTATGTCAGTGTTTTGCACGAACTGTAAGAACGATGCTGGCTGACGGTATCTCAACTCTCCTGAGTTGAACATCTGTGTCATTATAGCTTGCGCTTTGACTAGATTTGCTGTGGTGAAATTTGGCATTTCGTTAATTGTTTAAGGTTTAAAAAAAATTATTGATTTTTTAGATGCGCCTTGATACAATTAACCTCTGTATCGAAAGATCTAATATACATATTTTACTAATTACTTACAACTAAAGTTCCATTGTACCTTCTGAAACTCTGTTATTATATTCTCTTTGGAACTCTTCGGATCCCTCTCTGTGCCCTTTATCCTCCATTTCTTGAGCAAATTTATCGTATGAAGTTTTTGCTCCACCAGTACCTAAACCATCATCTTGACCGCCTGTGCCTTTTTGTTTGCTCAGATAAGGAGAAGAAAATGATTCCATTACTCTGTTCACTTCTAACGGACTTCGTGTTTTTTCGTCCTTGAATATGTCGCCATCTTTGTTCTTTACAAGTATTTTTCCGTTGTCGTCCAGATCAAATTGGTGCTTGCTTTTAAACAAGATTTTGAAGTCCTCTCGATCAATACCCAACCCCTCTTTTGGAATTGCTGACTCAATCTCTTGGTCTATTTTCAAGTTCTTTTTACTATGCTCAGTTTCAGTCTTAAATTCATTGAACTGTGACTGAACTGATTCCAGATTTTGACGAAGTGCTTCGTTATCTGTTTCCAGTTCCTCAAGCTTTTTGTCTTTTGGCTTGCCGACTTCTTTTTTGTATTTATCCTCAAGTGCTTTGGCGAAGTTCTCGAATGTTTTTTTCTCATTGTCTAACGTAATACCGAACTGCTCAATATTTTCGTTAATAAGATCCTTTACACCCTTTTCTTTTCCATCGTCATACTTGCGCTTGAACTGTTGATCCAAGTTGTTTTCAAACTCAGCCTCTTGTTCTTTTGTCCTAATTACCAAATCCGGTAATTCTACTGAAATATCGTCCTCTGATTCTATTCCCTTTTGAAGCGAACCTGCTTCAAGATTTAACATTTTTTCAATGTTAGTCAGATTCTTAATTGGCATAACTAATTTCTTTTAAATGATTACTTCTTGTCCTCTTTATTTTCAGGCGTGGACTTACGTGCCCTTTTTTGAATACGATCACTCAAACCAAGTTGAGCTGCAAGTGCTCTTTCCTCAGCCTTCTCTTTGCGCTCTT
>Ga0306912_1000789_pt1 | contig 17058 bp, 11 predicted proteins | sample AntRauFillE10628_FD_190443 | JGI IMG/M metagenome (GOLD analysis project Ga0306912, IMG submission 190443) | Saline lake microbial communities from Rauer Islands, Antarctica - Metagenome Filla E10 #628 (v2) (version 2) | ecosystem: Environmental > Aquatic > Non-marine Saline and Alkaline >... | reverse complement strand
CACAACAATGTATATAAAAAATAGGCGAAACAGTATTAAATTCAAGGCTTTTGGCTCGTATCAAACTTTGTGCTCAACCGAAAAATTCGTGCTTCGTAATCGCCTACTTTTCATATACTAACCGTTAGCGCGCATACAAAGAAGGCCCAAAAATCTGTGTGAAAAGATGGGCCTTTGAAAAATCGTTTTCAAAAACCGCCAATGAGAATCGCGGCGCAGGACGACAATCAAAGACGACAAAATCGAACGAAAAATTTTTAGTTTTTAAGGACGGTTTTGAGAAAATACGCGCCGACCAAAGAATGAGAATCTGGAGCGTGAAAAGCGCGCCGCATTTTGACCAGTTTGACGGAAAAAGCTTCGAGTGAAAGTTTTTGTTGACTAAGGAAAGTTTTGATTGAAAAGCGCGCCGCTAAAATCGCGGTTAGCAGCCTTTTTCGTTTTGACCATTTTGCGCAGGACAATCGTTGTGAAAAATACTTGGTGCATAATGACAGCTTTATAAAAAGGCTGCTCAGGAAAGTTCCGTTCCTCATTGGCTAACCAAATCGTTTCTCCAAGACAGCTTTGCGCTTTATTAAAAAAAAAATACGCGCGCTAACATTGTGTAAGCACAAAACGGCTTCGGACGCTTGCGACTTCGTCGCATCATTTTTTGGTAAAAGAAAATTTGCGTTCTTTACTAAACTGAACAAAAAGCCGTTCAGTGCTTACACTTGCCGTTGGCTACAATTTCTCCCTTTGTGGAAAAAACAAATAAATACTTTAAGCTAACGTTTAGATTGAAGAGAAAAGCAGAAAAATACAACTGAAAACCAAAAACACTAACGGTTGATTTTCAGAACATTAAAAAAACGTTAGTCAGAATTTAAAAGAGCTACCATGAAAATATTAATCGCTTTAACTTTTGGGCTTTTGACTTTTAATCTTCAATATGACCAAGATAAAGAGAAATTCAAAGGACAAAATTTATTCAAAAATTGTGAAGAGAATCTTTCAGTTGATTTTGGAAATACTGATAGCGACACATTTTCACGAACTATAAGCCGACTAGACAATGTTGAAATAGTGTGGTTACATCCGAAGAGTAATGGGAAAGCTAGCTATAAATTCTGTTATTTGGTGGTTAATGAGGAAAATGAGGTGGGCTTTGTTAAGTCAAAGGATTTTCAAGATGGGTCAAAGCCAAATATCAGGACCTATCCCTTAGAAATTGAAGATTATCATTTTTACGATGCACGTTGTTTTAGACAAGCTCTAGAAGAACACCCAGACTTAAAAAAATTCTTGAAAGAAAATTAAAAACTGTAGCCAACATTGCATAAGGGCAAAACGGCACTAACAATCGCGACTTTGCTAGGATGCTTTTATAGAACAATGAAAATATCGATATTTACGAAACCTCAATCAACAGCCGCACTGCCCTTATGCGAACCGTAAGCAAGCTGAAAAGCCAGCCGCACAAACAGCACATTTGGTTTTTGCCGACACACAAGCCAACGCTTAAAAAACCAAAAGAGCTGTTTTTTGCCAACGCTCGAAAAAAAAATATATTTGAAAGAAAAGTATTTTGAAAAATGACAATTTTAAACGAAGAATATTATCAAGCTTTATGGGACAAATATGACCATATAAATACCTTGAACATCCCTGATTCAAATACTGCTTGTCTGACTGTAAAATTTATATTAGACTTCTATCGAAAAAGTCAACCCATTCACATAAACTTCCAAAACTCAAAAGAAACCATCCTTGAAATAGGAAAACAATTGTTTGTTGAACTTGCAAATGACATCTATCTTAATCACTACGATTTGCCAACTCTGAAGAAGGGAGATAAATTAAGAGACAAAAGGAATTATAGAGACGGAAAGAAGCATAACTATGAAATTAAACGCATAACCAATAATTCATTTAATATTGAAGATATAAAGACCAAAGCTAATAAGAATCTAAATTATGATGATTTGGTAAAGAATTATATTCCTATTGAGAAAGGTTCAAGACAATTGAAAGGTTACACAAAGTATTTTTCTGACTTAAATGGCGGAATAAAAATAGATTTTACGCCTACCAATTTTGAAAGTAAAACCGTTTTCGTTGCCAAAAAGCCTCTATGGGACTCTTTGCCTGATAGAAATAAAATCCCTTGTGCCTATTTACCAAATCCCAGAGAGGAAAATAATACATCTGCAATCAAATCAATTCCTGCTTTGCAAGACTGTTTAGCCTTTTTTACACCAAAATATGAAGTATGTTATCAGCAGATTCTTTTGAAAGAAGAAAAAATCAAGACAGTTATTGTCTTTGATACCGAAGCAGATAAAATTGAACAAATACTTCAAGATAAATCCCGATTTGGGTTCAATTTAATAGTTGTGTCCAACAGTTATTCGCCTTTAAAAAATGAGACTGTTCCTTGTTGGGATTGGCTTAAAGAAGAAATTGAAATTGTAGATGCCCTATGATTAATTTCCGAAACATCCCAAGCAACGAAATAGAAAACCTTATCAAAAAACTTGATGAGAAAATACAATATGTCCATTCGGAGTTTGGTTTTGATTTAAAATCCTACGGAAACATATTACGAATTGGCTTAAATGCTATTCAAAGTGAAACTATTGAAAATCTCATAAACAGGCTTAACATCAACAAAGAATTAGAAAAAGAATTAGATAATGCAGGTGGATATACAATAAATTATCTCATAGACAATAATCCGAAAACCGAACTGATTAGCTTACTTCAAGTAATTAAAGAAAGACAGCCAAAACAACAAGTTTTATTTGACTTCTTGAATAAAATCGACAAAAGAACAATTGTAGTAGTTGATAACAACGATTTGGATTTCATAAGTCAGCATATCAAAAACAGAAGGGTTGAAACAGTATCTTTTTTAACTTTAAAAAGAATAGATATTAAAAACAAAGTTTTGGTATTTTATTCATTCAGCGGACAGAAAGATTTTGATTATCTCTACAATTTAGATAATGAAATAAGATTGATTGTCTATAAACAAGAAAAGAACTTATATCATAAATATCTTGACCAAAGAAAAAAACTGATTGAAACTGAAATCAAATCAACCGACCGTTTTAATATTTGTGGAATTGAGTACAAAGAAACTAGAAATAATGTTACCGACATCAGTTCTACAATAAATGGTATTGTTTCTCGATTGGACGAGATGAACAACAAGGCTTATGATGGATATAAAGAAGAATGTGATTTATTGCTAAATGAAATTGAAGAAAAACTGATTTATAAAATAACATCCACGAAAACCGATTTGCTTTTAGAAAGCAATGATACCGTTTTTACTGATAAGGGAGATTTGATAAAATCCTATAAAATCAAAGTAGGAGACAAAATTAGAATTTATCCAAAAGAACAATTAGCTGATAACCTTTATCAGGTTGCTGTTGAAACCGAGCCCGACATTTTTGGAATAGTAGAAGAACACTCTAATTTTTGGAAACAAATCATATGTGATTTGCGAAACAAATTTGGAGATGAACAACTTTATCAAAAATTAAAAGAAAACGGCTTAAAAGTGTTACCAAATACTTTAGCAGCTTACGGTAGTGGATTTAGAAAGTTTCCAATGTATAAAAACGATTTAAGAGCAATTTTAAAATTGTATTATCATAATTTACCTGATAATGAAATTGACACGATTTTAAACCCAGTTCTAAAATCAAAAACCACGTACAACAGCACAATGATTGTACTTGGTCGTGGACTAAAACAAGAATTGCGTTTGTTTTTGAAGAAAAAGGAAATTGGTGAAATATTAAGAAAAAGAAATTTCAACGAAAACACCTTATACACTTTTATAGATGAGTTTATGCCAATACACAAGGTTATACGCAAAGAAGCTATTAGTGAAAACATTGAAACATTAGAAGAAACAGCTTTACAACTATTTGAATTATGAGCGTAAAAGAGAACAGAAATATAGTCGTTGAACGTGTTAAGAAAGAAATAATTGGTCCTGGTTCGGATATTTTTCAATGCAAGGAAGATTTTAGTGATGAAATCATTGAAGGCAAACCTTTACAACGATACTTTTCAGGTATTTTATTTCCAAAACAATTACAACCAAACGCAAGCGATAATGGCGAGCAGGAAATGAATGATGTAAACAATCCAAACGATAATGAAAATAATGATGATTCAGATAATGTAAGTACAGGAGATAATAAAAATGAAGAAACCAATAACGAAGAAAGTGCCGAAGACGGAGACGGAACTGACACTCAACCCAAATATACTTCAAACACATTTTTCCCTTCCCATTTCGGGATTACGTTTGCCATTGAAAAATCTTGTGAGAAATTTAAAGCTGTTATTTCCTTTGGAAATTATTTCAAAGCGAAACCGGAGGAAATTAAAATTTCTTATGATGGCGAAGGTATAAACTTACTATCCGAACACGGTTTAAATAATTTTATAAGTTATGATGAAACGAACAAGACACTTTCACAAACTAAAAAGATACAGCGAACAAAAGATGGAAACATAACTGCGGAATATCAAGCATTTCAAGACGGATTAAAATCGTTGGCAAAAGCAACATCTTATGACCACGCTCTATACAAAATCATTTCAAAACTTTTTTTTAAAGACAAATACAAACGAAATGAGAATTCTATTGAGCTTGAAATAAACATCAACAACATTCTTTCAGCCGAGAATCAGCACCTTGAATTAATACTATCTGAACAGCCAAATGTTAATACAGAAAATTGGAACAAGGAAATGAAAGAAAACCTTGTTACACATTTGAAACTCTACACAAATTATTCTGACAAGTATTACATTAAAGCTGTCATTGAAAACAAAACATTGATTCCTAAAGACAAGTTTTCACTTTCAAAAGAAAAGGTAAATCAATTATCCTGCTTTCAAACGGAAGTTAGAATTGAAAGTGAAAAGTTGTTACCATTCAGAGATTACAAAGCACATTTGTACAAAACTGATGAAGATAAAATGTTGGATTATCTCTATCGTGATAAATTAGCATTTGGTATTGGACATAACACGGCTTGCACTTGGGAAAATGCTCAATCAGCTAACACACCTCAATGGATACAATCTACTTTTTTACCTGAATATGATGTAAAAAACCAAAGTTCAGAAACCGACAAAATTAAAGGAGATATTCTAAACATTAAAAACCTTTCAGTTTACAATTCCGATACAGAAAGCATTATCTCTAATCTTACGAAGGTTGCAAAAGCATATAAAAATTGGATTGAAGAAGAACGCAAATCTGCAAACGAGAATGATTTGGGTTTACAAAACATTACAAAGTGTGAAAAAATTTATGACCGAATTATCAACGGGATTAAGTTACTTTCTGAAAATGAAAATGCTTTGCGTGCATTTCAATTAGCCAATACCGCAATATATTTGCAATTCTTTCAAAGCCAACGACATTTCAGCAAGAAAAAAGAAGGATTTGAGATTTGGGAACGCAATGAGAAATTACAACATAGCTTTCAAGATTACGGAACATTACCATTTCCATCAGACCGAATTCCAGAATGGCGACCATTTCAATTAGCATTTATTTTGCAATGTTTAGCTTCATTTGTTGATGAAAACAGCAATGAAAAGGAGTTGATTGATTTACTCTACTTCCCCACAGGTGGTGGAAAAACGGAAGCATATTTAGCGGTTTCAGCATTCTTGATTTTTTGGAGAAGAATACAATATCCTGATAGTTATGACGGTGTAAACATAATCATCCGTTACACATTACGTTTGCTTTCTGCACAACAATTTGAAAGAGCTTCAAAATTAATTTTGGCTTGTGAATTTATCCGAACCAAACATACAAACTTAGGAGACAAACCCGTTTCAATTGGGTTTTGGGTGGGAAATCAAACCTTACCCAACAAACTAAGAAATGGTTATAAAGGGGATGATGCGGGAACCAAGTTGAATAAACTTTTAAAAAAATTCAATAATCAGACTTACAATCCTAATTATGATGTCAACCCATTACAGTTATCTAACTGCCAATGGTGTAATTCAAAAATCATTTCTAAAATTAATGAAAGTGATAAAACCTATCATATTGGACATCGAGTTAGCAAAACGCAACTACATAGCTATTGCTTGAACAGTGCTTGCCATTTTTCAGAACAAAACGGTGGTCTGCCTGTCGTTTTAGTAGATGAAGATATTTATTCAAATCCACCTACCATTCTTTTTGCGACCGTTGATAAATTTGCATCATTAGCTTGGAAAGGAGAATCTACGACATTCTTCAATAATGGCTCAAATCGTAAACCAGAATTGATAATTCAAGATGAATTGCACCTATTAAACGGAACCTTGGGAAGTTTAGTTGGTTTATTTGAAAATGCCTTGTTGCAACTTTGTGATAACCCTAAAATCATTGCTTCTACAGCAACAGTTAAAAATGTCGACAAACAAATTCAAGGTTTGTACGGCAGAGAAGCACGAATATTTCCACAATATGCTACTAATTCAGACGACACATTTTTTTCAAAAGTGATTGAAGAAAGTAAACGAAAGTATATAGGCATTTTACCAACGGGAAAAACAACCGTTGTTACCAATTTACAATTATTGGCTTCATTGCTTTTTGCGAGATTGGAAGTTTGGAAAAAATCGTCAGATAAAAAAGAAGCGGATAATTTTTGGACGATACTTTCTTATTTCAAAAGCTTAAAAGAAATTGGACGATTTTCTAATAAAATTAATTCGGAGTTAAAACCGATTATCAAGCAACTACAAGTTCGGTACTTGAATAACAACTCACATAGTGAAAGAAGTAACTATAGCAAACTGTCTTATAGAAACATTGAATTAACAAGCCGAATTCCAAATGAAAAAATCAAGAAGAATTTAGATAAGTTAGAAATTGAATTTAACGGAAATATCAAAGAGCATAAAGCTTACGACTTAGTTTTGGCAACTAATATGATAAGCGTTGGACTCGATGTTAGTAGGCTAGGTCTAATGATAATGAACGGAATGCCACCGAACACAGCTGAATATATTCAGGCAAGTAGCCGTGTAGCAAGAAAAAACGAAGGTTTGGTTATTACACTTTACGACCCATTCAATAGCCGTGATTTATCTTACTTTGAAGATTTTGTACAATTCCACAAAACATTTTATAAACAAGTAGAACCATTGAGCGTAACACCATTTGCCGAAAATGCTTTGGATAAAATGTTGTTCACACTAATTCTTGCTTATTTCAGGCATACAACAACTTATACAGCTAATAATGCGGCAATAGCTTTAATTGATGACAAAGTAAAAAATGAATTACGAAGCAACTTAATTCAACTATTTCAAAACCATCAATTTGCTCAAGATGATTTACAGCTTATATCTGAAAAAATAGATAATATTTTAAGAGATTGGAGAACTAAAGCCGAAGACCTAACAGACCTTAAATATTTTTGGAGAGACCATCCAAAAGAATCATTAATCGTACCTATCCAGGAGAAGAAAAATGATGACGATACTTTAACGGCAATGCAATCAATGCGAAGTGTAGAACCAAGTGCTGAGATACTTATAAGACAATATTAAACATATGCCAAACGACAAAATAAAACACGGAAGAAGCAAGCATATTTCAAATTATGGTGGTGTTGGTTCATTGATTGAAACAACAAACAATTCTATAATGATAGAAACCTTTGATAATTGGGGATATGCAGATTTAAACGAAAAATTAGCTCATTATATCATAAAAGACGATAGATTATTGCAACGCTTAAAAAACCGTTTCCCAAATTTGAAACATTTGGTTTCAATACCTACTGATAGAGATTCTTTTTTGCATCAAGTAAGACCGAAAGCAAATTATTTCTCAAAATGGTTTTATTGTTCTTATTGCAAACGGTTTGCACCATACAACGAATGGAAAACCCGTTGGCGAAGTGCAGGAAAGAAACTTGATTTTTTCAATCCACCAAAATGCAGTAATAAAGACTGTAAGGAAACTCATTTGGAGCAAATTCGTTTTGTTATGACTTGTAAAAATGGTCATATCCACGATTTACCTTGGAAATTTTGGAACAACCGTTTACCAAGCGACAGAACCAACGAACAAGAAATAGAAGAAGTAAATGAAAAACCAACAGGTCCGCAATTAGATTTTTCTAAACCTTGTTGCGAAAATCAAAACCTAATCTACAAAATAAGTCGAGAAAACACCGAACTATCAGGTATATGGATTGAGTGTAAAAATTGCAATAAAAAAGCAAACCTAAAAGGTATTTTTAACTATGAGCAAATCTGCAATGGTAGGAAATATTGGTTAGGTCAAATTAATGGCAAGTTTTATGAAGAAGAGTGTACAGAAATTACAAACGTAAAACTGAAAACGAGCAATAGTGTATATTATTCCAATAGTTTAAGTAGTTTATTCATTCCAAAACTTCAAAATCCCCTATCACCAGAAGTAAGAATTGACATAGACAATATGTTAGAAAGTGGAGAATTCTCAACAGAGCAAATAATTCAATTAATAAGCATCCAAAAAAAAATTGAAAAAGAGTTGATTCAACAATATTTAGACACAGGAGACATTAAATACATTCCCGACAATATTTATCGACAAACTGAGTACGATTATTTCTTGGAAAAGGAGCAACCAGATAATAAGCAGATAAAATTCAGTGTAATTGATTGTAGTGAGCAAATCAATGGGTTTATTAAGCTTATAAAAATTGACAAATTAAAAAAGACAACCGTTCAAACATCCTTTACACGCAACGAACCCATTGATATTGACTCAATATTGCTCAAAGATGGCGATAATGCTTATGAGTACACTGTTAAAAGACAATCAGTATCAAAAAATAATTTTGACACAAAAACCTTACCTGCATCAGAAAGTTATGGAGAAGGAATTTTATTCATTTTGGATAAACAAAAATTGGAACAATGGGAAAGACAACAAGACGTAATTGAACGCACAGAAAAAATAAAGACTAATGCTAATAATGCCGATTGGAAATCTCATCAAATTATAGCTAAAACTTTAACGCCAAGGAAAGTTTTAATTCATACGCTTTCGCATTTGTTGATGCGTGAATTGGAATATGTCTGTGGTTATCCTGCATCTTCTTTGTCTGAAAGATTGTATGTAAACGAAACAATGCACGGTTTTTTAATCTCTGCTTTTGATGGAACTGACGGCTATTTGGGTGGATTATCAAATTTATGTAACGATTTAGATAACCTCAATAATATTGTTAATAGTGCTATTTTAAGGGCAACTGATTGTTCATCCGACCCAATTTGTATAGAATCAGATGGTCAAGGAGTTGGTCAATTAAATCTTGCAGCTTGTCATTCTTGTGCTTTAACACCTGAAACAACTTGTGAGCTATCGAATTTATACCTTGACAGAGGATTAGTAATTAATAAAGAATATGGATATTTTGCAGACAGATAATAAGCCAACGCTCAAAGCCATACACATTTGCAATTCGCACCAGCCAACCCTAAAGCCAAAAATTGCAAAAGAGTATGTCTCGCCAACGCTCACTTCCGAACGAGCATTAAAACTTCGGAAAACCAAACAGGACGTGGAAAGCCAGCTTACAACAATGTATAAAAATAATAGCGGTTTTATCGCTAAAACGAAAGTAAGTAAATATAATAAAGGTCTGTGTTTAACCGAAAAGTTAGTGCATTTTAATCCGCTACTATTCTTATACTAGACCGTTGTGCATAATGCGGAAATCGCGCTAAAATTAAACATTTGAACTAAAAACGCCAACGCTCAAACAGCACATTCATTTTTTCCCAACGCTCAAAAAAGCCAACGCTCTAAAAAATAAAAGAGCTGTTTCTTGCCAACGCACACCGAAATAACTAACATCGAAAAAACAAAAACGAAAACCAAATTATAAATTATTACATTTGTATTCGATGAAAAAACACAATAACATAAAAGCACTTTTCTTTTTAGGCATATTCAGCCTACTGCTTTTGCATCAAGTTGTACCACATTTACATCATCAGCACGAAATTGAGCACACGCACAAAGCGGTTGCAGATAGTGAAAATCATAATCATTATCACGATGTTCCTGAAAAAGAAAGTTCTAAAAAAGGACTTTTAGATTTATTTTTGGAAGTACATATCCATTCAGTAGTTTCTAATGAAATTTTAGCAACTCACGAAAGTAGTGTCAAAAAACTGAATGTTAAAAAGGACGTAAAAACGTCTATTTATGTCCAGCATTACTTTAATACAATAAATTATGATGACGAACCTGAAAAGGAATTAGTCTATCAACCACCCAATAACTATTTCAATCCTTATCTCTTTTACCTCGCTTCGCGAGGTCCACCATCTTTAGGTTAATCTTTTGGAATTATTTACGACTTCGTAAATATTCCGTTTTACAAATTCAGATTAAACCTAAAATTTCAAACAATGAATAAATACATCGTATCCGCAATCTGCGGATGCCTGTTCTTTGTTAATGGTTTCTCACAAACTGCAACTGTTGAGGAAGTATTAAACGAAATAGAACAGAATAATACAGAGTTAAAAGGCTATCAAGCATTTATTGAAAGCCAGCAACTCGAAAACAAGAGCACTAACAATTTGCCCGACCCACAGCTCTCTGGATTTTATTTGCCTTTTGGCGATAATGTAACCGGAGATTATACCGAATATCAAATATCACAGTCTTTTGAATTTCCTTCGGTTTATGGTGCACGTGGCAAATGGAACGATTCTAAATCGGAGCAATTAGCATCAGCCTACTCGACAAAGAGACAAGAAGTCTTATTGCAAGCAAAAGGCATTCTTTTAGAACTCACTTTTTTACAAAAACAAAAAGCGATTAAAACCGAAAGAAGAACCCAAAGCAAGCAGGTTTTCGACCAAATTCAAGAACTTTTTGACAAAGAGCAAGTAGGTATTTTAGATTTGAACAAGGCTAAAATTGCTTGGATTCAAGAACAATTTGTTGTTCAACAGATTGAAAGCGACATCCAAATTCAACTGTCTAAACTTAAAACCTTGAATGGTGGGAACCCTATTGGTGGCATTTCATCACAAATAGTTTTACCTGCTGAAATCGGAACAGTCGAAAATCTTTGGCAAGATAAATTGGCAAAAGACCCTCAATTACAGGAATTGAAAGCCAATGAAACTGCTTCACTTCAAAAAATAAAATTGGAGAAAAACAAGATGTTGCCCAATTTGGCACTTGGCTTTAATTATCAAGGCTTTAGTGGTAACAATAATTCTGGTTTTTATGGTGGTGTTTCAATACCTCTATGGAGTAGCAAGAACAAGGTAAAAGCTGCCGAAGCAAATTATGAGTATCAGCAATCCAATACCGAAGTATTCACAACTTCACTTTACGCAGAATTTCAAGAAACCTACACTCGATACGAATTGATGCTCGAAAAATTCAATGAATATCAAACCACAATGGGTAATTTGGATAGTGAGCAGTTACTTTTTAAGGCTTATCAATTGGGCGAATATTCATTTATGGATTATTATTTGGAGCTTCAGTTTTACCGAACAGCAACAGATAAAATGCTGCAAATGGAGAAGGAACTTCAACTGCTTCAAGCACAATTACTAAAACATCAATTATAACATTTAAAACATACAATTATGAGATATTCAAAAATAATATTCGCAATAGCTACAGTTTCAATCTTCACACTTACTTCCTGTAAAGACACCAAATCCAATTCGGAAACCACAGAAGAATACGGTCACGAACACGATACAGATGGAAATCATAAAGAGAAAGCAGTTAATCAAGAGGAGTTTAATGTCAACGGAACTTCAGAAACCACAGAAGAACAAGTTGCTGGTAATGAACAGACAAACGAAGCAATAATTGTTGTTAAAGCTAATAAAGCTTTAGAGTATAAATTTAAGGTAAATCAATATGAAAAGTTAGAATATGAGTGGAACGCTGATGCACCTCTACGTTACGACTTTCACGGAGACCCAGAGGATAAAGACAGTTATCCAAAAGGCTATTTTGAAAGCTATGCTAATGGTACTTCAGATGCTGCAAAAGGCAAAATAACAATTCCTTATAATGGTTCTCACGGTTGGTATTGGAAAAACACAAGTGCAAAAGACATTACTATAACCTTAACTACTAAAGGAAATTACAACATTATAGGTGTAATTCAATAATATCATATTATGAAATATATAATCTTATTATCCGCAATGCTTTTAATGTCCTGCGGAAATCAAAAAGAGGATAGTACTGCTTCCGAAGTAGAATCTATTCCTGCAAAAAGTATAACATTGTGGACAGATAAAACAGAATTATTTGTTGAGTTTCCTGCTTTAGTCGTTGGAGAAAATAGTCGTTTCGCTGCGCATTTTACTGTTTTAGATAAGCATAAACCTGTTCGTGAGGGAGAGGTTACGGTAAGTTTAATTAAAGGAGATAATGGTATTCGTAATACTGCGGAATCACCATCATCACCTGGCATTTTTTCACCATCACTACAACCTAAAGAAGCAGGTAATTTCAAATTGATATTTGATATTAAAACGCCCACATTTAGCGATAAACTAATTGTTCACGACATTATTGTTTATGCCTCAAAAGAGGATGCTATTAATGCGTTAGGAGCAGCAAGTGAAGATGCTGGGATTTCGTTTCTAAAAGAGCAAGCTTGGAAAATCGACTTTCAAACAGCACCTGTAGTTTCAGGCAAAATTTATGATGTCATCAACACCTCTGGTGTTTGGATGCCCTCGCCAGGTTCGGTAAAATCTTTGGCAGCTAAATCTAATGGTGTGGTTGATTTTAAAGTGAACAATCTTACAGAAGGTACCGCAGTAAAACAAGGTCAGTTATTGATGAGTTTAAACAGTCAAGGCTTGGCATCTAACAATTTGAGTACAGATATCGCTTCCGCGAAAGCGAAATTCCAACAAGCAAAATCTGAATATGACAGAAAGAAAGAGTTATATGACTCTAAAATTATCCCAAAATCTGATTTTGAGAAAGTAGAAAGCAATTTTTCAATAGCAAAATCTAATTACCAATCCATAACATCGGGAGTCTCGGGAGGAAGCAAACAAATTCGTGCGCCTTTTGATGGTTTTATCAAATCTATTACAGTTTCTAATGGCGATTATGTAGAGCAAGGCGTGGCATTGGTGTCAATTGGCACACATCAATCGATGATATTAAAAACCCAATTGGCACCTAATTATGGTCTTTCAATAGAAAATGTTCAAGGAATTTGGTTTCAAACCAAAGGCGGAGAATGGAAAAACGTATCTGATGCCGATGGTACAATTCTTTCTATCGGTAAAGATGTAGAACGAGAAAACCCATTGATTTCTGTTTTTGCTCAAGTAAATGCAGAAGTCGATATGCCAGAGGGAAGCCTAACGCCAGTTCAAATAGCGATGGGAGACGCAACCCAAAATACTATGATTCCTGTTAATGCCTTATTGGAAGATTATGGAAGTTATTCTGTAATCGTGCAACTTTCGGGCGAAGGTTTTGAAAGACGACCTGTAAAGATTGGAAAACGAAATGGCGAAAATGTAGAAATTCTACAAGGTTTGGAAGTAAGCGAAGTGGTTGTCACAAAAGGAGCTTACCAAGTTAAAATGGCTTCAATGTCAGGCTCAACACCTGCTCACGGTCACGAACATTAAAAACGAAGAGAAATGTTAAACAAAATATTATCAATTTCACTTCAAAATAGATTACTCATTCTATTGGGAGCGGTTGCATTGAGTGTATTGGGCGTGTATTATGCACGAACAATGAACGTAGATGTATTCCCAGACCTTACAGCACCAACGGTAACCATCCTTACCGAAGCGCACGGAATGGAATCTGAAGAAGTAGAAAAATTAGTAACCTATCAATTGGAAACAGCCTTAAATGGTTCGCCAAATGTGAGACGAATCCGTTCATCATCAGCAGCTGGAATTTCCATTGTTTGGATAGAATTTGAATGGGGAACCGATATTTATCGGGCAAGACAAATTGTAAGTGAACGCATCCCGATGGTTCGTGAAAACTTACCAGAAGGTATTGGAGCACCAACGATGGCGCCTATTTCATCCATTATGGGCGAAATAATGCTTTTGGGCGTAACGTCAGATAGTTTGTCGCCAATGGAATTAAGAACGCTTTCCGATTGGACAATCAGACCACGTATAAAAGCGATTGGCGGAATTGCCAATGTGGTGGTAATTGGTGGCGATTATAAGCAATATCAAGTATTTGCGAATCCTGAAAAGATGAAGCATTACGATGTAAGTCTTTCAGAATTGGTAGAACACGTCAAGGAAGCAAATGCAAATGCACCAGGTGGAGTCATCAACCAATATGGTAATCAGTATATCATAAAAGGGAGCGGTAGAGCGTATGCGTTGGAAGATTTGCAAGAAGCAGTTTTAAAACAAGTCAATGGGCAAACCATAAAAATAAAAGATGTAGCAACCGTTCAAATTGGTGCTGCCGATAAAATTGGCGATGGTTCTTTAAATGCAAAACCAGCGGTTATTTTAACCATTTCAAAACAACCTGATGTCAATACCTTGGAATTGACAGACCGATTGGATGAAGCAATTGCCGATTTACAAAATACGTTACCAAAAGGTGTCAACATCAAAAGTCAAATTTTTAGACAGTCTGATTTTATTGATGCTTCCATTAGCAACTTAAACCAAACTTTATTGGAAGGTGCATTTTTTGTAATGATAATTCTTTTCATCTTTTTAATGAATTGGAGAACAACGATAATATCCTTATTGGCAATTCCTATTTCATTATTGGTATCTATCATCATTCTAAAATGGTTGGGTTATACTATTAATACAATGAGTTTAGGAGGTATGGCAATTGCGATTGGTGCTTTGGTAGATGATGCCATTATTGATGTGGAGAATGTATATAAACGCTTGCGTGAAAATATTAGAAAACCGAAAGCAGAACGTGAATCAACGATAACCGTTGTGCGTGATGCTTCCGTAGAAATACGAAGTTCAATCATCATTGCAACACTTATAATTATAGTCTCATTCATTCCATTATTCTTTTTAAGCGGAATGGAAGGACGTTTGTTGCAACCGCTGGGAATTGCATTTGTAACGTCTGTTTTAACATCGTTAATTGTTGCGGTAACAGTCACACCAATTTTGTGTTCCTATTTATTAGACAACGAAAAATTATTGAACAAGCAAGCAGAAGGCACAAAAGTGGAACGTTGGTTACAAAAACATTATGGAAATCTCTTGGAACGTGTGACTAAAATTCCGAAAACTATTATCGGAACTACAGTAATTGCCTTTATCATAAGTCTTTTGGTTTTGACACAATTGGGAAGAAGTTTTCTTCCAGAATTTAATGAAGGCTCTTTGGTAATCAGCGTAGTTGGTCCACCATCAATGTCATTGGAAGAAAGTAACAAAACAGGAAAATTAATTGAGAACATTTTATTGGATTTACCTGAAGTAGACGTTGTAACAAGAAGACAAGGACGTGCCGAATTAGACGAACACGCACAAGGTGTTAATGCTTCCGAAATTGATGTGCCCTTTATTCTTGAAGATAAAACCAAAGAAGAATTTTTTGAAGAAGTCCGAAATAAATTGAGTATCGCACCAGGTGTAAATATTACTTTGGGACAACCTATTGCACACCGAATTGACCATATGCTTTCGGGTACACGAGCGAATATCGCCATTAAGATATTTGGTTCCGATTTACAGCGACTGTTTGAAGTTGGTATAAGTGTAGAGCAAAACATCAAGGATATTGATGGATTGGCAGATGTTGCAGTAGACCAACAAATCGAAGTACCACAAATTCGTATCAAACCAAAACGCCAAATTCTTTCAGCGTATGGAATGACAGTTGGTAATCTAATGGAGCAAGTAGATATTGCCTTTGCAGGCGAAGAAGCAGGCGAAATTTATGAAGGTCAGCAGTATTTTGATTTGATTGTTCGTTATGAAAAACCATTTCGGGATGATATTGAAAACATAGGCAATACTTTAATCAGTTTACCAAATGGTGGACAGACCACTTTGGGAGAATTAGCAACGGTGGCTTCGGTAAGCAGTCCAAACACGATTAATCGAGAAGATGTACAACGTAAAATTGTAGTAGCTGCAAATGTTCAAGGTCGAGATTTACGTGGAGCAGTTAACGAAATAAAGGAAGTTGTTGCAAAAAACGTGAATATGCCAGAAGGCTATCGAGTGCAATATGGAGGGCAATTTGAAAGCGAATCGAAAGCTTCGCAATTACTTTTAGCAACCGCAATCATTGCCATAGCTATCATTTTTCTATTACTGTATTATGAATTTAAAGATGTGAAATTGGCTTTTGTAGTGTTGATTAATTTACCGTTAGCATTAATAGGTGGAATTTTGATTGTGTACTTTACATCAGGTATCATAAGTATAGCAGCGACCATTGGTTTTATCAGTTTATTTGGTATCGCTACTCGAAACGGAATTTTGTTAGTATCTCGTTACGAAGATTTAAGAAAAGAAGGAATACAAGGATTTCAATTAATCAAAACAGGAGCATTAGACAGGTTAAACCCAATTTTAATGACAGCCTTTACAACAGGTTTGGCATTAATTCCATTAGCATTAAAAGGTGGAGAACCAGGAAGTGAAATACAAAGCCCTATGGCTGTAGTGATTTTGGGTGGACTGCTTTCTGCTACTATTTTGAACTTGGTGGTTATTCCTTGTGTGTATCAATTGGTTATTAGAAAAAAATAGTTTCTATTACATAATGAAATTTAAATTAAAGCTGTTGTAAATATATCAACAGCTTTAATTTTTTAACCGATTTTAAAACAATCTGATAACCTAACTTAAATAGACGATTTATGAAATAATTCAGTTTGAAAAAGCCAACGCTGAAAGCCATACACATTTCCAGTCGCGCCATCCACGCTACACCAAAACTGTAAAAGAGTATGTCTTGCCAACGCTCACATTTGAACTAAATAACAAACATCGGAAAACCAAGCAGAACGTGAAAAGCACTATGCACGTAAC
>Ga0306912_1000788_pt1 | contig 17109 bp, 21 predicted proteins | sample AntRauFillE10628_FD_190443 | JGI IMG/M metagenome (GOLD analysis project Ga0306912, IMG submission 190443) | Saline lake microbial communities from Rauer Islands, Antarctica - Metagenome Filla E10 #628 (v2) (version 2) | ecosystem: Environmental > Aquatic > Non-marine Saline and Alkaline >... | reverse complement strand
GAAGTGCATAGGTTAAACTATACAAAACCGAATAAAAGCCAGCAATGCATAAAAATAATGGCGAATTTCTTAACCAATCGAGAATTATCGTATCTTTCAAAGAGTAAAAGTTTAAGCAATAGATTTGCGAGCTTGTAGCTGCTACTATTCTTATGCGCGAGACGTTAGCGTTTATTCACCATCACCGATTCAGATAACTAAAAACAATAAGTTGTACCTTCAAATTAAAAGAAAAACATATGAAACTTAATTCAAGAATTCACGGAGCGATTGATTATGGAGTAGTTTTATTTCTATTTTTATCGCCTACTCTATTTGACTTACCAGAGATAACTTCAATATTTACGTATGCTTTAGGTTTAATACATTTGATTTTAACGATGACAACGAAATTTGAATTGGGAGTTTTCAATTTAATCCCATTTAGAATTCATGGAATAATTGAATTGATTGTTTCATTGGCTTTAATCGCTGTTGCATTCTTTCTTGGCAATATTGAAGGTAATTTATCACGAAATTTTTATTTGGCTTTTGCGATTGTTGTCTTTCTTACTTGGCTAATAACTGATTATAAAAGTGGTTCAGAAAATCCGGGCAAAAACCGCTAACAGCACCTACACTTAATTGTTTGTATTTTGCTTGCCGGAACATTTTCATTTTTCAAGTAAGTATATCTTAGCCGAAAGTACGCAGGTACTATCACCGCACCTGGCGTGTAGCTACAACCTGTTACATGGCATTTTAAAAATGAAACAGGCAACAGCAAATTTAGTAATGTTGACCATTATTTTATCTTGTAAAGATAACAATGACGATATGGAACAGAACTTGGCGGAATTTAAAGTAATCGGGATTTCTATCTTATCGACAAACGAAGACGGACAATCCATTGAAGATATGGGCACTACTTCAACAGGCGACAGAGGTCACAAGGCCGAAAAACCGACACAAATACCAAAGAAAGGCTGGAAAGATATTGCCTTACGAGTAAAAGACCGGCTGACAAAGGATCATGTATCCATCGTTTCAGCAGGAATTGCATTTTATTTTTTCCTTTATGTAAATAACTTTGGCAGCTTTGATGAAGCCTATGGCAGTTTTGCGGCAGTAATTATCCTTATGCTGTGGTTATTTCTTACGGGATTTATTATCCTACTCGGTGCGGAAATCAATTCTGAAATGGAACATCAAATGAGCCGGGATACCACAACCGGTGAAGATAAACCCATGGGACAGCGTGGCGGCTATCATGCCGATCATGTTGCCGGAAAAGATAAAGGAAATAATGAAAGGCGGTAAATACAAAAAATATAAGCTGCTAAACCATTCACAACCTGAGATTTACAACAACTTTCAAGCTAAAGAACCGTAATTTACAGTTATAAAAAAATTAAATTCAGAAAAGATGAATAAAGAAATCCTTTTAAACAAAAGACCTGTAGGGAAACCGGTTTTGGGTGATTTTATCAGCTTGTATGGAGAAATTGGCACTGGTGTAACCGCTAATGTTACCCCTCGCCATGAGTAGTCGATCCCTATCGGGCCTGTGGGAGTACCTGCGCCACTATTGGATCAATGTGCGGCGGGTTCGCCTCTGGATGCTGGTGGCCGTCGCGTTGTACACGCTTGCGGGTTTTTTCCTGGTGCCGTGGCTCGCCGGTTGGATCGCTGAAAACAAGGTGCGAGAGGTCCTTGGTCGCGAGCTTCGCATCGGCGATATCGATTTCAATCCCTACACGTTCACCCTGGAGGTAACCGATTTCGCGCTCGCGGATCCCGACGTTCACGAGCTCGCAGCCTTCGACCGGCTGTTCGTCAACTTCACGTTGGTCAGCCTCATCGACCAAGCGTGGACCTTCCAGCAGGTACGCCTCGAAGGTCTGGTGGTTCAGGAGGAACGCTTCACCTCGGGCGAGACGCGCTTCTCCCGGCTGAAGGATGACGCCGCGGGCGAGCCGGAAGCGACCGGCGAAGGCGGGATGCCGGCGATGGTGATCCGCGATTTGGATGTTGTGGAGGGAACGATCCGCTTTGCGGATCACCTGACCACCGCGTCCGACCCGTCAGGCACGACCTCCACCATCGCGGTGCAAGAATTTTCCCTGTCACTGAATGATGCCGCCCTGCATGAGAACACCGGGTTCCCGGTCCATTTCGCCGGGCAGCTCAAGGCGGGCGGTGCCTTCTCGTTCGACGGCGAAATTCAGGTGTCGCCGGCATTCGAGATCAACGGCGGTCTGCGCGTGGAAGCGCTGGCCCTGAGCCCGGCCGAGCCTTACCTGCAACAATTCGCGCGGCTGGCGATCAAGGGTGGGAACCTGAGCCTCGACGGACGACTGTCCGTCAGCGACGATGAGCCCCTGGCCTATCGCGGCAGTGCCGGCGTGTACTTGCTCAGCCTCGCGCCCTTGGATCCAGGCGACACCGAGCCGGTGGCGGGCTGGCAAGCCATGGAGATCGAGCAGCTCGACCTGAGCCTGGCGCAGCGCAGCCTCGAGACTTCGGGCGTGTCCATCGGGGGCGGATCCGGCCGGGTCATTATCCACGAGGATCAGACCACGAATTTCAAGCGCCTGCTCGTGGCGCAGGCCGAGGGGGAGACCCCCGCTCCCGAAGGGGATGACGGCGAAGACGCCGCCCCATTACGCATCAGCATCGCCGGCATCGTCATGGCCGATAGTCGTCTCCAGTTCACGGATTATTCGCTGCCGCTGCCCTTCTCGACGCGCATCCACAAGCTGAACGGCGAGGTCTCCACACTGGCTTCGGATACACAGATTCCGGCCGACGTGCAGCTCGAAGGTCAGGTGGGTGAGCATGGCCTGGCGCGCATCGAGGGCACGATCAACGCCTGGCAGCCGACGCGGGACACGGACGTCACGCTGACGTTCCGCAACCTGGTGGTGCCGGGCTATTCTCCGTACACGATCGCCTTCGCCGGCCGCCGGATCTCGGAAGGCCGCATGGACCTCGATCTTGGCTATCACCTCTCGGACGGTAAGCTCAAGGGCAGTAATGCGATAGTGCTGCACGATCTGGAACTGGGCGAGAAGGTCGAGAGCCCGGACGCGATGGACCTGCCGCTCAGCCTCGCCGTCGCGCTGCTCAAGGACAGCGAGGGCGTGATCGAGATGGATATTCCGGTCACGGGAGATTTCGGCGATCCGCAGTACCACCTGGGCGGCGCGATTCGCAGCGCCATCGGTGACGCGATTGGCAGCGTCGTCAGCGCGCCGTTCCGCTTCCTGGCGGGGCTGGTCGGGGCTGGCGAAGAGGACCTGCAACGGATCGCGTACCCGGCGGGCCGCAGCGACCTGACACCGCCGCAGCGCCAGCGCGTCGGGTTGCTCCGCAAGGCTCTCATGAAGCGTCCGGAACTGGTGCTGGAGCTCGCCGGACCCTTCGATCCGGATGTGGACGGCCCGGCACTCAAGCGCCAACGCGCCGTCGAGCAGCTCGCCGAGTGGTTGCGCGAGCAGGGACGCGAGGTTTCGACCCCGGACCTGACCGAGGAATCAACGCAAGACGCGATGGAGGCGATTTTCTCAAGCGCCTACCCGGAAACCAGCCTGGACGAGGTCCGTGAGCGCTTTACCCGCGAGCAGGACGAGGATCCGGAAGGCCGCTCGGAGTTCGACGCTGTCGCCTATCGAGCCCATCTCGCCGAGCAGGTGATCGCGGTGCAACCCGTCACCGATGCCGATCTCGATGCACTCGGCCAGGCACGGGCCACCGCCGTGCGGGACGTCCTGCTGGCAGATGCGCCCGACGACCCGGAAGAAGGCTCCGCGGTCGAGCCCGAGCGGGTCCTCCTGGCGGAGCCCAGGGAAGTCGAGTCCGAGAACGAGGAGCAGGTCGTGATGGAGGTCGGTCTAGCCTTGGACTGAGGCGGCGCTAAAAGAGAAGGATCGATTTTCCGTGCAAGGGAAAAGCAGCACCGAAAACTTACCCCGTTGCCAAATAGCAAAATGCTCAGCTGATACTGCTTTAAGAGATATAAAAGATGGCTCTATGTCGAATTGTGTGGGTAAAAAAGCAGACGAAACAAAACCTTATTTTGTCCTCATCACCCCGAAACTAAAAAATAAAATAAGCTTGAAAAACAGGTTGCCGAATGAAGAAAATGAAAAAAAGTGCAATAACTTCTGGCAATTGCATAGTTGTGCAGCTTCTATAAAAACTGTTGTGACAGCCTATAAACTCAATTAAGAATACTATGAAAAAAAAGATCATCATTTATTACAATTGGATTCGAGAGCAATTATGGTATAGACCTTTGGTATTTTGTTTAATCTCAGTGGCTGCTGCACTGATCGCCCATCAAGCCGATGGGACCAGACTGAATGATCTTGTTCCCATTATAAAGACAGAATCGATTGACGGACTTTTGGACATTCTATCAGCCAGCATGTTGGTCATCTCAATATTTGCAGTTGCATCAATGCTTTCAGCCTACACCGCGGCAAGTACCACTGCAACTCCAAGGTCTTTTAAAATTGTAATCACAGACGATGTGTCGCAATATGCTCTTTCTACGTTCATAGGCGCATTCATTTTTAGTATTGTCGCTACAGTTGCAATGGATATTGGGTATTATAATCAAGCGGGTAAATTTATTCTCTTCTTAATCACTTTAGTATTCTTTTTATTAGTCATACTCACCTTCTTAAGGTGGGTAGACCGTATTTCAAGATTAGGAAGATTGGAGCATACCATCATGCAGGTAGAAGCAGTTGCCAAGAAGTCTTTATCCAGCTACATTAAAAATCCTTTGCTCAATGCTCTTCCCATAACTGGCGTATTCCCAGATAGAAAATCAGTGCTTGCTGATTCTATTGGATACGTACAACATATAAATATGGATGCTTTACAGAAATTGGCTAAAGAGATAGGGCTAAAAATTCGACTTAATTGTCTTCCGGGTAAATTTATTCATGAAAATACTGAAATTGCGTTCATTCGTTCTAGTCAGGATATAGATATGAATGAAGTTATTCAAAAGGTGAATGATGCCATTCACGTTGATCATACCAGATTATTCGACGAAGATCCTCGATTTGGGCTAATTGCTTTAACAGAAATTGCCAGTAGAGCATTGTCACCAGGAATTAATGATCCAGGAACCGCCATCCAAATTATTGGGAGCCATGAAAGACTCCTTTTTTTATGGAATGATGAGATTGAAAATAGCACAGAAAGTGATGTGCTTTATGATTGCATAGAAGTTCCACAAATTTCGATGGAAGATTTTTTTGATGATGCATTCAGGCCTATTTCTAGGGATGGTGCTGATAATATAGAAGTCATGTTGCGATTGCAAAAAGCACTTAATTCGTTAGCAACGATAAATCAAGCTGACATTAAAGCAGCTGCAATTCTATATTCAAAGTATGCCTTCAATAGAGCCGAATTGGCAATCAAACTGAAACAAGACCTCGATACTATAAAAAAGGAATGCTTATTTAATAAATAAATAGAAGACGGTTGCACAACACTTGATATAGTGCATGCGGTCATTAGGAAGGCATTCCAGGGCCAAGCCTACATTTAGATGTTTTCGAAGATTTGCAGCTCATAAAAAGAGGTCGGTGTAGACTGATAGATAATCGCTTTGTAATCCTGCACGACACCCTCACCCCATCAACCGTTAGCAGTAAATGTAGAGAATGGTAACTTAGTGCCACAACAACAAACAGAGAGATAGCCCGGGTTATACACCAAAAAATCTACACCCAAGGTTGAGCAATAAGATAAATAACGTAACATACATTAAATTTTACACGTTGAGGTACTCATACACACCTCATCGTGAATAATCCGTGCTGAAAACGAGAATAGCATTACCCATTTCCACAGGTAATCCTCCGCCGTATTAATTGTTACCACCCCATATTTTCTCTCTTCGAAAATTATGTGAATTATGTAACTATTACAATTACTTGTGTAATAGGCTTAACGGGTATTGTCCCTATATTTATTAATCAGTTGTTATAGAAGCCATTCAATTAATAGTGGCATAGTCAATTAAAGCTATGAATTTGAAGTACTCTTTTGGAAAAGTGAAAAGCATAAGGAGAGTTCGATTGTAGACAAGTAAACCTAAAGTAAGAGAAATCAGCCCAATGGGGCAAAGCTTTTTTGAGATACTGTCATAGATGGACAAAAAGAAATACATCAACCATTCCATGATTAAAATAAAGATTTGACAACTTTTCCAAAAAATTACATTGATGGTGGCATTGAGCTTCCCAAAGGAGAATCATCAACCGAAAATTACACTACTGTAACGACAATCACACGAAAGGCACGGCAATTGAACATGCGCACTGCAAAACCTAACGTAAATCCACAGCAATGAAAACTACATCAACAAAAAATATAGATAGAATAAACAAACTGGGCCACGTATCGTGGGGTGCTATATTCGCAGGTTTTGTGAGTGCACTCTCCATCATATTTCTGCTCAACCTGCTCGGCATAGGATTTGGTTTCGCCTCCATCAATCCTTTAGAGGAGAGTAATCCGCTTGAAGGACTTGGCTGGGGTACTATCATCTGGTGGGTCTTGTCCAATCTTATCGCGCTCTTTGTAGGTGGTATGATAGCTGGCCGACTGGCAGGACACACCGATAAGGTGGACGGGGCTCTGCACGGCGCATTAGCTTGGGGTCTTTACACTATTCTCTCGTTATACCTCATCACAACAGCGGTGGGTAACGTATTCGGCGGTTTAACCAGCACTGCAGGAACCCTCTTTGGAGGCGATAAAGACAAGGTGATTGTAGACTATCAGAACTCTCAAAAATCTGGAGAAGAGAGCACCAATATGAGCATGTCGAGCGTAAAAAGCCAGATAATGCAGTTGGTACAACGGGGCCAATCGCTCAACATCCTCCCCGAAGAGGCCACCGGCGCCGTGAGCGATGTGATGAACAACCCCGATGTAACTGCCAAAGGACTGATCGGTAGCCTGGATGTGGATGAGTTCTTCAGCGACCTCCAGTTTAACCTCGACGACAATGGTGACCTGAAAATTACCACAGAAGGAAACGAAGAATACTTTGAAAAGGAGAAGCTGATAACCTACCTCTCTGAAAATACGGATTTGAGCAGGGAGGAGATGAACGGGCTAATAACCAAATGGGAGCGCAAGATAGATGAGGCCATTAATACAGCCGAAGCGAAATACAAAGAGGTCAAATCGAAAGCGATAGAATATGCCGATGAAGCAGCCGAGGCCATGGCCAAATTCAGCATCGCAGCATTCTTTGTACTACTCATGGGGCTTGCTGCATCACTTTTCGGTGGGGCGGTAGGTGCCGACCAGCTCGTGCTGTATGAGGAAGAGGTGGAAGTGAGCAAAACGATAAATGGTGATAGATAATGTGAGTGGAAAATATGCAGCCGGCAGCAATGTACATTAATTTCTGCAGGCAAAGCGAAACCGTCAATGATTATTTCTCACCAGCTTTCTTTAGACGGATGCGTCTGATGCTTAAAAGCATTTTGATAATCGTGATAGCGGTTGGACAATAGTGATATTGAAACCTGGTCAAATAAATAAGGATAAAAAGAAAGCTTCGGCTCCCAGTCAATCAAAGGCAAAAAGAATGGAACAGGTTTTTATGGGTAAGGTTTTTAATTAAAAAGTTGTTCAATAAGAATGATCATGATGGCAAAGAAAATCAGAACGCCCGTGGTAAACAAAAGGACTGTAGCTATTCTTCTTATGACAGAAGAAGATAAACCAAGCCTGAATTTTGAGATTACAGAATCAATCCGTATAGCAAGAACTAATCTGCTGCAAAGGAATTTTAAAAAAATATTATTCAATTATACCTTAAACATCACTTAATAAAATTAAAATGAATTACGCAATGCTTAAAAAAAATATAGCATGTAAATATAGTCTCACTTTTTTTTCGGCAGCATGTTTGCTGATATTTTCATCATGTGATAATAGTGCAAGGAAGACTGACTCCAATAGTTTGGATGGTTCTAAAACAGTAGTAATTGATTCTACAAATACAACAGTAGATCTTACACCTGCTGATCCAAAACCTGACTGGGGAAAAGACATGACAGATCCTATGGCTGTAGTGATAGAAAAACTGGTAAGTTTTGAAGCGCCTCCACTCACCAGCTTATCAGCACAGGAAGCAAGAAAGCAACCTACACCTGCTGATGCTGCCATGGCTGTAATTGAAGAGCATAATATTTCGGTACCGGTTAGCAATTTGGATACGGTGGGAAGAGACATCACCGTGCCGGGAGGTGAAATCCATCTTCGTATTTACACACCTAAAACCGGGAAAGATTCATATCCCGTACTTGTATATTATCACGGCGGCGGGTGGGTAATTGCGGGCCTCGATACTTATAATGCTTCTGCGGAAGCATTGGCCAATCGGGTAGAAGCCATAGTTGTTTCTGTAGCTTACAGGCAGGCGCCCGAATATAAATTTCCCACAGCACACAATGATAGTTATGCTGCATACGAATGGGTAGTTAAAAATGCAGATTCAATAAAAGGTGATTCCAACAAAATTGCAGTAGTTGGTGAAAGTGCAGGAGGTAACCTTGCTGCAGCGGTAAGCATAATGGCAAGGGATGAAGGAATGCAACTGCCGTTATACCAGGTATTGATATATCCAATTGCAGGATACGATTTTAATACGATGTCTTACAAAGAAAGTGAAAGCACTAAACCATTAAGTTCGGGATTGATGAAATGGTTTTTTGACAAGTATTTAAAGAGTGCTGCTGATGCTAAGAGTCCTTTAATCTCTTTGGTGAATGCAAACTTAAATGGTTTGCCGGCTACAACAATTATTGGAGCAGAATACGATCCTTTAAGGAGTGAGGGGGCATTGCTTGCTGAAAATTTAAAGCAGGCCGGTGTACCTGTCAATTACAAACTATACAACGGAACAACGCATGAGTTTTTTGGTATGGCAGCGGTTCTTGATCAAGCAAAAGATGCACAAGCGTTGGTTGCAACTGATTTAAAGTCGGCATTTAATAAGTAATGTTCTACAGTAATTTTTTTGTGGGTACGAGGCTCAGCAAAAGTTAACCCGGCTTTCGCGCCGCTCATTTTTTGAACGCGTAGCGAAATCTCCAAACCTTGCAAAAGACCGGGCTTATGTAAAAATTATGGAGATACCGCATCTCCCGAGGGATCCCGTTGGGGGGAGTGCGGCATGACGATTAGAACACGTGACCCACAAAATTTCCTGTAGGACCAAGCATAAACGTTTTTCATAGACAATCCTCCGGCCTTTTAATTCAATACCACCCAACATTTTATAGTTGTGAGAATTATGTAACTATTACCAATACTTGTGTAATAGGATTAGCTGGTAATGTCCCTATACTTATTATTCGATTGAATTGAAAGTCATTCAATAAATAGTAGAACAGCTATTTGTAACTATTTAATTTAAGTATTGATTTGGAAATGCTTTCAAAATTGTCAAGGAAAATTTCTTCACGCTCTTTGAATCAATAGGTACAGACAAACAGTTAATCCGAATACAATTAGAAAAGTCAGACCATTCGAAGATATCACGGAGTAATCAGTTGATGCTCAAGTGGCAAAACCCAACTGGTTTTTACTAACTGGAAATATACGTGCTACCAGCAGCGGGCTGGGTGCTGTTTAGTAAAAACCTCGTACTACTCTTATTCGGTATTGTGGGAGGAGGATGAGCTCTCTGTTAATAAATTTACGGAGAGGCTAAAGCTTAATACTAATATGCTTGCTTTATTGAACATTTAAAACGAATTATGAAAGCATTACAAATAGTAAAATATGGTGAACTCAAAGACGGATTGTCTATAAAAGAAACCGTAAAACCAACTATGAATGCTACAGATATTCTTATTGAAACCAAAGAAGCAGCACTCAACCCTATCGATTCTGAACTTGTGAGTGGCGGCCTGAAAGATATGGTCCCCTTGGACTTGCCCACTACTATTGGCTTTGATGGAAGCGGTGTAGTTGCAGAGAAAGGCGCAGAGGTTAGCGACTTTGATTTAGGTAATGCGGTGTATGCCCGAGTACCTCAAAATCAAATGGGTACTGTAGCAGAATATGTTGCCGTCGATGCCAAAGTAGTTTCTAAAAAACCAGAAAACATTTCGTTTGAAGAGGCGGCTGGCTTGCCTCTAATTGGCCTTACGTCCATTCAAGCATTGGAGCGCGTGGGCCTGAAAAAAAAACGGCCGAATACTTATTCATGCAGGGTCAAGTGGTGTTGGTAGTTTTGCTATTCAATATGCCAAGACCAAAGGAGCCTATGTCTACACGACCACCAGCACCAAGAACGTGGATTGGGTGAAAGCACTTGGTGCTGACCGTGTGATCGACTACAAAAAAGAAGATTATAAGGTAATAGTATCGGATTTAGATCTCGTTTTTGATACACTGGGAGACGACTACACGCTGGAGGCATTCCAGATTATAAAGGATGGCGGCAAGGTAACCAGCATCGCGGGTGATCCCGATAAGGAAACGGCTGCAACGATGGGAATGGAAGGATTATGAATTGCCTGAAAACCTCTCAAAATTAATTGATGAAAAGTCAGCCAATTACAAATTTACATGGATGCAGCTCAACGGTGAGCAACTTGATGCCATCTCAACTATGGTGAATGAAGCGAAAATCAAACCCGTAATCGATAAGGTATATTCTTTCGAAAATGCCATTGAAGCCTATTTATACTTAGCCACGGGTAGAGCCAAAGGGAAAGTTATACTAAGCCTGCATTAAACAGTTAGACCAAATTGTTAATTTTAATAAAATGAAGATGATATGAATAACGAAAAACAAAATATATTAATAGCCGGTGCGAATGGCACCACGGGTAGAATTATCGTCCAATTACTGAAAGACTCAAATGTCTATCGGCCTATTGCAATGGTTCGAAAACAAGACCAAAAGGAGCGCTTTGAAAAAGATCAGGTAACCACTGTTCTGGCTGATTTGGAAGAGGATGTAAGCCATGCCTTAAAAAAGATAGACAAAGTGATTTTTGCTGCAGGATCTAAAGGGAAAAATCTCATCGGAGTTGACCAGGAAGGAGCCAAGCGGCTAACGGACGCCGCAAAGGATGCAGAAGCAGGAAAGTTTGTAATGCTGAGTTCAATAGGTGCAGACAACCCTTCGATAAGTGATGAACTTGAAGACTATTTAAAAGCAAAACAAAATGCCGATAACTATTTACGTGAAAGCGGGTTGGATTATAGCATTGTTCGACCAGGTCATCTGACTGATGCCGCAGGTACAGGCAAAATTCGTCTTGAAGAAAAATTAGAAAGTCAAGGGAAGATCTCAAGAGAAGACGTTGCCAAAACCCTGGTTGAAGTATTGGAAGACGGTATAATGCAAAACCAGGTTTTCGAAATAACAGGTGGTGAGACACCCGTCGAAAAAGCAGTTCGTCTTTCCTAAAGCAAGAATCATGAAAAAGGATAACTGCTCCAGAGCATTTTCGCTTATAGGCAACACTGTTCCAAACATTCATAAATCGGTCGCTCTCTACCTATGGGTTGGTATGTAATAATGGAGCCCTTTACTGATAAAAAGGAAAAGGGAACAACGATTGGTCAAATGTGCTTAGACGCGTTTAGTGAAGATTGGGAAGAATTGGAAATCGCTCACATGGCTACTTCCGATGAATTTAGAATTGAACTGTTTTCCTTTCATCGGGGCATTGATAATTCCTTTTAATAGGCAATCATAAAATCTTCTTTTGTTGAAAAAATATCCCAAAATTAGAAATTGAAGGTGGTAAAACATGAACTTTAATCTGAATCTTAAAAATAAAAATATATGAAAAAGAAAACTATACTAATTACAGGTGCGGGCTCTGGTCTGGGAAAAGGCACCGCCTTTGGGCTTGCAAAAGCAGGTCATAAGATTATAGCCGCAGTCCATACGTGGGAGCAAATGTCCAGATGTATCGAAGAATTAAAAGGTACTGATTACGAAAAAAATCTCGAGTTGTTCAAACTGGATATTTTAGATCCTATAGATTGTGAAAAAGCTTGGACTTACGACATTGATATATTAGTCAATAATGCCGGAATAGGGCAAACGGGACCATTAGCCGAAATACCGGTAGACCTCATTAGAGAGGTTATGGAAACCAATACATTTTCTACACTTGAATTCTCACAACCTTTTATCAAAAAAATGGTGGAAAAAGGAAAGGGTAAAGTCATATTTCTATCGTCGGTAGCCGGACTCACGACAGGTGCGTTTTTAGGCCCTTATAATGCTTCCAAACATGCTTTAGAAGCAATTGCCCAATGTTTGAGAGATGAGTTGAAGCCTTTAGGCGTTACTATAGCTACAATTAATCCGGGACCATTCAAAACCGGCTTTAATGATAGGATGTACGATAGTTATAAACAATGGTTTGATGAAGACTTGAATTATACTTCTAAAAAGGATATTGAAAAGGCAGCACAAGGAATGGCAGAAAATCAATTAGACCCGCAAGAGATGATTGATAAAATGGTTGATCTGATTCCACAAGAAGAACATAATTTCCGGACTGTTTGCCCCGAAAATTTTGAAGATATGAGCCAACAGTACCAAAGTCGTCAGTATAGAATTAAAACCAACACAATCGATAAGTCCAAAAAGTAGGAATTCGGATAATACTTAATTAAGAAAAGTGTGAGTCAAAAATGTTAATTCCAATAATCGTTGGCTTGGAATAATTTTATTTCCCTTTTTTACTTTCTTTACAAAAAATGGATTTTCCATACGCACGAGGGTATGTTCTCTAATAACTTAAATTAAAAAAATCTCAATAATAAATCAGCTGAGATATCACAATGAAAAATGCAACAATTACAAAAGGGTTTATTATTTCCGGATTAATGAACGCGTCAGTTTTAATTTTTTCAAGATTATTTACTAATTCTACAATTCCTGAATTTGATCCAAACGTACTGTCTAATTTTGGGTTATTAATGATTTTTATTTGGGGATTAGCATACATATCTGTCGCAAAAAATTATGATAAAGTAAAATGGCTTGTCGGAGTTTTTGCCGTTGAAAAATTCATTTATGGGTGCGTTTGGACAAATTGGATCCTGAATAATAATATTTCTGATGTTTATGAAAAAGATATAATGGCTGGAATGTTTTATTCAATTTATGGAATAAATGATTGGGTGTTTTTTGTCTTCTTTATATTAGTATTCTTTCGTCTGTCTAAATTGAAAAATAGTGGTTAATCACCAGCACAGCACTAAATACGAGTAATGGCGGTTATAGAAATACAAGGGTTTACATCAAATAGCACTTAACAGTAACTTGATAACTATATACTCAGAAAGCCGCCACTACCCAAATCATTAACGTAAGGCACCAGCAAAATTTAATCAATAATTATGAATTGGATTTATAGTACTAATGACCCTTTATTGCAAACACTTGTTGGAAGTGCTATGATATTTATTGTGGTCATATTTTTGACCCGAATAGTAGGATTGAGATCATTTGCAAAATTCACTGCGTATGATTTTGCATTTACCATCGCGATTGGAAGTATTATATCATCAACTTTAACTTCTAATACCTCAATAGCTCATGGTTCCGTAGCAATCGCTGCTCTATTACTTTTGACATTTATTTTCTCATTTTTACAGAGAGTGATACCATCATTAAAAACTTTAATATCTAACAAACCATTATTATTGATGGATGGGAACAGAATCTTAGATGATAATTTAAAATATGCCAGAATTGAAAAAAGTCAACTGATAGCGAAACTTAGAGAAGCGAATGCTTTAAATTTCGATCAGATTCATGCTGTCGTATTGGAATCAACGGGTGATATTTCAGTCCTACACAAGTCTTCATCATCCAGCTCTGAGGAATTGAGTTCAGATATTCTTGACGGAGTAAGAAAAGTTCCCTAATCAAGAATACCAATTCTAAACTATGTATAAAAATAATAGAAGAGACAGTAGTAAATTTAAGGGGAATAGCCAGCTTCAATTTTTTTGTACCTGAACAGGGAAGGGGTATGTAGTTGGCTACTATTCTTACACTAAACATTAGTACAAGCTGAAAAAAAGGCAGAATGAAAAACAATGCGCTTGACATAAATGAATCGATAGTAAAGAAGTATGTGGAATCAATACGACCGGACAATCCTGACATTGTGCACAACTCGATTTTGGATATACGTATGACGGAAAGGTCGTAATACTTTATGAAGTCCGACCGTTTTGGAACAATCCGGAAAAAAAATAACACATCGAATTTGCAAAAATTAGATTCTATAAATCAAGACAAGAATGGAGTCTATATTGGATGCGTGCAAGTGGAAATGGGAACTTTACGAACCGTATCCCGAGTCAAAAGATTTCAAAAGTATGATCGAAATTATTGAAGAAGATAAACACTGTTGCTTTTTTGGCTAATTCGTACAAAAATATGGTGAAAGAAATTGCTGAAAAGATAGTAGACAAAACAGTTTATGATGATTGTCTTCACATCACTACGGCTACCCAGACCCCTCATAATGCATGAGTCACATTACTTACGCAGCAGGTGTTGTGCCGCCACTCATCAGATAGATACCCAATCCAATAAGAACAATTGCAAGGGTTGCTTTTAGTTTTTTAACCGGTATACGCTGAGCAAGATACCAACCACTTACGGTACCAATTAGTAATGGCGGAGTTAAAATTGCTACCAGTGTCCAGTCAACAGCACCCTGAAGTGTGTATCCAAACGTTGCCATTCCTGAAATAAAAATGGATTGAACCTGAGCCAGAGCAACTGACATTAGCATGGGAACTCCCAGGACAACCATAAGGGGAACAGCTAATACAGGGCCGCCAACTCCCAGTAAACCTCCGGGTAGGCCGACTGCAATACCTACACCACCTAAAGTGATTAAACCTCTCCAGGTTTCCATCTTTAACTTTTTGTCCGGCATCAGTGCATTACGTTCACGATAGAGGATCAAGATCCCCGTAAAAAAAACGAACAAGCCAAGAAGCACCGAGAAGGCGGAGGCATCCAGCATTTTATTGATTTCTGCACCGGCATAGGCACCGGCTACAGAAGTTAAACTAAGTATCATGGCTGCTTTAAAGGCTACCTTTCCTCTGAGTTCACCCGATTTCAAATATCCAAGACTGCCTGCAATGCCGGTTGCGATAAAAGTGGCACTGGCTGTACCTGCAACACCGCCCGGATCAAGCGGAAGTAATACAAACAGGGCAATAGTCACGAAGATACCACCGGGCCCAATGGTGGTAATGCATACGCCGCCGATTAGTGCAATAATCAGCAAAAGGATCAGTATTTCAGTGCTCATAGATATGCCTGAAAAAAATAACAGCAAAGCTGACAGTATCATTAAATTAGTCTGGACTAAAAGTTATGAAAGCATTCCTCCAAAGATAGCAGAAAGTACCCCCCGGGCCGAATTAATGGCAATATAGGCTGAAAACACTACGAGGGTGAAATTTACTGCATTCAGTTTCCAGGAATTGATATTGATACCCATCAGCTTTTTATCATTCACGGCCCAGAATAGTAAAGCTGCAGTTATTGGCAGGCCAAATACTCCGTTGTATGCAGGGAAAAGGGTGATCATCTCCACGACGCTTAATCCCGTTACTTTAGCTACAAGAGGAGAGAACATCCCGATTAGGATACCTCCGGCAAAGATCATTTTGAAACTCTTACTGCTACCTTCTTTATGATCTATATCAAGAGCTTCCAGGATCATATATGGAATGGTCCACATAATAGGTATAATACTGTTGAAAGCAGCCGAGATCACTCCAATAAGGAATACGATCATGGCCCAGCGGCCGAGTACAATTTCAAGAGCTTCACCAGGCGCAACAAATGTCGACAGTTCAGTGTAACCTGCCGGACGCAATACTGCTGCAGATACAATAATTATGGCGACTGTTATTAATCCACCAACAGTGTACCCCATAGTGAGATCAGTACGCATATTTTTGACGTGCTTATCGCTGTTCCAACCTTTACGCTTCACCAAAATTGATTCCAGAAAGAAATTCGGCCAAAGGGCAGTGGTTCCAAGAATTGCAGCTCCAAGCAACATAGCACCGGTATCAGGGATGGAAGGAATGAACCCTTTGGCAACTTCAACCATATCAGGACCGCTGGCTGCGGCTACTACTAAGTAAAGCGCAAGCAGGAGGAACATCATCCCGGTCATAACTTTCTCGACATAGCTGTAATTCAGGGTGCCCACAATAATGGCAACAATTCCGGTTACCACAGCAATAGGCTGCCAGCTGACGGCTCCGCCCGTAAGTACTTCAAAACTCATTCCGACGGCTGCAGTAAGGGCCAGTGTCCAGGCAATACAACCCAGTGACAAAAACAAAGCAAGTGTCAGAGCCCCGTTCTTACCAAGTTTATTTCGGATAAAAGTCATTAACGTATCACCATAAATACCAAGGCGGGCACTCATATCCTGAGCCATGAATCCAAGTAAAACTGCTCCAATTACTGCCCATATCAATACATAGCCATATTCTACCCCGGCCTGACTTGCAATAAATATTGATCCTGAACCAAAATAACTGGCTACCATGACGAAGGACAGTCCATATTTATCAAAGAAATTTTTAAAGAATTCTTTCATTCGTAAAACAATAATTTTAGAGTTGTAAATAGATAAGATCTCGCTGGGTCAGCTTAATCCAGGATTCGGATTTAAAACCAGTCCCGGATCAGTTCTTAAATTGATAGGAAGCTGAGCTTTTTTGGTAAAAGATATAAAAAAACAACAGAAATAAGTGTGAGATCGGTTTAAGACTCGGGAATAGTAACAAATTTAAGGCAGAGTGTAAATTATTTAAGCTGAATTAATGACTTTGACAGGAATTATTCAAAAATACATAGGAAGGGGACTCAAACACATAATTTTTAAATGAAACGCAGGTTTCATAGCAGAAAATCATGATAAGACAGACCAACAGGAAAACCAACTTTTCCATCTTTCAAATCTGTTCAGATAAATTTCAGCCAATGAAATCAGGTAGTTCTGGAATTATACGCGCGCTATTTAAAGTATTGTGAGAATTATG
>Ga0306912_1000786_pt1 | contig 17121 bp, 14 predicted proteins | sample AntRauFillE10628_FD_190443 | JGI IMG/M metagenome (GOLD analysis project Ga0306912, IMG submission 190443) | Saline lake microbial communities from Rauer Islands, Antarctica - Metagenome Filla E10 #628 (v2) (version 2) | ecosystem: Environmental > Aquatic > Non-marine Saline and Alkaline >... | reverse complement strand
TCGTGATTTGCTCTTTGGTGATCGATCCGTTCAGCCAGTCCCAAAACGAACCAGGCCGAGAATTCACCGGCGGATTAGAAAACTCAGAGGGTAAAAGTTGGTCGTTGGCTCGGGAGTTGAGTTCAAGCTGTGCCATCGCCGCTCCGCTAGGAGCGGTCGTCTCGCCCTGCGAAATTCCCGCCTGGATGAGGAATGTCACCATCAGGGTAACAAGAATTCGAGACACCTGGAGTGGATTTACGGAGGGATGCTGGTTTTTCATGACTGACTGCTAGGGAGGCTTTGTGCACTGTGCAACCTCGACTACAATATGGATGGATACCCATTCCTCTGTCGATGAGGTTGGTCAGAACAGCCAAAAACGTTTTTCAGAAGTCCCCAATCGTAATAAGAAGTCGTTCAACGTTCGTTCACTTGATCTTCTTACTGTCTATCGAATGTAGGCCTCTGCTTGAACTTTCGATGAAGCGGTCATCTAGTATCTCTTATGATTCGCGTCCTTGCATTTTTTCTTGCCGTTCAGAGTAGCCTTTTCGCCGCCTTTGCCATTGAGGGGCAGGTCTTAGCCGTTAATTCTGAGGCAAGGTCGCTTGAAATTGAAGTATCGAAGTCCGCTGACTCCAAGTCCGCGCCGGGCGATAAGCAATTATTCCGCGTCAGCCGCGGGGACCTCGAAATCGGTTATTTGGGCAGGAGCATTCGGGCGAATGCAGCATTTTACAATAAATCGTGGCACTTGGAGCAAATTTTTCCAATCGATGGTGAGGGGGCTGAGGCTGTCGCGCGAGCCAACAGAGTCCTGCATCGGGCCACCGCAGCGATGAAGCGCGGTAAGTTTCTTCGTGTGGGAGATGCCATTCCCAATTTTGGCATGATCGACCAGAATGGCGCGTTTGTTCAGATCAAGGATTTGAAGGGGAAGCCCTTTGTCATGAATTTTATTTTTACCCGTTGTGCCGCGCCGACAATGTGCCCCGCTTCGAGCACAAAGATGGAAAAGCTTCAGGAGGAGGCACGGGAAGCGGGCTTGGACGACCTGCACTTCGTTACCATCAGTTTTGATCCGGCCTTTGATTCCCCCGGCATCCTTCGCAGCTATGCTAAAGGTTATGGAATGGAGCTGGAGAATTTTCATCTGCTGACCTATTCGCAGGAGTTAATCGACGACCTGCTCCGTCAGGTTGGAATTCTGACCATTGAGGAAGACGGCACCATCAATCACACGATGGCCACGCTGTTGGTCGATGCGGAGGGGCGTGTGGCACACCGCATCGAAGGTCCCAGTTGGAAGGTGGAAGAGTTCCTAGAGGCTGTGCGCAAGCTTTAGGGCCTGGAGAAGCAGAGTGGGCCACAAAGACGGAGTCAGGGCATTCCTGTCCTGATCACTTCACCCAGGGTTTGAGGTGTTCCCAGACGGTCTGGGCGATGCGTTTCTGGCCTTCGGCGTTGGGGTGAATCTGGTCGTCTTGATTCATGGCATCCTGGCCGCCGACGCCTTCGAGTAGAAAAGGCAGGAGGGCGACGTCCTTATCGTTGGCCACCTTAGCAAAGCTGGCAAAAAAGCGCTCGCTATAGTCGATGCCCATACTTTCGGGCATGCGCATACCGGCGAGCAGGATTTTAACCTCTGGGCGGTTGGCTCGTATGCGGTCAATGATTTGAGAGAGATTCTTACGGGTCTGCTCAACCGGAACGCCGCGCAGGCCGTCGTTGCCGCCAAGTGCGACCACGACGATGTCGGGCTGGTTGCCACGCAAGACCCAGTTGATCCGCCGTAAGCCACCGGCTGTGGTATCGCCGCTGACGCCCGCGTTGACGACCTGGTAGGGCAGCTCCAGTGCATGGATCTTTTTTTGCAGGAGGGCAGGGTAGGCCGCTTCGGGGTCCAGGCCATATCCGGCTGTAATGCTGTCACCGATAAAGACGATTTTGCCAACTTCACTTGCCAGCGCGCGATTAAGCGGGATGGTCAGAAGTAACAGGCAGCTAAGCAGCCCACTCCATTGTTTCACATTGATCCGTTTTATTTGCATTTATGTCCAGTCAGTCTCAACACAAAGAAGGTTCCACAGCGCAGGCAAAAGTCAACGCACCCATGCTCTCGCTCAAGGGAGTGACTAAAATCTATCAAAGCGGGGGGCATCCCCTGACGGTTTTGCGGGAGATTGAACTGGAGGTCGAAGCGGGGGCGCGCTGTGCGATCGTCGGACCATCGGGCAGCGGCAAGACCACGCTGCTGGGTCTTTGCGCCGGGCTGGACCGGCCCAGTGAGGGGTCGGTGCATTTGGCTGGTTACGATCTATCGAAGCTGGATGAGGATGCGCTGGCCGAGCTGCGTAACGCGCAGGTGGGTTTTGTCTTTCAGAGTTTCCAACTGCTCCCGTCGCTGACGGCATTGGAAAACGTAATGGTGCCTCTGGAGCTGCAAGGGAGGCCGGATGCCCGAAAAGAGGCGGAGGACCGCCTAGCCGACGTCGGCCTGGCCGCGCGGCTGCACCACTATCCGGCGCAACTATCCGGCGGCGAGCAGCAGCGGGTGGCCTTGGCCCGGGCCTTTGTGCATCGGCCCAAAATACTTTTTGCGGACGAGCCGACGGGTAATCTCGATGCCGAGACGAGCGAGCCGATTGAGCAAATTTTATTTGAGCTGAACAAAAATTTTGGGACGGCGCTCGTTTTGGTGACGCACGAGCCGGAACTCGCTAAGCGGGTAGGGCGGGTGGTGCAGATGCGCGGTGGATTGATCGAAAGTGACACCCAGCTATGAGCGCCGAAGCCATTAAAAACTCCTTACCGCGCAAACTTTGGCGGCTGCTGGTGCATCCCTGGATCTGGCGAATGGCGTGGCGGGACACGCGACGCGAACGCAAACGCCTGGCTGTGTTTGCCGGTTCGATTATGGTGGGAGTGGGCGCACTGGTGACGATTCATGCCCTACGTGCCAGTCTGGAATCGGGCGTGGCCCTGCAGGCAAGGGAGCTTTTGGGCAGTGACTTGCAGGCGGGCGCGCGGCAGCCGCTGGACCAGGCAGCCCTAGGCCGGATTTTTGCGGATGATGTGGTGGACGTGGCCTACGAGACGAGTTTTTCCAGTATGTTGCGTTTTCCTACTGCGGAGAGTGCCCGACTTGTGCAGGTGCGCAGTAGCTCGGGCCAGTATCCTTTTTACGGTGCAATCGAAGTCGAGCCTGCCGAGGCTTGGGCGGGCATGGGCGGTGAGGCTCCCGTCATTTTTTTGGAAACTGCGCTGTTGGAGCAATTCGGAGTCGAAGTGGGCGACCGGGTGATACTGGGGCAGGCCGAGCTCACCATCACGGGGGAGGTCATCAAGCCAGCGCCCCGCATCGGGCGATTTGCCGGTTTTGCGCCTGGAGCTTACATCAACGAAGCGGCCCTGGAGGCCTCGGAACTTCTCAAGAGGACGAGCCTCTCGAAGCACTATGCGCATCTGCGCCTGGCGGATGGGGCCGATGCGGAGGCTTTATCGAATCGGCTGCGGGAGGCATTTCCCGAAGTTGGCTTTCGTTTCGAAACTCCTGAAAGTCGGCGTGAGCAGTTGGGCGAGATCCTCGACCGCTTCGAGCAGTTTCTCAGTTTGATCGCGCTTTTTAGTCTCGTGCTGGGGGCCATCGGGGTAGCCAGTGCCATGCAGGCGCAGGTGAGGCGGCGCCAGCAAAGTATCGCCATCCTGCGTTGTTTAGGCACCCCGCCGCAGGCTGCATTTGCCATCTATCTCGTGCAAGCCTCAGTGCTGGGCTTGATCGGCTCTGCTTTTGGGGCGGCCCTTGCGGTAGGCATACACCTCGGCATTGTGGGATTTTTTCAGGAAAGCTTGCCAGTGGCACTGGCCCTTTGGCCGGAGTGGGCAGTTGTTTTGCGAACGACGCTGGTGGGCTTTATCGCGTGCATCGGGTTTGCCCTGTTACCCTTGCAGCAGGTGCGGCATATTGCGCCGCTGGTGGCCTTGCGGGCAACGGCCGAGGCGAGTGGCCAGCGCCGACGTTTTCGTCAGACCGCTCCGGTGGTGGCGTTCTTGCTGGCGATGTTGACGCTATTAGCGGTGCTGAGCAGCGCGAGCCCAGTCCGTGGCGTTTTGCTCGCGTTGGGCTTCGTCGTGGTATTTTTGATGCTTGCTTTGTTTGCGGGTGGGCTCATCTGGCTGGCCCGGCGTCTGGCCCGTGGGCCAGTCAATTACCTCACCAGGCAAGGCCTCTCCAACCTATTTCGTCCCAATAATCAGACCTTGTTATTCGTAGTCTCGCTCGGGCTGGGCATCTTTCTTCTAACGCTTACCTTGCTGTTGCGGGCCCTGTTATTGGACCAAGTTACGTTGGCCGAGTCCGGGGCTGGGCCCAATATTTTTCTCGTCGATGTGCAGCCGGACCAGGTCGATGGAGTGAGTTCTCTGCTAGAGGACTTATCGCTGCCCGTGCTGGAAAGCGCGCCTATGGTGACGATGCGCCTGAGTGGCATCAACGGGGTGGAGGCGAGTGAGTTGAGGCGTAACGATGCGGTGCCCGGGTGGGTTCTCCGGCGGCAATTCCGCTCCACTTATCGCAATGCGCTTAATGCGACCGAAGTGAGCCTGGGCGGTGTCTGGCCACCGCAGGATTGGACTGGTGAGGCACCCATCCCGCTCTCGCTCGAGATCGGGATGGCAGAAGATCTCAATGTCGGATTGGGCGACCGGATTCGTATCGATGTGCAAGGCTTGCCCCTGGAGACGGAGGTGACCCATTTGCGGGAAGTTGACTGGACTCAATTTAATCTGAATTTCTTCATGATCTTTCCCAACGGAGTTTTGGAGGAGGCACCCGGCTTTCATGTCATGACCACGCGAATCCCAGAAACGACGAGTTCCGGCGCCTTGCAGGCGGCAGTGGCCGCAAGTTTTCAAAACGTTTCTGTCATCGATCTGACATCGATTTTGAAAACCGTGCAGACCTTGCTCGGGCGCGTCTCTCAGGCGGTGCAGGTGCTCTCCCTTTTTACTGTGGCGGCAGGCTTGTGCATCCTGGTGGGGGTTTTTCTCAACGGGCGCGAGCAACGCAAATACGAGGCGGTTCTGCTGCGCACCCTTGGAGCGACCACCCGGCAATTACGGACGATTTTCAGCATCGAGTTTGGGGCGCTCGGCTTATTGGCAGCCCTGGCTGGAGGTGGACTCGCTGTGCTGGCCTACTATCCACTGGCGCGTTTCGCTTTTTCACTCGATCCAGTCATCCCCGTCGCGCCGCTGCTTGGCTTGCTGGTCATCGCCTGCCTCTTATCAATTTTTATGGGTGCCTGGTTGAGTCGGGGGATCACGCGTTCGTCGCCCCTGGCGATTTTACGCAGCGAGTGACGCTATTGGCATAGCGTCGCCACAGTAAGAATGACGCTATTGGCATAGCGTCGCTACAGTAAGAGTGACGCTATTGGCATAGCGTCGCTACAGTAAGAGTGACGCTATTGGCATAGCGTCGCTACATGATGACTTTGTGAGTTACTCGAAGTCCAGCAGATCAAAGGTCGGGATCGGTTCGGCCTCGGGTTGATAGACTTTGAGCAACACTTTACCGGCCCGCGCCTGGAGGGACTTCCATTTCGGGTATTCGCGGAAATCTTTGTCCTTCGGGTCACCACGGAGTTGGGTGACCTCAATGTATTCAGTCGGAAAACTTCGGCGTTGACACCGCCAAGCAGGGCGGCCCTGTTTAGACGCCATAGGCCTTTTTTTCTAATTAATCTCTTCACTGGTATAAAGATGATTCTATCCCGTCGTCGATTCCTCTACAGCTCCGGCTTGGCCCTGACAACCGCCGCATTGAGCGCTCAAAAAGTGGTCGGTGCCAATGAGCGAGTGCGCATCGGTTTTGTCGGTATGGGCCGACGCTCGAAAGGTTTGCTCAGCCAGTTCCTTAAAATTCCAAACGTCGAACTGGTTGCGATCAGCGATCCAGATACAGCTCAAATGGCTCGGCGCCTGAAGACCATTCAGGAAATAAAAGATGAGGCCCTTGCCAAAGGTGCACCGCTGCTGGGGGGCCGTGTCGAAGCGATTCAAGACTACCGCAAGCTCTACGAGCGCGCCGACATCGATGCCGTAGTGGTCCCCAGCACGACCTATTGGCATACGCTTCATGCGATTCACGCGGTGCAAGCAGGGAAGCACGTCTATGTGGAAAAGCCCTCCACCTTTAAACACTGGGAAGGCCTCCAGTTGGAGGCGGCGGCAAAGCGCTATGGCAAAGTGATCGCAGTTGGCTACCAGAATCGCTCCGACCCCGGCCCTCAGGATGGCATACGCTACGTGCAAGCGGGCCATCTCGGTAAGATCAAAAAAGTGCGCGCCCTTTGCTACCGCAACCGCGATTCAATCGGCAAGATCGAGCAGCCGTTGAGGCCGCCTGCTACCATGGACTATGATTTATGGCTTGGCCCGGCATCCGAGCACACCATCTTTCGACCAGAACTTCACTACGATTGGCACTGGGATTTCCACACCGGCAACGGCGACATGGGCAATCAAGGTGTTCATGAAATTGACATGGTTTACTGGCTGCTGGGGCACCCAGGCTTGCCGAAGGAGGTCACCTGCTTCGGCAACCGATTTATCTGGGACGACGGTGGCAATACACCAAATATGCAGGCCGTCTGGTGCAAGTGGGGCGGTGCCGAAGTCATCCTGGAGACTAACGATGTAAAGCTCAGTCCTGACCGGAACGTATCGCCAAACCGTATGGGCACTTACGTCGGGATCATCGCCGAGTGCGAAAAAGGCTACCTCAAAGGCGGCCGAGGCGGCATGGTGGCGACTCATCCGGATGGACGCACCATCATTGAGCGGTTTAAGGGCGATGGAGGCATGAGCCACCAGCGCTCCTTCATCGAAGCAGTTCGTGCCAATGATGGTTCCAACTTTCCGGCATTGGTTGAACATTCCCACCCTTCCGAATCCGTGATGCATCTCGGCAACGCCTCCTACCAAATGGGCGAACGACACAGCACCTCCGAGCTGAAGAGCAGCCTCGCGGGTAATGATGATCTGCTGCAAATTGTGGAGGAGCAAAACGAGCAGCTTGCGGCATGGGGCGTAAAGGATCCACAATACTACTGCGGCACTCCGATTCAAGTGAACCCTGAGACCTCCGAAGTCACCACCCCGGGCATCCGTCAGGAATTCATCGGCCCCAATTATCGCAAGGGCTACGAAGTCCCGAAACTCGCCTAGTATCCCATCAAGAAAGTCTTCGTAGTGCGCGGTTGCAGTTCGCGCCCGCTCGCATCACTCGGCGAGCACGGCGGCTTCCTGCTTTTTAAGCTCTTTCACCGCAGCCGCGACTTGCCCGTCGTTTCCACTCGCCTCCAGGTTGATTCTCCCCTGGTAACCGGCATCGCGCAGAACGCGGAAATACGGCTTGAAATCCTGCCCGCCGACACCCGGGTAGGCTCTGTCCTTCTTTTCGGCGATCTCGATGCAGGCCACCACGTCCATCGCGGCCCTCAAATCCTCGGGGCCCTCGCCCTCTTTGGCCATGTGGTAAATGTCGGCACAGGCACGGATGTTGGGATGATTCACCTGCCTGACGAGCGCAGCCACCTGCGTTAAGCTGGTGAGATAATTACACTCTTCGGAGTTAAGCGGTTCAACGGCTACGGTGATGCCGTGCTTACGGGCCAACGGGCCGAGTTTTTTGAGTAAAGCAACGAATTGCTTGTCCGCTTTTTCCACCGGCCAACCCTCCTTGAGATAGCGGGAGCCACCGCTACCGAAAATCATCATGTCGCCACCCACTTCCTTCAGGCGCCGAAAGGCGACGTCCGACCAAGCCAGCACTTTTTCGTGATCGGCATGTTCACCCACACTGCGATGGCTGCCGGGTAGAAAGGAATTGCAGGACTTTACGGGGATCGGAGACTTCTCTTGGTTTGCCAGGTGCTTGGCGAATTTCTCGTCCGGCTGATCCGGAATCAAAAATCTTCTGGTATGGGAATTCAAATAGGTAATTCCGGCCGCATGCAAAACTTCGCCCCGGTTCCATTCCCCATTGCAACCAAAGTCGGTAAAGATCACTCGGCCCTTTTCAGGACTTGCCATCGAAGATGCAGCGAACAGACAGAGCGCAAAACCGAGAATATAAGGGTTTACTGTAATTAGGCTAATTTTCATATAGTTACGTTTATTTCGTCACGATTTTGTAAACCAGCCCAAGCTCGTTGGGCGCACGTTCCGGGGTGGATGCCTGCAAGCCATGTGCGGTGTGCTCCCATTCTACCCTCTCTTTCGAGCCCAGGAGCTTGACCGACTTGATCTTGAGGTCGGGGGCATCCGTCTGACTGAATGCCTTCAAGAGAATGGTATCTTTAGGCCATTCGGTGCAGATGGCATAGACGACATTATCTTTGGCAGTGAAATAAATGGAGTCCCCTTCATTATAGACCTTCCAGTGCGATGTGCCACGGATCGCCTCTGCGTTAACGTCCATCCATTTGCCGGCTTCCAGCAGTCGGTCGGTGCTGGCTTGCGGAAACGTGCCCTCGGCTGTCGGGCCGACGTTGAGCAGGTAGTTGCCGCCTTTGCTGACGATATCGGCCAGGCGACGAACGATCTCACCGGGTTCGACCCATTTATGGTCATTTTTATTGAAGCCGTAGCTGGTATTCATCGAGCCGGGATTTTCCCACTCAAAGTCGATTGAGTTCTCGAGGATTTTATTATCACCGGAGGAAATGTAGTCGCAGTAGGGCGGGGGCACTTCCTCAGGGAAGCGAGGGCTCCAGATCCGGCTGTTAATAATGGTGTCCGGGCTGAGCTCGCGAATAGCGTTGTAGGTGCGCTCGATTTGCGAGGGGCTCTTCATCTCGATGGCATCAAACCAGAGCAGATCGATGTCGTAGTTGGTGATCAACTCCTTGACTTGCGGCAGGGCGATCTCCTCGAAGTAGCGGTCGAAATCCGCTTCGGTGGATTCCGGGAAATCCCAGGTGTTGGTCTGCTTGTAGCGGTTGCCCGGGCCGGTGGGGCGATACCAGTCGCGGTCCACCGAGTAATAGACCCCAAAGTGGAGCCCGGCCCGGTGGCAGGCCCTTTCCAGTTCGCCGATGATGTCGCGCTTGTAAGGCGTGGCATCGATGACATCGTAGTCCGTGACCGCAGAGTCAAAAATGCTGAACCCGTCGTGGTGCTTCGCAGTGATGACGACGTATTTCATGCCTGCTTTTTTCGCCACCTCAGCCCAGGTATCGGCATCAAATTCTTCCGGATTGAAGCGCTTGGCCAGCGCCGCGTATTCCTCGCGGGGGATCTTTTCGCTGAACATGATCCATTCGGAGTAGCCATGGTTATAGACTTTATCTTTCCAGGTGCCGGCGGGGATGGCGTAGAGCCCCCAGTGGATAAAGAGGCCGTAGCGGGCCTCTTTCCACCATTCGATACGTTCTTGGCGAGCCTCCTCAATCTCTGACGCCGAGGTCGCCGCTTCTGTCGCGGGCGGGGTCAGTTTGCACCCGGATAAAAAGACTGCGATGAGTAGGAAGGAGAGGACGAGGGGGTAGGCTCTTTGACTAAACTGATTGTGGGAATTCATAGTGGAATGGTGATGATTTAAGCCTGTGATTAATTTAAAAATTTTGCAAAAGTTAATTGGCAGCAAATGTCTTCCACAGTTGCTCGGCGGCATCAATGGAGAGCGTGCCGTCGTAGATGAAGAGACGGTAGTTCCTCGTGTAAGTCTTACCGGGATGGAAAGTCCAGGACTCGCTCATGACGGGGTTGAAGTTAATAAAAATCGCGCCGTTGTAATGATTGTCCCAGGTGCGAAGCTTTTCCGGGTAGGCGTGGTTGCTCGGGTGGCTCATGATGAGGACACCGGCTGAGCCGCCTTCGCCGTTGGTCCCTTCGGCGCGAATCCATCGGGCGGTTCTTGAATTGGCCGTATCCCGGCTGGCTCCTTCGCTTGTAAGTAGGGTGCTTGTATCCTTATTCCATAGAGCGGTGCCTCGAAAGCCCAAGCCACTGTATCGATACTTGTTAATTGTGATGGGTGTCTCGCCGGCCACTTCATGATGGATCTTCAGATCGAGCAGGTAGCCGGGTGCGGGAGCGTCGAGAATTTCAGAAACGCTTATTTCGGTGGTTTCATTGAGCCGGACTTCAGGGCCGCCTGGTGCCTTGCGGTCGATATAAACGCTTTGGGTGATGAGGCCGTTGGACGTCGATTCGTTTCCTTTCGCTTGGACCATGCCATCACCCTTCTGGAGTTCCCAGCAGAGGATTTTTCGCCCCTCAAACTCGATATATTTCCAGGGCCACCAGAGGCCGAAGTGGTGGGGGTGATCCTTGGGTTGGCTGTCCGTCACGATAAAGCCGGAAGGGGTTTTCAAGGGGTGAATGAAGTTGCTGCCATTGAAAGCGTCACCGCCCACGGGTTCTACGAGCGGCCCAGCCTGATAGGTGACTAGATTTTTGCCCTCTACCGGGATCGTTACCTGGTTCTTCCACGCCGTAGTAAAAAGCGAGGCGGGCAAACCTTCGGAGTTGACGAGATTGGCACCTTCCGGATTGGCGGCCCAGGCGTAGCGCACGGCTTGAGGCTGTTTTACGTCAGGATGTGAAATAATCACGGTCTCGGCTTCAATCGCAGCTTCGCCCCAATGCCAGTTGCCATTTGCGCCTTGAATTTCGAAGCGCTGCAGCGGTCCGCCATCGCGGCTCTTCAGCCCCTCGCCAATATGGTCGAAGGATACGGTGACGGTTTCGCCAGAGATCTCGTGGGCCTTATAGAGCGGGCCGGATTTGATGACCGCCTGGCCATAGTCGTCAGCCAGGGCCCATCGGGCTAAGCGCTCGCCGACGTCCTTCTTGTTGATTGGATGGATGTTCTTGGCGTCGCCGATGTCATTGATCACGGCCATGCCGGTTTTGGGCAGGGCGAGGGTGCGGCGCTGGTGTTCCTGGACGATGGCCCAGGGCGCGTTGGTGCCGGGCTCCTGAACAGGTGCCTTGTAGTCGGCCAATTGCACCCAGAGGTAGCGGAAGTCGTCGCCCCATTGCTCACGCCAATCTTCAATCATTCCCGCAAACAGGGCCCCGTAGTCGGATGCTTGTGCCTCGTTGCGTGCGTTGGATTCACCCTGATACCAGATGGCGCCACGCATGGTGTAGCCCGCCAGCGGATGGATCATCCCGTTCCAGATGGTTGCCGGTTTGCTCGCATGATTGCCGGGGTTTTTCGCCATACGCGGCTTCCGGGGGCCACGCCCCGTGCGCTCAGCTTCGGGCTTGGCATTCCACCCGGCAACTTTTGCTTCGTGCTCTTTGAGGGCCTCCTCGTATTTCCGGCGGGCCTCCGCTTCGCTATAATTGGTAATCGCCTCGTCCTGGCGTTCCATCATCCCCTTGCCTTCGGGGATACTCAGCAGGGCCTCGCGGCGGGTAAAGGCCTCGACGGGTTTGCCGCCCCAGGCCGCCTGCACAATGGCGACCGGCACATCTAAATCCCTGTGTAGTTTTTGGGCGAAGAAGTATCCCACCGCAGAATAACCTCCTGCAGTTTCGGGTGTGCAGACTGTCCATTGTCCCTCGACATCCGACTGAGGGGCAGGCTCGGCAGTCAACTTGGCCTGAAAAAAACGGATATTGGGAGTGTCGGCTGCGGTGATCGCTTCTTTATTAGGGTCGATTTTGGACAGGCTCCAATGCATGTTGGATTGCCCGGAGGCGAACCATACTTCCCCGACCAACACATCCTCGAACTCAAGGGTGTTTTTGCCGTCACTGACGGTTAATTCAGCTCCGTCGGCGGAGGCTTTCATCGGTGGCAGGCTCAATGACCAGGCCCCTTGTGCATCGGCAAGAACCTTCATTGACTTGCCCGCATAGGAGGCCGTTAATTCAGCCTCAGGGGAGGCTTGGCCCCAAAGCTTTACCGGTTTGTCGGCTTGCAGCACCATGTGGTCGCCAAATACGTTTGGCATAGAGAGCTGCGCCATGGCATGGCTGCCGATTAACAGGAGTGTAAGATAGATCAGGGTTTTCATCATGAATTGGGGTTGATTTTCTCAGCGCTTCTCGCTTGCGATTATTGAGTGTGAGAGGAATGAGTCGCAATGGTTCCAACGAAAGCAAAATGGTCGCCTTAGTCTAGGAAAATCGACGCGATTGAACTGGCTTGCTGCCTGGGTGATTTTTCTTCTTTCATCAGGACATGCCAAAAATACTTTTTCTAGGTGACATCGTTGGTCGACCGGGCCGGAACTTCGTGATTGAGCGGATTGCCAGCCTTCGCCAGGAGTTGGGGGCGGCTATCGTCATCGCCAACGCCGAGAATTCGGCCGGTGGTGCCGGTATAACCAAGAAGATTGCAGAGCAGCTGCTGGCCGGGGGTATCGATGCCATTACGCTGGGCGATCATGTCTGGGATCAGAAGAACTTTGAGAACGAGATCGACGAACTGGAGCGCGTTTGCCGGCCGGCTAACCTGCCGGAAAATAATCCGGGTCGTAGGCACCTGGTGGTCGAAAAGGATGGTTTTCGGCTGGGAATCTTTACGGTTCTTGGCCGTAATTTTCTCGCGATGAAGTCAAGTTGTCCCTTTCTGGCCGCAGATGAAAAGCTGGCCGCTCTGGAGGGCCAGTGTGACGCGGTCTTTGTTGAGGCCCACATGGAGGCGACCTCCGAGAAGATCGCCCTTGGGTGGCATCTGGAGGGGCGGGCCAGTGCCGTGATTGGAACACACACGCATGTGGCTACTGCAGATGGGAGGGTTTTGCCCGGAGGCACCGCCTACCAGAGTGATGCGGGCATGTGCGGGCCGCACGATTCAGTTATTGGCCGCGACAAGCACCAGGTGATTACGACCTTTCTCGACGGCATGAAGCGCCGCTTTCCCGTAGCAGAGGGCGACGTCTGGATCAACGGGTGCCTGATCGATGTGGTGGCGGAAAGCGGTCGAGCCGTCGATTTTGAGCGTATTTCGATTGCGAAACTTTGAGTCACTCGGGCTCTTTGACGTCATAAATATATCCGACGCCGTGCACGGTCCGGAAGGCGTCCAGATTCAAGCCGTGCCGCTTGTAGAGATCGCGGATTTTGACAATGTATTGATCCATGGATCGACTGCGCACATCCGCGTGGATGCCCCAGATCGAGTGAATTAAGTTCTTGCGCGTGAGGACTGCATTCGGGTGTTCCGCAAGGTAAACAAAGATGCCGAGTTCTTTCCGCCCCATGCTTTCGACCTCACCGTCAGGAAAGGTGACTTCCAGTCGTTGCGGGTTGACCTCGGCCCCACAGAAATCAAATGGTTCATTGCTGACGGTGGCATTTTCAGTAACTTTACTGTCCTTTGAGGTTTCCGCCCGGCGCAGGACGGCCTTAATTCGGGCGATTAACTCGGGGAAGCCAAAGGGTTTGGTAATATAGTCATCGCCCCCCATTTCCAGTGCTTTGACTTTTTGCACTTCGGCGTTTTCCCCAGTTAAAAAGATAACCGGGGTTGTGTTGCCGCGCTTGCGCAGTTCACTCATCAAGACGAAGCCCGATTCGTCGGGGAGGTGCACATCGAGTAGGAGCAAGTTGGCAAAATTATTTTTCAGATAACGCTCCACTTGGCCTGCGTCATGGCAGACTTGGCTCTGCATGCCCGCAATTTTAAGCTGTGTGGCGATTAGAGTCGCGAGGTCTTTGTCGTCTTCGGCGACGATGATCAGTGGCTTTGGTGTTTGCTCCATCTTAGGCGGTCAGTTGTGTGTGATCCTGAAGTAACTGTTCAGCATGCTCGGTGGGCTTCGCTTTAGGGTAGGTTTTTAAGATTGTTCCATCTGCAGCGATCAGGAAGGACATGCGGTGAATGCCATCATAGCTTCTCCCCATGAAATTTTTTTTCGCCGTAGATGCCAAACGCTTTGGCCAGCTCAAGGTTTGTGTCCGCGATCTATGGTAAAGGCAAGGCATAATTGTTCGTAAGGACCGTAGTTCAGTCTGGCTATTAGTAAATAATTTACAATTACTTATTTCGTAAGTTGGAGGTGAGCTTTGAAGTTTATTCTTGTGCCAATCTCCGACAGGATCACGTTCTACCGCCTTATGGAAAATGTACCTTTACTCATGCTTGGGCTTCCCAAGGGCAGTCTCGAAGAGCCGACGATTAAACTCTTCCGCAAGGCGGGCTTTAATATTTCAAAAAGCTCTCGTTCTTACCGTCCATCGATTGATGATGAGCAACTAGATGGCCGCTTCGTGCGTGCACAGGAAGTAAGCCGCTATGTGGAGCACGGCTACTTCGACTGCGGGCTCACGGGCCAGGATTGGGTGCGCGAGAATGATTCGGACGTAGTCGAAGTCTGTGATCTGGTCTATAGTCGGGCTTCGAACCGCCGCTCTAAATGGGTCATGGCGGTTCCGGAAACATCGCCGATTCAGACGGTGAAAGACCTTGAGGGGAAGCGCATCTCGACCGAGGTGGTCAATATTACCAAACAGTTTCTCGCTGAGCATGGGGTCAATGCAGAAGTCGAATTCTCCTGGGGTGCCACCGAGGTAAAGGTCCCGGATCTGGTCGATGCCATCGTGGACCTGACGGAGACGGGGAATTCGCTGCGCGCCAACAAGCTTCGTATCATCGAGACCTTGCTTCACACCAACACCGTGTTGATTGCCAACAAGGATGCTTGGAACGACCGAAACAAGCGCCGTAAGATTGAGAGCATTGCCATGTTACTACAGGCCGCGCTCGAAGCGAATAATAAGGTTGGGCTGAAATTGAACATCGAGAAGTCCAAATTGGATGCCGTTCTCCAAGATTTGGCCTCATTGCGCAATCCGACCATCAATCGCCTCACCGATGAGAACTGGGTCGCGCTCGATACTATTATCGATGAAAAAGTTGTCCGGGAAATTATTCCGGAATTAAAGCTCCGCGGGGCCGAGGGCATTGTTGAATACCCACTGAACAAGGTCGTTTACTAATGACGGGCTCAGTCCGCATTGCACTCGTTCAAGGGCGTGACTACGGCTCGCCCGAGGCGAATCTTGCGCATACACTGGAGCGCATTCGCGAGGCTGCGAAGGGTGGGGCTCAGATTGTTTGCACCCAGGAACTCTTTAACCTGCCCTATTTTTGCCGCGAGCAGGACCCGGAACTCTTTGATTTGGCTGAGTCCGTGCCCGGCCCGACTACGGAAAGCCTTTCCGCTCTGGCTGCCGAGTTAGGCATCGTCATCATCGCGGCTCTCTTCGAGCGCCGTGCATCTGGCGTCTATCATAACACCGCTGCGGTCATTGATGCCGATGGCACTTATCTCGGTAAATACCGCAAGATGCACATCCCGCAAGATCCGGGTTTTGAGGAAAAGTTCTACTTCACTCCCGGCGATCTGGGCTACAAAGTCTGGGAGACACAATTCGGCAAAATTGCGGTCCTTATTTGCTGGGATCAGTGGTATCCCGAAGCCGCGCGAATGGCGGCTCTTTCCGGTGCCGAAATTATTTTTTATCCGACTGCGATTGGCTGGCTGCCGCAGGAAAAAGCGGAACTCGGTGCTGCTCAGCACAACGCCTGGGAGACCGTGCAGCGCGGCCACGCCGTCGCCAATGGCTGCTATGTCGCCGCCGTCAACCGCACCGGCACGGAAGGCGAGACCGAGTTCTGGGGGCAGTCCTTCGTGAGTGACTGCTACGGCCAGGTTGTGGCTCGGGCCTCTGTTGCCGATGATGAAGTCTTGTTTGCCGACTGCGATTTGCGGGTTCTCGAATCGACCCGCCGCATCTGGCCCTTTTTTCGTGACCGTCGAATCGACAGTTTTGATGGCCTGACTCAGCGGATGATTGATTGATCGATGAAACTAACGACACCGAAGGGGCTGGGTTACCGATTTCCTGCCGAATGGGAACCGCAGGAGGCGGTATGGTTTGCCTGGCCTAGCCGGGAGGATCTCTGGCCGGGTCGATTGGAGCGAGTTAGAAAGCAGCTGGCCGAGCTCTACGTGCTGGCCGCGAAGTATCAGGCGGTCCGTGTGCTCTGTGCTGCGGGCAGTCAGGAGCAACTGCTTGGCTTGCTCCATTCAGTCGGTGGGGCGGATGGTATCGAGCTTTACGATTACGCGACCGACGATATCTGGATCCGCGATTTTGGTCCGCTTTTTCTGCTCAGCGAAGACAGTAGCAACCTGTGCATCGCCGACTGGCGCTTTAATGCTTGGGGGAACAAGTTCCCGCAACAAAAGAAAGATGACCTGGCTTCGGCCTGGGTGGCGGATCGCCTCGGCTTGCGCCGCTTTGCCTTCGAATCTATTCTTGAAGGTGGGGCCATCGAAAGCAACGGGGCTGGCCAGCTTATGACCACGGAGGCGGTCCTACTCAATGCCAACCGCAACGGCAAAACTTCGACTCAACTTATGGAGGAACAACTCTGCTCCGGCCTGGGGGTGGATTCAGTGCTTTGGCTTAAAGACGGCCTCGCCGGGGATGATACCGATGGGCATATCGATAATTTGGCACGCTTCTTTAAGAGCGATGGCATCCTGATTGCCGACACGGTCGACAATAGAAATCCGAATTTCCATGCCTTGCAGGCAAATATGAAGCGCCTGCAGGACTTTCGGACCCCCGAGGGTCGTCCTTTCGCCTCAGTCCAGCTGCCCTTACCCTCGCTTACGGACGATGACGGCGAGCCGCTTGCCGCCAGTTATCTCAACTATCTTGTGCTCAACGGCGCTGTGCTCGTGCCCACTTACGGGCAACCAGAACTGGATTCGGCGGCATTAGAGATTTTGAGCGATTGCTTTCCCGACCGCGAGGTCATCGACTTCGATTGCTCCGATATTATCCACGAAGGCGGCGCACTTCACTGCATGAGTCAGAATCAGCCGAAAATGCTTTAACTCATCGCTAATAGCCTGCTTCCTATTGTTTTATTTATGAAAGCCCAAATCTAAGAGACTTCATGCGTCAAAAAACATTTCTAAATTTATTACTGACGATTTCGTTCATTAATGTTGCGTCGGGCGGGCCGGAGCAGTCCGTGGTTCAGATTACCAATTACACGCAGCAGCCGGATTGGGTCGAGCCGTGGCGCTTTTCACCGGTCAGCGGCGGCATGGGGAGCGGCTTCGTCATCGATGGGCAGCGCATTATGACGAA
>Ga0306912_1000785_pt1 | contig 17128 bp, 15 predicted proteins | sample AntRauFillE10628_FD_190443 | JGI IMG/M metagenome (GOLD analysis project Ga0306912, IMG submission 190443) | Saline lake microbial communities from Rauer Islands, Antarctica - Metagenome Filla E10 #628 (v2) (version 2) | ecosystem: Environmental > Aquatic > Non-marine Saline and Alkaline >... | reverse complement strand
TGCAGCCGTCTTACAATCTGATTCTCTATGGAAAGGGCTATTCCAGTAAGGGGGTTGAGGGAAAGGATCGCGGGCGCATCGACCCGGAGACGGTTCAGCGTGTGCTGGATAACAAGGGCAAGTTACCTCTTTCCGATGTGCTACGATTGCGAGTTCGCTATTTTACGGCGGGGACAGCGATTGGGTCGGCCTCGTTTTTGAAAGAAGTCGGGGCGGAAATGAGGGCCCGCCATGGACTCGAGCGAAAAAAGGACGCCTATCTCATGCGTTCAGGAGAGTGGGGTAACTTGCGTTCATTCAGAAATCTCCAGGTTGAACCGGTTGCATCGTCTTAACCTGAAGTTTCCAGGTTCATAAATTACACAGGTTATATTAAACTTTCCGGGCGTGAAGCCTGCCGCATTCGTATTGGCGATTACCGTGTGATTTATGAAATCGAAGAGAGCCGCTTGAAAGTGCTCGTTGTCGCACTTGGTCACCGACGCGACATCTATAGGTAGTTTTAACTCCCCTGCAGCACATGCAGGTTGGCCATGGAGATTCCGCTGAGCATGGCACCGACGATACCGAGAAAACCCTGGTCGGTGCCGGCGAGGTAGAGATTCTCCAAATGAGTGCGGCCGTCCTTGATCTTGTTAGGTGCGCCGTAGATGGCGCCGTTGAGGTGGCCGGTAAATTTACGGACCGTGCGCGGGGTGAACATGTCACTGGCGATACGGTGCCGCTCGAGGTCGAGCTTTGGTGGGGGTAAAATGCCCAGCGCGACCTTTTGCAGCTCACCATACCAGTGCTCTTTTTGGGCGAGGTAGTCGTCTTCTTCGAGGGCGCACCATTTGTCGTGGTTGGCCATGGCGGTGATGCGGAGAAAACCTTCGTCAAGCTTTCGGTCGCCGTAGTCGTAGTTGTTGGGGAAGCAGATCACGCCGCTGGTCGGATCGACTAAGTCGTTTTCACAGTGGCCATAGTAGAAGCGCTCACGGGTATTGAAAAAGATGATCGTGTCGTCCCACCCGAAGTCGGCGGGTTGCTGGTCGAGCACGGTGATGGTTTCGGTGAAGCTGAGCTGGCCGATGTTGTCGGCTTCAGCTTCTTCGGTTTGATCGCTGCAGAGCCGGGCGGTCTCGACGGCTCCCGCGGTAGAAATAATTTTACCTGCCGTGATGACAGAACCATCGTCGAGTGTGATCGCGGTGGCGCGATGACTCTCTGTATCAATTTTTTGAATCCCGCATTTCATCTTCCGCACACCGCCGAGTTCGCGGTATTTGTTTTGCAGCAGACGGATGATGGTGCGCACGCCCTCGTAAGGGCGGGCAAAACCTTCGAAGAAGAGCGAGCGGAACATGATGGTGAACTGCCCATAATCCATGTCGTGCTCCTGGGCACTGCCATAATACATCACCGGGCAGAAGAGCATGTCCTCTAAAAGGGGATCCGTAATGTGGCGGCGAACGGCCTCGCGGGCGGAAGTCGGGACGGCCCCGAGGTTGAAGGCGTCGAGCGTGCGCACCTCCTCGGCGAGCGCTCGGAATCCGTCGATTTGCTCTGGGAAGGAGCGGGCCACTTCTGACTCTAGCAGGGCGAAGTCGTTGCTGAAGCGCAGCTCGCAGCCGGTGAAGGCGACCTTCGAGCCGAACTGTGGGCAGAGATCGAGCGCATCATAGGGGATGCGAAGCTGGCGCAGGAGCTTGGCCAGCGGGGTGCCTTTCGTGCCCTTCGGCACGTAGTTGGTCATGGCGTGGAGGCCGACGTCAAACTTACGGCCGTCTTGACTGTAGAAGGAGTTCAGTCCCCCGGAGGCGTTGTGCCGCTCCAGAATAATACAGTTTTTGCCAGCGAGCGCCAGCCGAATGCCGGCAGCCATGCCAGCCATGCCCGCCCCAATGATGACGGTTTCGAAGTGTTGGCCTTGAAGTGAGTTGGGCATAGTTTGTTTTTGGAGCCGAAGTGGAGACTTTGGCCAATTTGACCGTGGTGTGTCGAGCGTTCAGGGTCTTAGAACTTCAGTTACGTCCTTACTCTGCCTTCACCTGCAGAAACAACGAAGCACAGGCGTCGTGCCTGTGCTTCGGTTTGTAGCGACGTGTCTGTCGCGGAAACTACTTCTCGTTGAACTTGGGGGTCAGGTAAGTCGCGCAGCTATCGAGCGAGGCAAGCTGCGGGTACTCGGCCTCGGGCACTTCGATGCCGTGCTGCTTGCGGAGCTCCATGACGATGTCGAGGAAGTCCATGGAATCGAGGTCCATTTGCTCGCGCAGTGCGATGTCGCCCTTAATGCCCGAAGTGTCCTCGTCCGGAGCGATTTCGTTGATAATGTCGATAACGATTTGTTTTACCTGATCTTCTGTCATGTTTAAGTTTCTAATGGCTAATGGCTAATGGCTAATGGCTAATGGCTAATGGCTGATGAATGATGAATAATGAGATCAGCCCTCGAACTTACGCACAATGAGTGCGGAGTTGATGCCAAGCATACCAAATGAGTTGTTGAGGATAACTTTGACTGCGTCAACCTTGCGGGGCTCATTTATGACGAGATTGGGCAGGGCGCACTCCGGGTCGAGGTCCTCGATGTTGATGGTCGGGTGGACGATATTGTCTTCGAAAGAGGGGAGATTGCCTGCCAGTTCGAGGGCGCCGGCGGCACCCATGGCGTGTCCGATAAAGCTCTTCGTATTATTGACGTAGGTGGTGGGGCAGTCGCCGAATACCTCGCGAATGGCTTTGATCTCCTGGATGTCGCCCATCGGGGTGGAAGTGGCGTGGGTGTTGACGATATCGACGTCGCCGGGCTCGATGCCGGCGTTGGCCAGGGCGGCACGCATGCACTCGGCCTGACGCACCGGATTGGGCAAGACGTAATCGGATGCGTCTGAATTAATCCGGTAGCCGATAATTTCGGCCAGAATGTTGGCCCCGCGTGCCTGTGCATCTTCGAGGCGTTCGAGAGTGTAAATCGCACCGCCCTCCGAGACGACGATGCCGTTGCGGCTTTTGTCGAAGGGGCGGCTGGCCTTGCTGACATCCTCATGAGAGCCGAGGGCCCCTTGGCTTTTAAAGCCGGCAAAGATGCCAAAGGTTTGAATACTTTCGGAGACGCCACCGGCCAGTGCGAGATCGACCTCGCCGAGTCGCAGCATTTGCGCGGCCTGAATAAGCCCGGCATTACCTGCCGCGCAGGCGGCCCCGATGGTATAGTGCGGCCCGGTGATGCCCATGTTGATGGTGATCTCGCCTGCCGGATTATTGGCCACCGTGCGGGGGTTGTGGTGGTGCGTCCAGTAGCGCGTGTCGTAGTCGAACTTGGAAATGTTATAGACCTCGTTTTCCGTCTCCACGTTGCCGTGCTCGGTCGTGCCGATGTAAACCCCAATCCGGCTCTTATCGAGGCCATCGAAGTCGAGGCCTGCACTTGTCACCGCTTCGTGCGCGCAGTAAATGGCGATGCTGGCCGCGCGGGTGCCGACCCTCAGTTCCTTGCGGCTCTGATATTTCTTTGGGTCAAAGTCGCACACGCCGGCCGGTTGCTGCCCCATGTAGCGCACATCGATCAACTGCACACCCGCAACCCCGTCGAGTAGGTTCTTGCGATACTCCTGGATAGTGTTGCCGTTGGGCGAGGTCAGGCCCAAGCCTGTGATGACGATGCGGGATTGCTCCATAGATAAATGGCATACATAGCATTTTGGTTGGCTTCGCTGTCAACAAAGTAAACCAGATACTCAAATTAAGGCTGGAGCCCAGATTTTTAGTTTGGACAGCGAATCCGGCTGACTATTATAAATAGGGCATGAATGTTTTAGTCGTGGGAGGAGCTGGTTACATCGGCAGTCATTGTGTGCGTCAACTACAGGCCGCCGGGCATCGTCCGGTGGTGTTGGATAATTTGGTGTTTGGCCATCGCAAGGCGGTCGCGCCGGAGATCCCATTTTATGATTGCGATCTGGGCAACCCGGAGCCGGTTGCGAAAATCCTAAAAGAGGAGCAGATCGAACTGGTCATGCACTTTGCCGCATTCGCCTACGTGGGCGAGTCGGTTACGGAGCCGCGCAAGTATTACGAGAACAACTTTGTCGCCACGCTTCGGCTGCTCGAAACCATGCTGGATAATGGGGTGACCAAGTTCGTCTTTTCATCGACCTGCGCGACTTACGGCGAGCCGGATACCCTCCCTATGGTGGAGACCCTCCCCCAGGCACCGATCAATCCCTACGGCCAGACCAAGCTTGATGTGGAGAATTGCCTTAAGGCTTTCGCCCATGCCTACGGGCTCAGCTTTGCCGCCTTCCGCTACTTCAATGCCGCTGGTGCGGCCGAGGACGGCACTATCGGCGAAGATCACGATCCCGAGACGCACCTGATCCCGCTCGTGTTCGATGCGGCCACCGGGCGCAGGGAAAATATTAAAATCTTCGGCATCGACTATGAGACACCCGACGGCACCTGCCTGCGCGACTATGTGCATGTGGACGATCTTTCCCGCGCCCATATCGCGGTCTTTGATAAATTAGTTGAGCCCGGCGCGGGCTATTTTTACAACCTCGGCACCGGCAGGCCCAATTCTGTGCGCGAGATCATTAACGCGGTCGAGGCAGTCACCGGCCTGAAGGTGCCGGTGGTCGAGTCGGACCGCCGCCCCGGCGATCCCCCCGCGCTCTATGCCGACTCTTCCAAGGCCCAGGCCGAACTCGGCTGGGAGATTAAATTTACCGATGTGAAAGACATCATTGCAACCGCCTGGAAATGGCATCAGGCTCACCCTGATGGGTTTGATGGATAAGGGCTAGCCCCCGCTCTCAGGGGAGATCGGGGTTGCCACTTTATAGTAGCCGTTGCTTGCCCTATTAAACTTAATTCAATGGATCTATGGAAATTGCGGCCAGTTTAGCATTGGGACTCTTGCTAGGCGCAGGTCTCGTTTACTTTTTTCTGAACCGTGATCTGGGCAGGGTGCAGCAGAAGCTGGCCGCGCTGGAATCACAGCGCGTAGCCGAGCTGAGAGCCGCCGATGAAAAGTTGAAGCTTCTCGAAGAGGCTCGTGTGCAGTTGGAGTCGAGCTTCAAGGCACTCTCTGCGGAAGCGCTTTCAAAAAATAATGCCGAATTTCTCAACCTGGCCAAAGCGACTCTGGAGAAATACCAGGAGGGTGCAAAGGGCGACCTGGAGAAACGCCAGGAATCAATCCAGAAGACAGTCGAGCCGGTCAACCAAGCGCTGCGGCTCTTTAACCAGCGGATTGAGAAAATTGAGGACCGCCGCACCGCGACGGATGCCAGCTTGAAGCAGCAACTGGCGCAGCTCTCGCAGGCGCAGGCCGAGCTCAGCCGGACGACCGGCAGCCTCGTGCAAGCGCTGCGGGCACCGCAGGTGCGCGGGCAGTGGGGCGAGATGCAACTGCGCCGCACCGTCGAGATAGCCGGCATGGTCAACTACTGCGACTTTATTGAGCAGGCCTCGCACGAGACCGGTGAGGGGCAGCGGCAACGTCCGGACATGCTGATCAAGCTGCCCAACGAGCGGCAAGTGGTGGTCGATGCCAAGGTCCCGCTGGCTGCCTACCTCGACGCACTCGAAGCCACAGACGCCCACGTCCAAACCGAGCGGATGCAGGCCCACGCCCGACAACTGCGCGACCACATCAAAGGGCTTTCGCAGAAGGCCTATTGGAGCCAGTTCGAGAATACCCCGGAGTTTGTCGTGCTCTTCGTGCCCAACGAAACCATCTTCAGCGCCGCGCTGGAGCAGGACCCGGAGCTGATCGAAATTGGCGTGGCGAATAAAGTCATCCTCGCCACGCCGACCACCCTCATTGCCCTGCTCAAAGCCATCGCCTACGGCTGGCAGCAGGAGGCCATCGCCCGCGAAGCCAAGCAGATCGCCGCGCTGGGCCGCGAGCTCTACGAGCGCATCGGCGTCGTGGCCGGGCATTTCGCTAAGCTCGGCAAGAGCCTCGATCAGTCTGTCGGGCACTACAACAAAGCGATCAGTTCCGTCGAGAGCCGGCTCCTGGTGACAGCCCGGAAGTTTGAGGCCCTGGATAGCTCCAACGCCGATGCGCTACCCGAGACGCAGGCGATCGAGAAGGTGCCGACCTTGCCGAAGGAGGAGGAGTGAACCTCGAACGCCCAATCCGGCAGCTGCCGGAAACGCCCAATCTTGAATGGAAGTCACTTCGATGTTCGACGATGTTATCAAATGTGTAAGTTATGGACGAACCCGACCCTATAGAATTTGAGATCAATGGTGAGCTCGATCTGCACACTTTTCGTCCGCAGGAAGTGGGCGAACTGGTGCCGGACTATATCGGGCTTTGTGTGGAAAAAGGGATTACCCGCATCCGCATCATTCACGGTAAGGGGATCGGCACGCTCCGGGAAACTGTGCATGCACTTTTAAAACGTGACGAGCGCGTCAAAGAATTCCATCTGGCCGATCAGACGGAAGGTGGTTGGGGCGCGACGATTGCGCATCTAATCTGCGAGTAGGGCATGTCGCTTGGGTTAGGCGAGGAGTTGGTGGACGATCATGCCGAGCCCGAATCCGAGAACCGCTCCGAGTGGCGGAGCCCAGTGCCGCTGGAGCTTCGCTTGGGGGGCAATGTCCTGAAAGATCATTAAGCCTTATTGACGGATCGCTTCGATATTGATCGTCACATCGACTTCGGTGCCGACGGCTGGTTGTCCGCCGTTGATGCCCCATTCGGTGCGGTCGAGGGTGGTGGTGGCTTCCCAGCCGGAGAGGTAGGCCCCGCGCATGCCTTCGCCGAAGCCGAGCAGTTCGACGTCGAGCACGACTTCCTTGGTGATGCTGCGGATAGTCAGGTCGCCGGTGACTTTGAATTTGTTTTCGCCCTCAGCCTTGGCCCACTTGGTGGACTTGAAGGTCATGGCTGGGTATTTGCCAGCACTGAAGTAGTCATCTTCCTGGAGGTGGGCGTCGCGTTTGCTACTGTCGGTGTCCACCGAAGGGATTTTAATAGTGGCCTCGAACGAGCTCTTGGTCAGGTCGTGGCGGTCCACTTTCATCGTGCCCTCAAAATCGGCGAAGTTGCCGGTCGTTTTGGCTACAAAGTGACGGATGCTGAACTTTACCGAAGAGTGGGCGGTGTCGATTTTGTAGGTTTCGACCTCGCCGGCCTTATGGTGTGCAGCAGAAGCGGTGGCGGCGCAGAGAACGAGGAGGGAGATTAGATAGAATGCTTTTTTCATAGGATTAATATTTATAATTTTGGTAGGACTAGCGGGATCTAATGATTAGATCACTTGAGGCAGTTTTTCCTTACCGCCCTTCGTGGAAAGAATGTAAACATGGTCGCCATCGGTCCAGGCTTTGAAGGCATGGTTTTCCACTTGATAGATCGTGGGCACTTTGGGTTGGAAGGAGCGCGGGCAATCGGATTTCCTTACCGTGATCAGGTGGACCACCTGGTCATTCTTAAAGCAGATCATGCCCATCGGAACTCCGTTGTAATCAAAGGTGAAGCAGCCGAGGGACGGGTTGCCTTCGAGCTGACGGGGTAACTTCGACGGGCTGGGGGAGCCGACGCTGGCGAGGTAGGCCTGCAATGCTTCCGGTTGGTCGGAAGCTTTGTCGAAACCACCGCGAGAGCCGATATCGCTAAGCTCCCGGGCGAGAAACTGGATCATGTCCGGCACGCCTGCGTTCAAAGTTGCGACATCGGTCTGCGCGTATTGAGCGGGGCGTTGTTGCGGGATAATGACGATGGTCAGGAGGATGGCAAAGACGGCGGCGATGCCGATCCACGGGTTGCGCCACCAGGTTTGCGAGCTAGTCGGGGCGTCCATTTTGTCGTGAGCACCGGGAATGAAGGCTGTCGTTTCACTCTCACTCCGTAAGGCGTGTGCGCGCATGCCAGCTAGGATCGAAGCCTTGAGGTCGATGGGTGGTTCGAGCGTAGCGTAGGCTGTGCTGATGCGCTCATCGACCGCTTGTTGTTCGGCAAACCAGTCTCGCAGTTCGGGGTCGGCTTCGAGCAAAGCCAGAGCCTCGGCGATCAACGGGTCTTGTCGATCATCGTCGATGCCGGGGCGGCAGAGTTCGAGAATATGTTTGGCTTCGTCGCGTTCCATCAGGTGTGGATCCGGTCTGTGGTTTCGGTTGCTTTGCGTTTAAAGATCTCGCGGAGTTGGGCCTTCCCTCGGGAGAGGCGCGACATGATGGTGCCGATGGGCACGTCGAGCACGTCCGCGATTTCTTTATAAGCGAGGTCTTTCAGGTAAAAAAGTGCGAGGGGCTGGCGGTAAACCTCATCGACTTCCTCCAGTGCCTCGACGGCGAGATTGGCATCCATCGAACGTCGAATGTGCGGTTCGACCGAGCCGCCTGCGACTTCGAGCATCTCCGGTTCGTAGTAATCCATACGCTCGTCCTTGCGCTTGCGGCGGAGGAACTCTCTGTAAAGGGTGGTGAAGAGCCAGGATTTGACCTTGGATTTATCGCGCAGGGCAGCGCCTTTTTCCGCGTAAATGAAAAAAGTCTGCTGGGCGAGGTCGCCCGCTTCGTGCTCATTTTTGGCCAGACTGTAGCCAAAACGATAGAGCGGCTGGTAGTAGGCACTCACGATTTCGTCAAAATTCGGTTCTGTTTCACTCATGTAGGATCCGATTCGTTGACTATTATTCCAAAAAAAGCGACGGCTTACAAAATTAGCATGGCATCACCATAACTGTAGAAGCGATATTGTTGGCTAATGGCCTCGGCGTAAAGTTCCTTTAGCCATTCAATGCCGTCTTCGCTGCCGGGGGTGAGGAAGGCGGAAACGAGGCAGAGGAGGGTGGATTTGGGCAGGTGGAAGTTGGTGATCATGTGATCGATCCCGAGAAATTCGTAGGGCGGGTAGATGTAGATATCGGCCTCCGCCTGCACATCGCCTTCGGGGCTCAGGCAGCCGGGGTCTTGAGAGACTCGGCGGAGGGCATCCTCGATAGAGCGGACCGAGGTGGTGCCGACGGCGACGCGAGGTCCGGATTCGGCTTCCTGCAGCTGGGTGAGCACTCCAGCTGGAATTTCATACCATTCGTGGTGGATATTATGGTCTTCGACGTGCTCGGTCTGGACGGGGTGGAAGGTGCCGATACCAATTTGGAGGGTGAGATCGTAAAAGTTCGCCCCACCTGCTTCGAGTGCGGTAATCAGCTCTGGAGTGAAATGGAGCCCGGCGGTGGGGGCGGCCACCGCCAGTTGTTTGGCATAGTCGGCATAGACGGTCTGGTAGCGTTCGTTGTCCGATTCGTGGCGGGGGTCGTCGTCGGCCCGCTCGATATAAGGCGGCAGCGGCATGATCCCGAGACGCTCGGAAAGGGCGGTCACCGACTCGTCTCGCTCCGGCGAGAAGCGCACCTTGTAGTTGCCGTTGGTGCCCGCTTCGAGGACTTCGGCGGTGTATTCACCAGCGCGAGCGAACTGCCCGGCCTGCATGGTCTTTTTCCCAGGCTTAAGCAAACACCACCAGGTGAGGGCATCCTCGGCCGGGTGCAGGAGCAGGCACTCGACCTTGCCGCCCGTCGGACGCACCCCGAAGAGCCGGGCCTTGAGCACGGCGGCGTTATTGCGGAAGAGGCGGGCCTTCGCCGGAAGAAAGCTGCCGATCTCCGCGAAAGTGCTGTGCGTGACCTCGCGCCTGCCACGATCGACTACCATTAAACGCGAGGCATCACGCCGTTCGGCGGGTTCCTGCGCAATGCGCTCTGGCGGTAGCATATAGTCGAATAGATCAATCTTCACAGCCTCCGGTATTTACACAGATCAGGACGGGGTAAACATTTTTATCTTTATTCTTCGCGTCACTTTGTTCCTATCAGAGGGATGAACTTGATCACACCTGAAGTGCGTTCCCAAATTGAGGAAATTACCCGCCGTGCGGGTCATATCTGGAGGTATCTTTGACGGCGAGACCAAGCAGAAAAAAATCGCCGAGCTAGAGGCGAAAATGTCCGATCCGGCTTTCTGGGAGAACCAGGCAGCGGCACAGAAAGTTATCGCCGAGGCCAACCGCCTGAAAGCCGTGGTCAATCCGGCAAAAGCATTTCAAGGCGAACTCGAAGACCTCGCCGCCATGCTTGAGCTGGTCGACGAAATGAAGGAGGACGACGACGAGGACGCTGCGACTTACCAGCAGGAAGTGGTCGATACGCTGGCCCGGCTGGCGCCGAAGCTCGACCAGCTTGAGCTGGCCTCTTTCCTCAGCGGGCCCAATGATGGCTGTAATGCCTTTGTCACGATCAACTCCGGGGCGGGCGGCACAGAGAGCTGTGACTGGGCCGACATGCTCCTGCGCATGTATTCCCGCTGGGCCGAGCAAGCAGGATTCAAGGTGGAGGTGCTCGACCTCACGCCGGGGGATGAGGCCGGCATCAGCTCGGCTACGATTAAGGTCGATGGGGCAAACGCCTTCGGCTACGCCAAGGCCGAGCGCGGCGTGCACCGCTTGGTTCGTATCAGTCCGTTTGACTCCAACGCCCGGCGGCATACCTCCTTCTGCTCAGTGGATGTGATTGCAGAAGTTGACGACGACGTCGATATCGAGATCGACGAGGCCGATATCCGGACCGACGTGTATCGTGCCAGTGGCAAGGGCGGTCAGCACGTCAACCGGACGGAGTCGGCCGTGCGCTTGACGCACATCCCGACCGGAATCGTCGTCACCTGTCAAAATGATCGTTCCCAGATCAAGAATAAGTCCACCGCCATGAAAACCCTTAAGTCGCGCCTCTACGAAAAAAGAGAAGATGAAAAGCGCAGCGAAATGGAGCGATTCTATGGGGAAAAAGGCGATATCGCCTGGGGCAACCAGATCCGATCCTATGTCTTTCAGCCCTACCAAATGGTCAAAGACCTACGCACCGGCGTTGAAACGGGCAACGTTCAGGCCGTCATGGACGGCGGGCTGGATGAATTTATCCACGCCTGGCTGCGCGCCGGTGGGCCGATTGGTCGGAAGTCGGCGGAGGACCGGGAGTTTGGGGATGAGTGAGGCGACTGACATTCAGGGCCTAGGCCACGAAGCGGCCCGGCAGGCTTTTTCGGAACAGAGCTTGTTCGAAGATAAGACTTGGCGGCTCTCGCCACAGGCCTTCCCCTTGACGGCGCGGCAGATCGAAGAGATTCGCCAGATCGGTCAGGCCTGCTACGAGTTCCACCGGGCACTGGAGACACTCTACCTGCGCTCAGTGGAGGGTAAAAATCTGCTCCGCAACCGCGACCTCGTTGCGCCCTGGGTGGCGGAATATCTGGACCGGGGTAAGCCGCAAGCACTTGTCGAGCACGCGCGGGATAAAGCCATTCGCGGCACCACGCCGATGGTCCTCCGGCCTGACCTGCTGATGACGGAGGATGGCTTCGCGCTGACTGAGATCGACTCGGTCCCGGGTGGCATCGGGTTGACCGCCTTTCTCAATCGCCTTTACGTCGGCGTCCACGGTGACGCCCTAATTGGCGCAGGAGACGAGGATATGGTCGAGGCGTTTTACCAGTCGCTTTGCTCGAAGGCACCGACGGTATCGGCCCCCTATATCGCGATTCTGGTGAGCGACGAAGCAGCCACTTATAAGCCCGAGATGGAGTGGCTGGCCTCGCAACTGCGCCAGCGTGGGCGGCGCGTTTATGTCTACCACCCGGATGAGGTGATGCCACTGGGTGATAGTATCTGCGTCGGCTTCGACGGCGATCCGCAGCAGGTCGATGTCGTTTACCGCTTTTGGGAGCTTTTCGACCTGGCCAATGTTTCGATCTCGGAATTTTTGCTCAAGGCCAGACTCGAAGCGCAGCTCAGCCTGACGCCGCCCATGCGCCACTTCCAGGAGGAGAAACTCGCACTAGCGCTCTTTCATCACCACATTTTGGAAGACTACTGGAAAGAATCGCTCCCCAAGCAGTCCTATAAAGTTCTGAAAAAAATCATCCCGCAGACCTGGGTGATGGATCCCGTCGAGCTCCCGCCCAATGCGGTGCTTGATGCGCCTTTTGTCGGAGGGAAGCCCATCTACGACTGGTATCAGCTCATCGACGCAGGGAAAAAGGAGCGCAATTTGATCATCAAAATCAGCGGCTTTCACGAAAGTGCCTGGGGCGCGCGCAGCGTGACGCTCGGCAGTGACAGCTCCCGCGCGGAATGGGGGGAAGCCATCCAACAGGCCGTCACCATGGCAGAGACGTCCTTGCATATTCTGCAAGTTTACAAGAAGCCGACGCGGCTGAATCACCCGGTTTATCGAGACGACGGCAGCACCTACAGTATGCAGGGGCGTATGCGGCTCTGTCCCTACTACTTCGTTGAGGAGCGCACGCAGTCCGCTGCCTTGCATGGCATTTTGGCAACCTTCTGCCCTGCAGATAAAAAAATTATCCACGGAATGAAGGATGCCGTCCTAATACCCTGCGTCCAGGCAGGGTGAATGACCCGTAATTCGCGTCACGCTACCTGTAGCGATTATGAAAGTTATCAATCTCTATTTTATAAGCTGGATATAAAATAAAGATTGACCTAGGTGTTTCTTTGGCTCTGCTTGGGGCACTATGAAGCGAATAAAACTTAAAGGGATGCCGGCTACCTATCATGCGATGAGTCGTGTGGTGGGGGGGCAGCGGTTGTTTGGCGATCGGGAAAAGGAGATTTTGCGGAAGATGCTCTGGCGGGTGGCCGATTTCTGTGGGGTGGAGATTTTGACTTACTGCGTGATGTCGAATCACTTCCATGTTCTGGTTCGGGTGCCCCCTTCGACGAGCTCAGGGCAGGGGATTTCTAATAAAGAGCTGCTGCGGCGGTTCAGGGTGCTCTATCCGAAGCCGACGAAATACCAGACGGCTGAATTCGCTCGACTGGAAAAGGCTCTGCGGGAGGGAGATGAAGATGCGGTGGCGATCCGGGAGCGTCTGTTGGCGCGAATGCATGATCTATCGGAGTTTATGAAGACGGTGAAACAGCGTTTCTCCATTTGGTATAATCGTAATCATGACAACCGCCGAGGCACGCTCTGGATGGAACGTTTTAAGAGTGTGCTGGTGGAGGGGGCGGGTAATCCTCTGCAAACCATGGCGGCCTACATTGACCTGAATCCGGTGCGTGCGGGGCTGGTGGAGGACCCGAAGGACTACCGCTTTTGCGGCTACGCCGAGGCGGTGGGCCATTCGACAAGCATAGGGCGGACCCACTTGAAGGATTCGACGGTGTCATCGCAGGCCGGGCAGGGGGCACTGAGGGGGATTCGCCACATTTGGTCTGCTTATGCTGATGGCACCCGGCGTGAAGCATTTTCGGCCGAGTCGGCATTGCAGGCGCACCGGGAGTTGATTTTCGGGAAGCGGGCCGGGGAGTCGGGGCTTTCGGAGCGGGAGCGCAAGCAGGCGCTTAAGGTCCTGGAACAAGAGGATGCCGTTTTGCCTAGAGCGACGCTGCTTCGTTGTCGGGTGCGTTATTTTACGGATGGGGTAATTTTGGGCTCGGAGGAGTTTGTTCGGGGCTTGGCAGGCCGATGGCAAGTGGACCGCAGACTGAAATACCCGCCGAAGATCTGTGCGGCACGTGGTGCGAATTGGGGCGACCTTTCGGTGGTGTCCCGCTTGCGCAGGGCCGTTTTTCAGTAAAATTCATCAGATCCGCAGAATCGGTCTTTTTTCTGCTTTCACGCTTCACACCACGGAGGAAAGCACTATTGCTCGAAACTTCTGGAACGAATATTCCAACACTCTTTATAAACTGAACTGAGCCACAATAACACCGACTAAATTTCAATGAGCACAAACGCTAAAAAAAATACTGCCGTAAAGAAAAAGGCGTCACCTGGTAAAACAGCTGCTGACACCAAAGTCCGTTTTAACGTCGGCACTGATAAGGAGACGATGAAGTCTTCCATTCTCAACCACTTGCACTACACGTTGGCGCGTCACCCTGAGAGCGCAGCGAAGGACGAATGGTGGACGGCCACCTGCCTTGCCGTGCGCGACCGTATTTTGGATCGCTTCATGGAGACGCAGAAGGTGCACCATGAGCAGAAGGTGCGACGTGCCTATTACCTCAGTCTGGAGTATTTGATGGGCCGCTTGCTGGTGAATAACGTCCACAACTCCGGTCTTTTCGAGCCCACTCATGAAGCGTTGAAGGAGCTGGGTCAGGACTTCGATTGCATTGCCGACGAGGAGATGGATATGGGCCTCGGGAACGGGGGCCTCGGTCGACTCGCTGCCTGCTTCCTCGACTCTCTGGCTACGCTCAACTTACCTGCAATTGGCTACGGGATTCATTACGAGTTCGGTCTCTTCCGGCAGGAATTCAAAGACGGCTTCCAAGTGGAGCATCCCGACGCATGGCAGGAAAAAGGCTGCCCGTGGGAAATCATGCGCCCCAACTTCTCCCAGGAGGTCAAGCTCTATGGCCGCGTCGAGCACCGCATGGATGACAAGGGGCAGTTTCACCCCGCTTGGGTCGATTATAACACACTAGAAGGCATGCCCTTCGATGTGGCCATCGTCGGGCACGGTGCCGAGACCGTCAACTTCCTCCGTCTCTGGGAGTCCCGCGCGTCGCAGGAATTCGATTTTGATGTCTTCAACGATGGCGGCTACGTCGAGGCCGTTCGCGAAAAAGCAATGGGGGAGACCATTTCCAAGGTGCTTTATCCGAACGATAACACGGAAAGCGGAAAAGAACTGCGACTGGCCCAGCAATACTTCTTCGTCAGTTGCTCTCTGCAGGACATCATTCGCCGCTTCTTCGATGGCCATCAGAGCTGGGACGAGTTCGATAAATTTAATAGCATCCAGCTCAACGATACGCACCCGGCTGTCGCGGTGCCCGAACTGATGCGTCTCCTCATCGATGAGCACGCGATGGAGTGGGAGAACGCCTGGTCCATTGTCCGCAAGACCTTCAACTACACCAACCACACCTTGCTCCCCGAAGCACTGGAGAAGTGGAGTGTGTCGCTCTTCGAGCGCATGCTGCCACGCCACCTCGAAATCATCTTCGAAATCAATTCCCGCTATCTGAAGAATGAGGTCGAAGCTATGTGGCCGGGTGATGACGGGATGAAGGCCGAGCTTTCCATTATCGAAGAAGGTGAGCCGAAGATGATTCGCATGGCTTATCTCTCCGTTGTCGCCTCAGGCAAAGTCAACGGTGTGGCCGCGCTCCACACCGAACTGCTTAAGAAGCATATCTTTGCCAACTTCCACGCCCTCTATCCGGAAAAGATTATCAACATGACCAACGGCATCACCCCTCGCCGCTGGTTACTGGCCTGTAATCCCGGCTTGAGCGATCTAATCTCGAAGAAGGTGGGCGGCGACTGGCCGAAGGACCTGAATAAACTTCAGAAAATTGCCGATTTTGCCGACGACGCCGCCTTCCAAAAAGAATTTATGGGCATCAAGCGGGCCAACAAAATTGCCTTCGCCGATTTCGTCAAAGAGTCCTGCGATGTAGAGATCAGCCCGGATGCTCTCTTCGATGTGCAAATCAAGCGCCTGCACGAATACAAGCGCCAGCACCTGAACCTGCTCCATATCCTGACTCTCTATCGTCGTCTGCTCAACGATGCCGACTACGATATGGTGCCGCGCGTCTTCATCTTCGGGGCCAAGGCCGCGCCGGGTTACGCCCTGGCCAAGAATATCATCCGCGCCATCAACAAGGTGGCTGAGAAGGTCAACCACGACCCACGGGTGAACGGTAAGCTCAAGGTGGTCTTCCCCGAGAACTACCGCGTGAGCATGGCCGAGCGCATGATTCCCGCCGCCGATCTCTCCGAGCAGATCTCCACCGCTGGCAAGGAAGCCTCCGGCACCGGCAATATGAAGCTCGCACTCAATGGTGCCCTCACCATCGGCACCCTCGATGGGGCCAACGTCGAAATTCAGGAGGAAGTGGGCGAAGAGAACATCTTCATCTTCGGCAAAACCGTCGAAGAGGTCGAAGCGACCCGCGCGCAAGGCTACAATCCCTACGACTACTATAACAGCAACTTGGAATTGAAGTCCGTCATCGACTGGCTACAGTCCGACTACTTCACGCCGGGCGAGCACGGTGCCTTCGAGCCGCTCACCAGTAGCCTCCTCCAGCAAGGCGACCCCTACCTCGTGCTGGCCGACTATGCCGCCTACGTCCGCGCCCAGGAGGAAGTGGACAAAGCCTTCCGCGATAAAGAGCGCTGGGCCCGAATGGCAATTCTCAACACCGCCCGAGTCGGGAAGTTCTCTTCGGACCGCACCATCAGCCAATATGCCGAACAGATCTGGAAGTTAAAGCCGGTCAGAATCGAGTAGCGCCACGCGCTGGTGTTAGTAGTAAATTAAAGGACAGCCACATAAATTCCCTCGAACCGGGTTCCATTTGCCCGGGTAAACGGGAAGTTTTCTGGCAAGGGGCTTCGGGGTGGACAGTAATTCTGCTGATGTGTTGTGGTTGCTGGGAAGTGTGGGTGTTCTATCAATTCTTCCTATCAATTCTCCCCTAGGAAGGCCTAGGGCCTAGGGCCTAGAGCCTAGAGCACAAAAAAGCCATCAAAGGGTTGAAATTTGATGGCTAAAATGGTCGGGCCGACAGGATTTGAACCTGCGACCCCTTCACCCCCAGCGAAGTGCGCTACCAGACTGCGCTACGGCCCGACTTAGAAAGAATATGCACGATGGATGTGCGAAAGGAGGCGTCAAGCCCTTTATAGGCTTTCGGTGATATCGATACGCATAAAGGCTTGGTCTGCTGCGGATATGGCTTGGCTGCGGCGGTAAAGCAGGGTCTTTCTTGTTGCCTACCTTCGCGCGGCGAGCAGGTAGAGCAACCAGCCGAGGCTGCTGACGAAGGCGGCGACGTAGGTGTAGGCGGCGGCGTCGAGTGTTTTGGTGACGCCTTCCATTTCATCTCGGTCGATGATGCCCAGGCCGACGAGCTGTCGTTTGGCGCGGGTGCTGGCATCGAATTCGACGGGCAAGGTGACGAGTTGGAAGACGGTCAACACGAGATAGATCGCGATACCGATATTGATGGTGATCGGACCGAAGCCCATGAAGAACCCGCCGAACATGACGATGGGCAGTAATTGCGAAGCGAATCCGGTGACGGGAACGAGGGCCATGCGCAAGTTCAGCGGTGCATACTCTTGCTTCTGCTGAATGG
>Ga0306912_1000778_pt1 | contig 17183 bp, 15 predicted proteins | sample AntRauFillE10628_FD_190443 | JGI IMG/M metagenome (GOLD analysis project Ga0306912, IMG submission 190443) | Saline lake microbial communities from Rauer Islands, Antarctica - Metagenome Filla E10 #628 (v2) (version 2) | ecosystem: Environmental > Aquatic > Non-marine Saline and Alkaline >... | reverse complement strand
ATATTTCTTGCAATCTTCGTCTGTTTTGAACCGATCAGAGAACTCTAGAAGATTTTGACCCTTAAATACGTCCATAATTATATATATTTACTACCACTAAGATAGGTATTTATATACTGACCTCTATTATTCTAATACAATATCTTCCATACCTTCAGTATCCATTCTTCTTGATGCGAGAACAGATTTAAAATTATCTTTATCATCAAAGTATTCTATCACTTCCTTTCGTTTTAAGAGGCTTGTTTTTTCGCTTATAAGAGATAAATACGAAGAATAGGCATAGGTTTCATAATTAGCAATCTGATGGTGAGAAGGATTTGTGTTGATATAGATTATCAGATTTTTCAAATAGTTTTCATCAGTAATTTTGATCCGTTTTAAATGCTCTTGGAATAGGCTACCTCTCCTATTGTTGCTTTTATTAATCGCCTTCGTGTAGGCGTTCAACATATTAGAAATGGGTTGATACAATTTATGCTTTCCTTCCTTTATGGTTGTGGGAAGTTTTTCATTTTTCTTAAAGCGGAAGAGAATATGAAAATGATTAGGTAACAAACAATAACTATACACATCGCCTATGTTAACCAAATATTTCTTTACCAATGACAAAAAATAAATGTAATTGTCCTGCTCCAGAAAAATGTGCTCCTTATTATTCCCACGGTTGTAGATGTGGAAAAAATGCCCTGCTTCAAAGGGTTGGTATTTCATAGCTGGTTGTTTAGGAGACCTAACAGGTTTTTAAAACCTGTTAGGTCTGGTTAGGCTTAGCTTTTAGTTGATCTCTCGCTGTACTTTACCGCAATTAAGCATTTGGCTACCGTAGTAAGGATTTTTAATATCTTCTTCCATACTCAACCAAGCACTGCCACCATCGTACATAGGACAAAATTGCTCGTACAACTTCTTGTTTGTTCCTGTAATAGCGACCATATCTGTAATGTCTTTGCTTAAGATTTTGAAATGTTCTCGCTGGTGAGCTATATCACTTTCTGATATGTGCTCCGAGTGTTCTGTGGCATCTATAATAATATCCTTCAATTCTGATTGCTTAGTATCAGAATAACTTGACACATCAAAAGATTTTAGAGATTGTGTCAATACCATTCCTAAGTCTTTGGCTTTTGCGTTATCATCGCCTACCAAAGCATTTTTCAGGTTGAAGTAGTCTTTTAAAATAACTTCAGCCTTTGAATCCTGACTACTATTTATTGCCATAGCTTCGCTATCAGTCATTGTTTCTTGATGCATTTGATTGACCATTGGTGTAGGCGCTTCATTTTTGTTTGCATCTTTACAAGACACTGCTGTTAAGGTTATAAATGCTATCGCAACTACACCTAATGTTGATTTTAATTTACTCATTGTTTTAAATTTAAGTTTCTGTTTATAATTATCAATTTGCAGGGTGACCTTACAGTCTTTCAATTACTTTTTCCAGCATTGCAGTTATTTCGTTGGCAATGTCATTCAATTTTTCATTCTCTACAGCTTGCATAGACGCCATCGGGTTGACCGCAGCTACTTCAATCACGTCCGTTTCAATTTCCTGTACAATGACATTACAGGGCAACATCGTGCCTATTTTATCTTCTGCCTGCAAGGCTTTATAGGCAAAAGGCGGATTACAGGCACCAAGAATTTTGTACTGCTTGAAATCCACATCGAGTTTCTGTTTCATGGTTTCTTTTATATCGATTTCTGTGAGTATGCCAAACCCTTCCACTTTCAATCCTTTCTTGACTTTATCGATAACCTCTTGAAAAGTACCTTGTATTGTTTTATTAAAATAATACTTCATTGTTTTTTAATTTTTAGTGTTCAACGTTCGTTTTTGTTCTTCATATTCTTCTTTGGATATTTCACCCTTAGCGAGCCGCTTGTCCAGAATATCCATAGGATTTTCTCTCTTTAAGGTATTCTGTCTATTTCTTCCATTGTAAAAAAATACGCCTAATACAAGGACGGCCGGAATGAGTATTCACCACCACATCATCATAGTGATAACGTTTTAAAGTTAATTAATTATTTTTATTTACAATTGCCTAAATAGTTAAGGCGGGAATTTATTATCCTTTATTCTTCATTTTCCCCTTCAACTTTTGCATCATTTCTTTCATCATTTCAGGGTTTTGATCCATCATTTGCATCATCTTTGCTTTCATATCTTCTTTCATCTTTCCGTTAGACTGAATTTTATCCATCAACATTTTACGACCCTTTACGCTCTCCATCATTTTATCCAACATTTTGGAATGCATCTTTTGCATCATTTCAGGATTATTCTCCATCATCTTCTGCATATGAGCTTGCATATTTTCTTGCATTTCAGGGTTTTGATCCATCATCATTTTCATATTTCCAGACTCCATCTGTTCCATGTGGCCTTTCATCAATATCAGTTTGGCTTCTTCATTTTTTCGAGCCTCACTGATGAAGTTGGTCAATTTAACGGGGTTTGAAATGATTTCCTGATGGACAGCTTGCCTATTTTCTTCCGTTTTATTTGCCGTTAATTGTGCATTTGCCCCTAAGGAAATACAGAACAAGAGCAGCACTAATAGTCTCATTATCATCTATTTATTTTTTTCTGTAGTTTGTATAAAAATAAGACTGATTTTCAGCGCGTCGTGTCATAATTCTGGTTTATATCTATACAATTTGGTCTAATGGGTTTCTGACCTTTCTTTGTTCAGCTTTGTATTGAGAAAGACTTAATCCTGTTTCGACTTTAAATGGCCTACTTAAATGATTGATATGACTATAATTAAGCAATTGCCCCATTTCGGTAAAATTGTATTCTTGGTTTTGAATGAGCTCTTTTACTTTTTCAATTTTCAATTTGATGAAATATTTTTCGATGGTAATTCCTTCATGTATTGAAAACAACTTGCTGGTTTTTGAATATTCCTTTTGCAATTTTTCTTCGAGAAAGGTGGACAATTTCGTGTTAATATATAGAGGCAATTGTTGCAGTAATTTTATAAGTTCAATTTTTACTTGCTCTATCAACTGTTTTTCGGGACTGTCAATCAATGAGAATCCGTTTTTCTTTAAAATGGAAATTAGGGTTTCTTTTAGACCTAACAGGTTTTTGAAACCTGTTAGGTCTGTATTATCAATACTTATTAAATTTCAGTTGATTTTAAACTCAAGTTCTATGTTATTGTTTAGTTCAACCTGTTGATGATTGAATTCTAATTCCCAATCTGTAATAAAATTATTTGGACAATTTGTGGAAACGCAATCAAGTATTGATTCGAGTATTACTGAATTCAGGTTGTTTTTTTTCAAATGTGCTGTAGCGGCTCGAGCATAAGAACAGAGGCTAGCTTAAATGCACAAATTTTTCAGATTAAAATTAATTTTCTTGAAATACGAAAACTTTAATTTCAGTACAGAATTTCGCCGTTGTTTTTATGCGCCGTTGTAAGTAGTTTTAATCATATTGTAGTGTCGATATTTTGGTGCAATCAGAGTTTTCGTTACTACTTTTACAGTACCAATATCCTTCTTTAATACCGATATTTAAATCATCATTTTCACAATTCGAACAAGTAGCAAGCATTTCACTAAGTCTAAATCCACTTTCATACTTAATAAGTTCAGTTGCTGTTTTTGTGGAATTTTTATTAGTATTTCCTATCAAAACAATTTTTTCTTCGTTTGTAGATTCATCGTTTAGATATTTAATTTCAATACTTTTAACACTAACGTTAAGTTTTTCTTTTTTCTGGATGCGCTTGTTCCATTCTTCTATTATATCATCTTTGGATATTTTTTCACCTTTATAATTGTAGAATTCAATCGTATTTATGTCAGTTTCTGAATACTTGTTTTCAGGTTCCTGACAGGAAAATAAGAAAGATATCATCATTAAGGCAATTATTAGATTTTTCATATTATTTTGACTTTAAATTACTGACAACGCTCTTGAGTATAATTGGTTAAGTGTCTCATGCACTAATATAGCAAATAAAAACGAACTAGAAAATCTGCGAGTCCCGACGCTTTGGAATTCGTAAGTAGGCTAGAACCAAGCAATTAATTATACACGCCTTAAGTTTGATTTCTATTACATTTATGTATTAATTGGAAAGAACATAAGAGAGGAATAAATTGATATTAGCCATTTAGTTTTCGACTTCACGGATTCCGATGGTAATTATCATCAGTTTAAAAACAATCCTTCTGGCTTCAAAAAATTTGCAAAACTCTTAAATCAACAGAGTCATACACAGTATCGATTATATCTAAACTCCTTAATTATACATTTAGAGTATAAGTTTTACTGAATTTTCTCTTGTCGATCTCATCAGTTAATAAATCAATTATGTTAAAAGACTTTAATAGGTTTGGTAAGATTTAGTTATTGTGGGAAAGGACAAGTCTATTTTTGCGCTTTAGCGCAATCAAACCTAAAATAGGACCTAAAGCTAAAAGTACATAAATACTATTTGAATCGGTTAGTTCTATCATCATAGTCATTATTTGAATGCTAATTATGGTTATTGAATACCCTATACAATTTACAATAGTAAGTGCGGTGCCTTTCATCTCTGCTGGTGCATTCTGGGCAACAAGTGTAGATAAAAGCGGTGAATCTGCAATGACCACTATTCCCCAAAAAATAAGAAATCCAAGAAAGAAACTTTCAAATTCACTCGTAAATACCCATGGAGAAATAAGGCAACATCCACAGGATAAAAGAAGGGCTATAAATGCTGTTCGTTTGGTTCCTAGAACTTGTGAGAGGTAACCGCTGAATATACAGCCCATCGCTCCTACTCCAATGATTAGAAATGATAATAGTGGAATATTGAATATGACTTGTGGATGTTCTATGCTGTATTTTTTTAGCATGATGGGTACAAATGCCCAAAAAGCGTACAACTCCCACATGTGTCCAAAATATCCGAAAGCCACAGACCGAAATTTTATATTTCGGAATACACTAAAAAATGCTGATAGATCTGTTCGTTTGCTTTGTTTTCTGAACGGACCATCTGGCACCAGTATAACCATTAGCAAACCTCCTAAAACCCCGAGAGATGAAGTTGTTATCAATACCGATTTCCAAGAATACACAAGGGTCATTTCTTTTAACAAATGAGGAAATGCAGTACCCAACACTAAGGCGCCAACTAAAAATCCCAGCGACTTGCCGAGTCCTTTTTCATAATAATCCGCGGCAATTTTCATCCCAACTGGATAGATACCCGCGAGAAAAAAGCCTGTAAAGAAACGAAGTGAAAGTAAACTCAATAAATGGTTTGCCTCCCATATGACTCCTAAGTTGAAGAGTGATCCCAATAAAGCACTGACTAAAAAAACTTTTGAAGGTGAAAAGCGATCTGCAATTGTCAAAATAGCGAAAATCAAAGTCCCAATGATAAATCCAAATTGTACGGCTGAAGTTAAGTGCCCCAAAGCACTCACACCAAGATCAAAATTTATAACAAGATTGTTTATAACACCATTTCCGGCAAACCAAAGCGATGTGCAGCAAAACTGAGAGAAAACAATTACTGGAAGTATTAATTTAGAGTGTTTCACTTAGAATAGTATTCAATTTCACTTAACGCCTTCGTAAAATGAATGTAGCGTTAAAACGCCTAATCTAACACATACTCACCAAACCTGCCAGCGAAAAGACTAGTAGAATAACTAATCGTTGCGACTGTGTTTCATGTCGCCTATTTCCAACTAAATTTTTTGATTTTGGACATTATAGATGATTTGTATAATTCTGAATTTTTGTTAACCAAAGATGATATAATATATGCATGATAAACACTTTTGTGGTAGGATAAGAATAACCATATATCCAAAACATTCATCACTTCACGATTGTCTATTGATAATGGAATCCCGATAGCGTTCAGTTGTCTTTTCTAAGTTTTCTGAAAGCGATTTTAACCAGCCCATGTGGTTGGATATCAAATAAGCTTCTTGGAGAGCATGAAGCGTTTCTGTATCTAATTCAGCATGGCCTTGCTTGATGTTTTCATCTCGCTTGTTGGATAAATGTTGGTATTTGCCCAATAACTTCTCCTGTGCATCTTCCGCGGTTTCTTCAGTAAGCTTTTTCTTAAATTGAGTATGGTCCAAACTGTCACAAGCTGTCTGTAAAGTGTTGGCGATTTTATGGATGAGTAGATTGAATTCTACCGAAGCAGGTGTGGTTTGATGAGTGATGATAAAATTACCTATGGACGCAATAGCAGAAATCATGGTCTGGTTAAGGGTCACCATTTCATAAATTAATTGGAATTCATTTTGTTTCGATTTTGGATCTTGCGTCAATCTTTGGAAGGCTGCATTTAAATTACTAATCGCCAGAAAGGCGTCTTTCCTTGCCAGATTATAGGACAGTTTGTTTGCTGAGGGATCTTGATACAGTTCCTGTGTTGCTAGGAGGTATTTTTTATTCATCTCTAAAGCATTCAAAAGCACTTGTTTTAGATTGTTTGCTTCCCAGCTAGGGAATATTATATAATTGGCAACAACGGCGATAGTGGCCCCAATGATGGTGTCCAGGACGCGATACTGGATGACCTCGAAGGCATCCGGATTAATTAAGGAATACACGAAGACAATACTGATGGTAATTAATGCAGCAGCAGACTTATAATTTTGTTGAATCAATGCAAAGGCAAATATCAACGAAACCAATGCTAATATCGAATAGACCACCACATTTTGGGTGATAAGCACAATACCAACAGCCACTACAGCCCCTATGAGTGTTCCAATGATACGATCTTTTGAGCGTTCTTTGGTTAAGCCATAGCTAGGCCGCATAATAACAATGATGGTTAGCAAAATCCAATAGGTGTTTTGAATATCCAAAAGAAAACCTAGCAGATAGGCCAAGACCATCGCAATGCTAAGGCGTAAGGAATGTCTAAACATGGTGGAATCGAAACTCAAATTTTGAATAAGGACATTCAGTCTGTATTCTTGAAGTGTTAAAAACTGACTCGAATTTTGTCTTTTTAAAGAAACTTTAGAGGCATCTTGGACATTTGCCATCACCCGTCTTATAGCTTTAATCTCTTCAAGCAGTTGTTCTTGGTAATCGTATAGATTTTTCAATACCAAAGCACCCTCTCGCGCTTGGGGTAATTTCACGGTATCGATATAATTGGAGATGGAATCGTTGGCATCTGATAATGCCTTTAATAAATGTTCTTTATCTGGTATTTCATCATTTTGAATCAATAATTCTGACAAGCGTATGAGATGGTTACCCATGATTTTATTCAGGGTTTTGGAAGCTTTTAGAAATTCTTTACGCTCGCCAAAAATTCCATCGATCGTTTTATAATCCAAATGTTTAGCTTCTATCAATTCGAAAATCTTGATTGAGGAAAGGAAAATCAATAATTGCTTTTCTTCATATCTCGAACGTCCAGAACGTTTACGTGCCGTAAGCAGTGTTTCTCGAAGTGTCTCGTGCTTATCGTTGATTTTATTTTGAAGGACGAAAGTTTGTTGAAGGCGTTCGTCACGCTTCGTTTTCTTGGTTAAAAGTTTTGCTCTTAATTTTAGGTACTCGCCAATGAGGTTGAGTGTATCTGACAAGAGTTGGTTCTGATCTTTTTTGGGGGAAATCTTTTGAAAGATAAAAGATAGAATCAAATACCATAGACCACCAACTCCCATTAAGGCAACTTGAATCAAAATTTCATGAGCTGTTTCTTTTTGAATGGCAAAGGCAATCACCATGGATAGTAAGCCTGAAAAGGAAACCAATGACGCTCTAAAACCATACACTGAAATAAGCGACACTACAAACGAAATAACTGTAATGGCCAACAACAAAAAGGCTAAGAAAGGTTTTAAAAATAAAATGATGCCCGTAATAAGCATGGTTAGCCCAATGCTTATCAAAACGGCATTAACTTTACGTTTATTACTACCAGGAATGTCCCCAGGCGCATTTAAAAAAGCACCGACAGCAACTGGTAATGCATATTCAAAATACCCTAAAAAGTACAGTACACCAAAAGGCACAGCTATTCCCACCCCAAGCCGAATCCCTCGGTCGAAGTTGGTACTTTTTAGAAACAATTCTAGTTGTTTGAGTTTTTCCTTCAAGAAGCTTTTAAATTTGATAGTAAAGTTAGGGTAATTGTGGGGGAAGTACTATCTACTAAGCTAATTTTAGTAGGTGTTCAACCGATGACTATAAAAACCCCTAGCCTTATATAGGTTATAAAACCCTTTTGCATACGGCATGATGTCCTGTTTTTAATTTTTGAGTTAAGGCTTCTACCTATTTTTAATTTTTCATATTTTTACAGCTAAAGCGTATGATTATGAAATGTCAACTTGATCTTTTGGCCTTTGGTTGTTATAATGATTTTCTTTGTCAATTTATTTAAAAAAAGTCACGTATGCGGAAGGAAGTTCAAAATTAAAAGCAGAATGTGGTTTCTTGAATTTATTTTTGAGAAAACCCTTAAAAATAAGGAGAAAATATAACGAACCGACATAGTTAAACATAAAAAACACTCTAACTCTTAGACAAAGAAAATGAATGAAAGCACTTTAATTCAAAATGTAACCCTTGTGAATGAGGGAAAAATACTGGTTGCAGATGTACTCATTGCAGAGGGGCTTATACAGCAAATTGGAAAAATTGATGCTAAAACAAACCACAACTTAATAGACGGCACCGGCAAACACCTCTTCCCGGGAATTATAGACGGTCAAGTTCATTTTCGAGATCCAGGTCTAACCCATAAGGGCGACTTATACACCGAAAGTAAAGCAGCCATAGCGGGTGGTGTGACTTCTTTCATTGATATGCCTAATACCGTCCCAAATATCTTGACTGTTGAAAGCTTAAAAGAAAAATTTGACATTGCTTCCAAAAAATCTTTAGCTAACTACTCCTTTTTCCTTGGTGTAAATGGAGATAATATCGATGAGGTTATAAAAATGGATACGAGCCAATTTATTGGTGTTTCTGATGACGGCTTGTATTTTACCAAAAAAGGAAATCTACTGGCCGATAATCCAGAAATAATGGAAAAACTATTTGCCAACTGCAAATCCATTATCGCCATCCATTCCGAAAAGGAAGAAATTGTAGAAAAAAACGAACAGGCCTTTAAGGAGAAATATGGTGATGATATACCTGCAAAATTTCATCCTGTCATTAGGAGCACTGAAGGCTGCTATGACGCTACCAAACGCGCCATAGATTTAGCAAAAAAACACAAGGCCAGATTGCATATTTTGCATTTAACTACGGAAGCAGAAACTCACTTGTTTCGTAACGATATCCCACTGAAAGAGAAAAAAATAACAACTGAAGTTTCTGTACATCACCTCTGGTTTTCAGACGTTGACTATGAACAATTAGGAATGCTTATTAAATGGAATCCAGCCATAAAAACAAAAAAAGACAAAGAAGGCTTATTAAAGGCACTACTTGATGATAGAATAGATCTTATAACCACAGATCACGCTCCGCACACGTTGGAGGAAAAACAACAACCCTATTTTCAATCTATGTCGGGTGCGCCTATGGTTCAGCATACGCTCAATTGTATGTTGGAGTTTTATAAACAAGGCCTCATTTCATTAGAGAAAATTGTCGAAAAAATGTGCCATAATCCGGCAATTTTATATCGCATGACCAACAGGGGATTTATAAGAAAAGGCTATCACGCAGATTTAACTTTGGTGGATTTGAATAGTGAATGGACCGTTGCTAAAGAAAACCTGCTTTACAAATGTGGTTGGTCACCATTGGAAGGAACTACATTTCAAACAAAAATTGAACAAACTTTTGTAAATGGAAATTTGATTTATAACCATGGCACTTTTAAGGAAGATATATTTGGGATGCCCATAGATTTCAATACTAAAGAGAAACAAAAATGACCCAAATTTCAAGTGATATTTCAAAAGCAATTGAACTCTTAAATAAAGAAGATGTCGTAGCAATACCTACCGAAACTGTTTATGGATTGGCAGGGAATATCTATAGTGAAAAAGCAATTCGAAAAATATTTGAGGTCAAACAAAGACCTTTGTTTAATCCGTTAATCGTTCATATACCTTCTATCGACCACCTAGAAAAAATAGTACGTGAATTTCCGGTAAAGGCTCAAAAGCTTGCTGAAGCCTTTTGGCCTGGTTCTTTAACGCTCATTTTGCCAAAAAGATTAAACATACCTGAGATCGTAACTGGAGGTAAAGATACCGTTGGGGTTAGAATTCCAAATCACCCCGTTACTTTAAGTTTGTTAAAACAATTATCTTTTCCACTTGCAGCTCCAAGTGCAAATCCCTTCAACAGAATTAGTCCCACAAGTTCTGATCACGTTAAAGCGTATTTTGAAAACACCCTATCTATGGTGCTTGAAGGTGGTGAATGCAAAAACGGAATAGAATCTACCATTATTGGCTTCGAAAATAACGAAGCTATACTCTATAGACTTGGAGGTATTTCTGTTGAAGACATTGAAAAAATCATCGGAAAAATTCAGATAAGAAACATAAGTGAAACAACACCTAATGCCCCAGGAATGTTAGCAAAACATTACGCTCCCAAAACAAAGATGTTCCTTTTGGACGACCTTGATAAGTTCATTGAAAACAATAAAAGTAAAAAAATTGGTGTCCTAAGGTTCCAAGGAAAACTGAATACCACGCGTTTTGAACATATAGAAATTTTATCAAAATCTGGAGATTTAAAAGAAGCTGCTTCGAAGTTATACAGTACTTTACATAAACTAGATAGCTTAAATTTAGATCTAATTGTAGCTGAAAGATTTCCAGATGTTGGTTTAGGTAAATCTATTAATGATAGATTAGAAAGAGCCACAAAATAATTATTCCTTACTTCATGGGTACTGCTTTATTTGAAAATAGAAGTTTAATCATAGCCACAAAACACGAAAAGGAAAGAGTGATTGCGCCTCTTTTAGAGAAGGCTTTAGGAGTATCATGTTTTGTAAAGGATGGCTTCGATACAGACCAGTGGGGAACTTTTTCTGGTGAGATAGAACGAAAGCAAGACCCCATAGCTACTGCAAGACAAAAATGCTTGAAGGCCATGGAACTAAGCAATTGCGAGTTAGGTGTGGCTAGTGAAGGTTCCTTTGGTGCTCATCCTTCTCTATTTTTTACAAGTGCAGATGATGAGTTTTTGATTTTTATTGATAAAAAAAACAATTTGGAAATTATAGCCAGAGAATTGAGTATGGAAACCAATTTTAATGGTCAGGAAATTAAAACAGAGACAGATCTATTGAACTTTGCAGAATTGGTAAAATTCCCATCTCACGGACTCATACTTCGCAAGTCAAAAACGGCCAATACAAATATCATAAAAGGGATATCAGATGTAAGTCAATTAAAAAAAGCCTTTAAAGAACTGATGAACACGTCAGATTCGGTTTATGCAGAAACGGATATGAGAGCGATGTTCAACCCAAGCCGAATGGCTGTCATTGAAAATGCAACCAAAAATTTGGTTGCTAAAGTCAATTCCTGTTGCCCTCGATGTACTACCCCTGGTTTTGGAATATCGGAAGTTAAGAAAGGATTAAAATGTAACTGGTGTGGATTGCCTACCAACTCGACCTTGAGTTTTATATATAGCTGCCAGAAATGCAATTTTACTAAAGAAGACATGTATCCACATAAAAAAAGAACAGAAGACCCTACGTATTGCGATTACTGCAATCCATGAGAGGATGATTGCCATAGCTAAGGTGTGAAAAAGGCAATTTTTAATACCAAAAATGGATTGTCAGTCGGAGGAAAATATAATTTAAACGAAATGGGATGGAGTATTAAGTATTGAAAACTTAAGCCTTAACATTCCAAATCGAAAGTTGGTCTCCTGCTTTTCTACAATGTTTATCGTCTCGATTCTTTCGCTTATAGTAAACGAATTTTGTTTTTACCTTTTGAGAAATTCAACGAGCAAAGCAGATGTTTACTTGGAAGCAAATGTAAATTTTCACATCAAACGATATGTTCATTGACCTGAACAGCAGCAAGAGTTTTGCTGAATGTGATAAGCTCCAATACACCTATCTAGATTATGGGAGCTATCGGATTTATTATGCTTGTTCGAGGAGTATTTTTGATTCCGTAATTGAGTCAATAATGAACATAAAATCAATTTGGCTAGTTGCTTTTTATAACTTGAACATGGTATTTTAGACTTTTGAGAAAAAAGCTTAAATTTATAGGTAACTTCTTAAATATCCCAATCATGATAAGAGTAAGGTTAGAAATAGATGAAGTCCAAATTTACAGACCCAAAAAAAGATGGAGACTTTACTTTATAATTGTTGCTGAACATCCCTCAGATAATGACAAAATGATTTTAACCACTTTACCTCAAGAGCCGTTCAAATTGAGTAAGAGACATGATAATTCTTTCCAATTCGATACCGACGAAACAGGTTCGGAAGGTCTATTTGTCTTGAGCAGAGAGCTTCCCGAAGATAAAGAACTAAATGTTCACATCCACTTACGTCACACCAGAAGATCGTCAAGAAACATGGGAGAAATTTTACAGAATATTGAAACTGGCATAGGTGGAGATGCCTTTGGTATAGTTACTGATATTTTGGGCACCACAAAAGTCCCATGGTTAGTCATTGCAAAAAAAGCAGTCCCGTTGGTTGGGAAAATCCTCTCTGAGATTCCAGATCGAGACTTTGGATTTTTAAGTGCTTTTGAACGCTTTGGAGATGAATTTGAAAATATTTATGAAATAGATAGACAGAAAGATTTTAGTGGAGACGCTTCATTAGTCTATAGCTGGTCTGTAGATGTATGAAAACGATGAAAATTTGATTCAAGAACTGGAATGATGGCATTTCCAAAAATCGCACTTATTTTTAGTAATCCATTTGGAGGGGTCACCATATTTCATAGATAGGCTGTCCTTTGGAACTATTCCCTTGGAGGTGCGGTTGAAATAAACAGACCTAAAAATATGACACCTAAAGAAAAAAGGATCCCTTAAAATAGATGGAGTGAATTTGATTTTAAAATTTGAAACTTTATGAGAGATTCTATATAAAATGACAATTTTTTTTATTCAGTATGAGCCAATCTTAAAACCTTTCTATGTTAAACCTTACCCTAAATTATGAATTATAGGTCATAAAACCCCTACCTTAAGAAGAATAGTTAAAAGAAAAAAAATGAAAAAGCGAACAATTTTAATTACAGGTGCTGGTTCTGGTCTAGGAAAAGGAACGGCTATTGGGCTTGCAAAGGTTGGCCATAAGATTATCGCAGCAGTTCATACTTGGGAGCAAATGTCCAGATTTAAAGAAGAATTAAAGGATACTAATCATGAAAAAAACATCGAGTTGTTCAAACTAGATATTTTAGATCCTATAGATTGTGAAAAAGCATGGACTTACGACATTGATATTTTAGTCAATAATGCTGGTATTGGTCAAACAGGACCCTTGGCTGAAATACCCGTTGACCTTTTAAGAGAGGTGATGGAAACCAATACATTTTCAACACTTGAATTCTCACAACCGTTCATTAAAAAAATGGTGGAAAAAGGCCAAGGTAAAGTGGTATTTTTATCATCGATAGCAGGACTTACAACAAGTCCATTTTTAGGGCCTTATAATGCGTCCAAACATGCTCTAGAAGCAATTGCCCAATGTTTGAGAGATGAACTAAAACCCTTGGGCGTTACTGTAGCTACAATTAATCCGGGACCATTTGAAACCGGCTTCAATGATAGAATGTATGATAGTTACAAACAGTGGTTTGATGAAGATTTTCATTTTACGGATAAAAAAGATCTTGAAAAAGCGGCAAAAGGAATGGCAGATAATCAATTTGACCCCCAAACAATGATTAATAAAATGGTGGAAGTGATTCCTCAAGAAGAACACAACTACCGAACTGTTTGTCCCGAAAAAATGGAAAGCATGTGTCAAGAGTATCAAAATCGACAGTATAAAATTCAAACTAATACAATCGATAAATCTAAAAAGTAAAATTAGAATACAATGTGATTTAGAAACTGTATCCAATTTAAACTCACCAATTATTAATCATTTTAGTAACATTTGACGCAGTGTTTTATACTTCCACTGATTCAGAATTAGTTTAGTTCCTAATAAGGTCGGAGTGATATTTCAAATTTCAATTGATAATTTCCCAAAAAACCATTGACCAATTGATGCTTCACAGCAATGTTGCCAAAAAACTTAAGTATTTTATCCAAATTAGTTCATGCTAAAAAGCGATACACATTTGTAATCTATTTCAACCCACTTATAATTTTCAAAGCCTTGGGCAAGGAAAGCTCTAAAAACTCATTTATTCAAAAAATTTAAGTTGGGTTGATGAATAACAAACCAAAATATATGATGGAGAATAAATTCAAAAACAAGAGACTGAAAGATCTTCATTCCCTTAAGCTTTTAGATACTACCCCCGAAAAAGAGTATGATACTATAACTAGCCTTGCCGCTTTTATCTGTGATACTCCCATATCTTTGGTTTCTCTTGTTACGGATACAAGACAGTTTTTCAAATCACATCATGGAATAGATATAACTGAAACTAATGTTGAAAACTCGTTTTGCGATTATACCATAAAAGTTCCTCAGAAATTTTTTATTGTGGAAGATGCCAGGAAGGATAATCGCTTTAAGGATACTTCTTTGGTTATAGGCAATTCGAGTTTTATTTTTTATGCAGGAATACCTTTAATCACTAAAGAAGGCAATGCCCTAGGCACCTTGTGTGTTATAGATCATAAACCACGCAAGCTGGATGAAAAGCAATTAGAAGCCTTAACGTCTTTGGCCAATCAGGTTGTACAGCTTTTTGAGCTCCGTAAAAACCGCCTTGAGATTAAAGAAATGGTAAATAATTTTGCTGATGAATCTCAACGTCTTCATACTATTATTAGCGCTACCCGTGTGGGCACATGGGAATGGCATATTCCTAGCGATAAGATCAATTTAAATGAGCGTTGGGCAGAAATGTTGGGCTACACTCTTGAAGAATTGAAACCCTTAAGTTCTGAAAGTATACAAAGGCTCATATTTCCAAAAGATTTTGAAACTCTTACTGAGAAAATTATGGCTTGTTTGGAAAAAAAATCAGATTTTTACGTAGGTGAGCATCGTTTTTTACATAAAAAGGGGCACGTCGTTTGGATTCATGACCGTGGACAGGTCGTAAGCTGGACAAAAGACGGTAAACCTTTGCTTATGGCGGGAACCCATACCGACATAACAGAACTTAAAAATACAGAAACCCAATTTTCAACAATTACAAATAATATACCTGGTGCAGTTTTTCGTTATCAGCGCTACCCTGAAGGTAAAGATGAATTGCGATTGGTAAGCAATGGAGCCAAAAGTCTCTGGGGCTTCTCTGCTGAAGAAGTTATGCAAAATAATAACCTTATTTGGGAAAGGTATGATGATAAAGATTTAAAAGCTCACCTCCAAACTATCAAAAATTCTGCAGAGGACTTAAGCTTTTGGAAACACGAATGGCGATATCATCATCCAGATGGGACTATTCGCTGGCACAAGGGCTGTGGGAACCCTGTACGCCTGAAGAATGATACTACCATCTGGGACTCTGTCATCTTTGACATTACCACTCAAAAAGAAAATGAACTGAAGATTGAAAAAAGTGAAAAAAGATTCAAAGGCTTGGTTCAAAATGGCTCTGATTTAATTACCATCTTCGATTTTAAAGGAAACTACAACTATGTGAGTCCTACTTCAAGAAAAATATTAGGTATTCCTCCAGAAGAATTTGTTGAAAAAAATGCTTTAGAATTCATCCATCCCGATGACAAAGAAACGTTTTATGCCAGTCTACTAAGTTTGAAAAATGAAAAACAAGTCGCTATTAAACCCTTTAGATTTAAACATGGGGATGGTTCATGGCGATGGATGGAGACCTTTGTTACCAATCTCATGGAAGACTCAAGTGTAGGTGGACTTGTGGCAAATTCAAAAGATATAACCGAGCGAAAACTTACAGAAGACAAACTTAAAAAAAGTGAGGCCTATTACAGAGGTTTATACGAATCTCAAACCAATTATGTACTTAGAACTGATATGGATGGCAACTATACCTATGTCAACAAAAAGTTTGTCGAGGAATTCGGTTGGCTTTACGCCGATGAAAAAATATTGGGTAACAATTGTATGGGATCCATTATGGATTACCATCATCAAAAAACACAAGAAACAGTTGGCCAATGTGTAGCAGAGCCAGGGAAAGTGTTCAAAATTGAAATTGACAAACCCAGTAGCGATGAAAGAATCCTGACAACCCTTTGGGATTTTGTGTGTGTTGAAGATTCTGATGGAAAACCTTCCGAAATACAATGTATGGGTCTGGATATTACAGATCGTATAAAATCTGAAAAGGCTCTCAAAGAATCTGAACATCGCTATTCTGACCTATTTCAATTAAGTCCACAACCTAAGTTTGTTTATGATATGGCTACTTTGAAATTTCTGGATGTAAATCAATCTGCAATTGAACATTATGGATATTCGTATGATGAATTTATGAATATGAGTATTAGTGAAATAAGACCAGAATCTGAAATACCAAAATTCGAAGCAACACTCAAACGTGCTCAAGAAAAAGGAAAGCAAACTTTTCTTGGTGAGCATATTCATAGAAAGAAAAATGGTAAGGAGATTGTAGTGGAGATCCGAATAAATAATTTGACTTATAAGGGAAAAGAGGCCCAAGTGGTTTTAGTCACCGATATCACTGAACGTCACAATCATATGAAGGCTATTGAAGCGCAAAATGAGAGGTTTAGAAAAATTGCTTGGACCCAATCTCATGAAGTTCGCGCTCCTCTTGCCCGTATAATGGGAATGGTGGAATTGCTAAAAGTAGACTATACATCGACTAAGGAAAAAGAACTGCTTTTAAAACATATTCTTTTTTCGGCTACTGAATTGGATGACATTGTTAGAGATATCGTCGATGCTACCCAACAAGAGGAAATTTGAAAACATTTATGAAATAGATAGACAGAAAGATTTTAGTGGAGACGCTTCATTAATCTATAGTTGGTCTGTAGATGTTTGAGATTGATGAAAATTTGATTCAAGAACAAGAATAATGCCATTTCCAAAAATCACACTTATTTTTGATAAGCCTCTTGG
>Ga0306912_1000773_pt1 | contig 17222 bp, 17 predicted proteins | sample AntRauFillE10628_FD_190443 | JGI IMG/M metagenome (GOLD analysis project Ga0306912, IMG submission 190443) | Saline lake microbial communities from Rauer Islands, Antarctica - Metagenome Filla E10 #628 (v2) (version 2) | ecosystem: Environmental > Aquatic > Non-marine Saline and Alkaline >... | reverse complement strand
CAATGTGAGGTCTAAACTCTTCTACGCCGTCCAACTGAAAACTACTCAGCTCCAAAACATAATTATGAAAACTTTGCCTAGCGACCTGTTCAGCAAAACTAAACCCTACATTCCCAGCCATGGAAACAGATAAACCTGCATTCCTCAAAATATGATACACCATATTGGTGACTGTAGTTTTCCCGTTGGAGCCTGTGATCCCAATAATATTAGCATCTGTAAACCAGGATGCAAATTCAATTTCTGAAATGATCTTTATACCCCGTTCTCGAAGATTTTTGATCACCTCAAGATCATCTGAAATACCAGGGCTTTTTACAATAAGATCTGCCTCCTGTAATCTAGAAACAGTATGCCTCCCTTCTTCAAAGTCGATGTCCTCTTTTTTGAGTTTGGCTCTAAATTTTGGCTTTAGCTTTGAAAAATCAGACAAAAACACATCATAGGATTTGTCTTTTCCCAGAATGGCTGCGCCTACGCCACTTTCACCTCCCCCTAAAACGATCAGTTTTTCCATTTATCGAATTTTTAGGGTTACAATAGTGATTACAGCCAGTAAAATCCCGATAATCCAAAATCTAACAGCAATTTTTGACTCGTGGAATCCTAGCTTTTGATAATGATGGTGCAAAGGCGACATTAAAAATATACGTCGGCCTTGTCCAGTTCTTTTCTTGGTGTATTTGAACCAGCCTACTTGAAAGATAACGGATAAAATTTCAATAAAGAAAATTCCACACAGAATAGGAATGAGTAACTCTTTACGGGTTGCAATAGCTATTACAGCTATAATCCCTCCAATGGTTAAACTCCCTGTGTCTCCCATAAATACTTGAGCGGGATAGGTATTGTACCATAGAAATCCAACTAAAGCTCCTGCAAAAGCGGTAATAAAAACAGTCATTTCTCCAGACCTAGGAATGTTCATGACATTTAAATAATCAGAGAAAATAACATTTCCAGATACCCAAGCAAAAATACCCAGAGTAAGGACTATAATCGCAGAACTCCCTGCTGCAAGTCCATCAATTCCATCGGTCAAATTAGCACCATTGGAAACGGCAGTCACAATAATAATGACAATAGGAATAAAAATGAGCCATGCATAGCTTTTTGCGCCTTCACTTATCCAAGAGATTGCTTTGGTATAGTCCAATTCGTTATTCTTGAAAAAAGGAATAGTCGTCGTTGTAGATTTCTCTTCTGGCGAAGTCTCAGAAATCATTTGAACATTATTTGTCGTCGTTACTTTGTTGTCCGATCGAACTGTAACATCGGGATGAAAATACATCACTGCTCCTACAAATATTCCCAAACCAACCTGCCCAACGATTTTAAATTTTCCCTTTAGACCTTCCTTATTTTTTTTGGTGATTTTAATATAATCATCCAAAAATCCAATAGCTCCCATCCAGATGGTGGTAACAATTAGGAGGATGACATAGATATTATTCAACTGAGCCAATAATAATACAGGAATAAGGGTAGACATAATTATGATAAGTCCACCCATTGTAGGTGTGCCAGCTTTTTCCTTTTGACCTTCTAAACCCAGCTCCCTAACACTTTCTCCTATTTGCTTTCTCTGTAGAAAAAGGATAATACGCTTACCGAAAATTGTAGAAATTGAAAGAGATAGAATGATCGCAAATGCAGCTCTAAAAGAGATATATTGAAACAAGCGAGCGCCAGGCAAATCGTAATTGTTTTCTAAGAATTCAAATAAATGATAAAGCATATCTTATTTGTTAAGTTGGTCTAATAGCTCTTTTACAATTTTTAGATCATCGAAATCTGATCGCACCCCATTAATTTCTTGGTAGGTTTCGTGACCTTTTCCTGCGATTAATATAATATCCCTCTGTTGTGCCAAGTTACAAGCTGTCTTTATGGCCTGTAGTCTAGAGGTTATACTCAACGTCTTGGAAACATCTTGAGGCTCTACCCCTTTCTCAATATCGTTAATGATGGAGTCTGGATCTTCTGTACGTGGATTGTCGCTAGTGAAAATCACTTTTGTACTCAAATTTCCAGCAATTTTGCCCATAAGAGGACGCTTAGTGGTATCGCGATCTCCACCACAACCCATTACAGTAATAAGCTCTTCACTTCTTGTTCGTATAGCATTGGTAGTCTGAAGTACATTTTTTAAAGCATCGGGCGTGTGAGCGTAATCCACAATGATATGTATGCCGGATGAAGACACATGATGTTGGTATCTCCCGTCCACGGGTTTCAACTGACTTAAGTATTGAAGATTCTCGATAGCTTCAACTTCAAGTAAGTCTGCCACTGCATAAACGGCCAGTAAATTATAAGCATTAAAATCTCCAATAAACCTTGACCAAACTTCGGTGCCGTTGATATTGAGTTTTAAGCCAGAAAAGCTTTTTTCTAAAATCTTTACTTTGTAATCTGTTAGGTTTTTAACTCCATAACCAAAGGTTTTTGCTTTTGTATTTTGAAGCATGTAATTTCCATTTTTATCATCCACGTTGGTTAAGGCGAATGCTTTTTTGGACAACTGATCGAAAAACCTCTTCTTAACATTTCTATATTCTGCAAACGTCTTGTGATAATCTAAGTGATCTTGAGATAAGTTCGTAAAAACCCCTCCTTCAAAATCGAGACCTAATGTTCTGTGTTGAGCAATCCCGTGAGAACTCACTTCCATAAAGCAAAATTCTATCCCAACTTCGTTCATTTCTTTTAAATAAGAATTGATAGTTAAAGAATCTGGAGTGGTAAGCTTTGTTGGATAATCTTTGTCATCTACTTTGATGACTACTGTTGAAATTAATCCTACTTTAAACCCTAAAGCCTTAAACATCTGATATAACAAAGAGGTTACTGTCGTTTTACCGTTTGTTCCAGTCACCCCAATAAGCTTCAAATTGGCAGAAGGATTATCGTAATAATTGGAAGCCATTACGGCTAATGCCTCTCGACAATCTTTTACATGTATATAAGACACTTCCGGAGTAAGCTCAGTAGGAAATTCTTCACAAACAATTACATTAGCACCTTTTGCGACAGCCGTTTCTATAAATTCATGGCCATCTGCAGTTTCGCCTTTTATAGCCACAAATACATCTTGAGCTGAAATTAATCGGCTATCAAAATGAATTTTTTTGATATCTACCGCCGTAGAACCCTTTACAGATTCTATCGCCACTTTATATAATATGTCTTTTAAAACTCTCAACTTGAAATCAGATTTATACGTTGGTTATTTGAAATTTTACTTCCTTTTTTAATCGATTGCTTTATCACTGTTCCTTGTCCAATTAAATTGACTTGCAAACCTAAATTCTCCAAAATAGAAACCGCATCCATAGCTGGGTAGCCAGTTAAATCTGGCATTATAGTTTTATATTTTTGAGAGGTTTCATAGTAATTTTCATAGGAAGAAGATGCAAAATTGGAAGGGATAGCTTCCCTAAGCATCTCATCTTTAAGAGGAGTATCTATAAAAATCTTTTGAGCAATCTTTTCAAAAACAGGTGCCGCTACTGTACTCCCATAATAGCCGATTTCAGGATTTGGTTTATGAATAACCACTATGCAAGAATATTTAGGAGCTTCCGCAGGAAAGTAACCTACAAAGGAGGATACATACCGCCCAGACTCTATCCAGTATTCTGTTTGGCAGGTTCCTGTTTTGCCCGCCATAGAAAAGTTGGGGTTGTAAATATTGCTACCCGTTCCCTCTTCCACGACTTTTTTCATCATGGCCTGAAGTTTTTTTGCTGTTTCCTCAGAACAAATGCTTTCTTCTAAAATAGGCTCTACGTAGGATTCGATTAAGGTATTTTTATCTCTAACTTCTTTTATAAATTTCGGTTTTATCTTTACACCATCGTTGGCAATAGCGTTGTAAAACGTGAGGATTTGCAAAGAGGTTAAAGAAACCCCATAACCAAAAGACATCCAAGGCAAGGTGGTTCCATACCAATTAGAATCTTCAGGATGTGGAATTTTGGGCTCACCTTCTCCTTTAATTTTCAAACCTATCTTTTCATTAAGCCCCATATTGTAGAGGCGATTTACAAATCGCTCTGGATCATCTTTATAATTATTATAAATCATTTTAGCAAAAGCCGTATTGGAAGAAACCTCAAAAGCTTTTGCAGCAGAGATTTTTCCGTAACCACCGCGTTTTGAATCGTAAACTTTTCGATCAAAAAACTGAACCATTCCTTTTTCAGTATCAAAAACAGTACTGGTATCGATCACTCTATCTTCAAGCGCTGCCGCCATACTCATCAACTTAAAAGTAGAACCTGGCTCGTGAGGCTCGTAAACAGCGTAGTTGAGTTTCTCGTAATACTTTGTTGAATTTTTAATTCGACCTAAATTTGAAATCGCCTTAATCTCTCCCGTTTTGGTTTCCATAACCACGACACTTCCATGATCGGCTTCAAATTTTTCCAACTGTTCCAGTAAAGCATGATGCGCAACATCCTGGATATTTACATCTATCGTAGAAATAACATCGTATCCGTCTTCGGGCTCAACCTCGTTAACATCACTTATAGGCTTCCACTGTCCTTTAGCGATTTTCTGTTTTAAGCGTTGACCTTGTTTCCCCTTTAAGTATTCATCAAAAGCACCTTCAAGGCCTACGTTTCCAAAACCTACGGTTCGTTCACCAATTTTGCCTAACGGATTTTCACGAACTGTAGATTGTTCAGCGATAAATCCACCCTTGTAAGGGCCCAGATTAAATAAAGGAAATTCTCGAATCTTGATATAATCTGAATAATCGAGTTGCTTGGCAATTAAGACATATCTATTTTTAATGACACGCGCTCTTTTAAGTTTTCGAAGATAATCGTCCTTAGAACCTCCTAGCATTTTCGATAATTCTGTAGCTAAAGCTGAAGCATACTTTTGGAAATTGGCTTCAGAAACAGTAACCGCGTCAAATCTAATATCGTATTTAGGAACCGATGTAGCCAGCAAGTTCATATTGGTATCATAGAGATTCCCTCGGTTGGGTTCAATATTGAAATTTCTAAACACGGTTTGCTGGGCGATATCCTTATACTTTTGTCCTTCAACGATTTGGATATCAAATAATTTGTATCCCATCCCCATAAACACAAGTACAAGTAAAGCTGCAATGATATAAAACCGCCTTAAAATGCTTTTATCTGTTGTCATTTTATTGAGATTTTATGGTGATTTTGTAGGGACGCTGATCCGACAATCCAATGGAACGCTTCTCCATTTTTTTAGCTACGTTGGATTCCATTTTCTTTTGCATCACCGTTTTACGTGTGTCTACAAATTCGCTTCTTAACTCTCTAAGTTGCTGGTTGAGTTCTGCAACTTGATATACTTTTCGTTCTGCACTGTGTGAACTCGCAATCATAATGATAGCCAGCAAAGCACAAAAAACAATGAAAACCCAATGGTTGAAAGCACCATCGCTTACCAAAAACTTCCCTTTTAGAATATTTGCTAAACCCGTTTTCATCTTTATAATTTTTCTCCTATTCTTAATTTCGCACTTCTAGATCTTTTGTTTTCCTGTAATTCTGTAGCGCCTGGAGTTATCATTTTCCCCACTTTTTTAAAAGGCACCAGCATATTCCCATAAAAGTCTTTTTCGGGAGCACCAGAAAACTTCCCGTCCCTAATAAATCTTTTTACCAACCGGTCTTCTAAAGAGTGATACGAAATCAGACTTAGCCTCCCGCCTTTGGTTATCAATTCTGAAGTTTGAAGCAAAAACTCTTTTAAAGCCTCCATTTCCTGATTCACTTCAATACGGATAGCTTGGTAAACCTGTGCTAAAAATTTATTCACCTTAGTCGGAGGGAAAAAAGGCGTTAACAAATCATTTAAATCCTTTGTAGATTTAATAGGCTCATTACTTCTACGTTCAACAATGGCTTTAGCAAGTTTCCGTGACATTTTGATTTCACCATACTGCCAGATCAATTGAGCTAATTGCTCTTGGGAATAAGTGTTCACCAATTCTGAAGCACTTAAGCCCGTGTTTTGATCCATTCTCATATCCAATTCAGCTTCAAACCGAATGGAAAATCCACGTTCTCCTTTATCAAATTGATGTGAGGAGACTCCAAAATCGCCTAAAATTCCATCAACTTCTTTCACCCCTTCTAGCCTTAAAAAGCGCTTTATAAATCTGAAATTGGCCGGGATTAAGGTGAACCTCGGATCGTCTATACTATTTTCTTGAGCATCTTGATCTTGATCGAAAGCAAAAAGCCGCCCTTTTTCTCCAAGTCGAGATAAAATCTCAGCCGAATGGCCACCACCTCCAAAGGTCACATCTACATAAGTCCCATCGGGCTGTATAGACATGCCATCAACGCTTTCTTTTAGCAAAACTGGTAAGTGATAGGCTTTACTCGTCATTATCATTTCCCATTACATCTTCAGCTAATTCTGCAAATCCTTCAGAATCGCTTACGACAGATTCATATTTATCTTTATTCCAAATTTCTACGATATTGATCGCAGAAGAAACGACGATCTCTTTCTCAATCCCAGCAAAGCCAATCAGATCTTTTGGAATCAATAATCTTCCATTGGTATCCACCTCAATCACCCTCACACCAGCTGAAAATTTTCGTATAAAATCGTTGTTCTTTTTGCTGAATCTATTCAATCCGTTCATTTTGTCCATGAGCAAATTCCATTGACTCATCGGATACAGCTCCAGACAAGGCTGAAACACAGAACGTTTCAAAACAAAGCCCTCTTCGAGAGTAGGGAGCATCTGCTTTTTCAGCGAAGACGGTAGCATAAGTCGACCTTTTGTGTCAACTTTGCATTCGTATGTCCCAATGAGGTTGTTCATGATAGATTCAATTCAACTTCAAATATATTGAAATTTTTACCACATTTTACCACTTTCTACCACATTGTGGATAACTTTTTCCTAAAGAAGGCTTTAAGAGTTGTTGATATACCTATTCCCTAGTGGTTTCAGGCCTTCATGATTTAGCTAAATCGCTGTGGATAAAGTGAATAATTCTAGCGATTGGATTGATTTCGACTTAAGTTTGCTTATTCAACTCGAAAAAAAGGTCGTTAAAAGGCTTATTTTCATTGAATTAGATTAAACTAGTACAAGTCCTAAAATCAGTGTACCTTTCTTATTCAAATATCTTTATATTTGAATTTTGAAATTTTAAAAACCTCATGGAAGAACATATAAAGCAGGAAGGAAAATTTAAATACTTTGAAAAGGGCGAAGGAACTCCAATAGTCATTTTGCATGGACTAATGGGAGGCTTAAGTAACTTCGATGGAGTTATGAATTATTTCCCTACAAAAGGGTATAAAGTAGTGGTTCCTGAGCTTCCACTTTATGACTTGCCTTTATTAAAAACCAACACTAAAAACCTGACCAAGTACATTAAAGAATTTATAGACTTTAAGAATTATGGCAAGGTCATACTAGTTGGAAATTCTCTAGGTGGACATATTGGTTTATTAACCACCAAACTCTATCCAGAGAGTATAAAGGCTCTTGTGATTACAGGAAGTTCTGGTCTTTATGAAAGCGCGATGGGTGAAAGTTATCCAAAGCGAGGCGATTATGAATACATGAAAAAGAAAGTTCAAGATGTTTTTTATAATCCTGAAATCGCAACACCAGAAATCATCGATGATGTATACAGTGTAGTGAATGATAGAAATAAATTGATAAGAACCCTTTCTATAGCGAAGAGTGCTATACGCCATAATATGTCCAAGGATTTACCAGACATGCATACGCCAACCTGTATCATTTGGGGGAAACAGGATGAAGTCACTCCTCCAGAAGTGGGTAAAGATTTTAACAAGCTTTTACCAGACTCTGAGTTGTTTTGGATAGACAAATGTGGCCATGCAGCTATGATGGAACATCCAGATGAGTTCAATAAAATTTTATACGCTTGGCTTCAAAAAAGAAACTTTTAGTCTATTATGAAAATTAAGACTTCAGAATTTGTAATGAGTAATTCGGATGTGACCAAATGTCCCAATTCTCAATTACCAGAATACGCTTTTATTGGCAGAAGTAATGTGGGTAAATCTTCATTGATCAATATGCTTACAGACCGCAATAGCCTAGCAAAAGTTTCTGGTAAACCAGGAAAAACCAGACTTATTAATCATTTTTTGATTAACGATTCTTGGCACCTTGTCGATTTACCTGGCTATGGTTATGCTAAAGTGAGTAAACAAGAAAAGAAAACCTTCCAAAAATACATCACCGCTTATTTCGAAAAGAGACAGCAATTGGTCAATACCTTTGTCCTTATAGATTCTAGACATGCTCCACAACCTATAGACCTTGAGTTTTTAGAATGGCTAGGAATGAACGCCATTCCATTTTCAATTGTATTTACAAAAGCGGATAAATTAAAGCCCAAAGCTTTAGAAAATAATATTGCCGATTACAAATCCAAATTAATGGAAACTTGGGAGGAGCTTCCTCCTTCTTTTACGACCTCTTCTGCTCATAAAATTGGAAGAGATGATATTCTAAATTATATCCAGAATATCAATCAAACCCTGGTATAATAGATCAAATTCTAGATTTTACCTTTTCTATCAGCACCTCTACCTCTTCAATCTCGTTAAGTTCTTTATTGGACATTAGAAGGCTCAACTCATAGTTATCTTGAAAGAGAATGACAGGGAGTTCGTAGAGGCTTTCAAATTTAGATTTGAAAGCCTTCTGATAGTCATCCTTGTGCAAAAAGACAAACTCCATATCAGTTTCCTTTCTAAATGCTTTCCATTTCCTATTTTCTGAAAGCAACCCGTAGGTTAAATCACAAAGATTACATTCGTAAGTTTTAGGGCTGAAAATTTTGTGGGCACTATCGAGTAGGCCGTTTTTTGTGCCAGAATTGGCATTGTAAACAAAAATTACGGCTTTGTTACTTTTTGTCATCATTGGGTTTAGCATCTTCAATATCCATCTTTTCTGCAAAATAAGCACAAAAATCTTTCATGGTTTCTGTCATTTTCTTATCGTCTGTGGCTCTGTAAAATGTATCGCTCATCCCCACTAAAATCTGGTGAAAGAACTTTTTCATTTCATCGACCGGCATTTCTTTGGTCCATAAATCTATACGAAGAGTCTCTTGCTTTTGATGATCCCAAATACTCAAAAAAGCTGCTTTTGCTTCTTCATTATCGATCCCGCCATCTTGAGCAGACCAAGTGAGTTTTTCTGGAATTCTATTTTCGTCGGTTTCTACGTTAATTCTAATTTCAGATTTTTTTTCAATCATTGCTTAAGGTTTATAATTTGATTTTTTAAAAATAGCATCAGACTCCATATTTAGAAGCTCTTTTATACTAGTATTAGGATTTTTATTCATAAAGGCTTTTACTATTTGCCAACCTATATACTGTCCTATTCTAGGGGAAGACTCAGCGTCCAATTCCAAATAAAATTTAGAATAAGGCGCTAGATTGATAAAGCGATCTTCCAAAGTAGAGTCGGTGGAGTAAATCAAATTTCGCTCTACAAAAAAGGACCAGATTTGAGTTTCATTTTCTTCGGCCCATTGAAGTTGATCTTCAGAATAATAAAGTTTTGCAGCATCAGATTCAAAAGGAATAAGAAGGTCTTTTAAATAAAGGATCTTACCGTAATAAATCATTTCCGACATGAATTTCCTAGACCTCTTTTCATCAACATGCTGCTTAGCAAAGGCCTCTGCCACATCGGAAAGCAGGAATCTTTTATCTTGCTGAAAGGCGATATAGTCAGCCAAACCTCCATAAAACTTATGGTCTTGTCCTAAATAGTTATCCAAGGAGATAAGAAGTAAATCTTCGGTTAGCACCAATTTATTTCTATAATTCACCTCTTCGGCCAACGTATAAATTTTTGGGAGTTTATACGACGGAAAATAATATTTAGCGTATTTAAAAAAACGCTCTAAATCTTCTTTTTCTTTATCAAAATTCCGAAAAGCTTGATTTACCTCCGCATGAATTTCCTTTTGCAAGTCACTTTGCATTTTTGAAATCCATAAACTATCTGGGACTTGCTCTGGAAATAATCGTGGAAAGTTATTTTTCAGCCTTGGTAAATCCATTGCCGAAGCTTGAGCAAACTCTTGATCGAACCTAACCAATTCTAAGTCAATACTAAGGTCTTCAGCCTCTGAGTTTAGCTTGGAGTTTTGATCACAACTCGCCATGAAACAACAAAGGCTCAACAAAATTAAACGAAATCTCATATTTAAAGACATTTGGTTTTGTACCTAAATAGAATACTTATATTTGGTGCAAATGTAGTATTTAAAAGGTAAATCATAGCTTATGAAGTCTCAAAAAACCATAGATTATATAGCCAATTGGATGAAAGAATATCTCGATAGCAGCGGGCAAAATGGCTTTGTGATTGGTATTTCTGGAGGGATAGATTCTGCAGTCACCTCAGCACTTTGTGCACAAACTGGCAAACCTACCTTATGTGTAGAATTGCCCATACACCAACACAAAGACCAAGTGTCGAGGGCTAGAAAACATATCGATCATTTGGAAGGACGATTTGGAAATGTAAGCTCTGTAAAAGTTGATCTTTCCAACACCTTCGACACCTTCAAAAATAGTTTACCAGAGATCGAAGATAAAAATCTAAGAGACTTTTCACTAGCCAACTCAAGGGCAAGATTAAGAATGACAAGCCTTTATTATTTTGCGGGTATCCACGGCTATTTGGTTGCTGGTACTGGAAATAAAGTTGAAGACTTTGGAGTAGGATTTTACACCAAATATGGAGATGGAGGCGTTGACCTAAGCCCTCTTGCCGATTTGATGAAAAGTGAAGTCTTCGAACTTGCAAAGAACCTTAGTATAATAGATGACATTCAAAATGCAGAGCCTACCGATGGTTTGTTTGGAGATAGTAGAACCGATGAAGATCAAATTGGGGCCAGCTACGACGAATTGGAATGGGCAATGACTTTTGACGGTGAAACCTCCGAAATTTCTGACAGAGAACAAGAGGTTTTGAAAATTTATAATACCATGAACAAATCTAATCAACATAAGATGCAACCGGTTCCGGTGTGTGAAATTCCTCGGGAATTAAAGTAATTCACTTATAAGACCCGATTTAATTTATTGGAAATCAAAACTTCCAATCCATTATACTCCATGGTTTCTATCATCAATTCGCGATCCACTTCATCTTTTTGATCTCTTATGATTTCACTTAAATCTTGAACTTTTTTTCTGATGAGGAATCGGCGTAAATTTAAAATGGTTTCCATGACTTCTCTAGGGTCCAACTCGCTTTTATCAATTACAAAAATCTCCTGACGCTTCCAATCGTGTAGTTGATTTTTCTCATTTTCCATAATAATAGACGTCACCTCTTGAGACAAATCTGGCTTTAGATGGTTGATAAACGTATCGATCTTCAAGTCTCTTTCTTTGGTATAAATCTCAATAATAAGGGCATATAATTCCTTAAACAAAGGATTAGAAAATTCAACTTCATCCTCTTGGAGTTCTATAAATATTTTTTCAAACACAACGTATTCACGTTTTACTTCAGTATGCTTGTCCTTGTCAAAATCATCAAAATCGAAGTCTACATCTACAAATACTGCAGTCTTACCCCCATATTTTAGAAGCAACTGAATGATATTTCTCTCTAGCACATATTGCTGATCGACTTTAGAGACCACCGGCTCATTTTTTTTCTCCTTTACGACCTCTAAAGACTGCTGTCGAGGTCGGCGCTGACTTTCTTTTCTTTCCTTAGCTAAAATCTGTGCAAGTGTACTAAAAAGAACATCTTCAGAAACATCCAGAAGATTGGAGCAGGTTTGAATGTAAATTTCCTGAGTAATTTGATCTGGTATTTTAGAAATAGAATTCACAATATCCCTGATCACTTCAGCTTTTTTTACAGGATCATTTTCCGCATCGTCAAGTAATAAGGAAGCTTTGAATCTTATAAAATCCTGAGCATTGCTATTGAGATAAGTTTCTAACTCTTCTTTGGAATTGGATTTCGCAAAACTATCTGGATCTTCACCATCTGGAAATAAGCAGACTTTCACGTTCATGCCTTGTTCCAAAATCAAATCAATCCCACGCACAGAAGCTCTTAATCCCGCAGCATCCCCATCAAATAGAACTGTAATATTGTTGGTCAACCTATTGATAAGTCTAATTTGCTCTGGCGTTAAAGCTGTACCAGAAGAAGCGACTACATTTTCAATTCCTGTTTGGTTAAACTGAATTACATCCGTATACCCTTCCACTAGATAACAGTTGTCTGCCTTAGCAATAGACTGCTTGGCCTGATAAAGCCCATACAAAACTTTGCTTTTATGATAGACATCACTTTCAGGTGAATTGAGGTATTTTGCCTGTTTCTTATCATTTGTGAGAATTCTACCTCCAAACCCTAAAATTCTTCCAGACATCGAGTGTATAGGGAACATCACCCGACCTTTAAACCTATCGAAGCGCTTTTCTCCCTTTACGATACTAAGCCCGGTTTTCTCCAAGAACTCCAAACGGTACCCCTTTTCTAAAGCTGCATCTGTGAACGCTTGCCACTCATCTGGAGAATAGCCGAGATCGAACTTCTCCATCGTTTCTGACGTAAATCCCCTGTTCTTAAAATAACTGAGACCAACTGACTTCCCTTCATCGGTATGAAGCATTTGTTTGATGAAAAAAGATTTGGCAAACTCATTGACCAAGTACATACTTTCTCTCTCACTTGCCTTTTCTTTTTCTTCTGAAGATTGCTCCGTTTCTTCGACTTCAATATTGTAACGTTTTGCTAAATGCTTTATGGCTTCAGGGTAAGTATAGTGCTCATGTTCCATTAAGAAAGCAACCACATTTCCTCCTTTACCAGAACTGAAATCTTTCCAGATTTGCTTCACTGGAGAGACCATAAAACTAGGAGATCGCTCTTCGGTAAAAGGACTCAATCCCTTAAAATTGCTGCCAGATTTTTTCAACTGAACGTAATCGCCAATCACTTCCTCTACTCGGGAAATATCAAAGACTTTGTCAATAGTAGATTTACTTATCAATGGAATTTAATTTGAAATAAATGTAAGGATAAAATTATTTTTCTCGATCAATTACATAATCTATCATCAATTCAAGAGAAGCTTTGTAAGGAGAATCTGGATAACGTTGAAGAATTTCTGAGGCCTCGCTTTGAAATTCTTTCATTTTAATTTGAGCATAACTAAGCCCTCCCACAGATTTTACATAATCTATCACTTCATTCACGCGCTTTTTGTCTTTATTGTGATTTTTAACAGAATTGATGATCCAACTTTTTTCTTTTTTGGACGCTTGATTGATCGCATAAATAAGAGGTAAAGTCATTTTCTGTTCTTTAATATCTATACCAGTAGGCTTACCTATTTTTTGGTCACCATAATCGAAGAGATCATCTTTAATCTGAAAAGCCATTCCTATAAGTTCTCCAAATTTACGCATATCCTCCACGTCTTTAGAACCTGGTCTTACAGCAGCAGCACCAAGACTACAACAAGCGGCTATGAGGGTAGCGGTTTTTTGCCGAATAATCTCATAATAAATGTCTTCAGTAATATCAAGTCGGCGTGCTTTCTCAATTTGAAGTAATTCACCCTCACTCATTTCACGTACGGCAACTGAAATAATCTTTAATAAATCGAAGTCGTCATTATCGATAGATAACAAAAGCCCCTTAGACAGCATGTAGTCACCGACCAAAACCGCTATCTTATTTTTCCACAAGGCATTGATGGAAAAGAAACCACGACGTTGGTTACTATCATCCACAATATCATCGTGAACCAAGGTAGCCGTGTGGATAAGCTCTATAACAGAAGCCCCACGATAAGTCCTATCATTCACCTCTCCTTTAGACACCATTTTGGCGACAAGAAAGACAAACATAGGTCGCATTTGCTTGCCTTTTCTGTTGACGATAAAGTGAGTGATTTTATTGAGAAGGGCTACACGTGAAGACATGAAAAGAGAGAACTTTTTTTCAAAAAGTTCCATCTCATGAGCTATCGGTTCTTTTATTTGTGAGACAGTTTTCAATGCACAGCAAAGATAGAGTTTTATGTCTTAAAAAGGCCTTAAAACTATGGTTGGAAAACAGCTTTACTTTAGCTCGGATAGTTTGAAGTTGCAAACTTCGAAGAGTGGTAACTTCCCAAGCTCATGCAAAGGATTCTTTGTTTTACGTGATGTAAAGATTAAAAACATCATTTAGCGGTTGTTTTCTTCTCCGATTACTCCGCTATTTCCAATTAGGTCATTGGTTAGCTGTAATAAATTATCTTTCTTTAAAAATACCTCTGTGGCTTGCAGTTCTTTGCTTATTAATTCTCTAATGGTAAATTCGTTTGCATCTTCTTGGTCAAGCTGTGATAGTCGATAAGTTTCTAATTCGTTGGTTAATTATTGTAATATTCTTCTAACTATTGATGTTCCTATTTCTATACGTTTTGCGCATTTTCTAACGATTTTCTCTATTTGGTTGTCGTTGTATAAATCCCCCCAGCTGTTGCGAGCGTCTCGCTCGTACACACTATCTAATTTATATCAATTTCCAAAATGGTATGGTCATCATTACCATAATTTCTTGCACTGCTAAATTTCCAATCTATTGGGTTGGTCCCCTAGCTGGTGCGAGCGTCTCGCTCGTACACACTATCTAATTTATATCAATTTCCAAAATGGTATGGTCATCATTACCATAATTTCTTGCACTGCTAAATTTCCAATCTATAGGGTTGGTCACAAAGCCTGATACAACAGGATTGTTGTGTATGTATTTTAGTTTCTGCTCAAATACGTTTAATGACCAAATCTCTATTGGTTTATTATTCTGCTGCCAAAACTGTTTATTGGCAACATTGCTATTTTTTTTGCCAGCACGTTCAAACATCCAGAGCATCCATTCTTTTCGGCTTTCGTGTGGATTATCATCAATGATTTTAACTATTTTCTTTGAAGTAAACCCTTTAAAATCTCTTATTAATCCTGAAGGATCGTTTAATGCTGACCGAAAAATTAAATGAACGTGGCTTGGCATGATACAATAACCATAAAGTTCCATGCCTTTATTTTTTCTGCAAAAATCTAACGATTCTATAATACACCAAAAGTAAGCGTCTCTAGTAAATACATCTATCCAGTTCACAGTAGCAAAGCTTATAAAGTACGCACCAGATTTATCTGCAAATTTATACTTTCTGCTCATCAACTCTTTTTAGTAAAAATAGATAAAAATCAGTTTACTTTTCTTTGAGGGCACGAGCAAGATGCTCGCGCTAGCCGTTCCGGCTAATTACGCTCGCACCAGCAGGGGGTAAAGCTTATAAAGTACGCACCAGATTTATCTGCAAATTTATACTTTCTACTCATCAACTCTTTTTAGTGAAAATAGATAAAAATCAGTTTACTTTTCTTTGACGGCACGAGCAAGATGCTCGCGCTAGCCGTTCCGGCTAATTACGCTCGCACCAGCAGGGGTTATTAAGCCCTTGAGCAGATGAGTGATAAGAAAGCAACGAAAAGCTTAACATTAAAATTATTAAACTCGCGTTACTAAGGCTTTTTAATCGATTTTTCATAAAAGTTAGTTTACAAAGCAATTCTGGTTGTAATAGTTGACTATTTCTTCAATTTGTTTTTTTGTAAATTCCTCGGTTTTAATTTTGTTAACCAGTTCTGGGCAATCCTTAAAAAAAGAAGGCCCTATTTTAGCAAGGTTATCGTTTGCAAAGTGATTTGAGGATAAGAACACCACCTTACCGTTTTGCTCTTTCCTGACATAATGGTTTACAATTGTAGATTGCAACCTGCTCATGCCAGCAGCAAATGGATCTCCATAAAATTCAGATGTGATGATATAAAGGCTTACTCGACCTTCTATCTCTTCCTCCATCAACAAATATTTATTTTTACTCGCTACTTTTAAATACTTAAATTTAGATATCTCGTTTCGATTATTTTTCATTTCTAAATAATCTATATCTGATGCATGGACTTTTTGAGAATTACTGTTTGGCGTTTTGTAAACAAAATAACCATCATCTGCTTTACCTGTCACATCAATCGTTTCTCCACCATTTAATTTAATTCTTGCTGGTTTGTATGGTGCACAAGATAGAACCATAATAAGAATGCAAAAAACTAAAACTATCGCTCTCATCTAAAAATTTAAAATTGGTTCATTTTTTATTTTTTCTATATCGATTTTGAATCTTACCTCTCCTGTATATAAGCCAATATCTTCTACAGTAAAATTGAGGTATTCCTCTTTAAGTTTCTCTTCTTCTCTAGGGTAAACAAACATGATCGTTGTTGCTTTACTCATCCCATACATCCTAGGATAAACAAAATCTGCAATCTCAATGGTATCTCTGTTTTCTGTAAAAAGATGTACTTTATTTCCCATTTCAAAAGCCAATTGGCTGACCATAGCTCCAAACTCATTCCTGTTTTGTGGAGTAGTGCTCAATAATTCTTTATTATTTCGGCTCATACTTAAATTAAAATAAAGGTATTTATTATATTTTTTACGTAGGCTATCTATTTCTGTTTTTGAGACTTTTTCGCCTCCAATTTCTTGGTCAACCAATAAATCTGTTCTTCTTCAAAAACTGTTTTTAGTTTCGCTAACAAGCTTTCTTTCTGCGTTTGCAGTAAAAGATGCATCAATTCTAATTTTGTGGTTTCTATATTTATAATCGTAACTTTTATTATTACAAAGGTAATTTAATGTTTTTATTGTTCTCATGTTGCTATCAACATATTAAAATTTCATTTAACTAATAGGATAGAAGTTGTTCACGATTTCTTGCAGGTTTTCCAGATCATCTTGTAAATATTTTTCAGTTGACTCATCTAAAGATGTCCCGCTAAATACTGAACTTTTCTTAAATTACTCAAGTTTCGCACCTAATCAATTTCACTCATCGCCCAGCTGGTGCGAGCGTCTCGCTCGTACACACTATCTAATTTATATCAATTTCCAAAATGGTATGGTCATCATTACCATAATTTCTTGCACTGCTAAATTTCCAATCTATTGGGTTGGTCACAAAGCCTGATACAACAGGATTGTCGTGTATGTATTTTAGTTTCTGCTCATCAACTCTTTTTAGTAAAAATAGATAAAAATCAGTTTACTTTTCTTTGAGGGCACGAGCAAGATGCTCGCGCTAGCCGTTCCGGCTAAT
>Ga0306912_1000769_pt1 | contig 17311 bp, 15 predicted proteins | sample AntRauFillE10628_FD_190443 | JGI IMG/M metagenome (GOLD analysis project Ga0306912, IMG submission 190443) | Saline lake microbial communities from Rauer Islands, Antarctica - Metagenome Filla E10 #628 (v2) (version 2) | ecosystem: Environmental > Aquatic > Non-marine Saline and Alkaline >... | reverse complement strand
GAATGAATGAATCGGGAACAAAATTCACAATAGGCCCGTTGCTGATTGTAAATTGTGAGCGTTGGAGTACCTGTTCCAGCGATTCATTCTAGGGAATGAATGAATCGGGAACAAAATTCACAATAGGCCCGTTGCTGATTGTAAATTGTGAGCGTTGGAGTACCTGTTCCAGCGATTCATTCTAGGGAATGAATGAATCGGGAACAAAATTCACAATAGGCCCGTTGGGCCTTTGTTCATTTTTAGACAAACACTACACTTGCTATTGAGTCTCCGTCGCGCATTTTCATGACTCGTACACCTTGGGTCTGGCGGCCGAGGGTTGGGACTTGCTTGAGGGGTAGCTTGATGACTTGGCCTCGCTTGCTCATAATCACCAGCTCTCCTTCGGCTCGCTCTTCACCAGTAATGATCAGTCCTTTTACCACTGGTCCGGTTTTAGAGGTTAGTTTTACGGTTTTGATTCCCGATCCACCGCGTTTTTGAATTTTGTACTCTTTGGCTGGGGTGGTTTTTCCGTATCCAAATTCAGTCACTACCAGCACTTCACGATCTATATCATTATCCTTGAGTACTTCCGCTGAAACAATATGGTCATCTTTACTCAGCTTCATACCGGTTACTCCAGAAGCAGTCCTTCCCATCTGACGAATATCAGTTTCTTTGAATCGAATGGCTTGACCTTGCTTGGTAATCAATGAGACCTCATCGCCTTTTCCGACAAATTGAGCAGAGATTAATGAATCATCGTCACGCAAAGTAATCGCAATCAGACCGCTACGGCGCACATCCTTGAAAGCAGCAGCATCGCTCTTTTTGGCTACTCCATTTTTGGTAACCATCATCAAGCTCCAATCGCCATCCCAGTCCTCTTTACGGACTGCTAGCACAGACGTGACGTGTTCTTCGCTATTCATAGAAAGGAAATTCATAATAGACTTCCCTTTGGTTGCCCGTCTTCCCTCTGGGATTTCATACATTTTTGACTGATAGACTTTTCCAGCATCAGTAAAAAAGAGGAGGTCACTGTGCGCTGAAGTCGTCAAGAGAGTAGTAACAACATCTTCTTCCTTGGTATTGAGATCAACTACTCCCACGCCACCACGTCGCTGCACTTTATACTCAGCAGGATTGGTACGTTTTACGTATCCGCCTTTCGTGAGCACTAGCACTGACTCGTCGTCGGGGACCAAGTCTTCTTGACTGAGCTGTTTGACACCACCTTTTACAATCTTAGTCCGACGGTCGTCGCCAAATTTATCAGCTACTTCCTGCAGTTCTTTTTTTACAATCCCCATCATCTTTGCCCTGCTCTTCAAGATTGCTTCAAGCTCTTTGATGAGTTTTTGCACAGCTGTTAGCTCGTCTTCGATTTTCTTTCGTTCCAGACCAGCTAGCTTTTGCAACCGCATATCAAGAATCGCCTGCGCTTGGATTTCTGAAAACTTAAATTCTTTCATCAACGCAGCATGTGCAGTTGGCACATCTTTGGCAGCGCGAATCAACTTGATGATTTTATCAATATGATCTAGGGCTTTTTTAAGTCCAAGCAAGATATGCTCTCGCGCTTGCGCTTTACTCAAATCGTACTGTGTCCGTCGCTTGATCACCTCTGCTCGGTGCTTGATATACTCTTCTAAAATCGACTTTAGTGAAAGCGTCTGGGGCACACCATCTACCAGCGCTACCATGTTGTAATGGAAGGTATCTTCGAGCTGCGTATGTTTGTACAGTTTATTTAACACTGTTTGCGGTTGTGCGCCCACCTTCAGTTCAATCACAACCCGAATATCATCAGTCGACTCATCGCGCATTTCTCTAATCCCCTCAATTTTCTTCTCGCGCACCAAGTTCGCAATTTTTTCTTGCAAATCTGCTTTATTGACTCGAAACGGGATGGAAGTGATTAGGATGGAAAATGCACCTCGCTTGTCTTCGATTATCTCTGCCTCTCCACGCACGACCACACCACCCCGGCCGTTGGCATACGCATGTGCAATGGCTTTCTTATCAAACGCAATGGCACCCATCGGGAAATCTGGACCTTGGATATGTTTGAGCAAATCATCAACTGTTGCGTCAGAGTTGTCTATCAAATGAGTCGTTGCAGCTACTACTTCGCGGAGATTGTGCGGTGGAATATTAGTGGCCATCCCGACAGCAATACCCAAACCTCCCATCAGGAGTAAGTTTGGTACCCCAGCCGGCAGAACTGATGGTTCTTTTTTTGTACCATCAAAGTTTGCGCGCCAATCAACCGTGTCTTTCTCCAAATCACGCAGTAGTTCTTCAGCCACTTTGGACATTTTTGCTTCTGTATATCGATATGCCGCTGCGCTATCTCCGTCGATAGAACCAAAGTTACCTTGACCAAGCACCAACGGGTACCGAGTTTTAAACTTTTGCGTCAAGTTCACCATCGACTCATACACTGCCGAGTCACCATGGGGGTGAAAACTACCCAACACGTCTCCCACTACCGTCGCAGACTTTTTGAAACGAGCGGTTGAGGTCAGTCCATTGAGCCGCATCGAGTAGAGGATGCGTCGGTGTACTGGCTTGAGACCATCACGCACATCAGGAAGCGCTCGCGACGTAATAACCGACATCGCATAATCGAGGTAGGCTGTCTCCATTTCAGAAGAAATACTTTGAGTGATGATTCCGCGTTTTGGATCAATTGGTTCTGGTGCGGGTGATTTTTTCGGCATATATCAAGCTAATCAGTCGTTTTTAATGTTGAGCAGTATATCACATTACTCAGCTGTCGTGGTTGAAGTGGTTGATTTTGAAATAACCTGGATACGGGCTTCTCTGGGTTGACCCATTTCAGCAGCGGTCTCATAAGATGATTCTGTCGTAAAGGTTTCCTGTGTCTCTTGCACAGCTGGACGAGTCGAGGAGGATGTAGTTGCCTGCCCTGGCTGTGTCGAGGTTGCTGATGTGCCAGTGGCTCGATACTCGCTTATCAAGTCTTTCACAGACTCTGTGGCTGCCTCATCACCCGTAAAAGCTTCTTTAACCGCTGCTGTCTGAGCACTCACAGCCTCCATAAAACCGCCTGTCTGCTCCCCATCTGCATCACCGACTCCCAACATACCGCTAAAATTTGACGGTGCATTTACCAGCCACACAAACGCAACCAGAAACGTAACAGTTGATGCAATACCAAACGCGACATTATCTCGAGTCTGTTTTGGTCGTCGACGAATGTTTGTAATCAGTTTGCGTAACATCGGCTTATGATTTGATTACGACCACTTCACCTGACATCACACTGATGTCTTTGCGTTTGATGGTTAGTTTATCCACTGGCTTCACCGAATCATTCCCCTCTTCTTTTAAGAAGGCTTTCAATGCTTCATCATCATAATGCATCGGAATGATAAGCTTCGCTTCAAGCTTGACCGCCAATTTAGAAGCTTGTGGCACCTCAAGGACATCACCACCACCAATTGGCACAAACAAGATATCAATATCGCCTAATTCGCCAAGAATTTTGGGGTCTATCTCGGCATCGCTGAGTGCACCAAGAAACACCATGTTCATCTCCTCCAGCTTCACTTGATAAATAGTATTGAATCGTTCCGCTTTATCGTAAGTAGTCTTGACCCCAAAACCACGAGCAACTACTGAACCAATCTCGTACTCCCCGGGACCGTCTACCAAAAACGGATCCTTGGCACCATGCTTTACGTTTTCTATCCCATTAAAATCTTCATGCCACATTGTGATAAATGCTGCGTCAGAGCCAAATTTTGCTGGCGGGAGTTTTGATTTCTTGCCGATTGGGTTGAATGCTAACGTCGTACTCCCAAACGACACCTTAAAACATTCACCTCCGAAATATGAAATAACCATAATGTCAGTAGTATACGTCATGCCTGGCGGAATATGAAATATTCCGCCAGGCATGACTCCAAATAACTATTGACAAAACGATTAAATAGTCTACTCTATGCACCAGTGACATTGACGGAAGCGCCTACCGGACGACAGGTCAAGTAAAAGCACCCAATGTCCAGGCTCCTTTTCTGTTTGTGTGTCTAAAGTCACCGCACAACAAAAAGTAGCGAGCCCGTTAGGCGTCCGTTTGAGGGTAATCTTAGGTTACAGGCGTGAATAAAATAGCGCATTGATTACATCAAACGGACGTCCATCGTATCGTTCATTCACCGACTGCAGCCAACTGCTCAGTCGTTTTTTTATACTCCAAACACTTGACAAATATTTTATATATGCTATTGTACTTGTGTCTTGGAGCGGGGTGGCGAAACACCTACTCTTCTGGACAGTTGCAGAGTCGTTCGGCGATTAGTCGGTATATCTCCCTGACGTTCTCAGGCAGATCGGGCGCAGATAAGCGCCAGCCGAACACAATGCCGAGTACTGGCGCGGACACAGGGTCCGGCGATACCCAGCTCAGGCGAGCGGCCGAACGGCCTGCAGCACAGTTCATTTCAATAGAAAAGAAAGGAATGCGAATGCAGTTCACACTGGACCTATAATTTTTTTCACCGTCGGAGACAATCATTACCGGCTTACGGCGCGTGAGCCGGTGCGCACTGAAGGGAACCGCCCATGAAATAGCGATCCGCCACAGAGCCCTGAAGCAGGCTTGTTGCACAATATATGCTTCACTCATTCAAACTCTCGCCAGAACTTAATGGAGGTTGAGCCAATGGCACTCCCCCACTAACGACTCATTTCGCTGCACCGAAACTCGGCGTCACAAATGGAGGTTTCAATGACCTGGCCCTAGCATGACTTTCTTTTTTTCAAGCCCCCGCGACGTCACACTTTTTGTGTAGACGGGCGGGGGTTTTTATTTTTCACCCCACTTCACAGGCCAGCCAGAGCTAAAATACTGAAAATTCGCGAGCTCAGCAGACTTCCAAGCGTATGGAGTATTTCGGCTCTAGCTGGCCGAAACCGCTCCGCCCAACTGTTTACACGACATTCTCTAAATGCGAACCGAAGACCTGAGGTGTTTTTCACTCCGCGACGATGTGCTTGAGTGAGGACCAAGGAAAAACACCTCGGATCTCGGGTCGAGAAGTCGCGTTACCACTCGACAAAACTCCCCTTTTATACTATATTGCCAGCACCGTTTAGGTAATTATCAATTCTAGCGACACACGTTAAACCCCGCGCTCACGGACAATGGCCAGAGCATCGGTTGCGCGGACGCGTGTCGTCGGATTAAACAATCAATAATATGTTTGGACTCACTAAGTCTAAGGATAAAGCTGAAGCAGCCGAGACTGCTGAAGCTGAATCGAGTGCAACTGGAACTGGAGTAATGAGCACGCTCATCGACTCTATTCCAGCAGCACCACAAGATGGAGAAATTGTATCAGGAGTCGTATCAGCTATTGGACGCGCAAAAGTCTACATCGATGTAGCGCCGTTTGGTACCGGAATCATCTACGGTCGTGAATACATGAACGCTCGAGATATTCTTCGTAAGGTACACCCTGGTGACGCTATCGACGCGAAAGTTGTTACAACTAACAACGAAGACGGATACATCGAACTATCGCTCAAAGAAGCCCGACAAGCACTTATCTGGTCAGACGCTGAGTCTGCAGTAAAGAACGCGACCGTTTTGAGCTTGGAGGTAAAAGAAGCCAACAAAGGTGGACTTATCATCGACTGGCAAGGTATTCAAGGATTCCTCCCTGCCTCACAACTATCAGCTGAGAACTATCCACGTGTATCAGATGGTGACAAGGATAAAATCCTAGTCGCTCTCAACGAACTCGTTGGCAAGCACCTGTCGCTCGTGATGATCACCGCTGATCCAAAAGAACACAAGCTTATCTTCTCTGAAAAAGGCCTTCAAGAAAAAGAAGAAAAAGAAGAAAAAGTAAACAAATACGACGTTGGAAACGTAGTTAAGGGTGAAGTGACCGGTGCAGTAGACTTCGGAGTCTTTGTAAAGCTTGAACCAGGTCTGGAAGGACTCGTGCACATCTCAGAACTCGACTGGGGTCTCGTCGAAGACACCAAAGCTTTGTATAAAGTTGGAGACGTAGTAGATGTAAAAGTGATTGATGTGAAAGACGACAAAATTTCTCTCTCTATCAAGCAACTGCGAGAAAACCCATGGGTAACCGCATCAAAGAAATACGAAAAAGGTCAGACGGTAGATGGTGTAGTTATCAAGTACAACAAGCACGGAGCACTTGCTTCTATCGAAGAAGGGGTAGCAGGATTGGTGCACGTTTCTGAATTTGAGACAGAAGAAAAACTGAAAGCAGCACTTTCACTCGGAGGTGTCTACAAATTCAAGATTTCTCTCTTTGAGCCAGCCGAACAAAAAATGACGCTTTCTTACAAGGAAGCCAACGAAGCAGCGTAATACACAAGCAGGTATTAAAAACAAAAAACTGGCCAAGCGGCCAGTTTTTGTGTTTCTGTACCCAGCTTTGTATTTTTGCCACTACTCCGAACCACACAGATTGACAAAAATTTTTTCTAGAGCAATATAAGATACAGATGTAACTCGCAAAAAGGATTCCCGACATGCTCCCCTTAAAAACACTTGTGTTTTGTTTTGCCCTTGCTTGCGGACTCAGCGCTATCGGTTACTGGTTTTTGGCTGGTGTGGGCACGTTTTATGACCCTACTGACAGTCAGCGCGCTGTAACAGCGAGTCTGTTTGGATTAATGGGATTATTGGCTTTGTACACCATCTGGCATCTACGGCGCCTCGAACGACGTCAACGTGCACAGGCTGAAGATGCAAACAAAAGTATAAAAATCCACGGACTGTTTCATCCCAAGTAACAGAAACGTCAAAACCCTCATCTTCCATTCTAGGATGATGGGGGTTTTCTAATTGCACGTATTCATTGCAGCCTCTGCCCCATCACTCATGAGTATCTCAAGCACTTCTTTCACTTTTTCATATACAAAATCCAACTCTTTTTGCTCAGTCCTACTAAATGACTTGAGTACAAAGCGCTCGAGCGGCCCTCCGCCTGCTGGTCGCTTGGTCTTTCCAGTCCAAAAACTCTTCGGAGCAATACCGACACGAATGCGTACAAAGTCTTTTGAGCCGAGTTTTTGGATAATGGAAGTAACGCCATTATTACCGCCACCCCCTCTTCCTTGTACCACTTTTATATCACCAAACGGCAGGTCGATATCGTCATGCACCACTACTAATTTTTTGATATCTGAGGACGGCACACACTTCACCACCGCGCTCCCAGAATTATTCATAAACGTATCGGGGTACAAAATTTTTATTTCAGTTCCACCATGCACCCCCTGAGTCACTCTTCCACTACAAGAGCGATCCGCCACCAAATCAGGTAAGCCCCACGCCGACCGACAATAATCAAGCGCCATCCAACCGACATTGTGTCTGGTAGTTTGATACTTTTCTCCTGGATTTCCTAGGGGAACAATGTACTGCATAAAAACATTATACCCACAGTACAGATGAAATAACAATCAAGTACTTACTAAAGTTTATCGGTAACGAGGACTTATGTCCTAGCTTTAAATTTACTAGGGGTAGGTTCTGGCACATCATCGTACAAAAACTGACGTGACATCGGGTAATCCTCAGTCCAACCTTTACTAAAAGTTATTTGATACAACCCAATCCCGGCATCTTGCCTTTCAAAAGCTCCTACACATAACCATAAAAACAAATGCCAAGTTCGGCGAAACCTCTCATCAAACACAGCTGGATTAGTAGCCTGTATTTGAGGCCAACTTTCGTCAAAGTTTTTTGCCCACTCTGCTAAAGTTAATGCGTAGTGACGTCGTAAGTTCTCCACATCTAACATCTCAAGACCGTACTGTTTCATAAGATCTACAGTTTCACCTAAACTCGGCAAATAGCCTCCTGGGAACACATGTTTACGTATAAATGCATGCGTTATGCTTTCATCTTGTTTACCAATAAAATGGAGTACTCCTTTGCCACCTGGTTTTAATAACTCAGACATGGCTTTAATCCAAGCTTCTAACTGAGGTCGTCCCGCATGTTCATATACACCAGTAGAGATATACTTGTCAAAAGTACCTTCCAACCCGTCAATTTGGCGAAAATCTGCTTCGCGAATAGACAACCTATCCTGTAGACCCAGCTCTTCTAGCTTGGATTGCATCCAGCGATTTTGATCAGGGGTTGGACTGATATTTAAGCCATGCGCAATTCCGTATCGTTCGACAGCATGAAACAACAATGAACCCCATCCACCACCTACATCCACCAAGCTGTCACCCGGCTGAAGCTGTACCTTACGACACACATGGTCAAGTTTATTAAATTGCGCTTCATTCAAGTCTTTCGTGCCCTCTTTCCAATACGCGCAGGTATATGTAGGAGCTACATTATAAGGACTTTTTGCGTCCAGATAATGAAAGAACAGGTTCTCGGAACCAAGATTATAGTGAAACTTTGCGTTTTTAACTGCCTGCACTAGCGAATGGTTTCCGTAGCGCCACTCATGATAATGGTCATAAAGTTTTTGAAACAAAGTCACTGTCGCCACCTGTTTTTTCTCAATACCACTCACCTGTCTGCCGAACGCTACAAAATCAACGATTGAACCATTAATATCAACGTCACCATCAAGATACGCTTCTAGAAAACCTAGATCGCCTTTCAAGACCGATTTTCGTAATGCGCGAACATTATTAATATTGAGAGTAAAGGTATTCTTATCTTTATCGCCGTAAGATATTTCATCACCATCGTAAAACTTCACACTGCAAGAAAAATCGGTTTGTATATTTTTTAGTCTCTTCTTAAAAAAGTAAAGCAACATGCAAAGTCAGCCGAATTATAAATAGTATTACATTTTAACATAGAAAGTCACGCGCCGAGTTTAGTACATTTGTAGTCGAAGCTGCTCTGCATATTTGCACACAGAAACATGATGAACAGGGCCACATGCATTCTTTCAGTACTCAGAAAACCGTTGACTAAGCGCGCAAATCTCAAAGTTTGTTTTAGTGCCAAAAATTTCGTATACTAGGAGGAATTCGTCCTATGTCACTCTTCTCAAAAAAAGAACCCTCAGACCAAAGTACAGTGGACACCGCTATAAACGAAGAGCACCCGCTCACAGAAATTGTACGATTCTCACTCATCGCAATCCTCATCGTGATTCCCATCCGCATGTTTATTGCGCAGCCGTTTATTGTATCGGGGGCTTCTATGGCCGAGACATTCCACAGTGGAGAATATCTCATTGTTGACCAACTCAGCTATTACTTTCAACAACCCCAGCGCGGCGAGATAGTCATTTTCAAATACCCTCGTGACCCCTCTAAGTTTTTCATCAAACGGGTCATCGGTACCCCTGGTGACACCTTAGAGATTGACGGCACTACCGTCACCATTACAAACGAAGAGTATCCAGACGGCATCGTACTAGATGAACCGTACATCAAGTCGATGAAGCCCAGCGCTCGCGTGACCGAAACGCTCGGCGATCACGAGTACTTTGTAATGGGTGACAATCGTGATCAAAGTTCAGACTCGCGCACCTGGGGCATCTTGCAAGAAAGCTACATCGTTGGGAGAGCATTTTTACGACTCTTCCCACCTGGAGAACTGGACTACTTCCCTGGTTCTGCAGCTACAGAAGAATCAGTCGCTGATACCAATTAATCACTCATAATATTATATTTGCGTATGTCACACACACCAACCGAATTCCTCAAAGTAGCCAATCATACAGCTGAACATTTTGGTTTCCAGACCGTCGACCAGCTCCGAAAGTCTCCCGAGTGTAAGAAGTGTGTCCTTAGTATGCCCTACACAGTGACTGCAGCAAGCAAAAAGATTGATTCCCTTGGTGGCCTACTCAGCTCAGGCATCTCGACATTTTGTGAAGAAAATCTCCACGCCATAGAAAAACCAGTGCTTATGTACGGTTTTCAACAAGTGCCGTATACCAATGAAACTGCAGTGACGTTTCATATTTTTAATGTTGAACGAAGTATCGCAGAAGCCATCCTTATCCAAGCCACTCGAGCACTCGCTACAGACCTAGGGCATGCCGACCACACCGTAAAACTCAACTCTCTGGGTGACACTGATTCGCTCACTCGCTATACCCGAGAACTCACTAATTTCCTAAAAAAACGACTCGACACCATGCCAGCTGATGTACGCGAGCTCATGAAAGAACACCCACTCACTGCCCTAGCCGCTTTAATCGAACAAAAACACGAGCTCGCCCAGCGAACACCCAACCCACTGGAGTATCTCAGCGACCCTAGTCGAAAGCACTTCCGGGAAATTATCGAATACTTGGACATGAGCGCTACTCCATATGAGATTGACCCCAAAATGCTTGGTCACCACGAATGCTACTCAGATGCAATTTTCTCGCTCGACATAGAAACAGAAGACGAAACCGAGGCACCAATCACCATCCGAGGTGGACGGTTTAGTGAATTTGTATATCGAGCAACTCGCACCCGCACTCCGGCCGTTGGCGCAGTAGTGGTACTCAAAAACAGCAAAGCTCCAGCCCGAGCCCCTCGACCCAAAACCCAAAACCCATCCGTGTATGTAGTCCAACTTGGTTTTGGACCCAAGATCAAGAGCCTTCTTTTGATTGATTCCTTGCGACGAGCTGGTATCCCCGTATTTCACGACCTCGCCAGCGACTCACTCTCAGCACAACTGCGAGATGCGGAGTCGCGCAAAGTCAAATACACACTCATCATCGGACAAAAAGAGTTTGTTGAGGACACTGTTATCTTGCGTGATATGGACGTCAGAAACCAAGAATACGTGACCCACGAAGCACTCATCAAAAAACTAAAGCGAAAAGCGGTACTTTCGGTCTAAGCGCTTGCACTTACCCACGCAAAGTGGTATTCTCTTGGCCACATATGGCAACCAATGTTCAAGTCGAAAAAAATAGCAGCGAGAGTAGCGCAAACGTAATACGGCGTTTTACCAAACGAGTACAAGGGGCAGGAATCATCCCAAAAGTACGAGGCGGGCGATATTTCAGCCGAACCAAAAGTGGTAACGTACAACGTACGTCAAAGTTACTCAAACTAGACAAGCGAGATAAATACGAAAAACTCGTAAAACTCGGTAAGATTCAAGAATTCCGAGGACGACGTCGTTAGTCTTGATTCACACAAAAACAGCCGGTACACAGTACCGGCTGTTTTTGTGCACCAGGCACTGTATAATGACTCTTACCTATGGAAACTCTCGACATCAGTAGCACAGTAAAAACCTACCCTGTGCACCCCTATCAAGCCATCAAAGATATGATTCTTGGAAAACGCTACCAACTCTCTTTGGTATTCATCGGAACCAAAAAAGCCGCTGCGCTCAACAATCAATACCGCCAAAAAACCTATAGCCCCAACGTCTTGTCTTTTCCACTCGATGAGAAGACCGGTGAAATATTCATTTGCCCCAAAGTCGCAAACAGTCAGGCCACAAAATACCACCTGTCTCCGGATGGGTACGTAGCGTTTTTGTTTATCCATGGACTCCTGCATTTGAAAGGATACGATCATAGCGATACAATGGATACGCAGGAGCAAAAATACCTAACGCGTTTTAAGATTTCATAGTAAATGGCCGAGCAAATTATCACAGGAATTGATGTAGGGACATACCACGTAAAAGTGGCTATTGCGCGTACCTCAAAAAAGGACGGCCAAAACACGCGACCCGAGATTATCGGTACCGGTCTGGCAGAAAGCCGTGGTCTAAAAAGCGGCTATATCATCCAAGAAAGTGAAGTGGCCCGAAGTATCAAAAGCGCCATCGCCCAGGCAGAAAAAAATGCTGGAGTAAAAGTAAAACGGGCTCATATCGGCATTGGTAGTATTGGCTTAGAGGAGATTTATTCTCACGGTGAAATCATTCCCGCTCGGGCTGACTCTGAAGTCACCTCCTCTGATTTGGAGAAAGTGATGCTCGATAGCGAAGAGCGCATCATGGATCATATTCCCAACCGACGAATTTTACACAGCATCCCGCTACGCTACACCATCGACGGCACGCCGGTCATGGGTCGACCACAAGGACTCAAAGGTACAAAGCTAGAGATCGACAGTCTCTTTATCACCACCTTTGAACAACACGTAAACGACCTGATTAATACGGTCGAGGGCTTGGGCGTATACGTGGAAGACATCATCGCCTCCCCATTGGCAGCGAGCTTTGTGATGCTCTCCAAGGTACAAAAACGCGCTGGATGTGTACTGACTAACATAGGAGCTGAAACCACTTCCATCGTGGTTTTTGAAGACTCAACCCCCATCTCACTGCGCATCTTCCCTACTGGCTCAAGTGACATCACCAATGATATTGCACTTGGGTTGCGCGTGCCACTAGAGGATGCAGAAAAAATCAAACGCGGAGGTATGACCAGCGCAACGTACTCAAAGAAAAAATTAGACGAGATTATCCAAGAGCGACTAAAAACAATTTTTGGACTGATCGACATTCAACTAAAAAAGATCAAGCGAGATGGTTTACTACCCGCAGGAATTATTTTGACCGGCGGCGGGTCCACGGTAAATGGCACAACCGAAATAGCCAAGTCGACCCTCGAACTGCCAGCCCGGATTGCTACTTTGGATATTGGCAAGAGTACAAAAATCAAAGATGCGTCGTGGGCAGTAGCTTATGGACTCTGTATGTGGGGTGCGAGCGACACGGAAGAGACCTCACCCATGGGGTTGGTAAAACACACCAAAAGAAGTATCTTGTCATGGCTCAGTCAATTCCTTCCATAAACACAAACCAGTGATTGGTCAATCACACGAATCTCGATTCTGTCAATATGGTGACAGAACTTTTTTCCACGTGTATGATAGCTGTATTAGTAGAAATCGTACTCAGGGGTGGGTCCGAAAAATGCATATTTATAAAATACAATTGCCATGGAACAAATTAAATCAGATGTGGAATCCTTCGCACGAATCCGTGTGGTTGGAGCGGGTGGTTCGGGCAACAATGCCGTCAACCACATGGTTGAGTCAAAAGTAAAAGGGGTGGAGTTTATCGCCATCAACAGTGATGCGCAAGACCTGCACAACTCTCTTGCGAAAAAGAAGATTCACATTGGGAAAAACCTCACTCGCGGCCTTGGTGCTGGAGGTAACCCAGAAATGGGAAAACGAGCAGCTGAAGAAACTCGAGAAGAAATAAACAACGCCATCAAAGGCTCCGACATGATATTCATCACAGGCGGAATGGGTGGTGGCACCGGTACTGGCGCAGCGCCAGTCATCGCCAAGATTGCTCGGGAAAGTGGCGCGCTAACCGTCGGGGTTGTCACCAAACCATTCTTGTTTGAAGGACAGCAACGTATGCGGCTAGCCCTTGAAGGTATCGAGGAGCTTAAACAAGAAGTCGATGCGCTGATTATCATTCCAAACGATCGTCTACTGGCGATTGTAGACAAAGAGACTACCGTCAAGAACGCATTTGCACAGTGTGACAATATTCTCAAACAAGCAGTTGAGGGCATCTCAGACCTCATCACCATGCCTGGTATCATCAACGTTGACTTCGCTGACATCCGTAGCGTTATGGAAAATGCTGGTTCGGCCTTGATGGGTGTCGGTATCTCTTCTGGTGAAAAACGAGCAGAAGAAGCAGCTCGGGCAGCTATCAACTCTCCCCTACTAGAGGTTTCTATAGCTGGCGCGAAAGGGGTACTCTTTGCCATTGCCGGAGGCGAAGACCTGGGAATGCTCGAAATCCAAGAATCTGCTCGAGTGATCACCGAATCTATCGACCCACAAGCACGAGTAATCTTTGGAGCTATTCGAGATGAAAAGCTCAAAAAGAACGAGCTCAAGGTAACGGTGATTGCAACTGGATTCCCCGAAGAGTCAGAGCCAAATAACAACTACGCCATCTCACGACAAGCACCAGTTGCCTCTGAAGTGTCAAAGTCAATCGAAAACTTGGACGAAGATGAGGAGGCCCCAGCTCGTGGCAGGATATTCAATTCATTATCTTCAAGCAAAAAACCAGACCCGAAACCAGCAGACACCACCGCAAACTCCACCAAGCCAGAGGCACCAAAACGTGACCCCAAGCCAGTAGACCCCGCTGACGACAATGATGACGAAGATGACTGGGGAGCGGTACCTGCCTTCTTACGGAGAAGTAAACTAAAGTAATAAGTGCAGTAACGAGTGTAGCGACTACACTGAACTTAATTCCGAATGTGTCCATAACCAAGGGCAAATTCCTGGAGCTGATTCAAAATATCTAGACCAAGAAAAACTCACAAGAACTTAGCCCACCCTCCAGAAAATCACCTCAGTATGAGGTGATTTTCTATGACCCAAAACTACTTCATGGTATTCTAGTGATACTATTCATAAATTGATCACATTTCCGAATTTCCTATGTACGACCTACTCATCATCGGTGGTGGACCAGCTGGTACCTCAGCCGGTGTCTACGCGTCTCGCAAACAACTAAAAACCCTTTTTATTACCAAAGACTGGGGTGGTCAAAGCACCGTTTCTACTGATATTCAAAACTGGATTGGCACCCCTTCAATCTCCGGCGACCAACTAGCGAAAGATTTGCGCGGACACCTCGAAGCGTACGCTGGCGAACAAGTAGATATCATTGCAGACCAACTAGTCGTCAGTCTCGATAAAACTGCTGACGGCCTATTTCAGGCGACTCTCAGTGATGGTAGTACTCATACGAGCCGAGCTGTTTTGATTGCATCAGGGTCCACTCGTCGTCGATTGGAGGTACCAAAAGCCGATGAGTTTGAACACAAAGGAGTCACTTACTGTGCCAGTTGTGACGGACCAATTTTTGCTGGACAAGATGTGGTTGTTATCGGTGGTGGAAACGCCGGCTTTGAAACTGCCGCCCAACTCCTTGCCTACACCAAAAGCGTAACCTTACTCCACCGTGGCGACGCGTACAAAGCCGATCCGGTGACTGTAGAAAAAGTACTTGCCAACGAACACATGACCGGCATCCTCAATGCCCAAACCAAAGAGGTTACCGCCGAAAAATTCGTCAATGGTCTCGTCTACACCGACACCATTTCTGGTCAGGACATTGCGCTGCCTGCCACCGGAATATTTGTAGAAATCGGCATGATCCCCAACACAGAGTTTGCAGACAGAGTAGTCGAACGAGACGAATACAAACGCATCATGATTGACCCTTGGACCCAAAAAACTTCAACCCCCAACGTCTGGGCTGCTGGCGACTGCACTAATGTAAAATATCACCAAAACAACATCTCAGCCGGTGACGCAGTCCGAGCCTTGGAGGACATCTACGTCACATTAAAAGCGAAATAGCAGAAGTGACCAAAAACACAAAAGCGCCCCCTCCAGGGCGCTTTCGTTTAGTACAACGTAGAGTTTCGGTCTGCGCGCATTGCTCGTAGCCTCGAGCAAGTATTTGAATACTTCACCACCGCGCAAACCTTAATACAGCATGCCATACTGAAAAATTTACTCAATAGTGCATAATACCCTTATTTTCCGAGCTTGGTGTGTAAAACCTGTGCATAAGTCATGTATAACTCTGGGTATAAAAACTAGATAACTTATGTACAACTCTGGGAAAACTCTTAGTGAGTTTTAAGTAAAAAATGACTACAGCGCAAAAAACGTCCCGACATAATACGCGAGCACAGCAGCCGTACCTCCGACTGCCACCACTTCAAATAAAGAAGCCAAGAAATTTGCGCCAATCACTTTCCACTTTAACAACCCCAAAGTAACTAGTGCAAAAAAAGTTCCAATCGACGACAACAAAAATGCCGACCCAGCATCGCCACTTTCTTGAAACATAAACGGTAACAGTGGAATAGCTCCAAACGACATAAAAGAAAGAAAGGTAGCCAGTCCAGTAAATATTTCATTTTCTCCACGCGGGTCGGTCATTTCCTTTTCATGTTGCATAATAAAATCCAGCCAGTATTGTTGATTGTTGAGATAAATCTCTGCCAGAGTTGCCGCATCTTCAGCAGAAAATCCTTTCTCGATTAGAATGCGAGACGTACGTTCTTTTTCAGTATGAGGATTTTTCTGCAATTGGTTTTTTTCTGTATCGCGGATCATTTTATACAAATCCTTTTCTGAACGGACAGACAAAAAATTACCCAACCCCATAGAAGCCGCATCGGCAAACAGATTTGCCAGCCCAAAAAGCATCACAACCAGAAACGATATCTGTGCCGCCTCGTTACTACTCAAGGAAGCACCAGCAAAACCAGCCACGACTGCAAACGTAGTGACAATCCCGTCGATTCCACCGTAGATTACTTCTTTAAAATATCCTGAGAAGGTATCTTTTATTCTTTGACTCATTGAAATCATAGTGCTCACAATATATCACAAAAGGCCTCAGTCTTTGACTGAGGCCTTTTGTGATTCGTTATGACGTTTAGCGATTGTCTAGCATCTCGCCAGTTTCAAGAATTTTTCTTTTTTCTTCGGCATTTTTTTCACCTGCTACAGAGTCAGGGTCAGCTGGATCCTGCTCAGTATCAATAAAACCTTCCAACATCTGCAAGATTTCTTTTGGTTCGCTCTCTACAAAGTTACCGTATCGCACTACCCGCACTGATACATCATTCGGCTTAACTGTATGCTCTTCGACCAACCCTTTTAGGTGCTCTGGTTCAAAGAGAAAGAGTTTCTCAGGCTGTGCCTGCTTTATTACACCTGACAATTCTTCACTTACAGCTTTGATGTATCGTTCAATATTCCGTTGGTCGTCTACTTCGCGCGGTGCTCCAGAACCCAACATACTTCCATGTGCGGAACGAAAGAAGAGACCTTCGTTATCACTATACTCAGGCGGATGCTCTTCTACGTATTCCACAGCCGTCATCTCCCCATCTCGAATCTGATAAATCTTCCCGTGCTCTTTAGCTGAAACTACTACTAAAGAGTTGTTTAACTCGTTGTTTTGATTGTGTATTTTTTCCATGTAGACATTATAACAAATATACTATTTTGTACAAAACGTATGTATATTACAATACACTTATATCGCACTGGCAATTTCTTTCATTTTTGTTATGATGGTGCGCACTAAATCACCTTCTTGTATAAGCAGATGTTTAGTCAGACCACCGTCTCCCTACGAGACCATGGTCCCATCGTCTAATGGTTAGGACGCCAGGTTTTCATCCTGGAAATCGGGGTTCGATTCCCCGTGGGATCACGAGTATATTTCAGCTATATTTATCAAGCTGAATGAAGAACAATTTAGTTGAAACCCAAAGACAATTTGGAATTGTGGTATATTTTTTATATGAAAATGTATCTTTCTGCTTACGAACTAGGT
>Ga0306912_1000766_pt1 | contig 17402 bp, 6 predicted proteins | sample AntRauFillE10628_FD_190443 | JGI IMG/M metagenome (GOLD analysis project Ga0306912, IMG submission 190443) | Saline lake microbial communities from Rauer Islands, Antarctica - Metagenome Filla E10 #628 (v2) (version 2) | ecosystem: Environmental > Aquatic > Non-marine Saline and Alkaline > Saline... | reverse complement strand
ATAATTATGAGTGAAGAAAACAACACAACAAAAGCAAAAGGTAACAACCCACTAACAATACTCGACTTCCAATTTGAATGCCTTAGCATCGAAATTTAAACGCCGTTTTTCGTATATTCAGTGACATAACGCCCATTTGACCCATTTCTCCAGTTTCACGGGGAACGCAAACAGAAACCCACATATTTTTAGGCCCGGATAAGCCTGCATAGTACCGATCACCGGTGTTGCGCAGGCTTTTTTTGTATGAAGCATAAAATTAAAGACGTTATTGCAGAAAATGTCAAGCGCCAAGCCTTCCTTGACGCGCCGTACGACCCCTACACCGGTCAGGGATCACTCGTGCCGCGAACGAAAATATCTATTGAAGAAAGGCAAGACCTCTATCTGCCCAACCCCATGCTGGCAGAGCCTATTGTCAAGCAGGTATTAGAATGCAAATCTTTTGAAAAGGCTGCCGACAACATAGACATGGACGTTGACGATTTTAAGCGGGCCTTCACCGATTGCCGGTTGGTACATGACTTTGAATTTTGGGCAACCGCCTGTGGAACGGTTGAACACTACAAAAACGGAGAGAACGTGCCGCTTGTCCTTAACCTGCCGCAACGCAAAAGCATTGCCGCTCTCGAAAAGATGCGCACGTCTGGTACTCCTGTTCGGGAATTAGAGCTTAAACACCGGCAGTACGGTTCTACGACCATGAAAAACGCCTATATATGTTGGCTTCAAAATGTGGTTTATACCGGATATAAAGCCTACCTGTGTTCGCTTGATAATGACGGAGCCAAGGAAATCATGCGGCGCTATGAGGTGATAGGCGACAACTACCCTGCAGGGGTGGGCGTGGTGAAGCTAACCCCGTACCGTGGAGCGCGCAATACTTTCATGGTGATGGGTAGGGATGCCCTTTTGTATATCGGCACGGCAGAGCGGCCTAATGCGCCCTCCGGACGATCCCCGCAAATTGTGCTTATTTCCGAAGCAGGTAAAATGAAAGACACGGCGCACAAGGGCGCAAGCAAGCTTATCACCAATATGGTGAGTATGGTGCAGGATGAGCCGGAAACGTTCTTGATTATTGAATCAACCGCCGAAATAAGCGGTATGTGGTTTCGCAACGAGGTATATAAAGCGCGCAACGGGCAGTCGGGTTTTCACCTGACCTTTAATCGCTGGATGGATGAGCCGAGATTACGGCGCGAGGTAACTAATCAGGAATCATTTATCAGAACCTTTGAAGAGTATGATTGGTTTTTATGGGAGAAGGGGGCCACCCTCGAGCAGATTAAGTGGTACCGAGCCAAAGAAAAGCTTTACCCCAACCCTTGGCGCATGAAGCAAGAATTCCCAAGCACTGTTGACGAGGCCTTTCAAGGCAGCGGACGGCGCGTGTTTAGCCCCGGATATGTGCAGAGCGCGCGGAAGACCTGCAAAGAACCGAAATTTATCGGCAACCTGTATGCTAAGGGGGAGAAAGGGAAAGACGCACTACGGGAAATAAGGTTTGAAGACGAAGGCCAGGGGCACCTGCGCGTGTGGGCTAAGCCCAACAACCCCAACCCGGAATTTACCCTGCGCCGCCGGTACTGCGCGTTTGTAGATATCGGAGGACGAACCGATGAGGCTGATTACAGCGTAGTAAGTGTCTTTGATCGCTACTGGATGATGTACGGCGGTGGCCCCGAAAGGGTAGCTACATGGCGCGGACATTTAGACCAAGACCTGTTCGCATGGGTGGCTGCGCGACTGGCCAAATGGTACGACAATGCGCTGCTGGCAGTAGAGGTTAATAGCCTGCGATACAACAAAAATGAGGATACCGAGGGGCAGCACTATAAAACCATTCTGAACGAGATTAGCAAGGTATATCGCAATCTATATACCCGCAGTGATCCCGAAAAGGTTAAACAGGGATTACCGACCCGCTATGGGTTTCACATGAATGGCAGCGATAAAGATATGATTATTACCACGCTAAACGGGGCGCTTCGGGATGAATCTTACGTAGAAAGAGACTATATTGCGGCGGACGAAATGGATGCGTTCGAATTTAAAGAAAACGGAAAAATGGGGGCAAAGGAAGGCATGCACGATGATGTACTTGTTACCACAGCAGGGGGCGTTTGGCTTGCCACCGAGTACATGCGCGCCCCGGCCAAGGACGACACGAAGGAGTTTTACGATAAGCATAAAGACAAAACCTACAATGAGGCGATGATTTAATGTTGGTAAATTAACTTTTCAAAGTTGACTTTTACCTTCCAACCGTATTTACTATATTTGATTTGACTCATTGCGTTACCGGCTACCATAGCGCATAACGCACACCATTTTTACCCACATATTACAGGCTTCAGAAAGCCCGTTTTTGTTCTATTAAGAGCAGAGGCGGGCTTTTTTATTGTTAATCAAATTCACAAATATTATGCAAATTCCTCCTCTTGCCGCCGCCCTCGCACCCACCGCCATTAAATTAGTTACCAACCTCTTTCGCAAAAACAAAAAATCATCCTACGAGAAAAGGCTTTCGGGTTTGGCCGATATATACCAGCAGCAGGCCCAGAGTCCGCTCGATGAAAACCGAATCTTCAAAGAAGGTAAACGCCAGATTGACCGCGCGGACGAAAAGAATCGCGAGGCGCTGCAAAACTCATCTGCGGCGACCGGCGCGACCGACGAGGCGCGCCTTGCCAATATGGAGGGGAACAACGAGGCCTACGGCGCGGCCTTGTCGAGGCTCTTTAACAGCGCCCAACGCTACCGAGACCGCAACCAAAGCCGTTACCTTAATACATTAGGCCAATTGGAAGGAGCCGGACAAGCCCGGGACCAAAAATTTCAGTTTGATCTCAATAACATTGTCAAGCCCTTGTCGGGCGCGGCTAATTCATTTTTACTATCCAGCCTGTTTAAGGATAAGGACGGCAAAACTACAACGGATTAAATTTAGCATAATGGCTATACAGACCTTTACCAACACGTACAAGCGCAAAAAAGATGCTTCCATCTTTACCTTTGATGATGAGGAACCGAAAAGCCTTGAAGAGAAGCGGGCCATGGTTTTTGATACCATCTTTGGGCAAACACCTCAAACCGGCGCGGTTGACTACGACGCCAAAAGCAGCTTGCCGGACGAGGAAGACCCCGGTTCAGTTAGCCAGGCGCGTTCGAAAATGTTGGACAGCATAAAGGGGCAAAAACTGGATGAAAACGATTATCGACAAGAGGCCCCCGAAGCGCCGGAGTTTGACAGCGAGCGTTTTAAGAAAGCCAAAAACCTATCCAAGATAGCGTTTATTGCCCAAGGCATAGACGCGCTGACTGATGCGATTGGCAGAGCGCGCACCGACGACACCGGCAACTATCAATCGGCCCCGACTGCGGCCAACGAGTTAGGGATAGATGCCTATGATACCCTTGCTAACCTTGACTTTGACTATAAGAAGCAGTTAGAAAATTATAAGCAGAACGTATTTACGACCAAGAGGGCTAACCGGCAATCGAGCCAGGAAATTAATGCCTTTAACAAGGGCGTGGATGCGAAGGTGGCCAGCCAAGAGTTGGATTTTGCTTTGCGGGATGAGCAGGCTGTTGCTGCCGCGGAACAGGCTAAGATTGACGCGCAGCAGGCAAACGCTGATGCGAAGAATAAAACCAAACTGGCAGCCAATGACGCCTATATCGAGGCCGGACAGCGGCTGATTACGAAAGGACAACCCCGCGCGGCCATGGTGGCATTTAGCAAGGCCGGGCTACCAAGCGAGGAGATCGCAAACGTGTTGCGGGCGAACACTACCGGCGGTGGTGGCGGAGTGGGTGGAGCCCAACCGGAAGCCGACCCGATAACGGCGCGAATGATACAGCGCTATAATGAAATCAAAGATTCGCTTCGTTTCTATGATGCCGAAAACCCAACCGATCAATCTGACTATAATATTGACGGTGATCCCACCAGCCCAAAAGCACGGGAATTTGAACGCCTTGAAGAAGAACTTGATTTTAGAGATTTGTATGACCCGCGGTATCAAAATAAAGAAGACCCCCCCCAAAAGATTCCACAAGAAATACGAGCAGAAAACCAACGGCTTGCCGCCGAAATTAAAGCAGAACGGAGCGTTTCCGAAAAACAAAAGCTTGCCAACCAGATTCAAAGCAACTTAATGGGGCATGGTCTTTCCCCTGAAGAGGCGCAAGCAGAGGCCCAAGCACTTTTTGACAAGCCAATAGTTAAAAAAGGGAATCCGGACAAGGTCAAGGCTGGATTAAATACACCAGAAGCGATTATATCTGAAAACAAAGAGTATGTACAAAGGGTACGGGCGGCAAAAACCAGAGAAGAGCAACAAAAATATGTTGCCAGGTTGGTTGAAAATTGGGAAAAGCAAGGGTTTTCACCTGAAGAAATACAGCAAAATTTTGATGATTTGTTTGCACAGCCCGATGGAACCAAGACGCAGGAAACTAACCAACAAGCCGTAGAAACCCAGCAGGGGGATAGCGAACCCGTGCCGGGTGGTGGAGAGAAACCACAGGGCCAATCCAATAACGAGCTGTCGGACGATGGATCCATTAGGCAACTCGTAGATGACTATGAGGCCGGTAATATTACAATAGAAGATGTGCGTAAAGCATCACCTCTTATGGCCAGGGTGTTAGAAAATGGTAGATCGGAATTACCTCCCATATTAAGAATTAAAGATTGGCTTGAAGGAGTAAATAAAAGCCTTGATAAAAAGTTCGATCAATAAAAAAAATATCTTTAACCTGTAAAATTCAATCATGCCCGACCCTACGGACAAAAAAAATAAAAAGAAAGAATCCTCCACTAATATATACCAACAGCGTGCTAAACAGTTGTTAAGCCGAGTGTCCGTACCGCTTGCTTCTGATAGTGGTAATAACGGGCAAAGTACAGGGTTTGATGAATCTAAACTGACACGTAGACAACGCGCGGGTATTGACCCCATAACCCAGCCCAATAAGCCACAAAAACAAGATTTTGACTACGGCTTTACCAGCATTGATGAAGGGTTCTCCTCGGGATGGGATCAACTGAAAGCCGGCGGCGCGAAGTTTATTGGTGAAACCGCCGAAGTGTTAGGCTTTGATGAGACCGGAGAGGATTTAAGCCGGTATGCCAAAAGGACGAGGGAAAATGCCTTCCGCAGCGATGACTCGTGGACGTTCTTTTTAGGGAGCATGGCGCCCTCCATAGGGCCAACAGCAGCAGCGATCGCCGCATCACCATTTACGGTAGGTAGCTCATTATCCGCTGTTCCCGGATTACTTTCCATTGGTGGGTTGTCGATATCTTCTGCCGGAAGTGGGATGATGGATTATGAGGCGTATCAAAAGAGCAAGGGCCGTGAGGTGGACCCGATTAAGATGTGGGCCGTTGGTACGGCCTATGGTGGGTTCGAAGCAGTAGCTGAGCGCATACAGTTAGGAAAACTACTTCCGAATGGCATAGCCGGTACTATCTTTAAGGGCAATGTAAAAGCTGCCGAAGAGGCCGGTGGAGACCTACTGAAAAAGTTTGCCAAGCAAAACCCATCAGAATACAAGCGGCTGTCTAAAAAGTTTTTACAGGCCGGTAATCTGGAAGGCATGGAAGAAGTGGCCACCGAGACCGGGCAAACGGCTACACGCCTTTTCTATGAGGAAAACGAAGATCGCAAAGAATCGCTCAAACAATTGCCCCAGAGCATCGGGATGGCTTATTTGGGCGGATCAATTATGGGATCGGCCTTAGGCCCGCTTTCATACGCCGCCCAAAACAAGGTGAACCGTGACCGCAGGACCAAGCAGGGCGAAGTTATCATTGCCGAAAATACCAAGGACGGACAAGGGTATGAGCTGGTAGCTCCGGTAGAAAATGAGCAGTTTAAAGGCTATCGGGCACTAAGCAAGGACGGCGAAGAGGTAATGATTGAACAAAAAGATGTAGGCAAGGTGGCTCGCCTAAGCCCCGCACAGTTCGATAACCTACTTCAGAATAAGTTGGATGAACAAGAAATTGAGGCAGCCGAACGTCCACCCGTCCGAGTTGCTACCTATCAGGGGCAGGATGTTACTATTAAAGGCGAAGATGCGGAAGGCGATCTTTATATCACTACCCCGGACGGCAAAGATATTAACGTAAAAGCCGAAGAACTCGAAGATGTAGCCGAGATACCGGCCAAAGACCAGATGCGGGCAGAAGGACGGGATTTAGTTGAACCAACAAATAAACCAATTGAAGCCTTACGGGACGAGTTGGATGAAGATGTACCCCAAGACGGAGATGTGTTTTATAATGAAGAAGGGGATATCGTAAATCCCGGTGATGAAGGGTACGCCGATGAATTAGAGAAGCAGCAGAAACAAGCGGCCCAGCAGGCAAACGAAGAAGCCCCACAACCCGGCGCAATTCCCGAGAACCAACTCGAAGAAGAGAAACCAGCGGCTCCGCCCAAAACACTAACTGTGGGCAAAGGCAAAAATAAACAAAGTGTCCTATTACAACCGCAACAAGACGGATCATTTACCGTTGCGGGGCGCAGAACGATACAAGGTGAGCAGGCCGTGGACGAGGCCACCGAAGACCTTACCGGCGCAGAGATCGCCGAGCTACGCAAAGAATTGGAAACGGAATATGAGGGGGATGCCTTTGAAGTCGTTGCCCGGCGCAAAGACCCGTCCGATCCTACAAGTCCAAAAACATTAAGGGTGGTGCCGGAGGGCAGTGAAAAAGGGGAACAGCCAATCACCTTACAAGAAAAAGAGAACAATGAGCAACCCGTTTTCCAAGAGGAAGAAACCCAGGAGCAAGGCGAAACGCCAAAGGTAGGCGACTTTAACCCTGAATTTAAGAAATCACCAAAAATAACCGGTGATACCGAAGAGGTAACCTTGCCGAACGGCCAGACACGCCGTGTGCAGTACGCCGTAGTTGATGCTGATAAAGTAAAAGCTTCGCACGACCCGGTTAATTTTACCCAAACCGAGGGGTATCCAACACTCCCGGACGGTTCCACCCCAAACGATAACGACTATCAAAACAGCCCCGATGCGCAAGCGTTTGTGGCTAATATGGCGCAGAACTTAGATGATCGTATCTTTCAGAACATTCCGACGATCAGCACAGACGGGATTATTATTGACGGCAACAACCGCACGATGAGCCTGCAACGGGCCAACCGAAGCGGCAACGAAGCCTCTCAAACCTACAAGCGGAACCTACCTAAACAGGCGCAACGCTACGGTATTGACCCCGGCGCGCTTGAAGGCATTGAAAACCCCGTACTGGTACGCATTGATCAAGACACCCGGGATTATAGCACGGACACCTTTAAAGCGTTTAATGTGCGCACGAACAAGCAAAAGTCTGATGTTGAGAAAGCCGTAGTCGTTTCTAAAAGTATTGATGATAATACGATTAATCGCCTGGTTGATGTGCTTGGCCCGGCAGAAGGGGGCACGATACGGCAATCCTTAGATACGCCCCAAAATGCACGGGCGGCCATTAAGGTGCTCACCGGGGCCGGTATTATATCCCAAACCGAACAAGCCGAGTTTTATGATTCCCAGGCCGGAACGGTAACCCCCCGCGGACGGGATTTAGTGGAACTGGTTGCATTGGGCGCGGTACTTAACGATACAGCCCTGCGCAACACGAACGTAGCAGGGGTGCGGTCGCTTGCCAACAAGATTACTTATGCCTTGCCCACCCTCTTAGAAATTAAGGCGTTAGGGCCTAAATTTGACTTGACGGACGTTCTTAGTGGTGCGGTTAACTTACAGCGTACTATCGTCGAACAAGGCTTAACTGCCCGCGATGCCTATGCGCAGCAGGGACTCTTTGAAGATTCTAATGTTCCTAAGATTGTTAAATTTTTTCACTACCTTTTAGATAGTGGCCGCAATAGTTTTAAGCAATCAGTAACTATTTATGGCAAGTCGGCTAAAAGTGGCGGGCAAGGGCTATTTGCTGACGGCCCCCGCACGAAAGCCGAAATAACAAATGACCTTTTTGATTATGCCGTACAACAAACAACAACAGACGACCAACGGGCAAGCCTCCAAACCATTCGACAGGCTGAGGGCGACAATGGAAGCGGTGTATCAGGCACGCAACCCCGAGTACAACAAACAGAATCTGAAAGCGATACTGGACAGCCCGGACCATCCGATGAATCCGCAGCAGACCCCAACCAGCAACAACGAGACGAGCGAAGCCGACAACGGATAAATAATATTGAGGAGGGTAAGGACGTACCGCCCTTAGAGGAAGATGATGTATTTGGAGAGCAGGACGAAAATACCGATACTACAAACGAACCAGGCATCGTTTATGGACAAACAAAAAAATATACCGAAACAGAAGGCCCGGACGGGCAGACCATCGGATATGTGTCTGAAAAACAAGAGTCCCAACAAGGTGATCTATTCACAGAAGCCAGAGGGGCTAATAAGCGGACGGACGCCGCCGGAAGTCGAATACAGAGTGCCGAAGAAGGGCCGACCCAAGCCCGGCAAGGCCAAGACCCCCTCCCCGAAGAGTTCTACCGCGTAAAACGCGGATACACCCCCCAAAAACAGTGGACGCTTACCGGCAATACGGACAAAATTAACAACGTGGCGGACGTGGCCTATCTTATGCGTTCGCTGGAAACAAAAGCCGTTGAATATGCTTTTGCTGTTGCCGTGGATAGCGAAGGGAGCGCAACTGTTTTGCATGTTTCTACCGGAGGTGCCACAGCCGCTATTGTGGATGCTGATCCGATTATTGACCTATCAGATAAAACAAATGCCCAAACCATATACTTTATCCATAATCACCCGTCGGGGAATCTCCAGAAATCAACAGGGGACGTACGGACTCTACAAACGATAAAAAAAGCATTACCCGGAGTAGCCATTGAGGGCATTATTATGAATGCCTATAAGGGCAAGTATATGACCTTTAGCGAGGCAGACAGTGCTACGTTTGAAACGCCCAAAACAGGCGGTGAAGTGTCTTTTGATGTGCATAGTTTTGACAAACAAACCTACGCGAACAACGTAGAGACGACTAGGCTAACCAGCCCACAAGAAGTTATTCAATTTGTAACGGGTGCCCGGTATAGTGTGGGCGACAAGCTAACAGCGTTAGTTCTTAGCAACGCCAAAGAAATAACCGCCGCCGTGCAGCTTACCAGCTTGAATCCGACAGACATTGTATCAAGCCTAAGTAAGTATATGGCCGCTTATAGCGGGGAAGCCGTGATATTGGTCGGGCGACATACGGCGCTCAAAGCAAGCGATTATATATATATTAATTCAAACCTGACAAATGGAACGCTTGATGATATTATTCAGGTGGATGCCAGCAAAGGGAATAAAGATAATTTTGAAAGCCTGCGATCAAAGGAAGGTTTAAAGGATCCAAGAAGTATTCAGCGAGAATCACAAGAGCCTCAAACAGATTATGAAGGGCGGCCCAAAACTTTTGCCCGCAAACAACTGGAGCAGCAGTTAGACCAAGCCCAAAAAGAGTTTAAGGCCGCCGACCGCGCCTTAAAAAACAAAAGCAAAGAACTGGAAAGCACCCTTGCCGAAGATCGTAAGAACCTGTTTGGAGAGCGTAAGCGAAGCATAGATGAGCTTCTTTTTGACCAACGCGCCGACCCCGAGCAGGTAGAAACCACAATAAAACCATTTGCCGACCGGCGCGAGGTTGCCAAGCAACAGGTAAACCGAATAGCTAAGAAGCTGGAACAACTTTCCGAGGAAGCCGAGCCGGGGTTGTTTGACAATATGCGCTTCAAAATAGCAAGTCAAACAGATTCTAACGCATTCAAAAATTGGTTTGGTGAAAGCAAAATTGTTGACGAGGATAACAATCCCCAAGTTCTATATCATCAAACCGACCGTAATAATGTAGAACCTATTGAAGAAAATGGGTTTGATTTGTCCATTGTACAATCGCGGGAAAGTGATGAACAGATGCCGGATGGTATATTTTTAAAACCAAGTGATGAAGATATTTCCGTTGGTGCCACTGGAGACGAAGCCGCCCAAATACCACTGTATGCACGTATTACTAATCCATTGGTGGTAGAGAACCGGGAGACGCTGGAAAAAGAGCTGCGTAATGACGAGCAGTATTCCGATCTCCTTATGGATCACAATCAATATGACAGCCGAATGGCCAAGCTTTTTGATAAAGAGTTTGCGCGTGGCAATGAGATGAGTAGAGAGGAATATAATGAGAACCAGCGGCAGAAAGTTGATGATATTCTAAGCGAATGGGAAACGGGCATAAAGCAGCGAGCTACCGCAACCCGTGAGCGAGCTACTGAAATTTTAAAAGACCAGGGGTACGATGGATTAATTGTAGAGAATGACCAAGGCAGCAGAGGAAGGAGTACGAAAACTATTGTTGCATTTGAACCTACGCAGGTTAAATCTGCTGAAAATAATACCGGGGCGTTTGATCCGGCGAACCCTGGTATTCGATACCGTAACACCGCAGACTTTTCTGTACACTCGAGCCCCACCCCCGAAGCCGAGCAGCTGCGCACGGATATAGAAACCAAAATTGAAGGATGGGCGGCGCGGGATAATATTCAAATTGTATCGCACCCCGACCAGTTACCGGTAGCCATTCAGAATCGATTGCGACAGGAGCAAGGGCGTATTGGCGGCTTCTTTAGCGGAGGAAAGGCGTATGTATTGGCGTATAACCTGAATGATGCCACCGAAGCCAACAACGTACTTGCTCACGAAGCCATCGGACATTTGGGCATACAAGGACTAATACAGAAGGTTTCGGATAGCCCACAAGAGTTTCAGCAGCGATTTGACGGGCTTAGAAACGAAATTTACGATTCGTTTAAAGAAGACAAGCAGTTTCGGGAGATTACCGGCAGCTATAAACTGGATATGCGTAGGTCTAATGACCGCAAGGAGGCCGCCGAGGAATTTCTGGCGCACATGGCCGAGGCTGACCCAAGGCACCCGCTGGTGAAAAAAGCGATTGATTTGGTGAATGATATCCTTAAAAAGTTGGGTATTACCAGTGGCATTAACCGCACCGATATACGTCGGATGCTGGCCGATGCTGCAAAATACGTGCAGGGCGGACCGTTTGTGTGGCACGACGGCGGGGTGCAAGATGCCTTTTCCATTGAAAACTACATGGATAACTGGCAACCCGGCCCCGGCGAGCAAAAGTTTAAGGTATTGGGCTGGCACGGAAGCCCGCACGTATTCAATAAGTTTTCTACCGATGCGATAGGCAGTGGAGAGGGAGCGCAAGCCTTTGGTTGGGGACTGTACTTTACCGAGAAAGAGGATATTGCCCGGTATTATGCGGATAACCTTAGCAGTACCAAAGCAAGCATATACGTAAAGCATTATTGGGAAGGACAGAAGAACAAGAAAAATTGGACTGGATTAAATAAATATGAATCCTATAATAAAACATTGCCCAATGGGTATATAACGGTTGCTGAAGATTATGCGGATGGATTAATAAATTCTATTGATGCCAAGGTGCCATATAAAAAAGAAGATGTTATTGGCATTAGGGGGGATATTATTTCGGCCATTAAGGAGGCGGTTGAAGAAACGAAGTCTGACCCAATATTTAGCCGGGGGATAAGTAATAGGGGCAATATCGAATATCACGAAAAACGGATACTTCTATCTCAGGTTAAAGAAAAATTAAAACAAAAACTGGCTTCTTATAAAGAAGCCATCGAAAACATTGATGAAGAGCATATTCCCAATTTTAAAAGCAAAGTAAAACAATTTGAGACTTTATTTACTAATCCAAGGCTAAAAGATAAACGCAACCTCTACCAAGTAACGATCCACGACGGCAAAGAGCCGGGCGAATACGAGTGGCTGGAGTGGACGGGCGAAATATCCACCGAGCGATATACCGAACTTAAAGACCTGCTGGTTGAAGATGCCGAAGCCGGGATGTTCAATGAGGATCAAACAGCACGACTTAATGAAGAGTTTAGCAGGATTGACGAAAACATAGACACTGATGGCTTTACCATCACCGGCGAAGGGATCTACCGTATGTTGGGCCGTTCTATTGGTTCGGATAAGGCCGCTTCCCAATGGCTACTCAAGAATGGCATTGATGGCATTCGCTACCCGGCCGATCAAGGGAATTCCGACGGCAACAACTACGTGGTGTTTGACGGGGACGTGGTGAGCATTGACGAGCACATCCGATACAAGAAAATGGGTGTGTTGGAAGAAGCCGACTTTGCCTTTAAGAAACGTTTTGATGGTGCAATTGAGCGTTTCCAAGATATGCACGTTGCATTGAAACGCCTGCAAGAGGGTATTAAAAAATTCGGCGGGAGGGTTACTGACGCCGAAGATGCCTACCAGGATGAAACCCTTGCGGTAGGTCGCACCGAAACACAGCTTAAAGAACTCAAGAGAACCCACCGCGACCCGCTCTACAACCAAATGAACGCACTTAATAAAGAAAAAGGCATAGAATATGAGGATGTAGATCAGTACCTGAAAGCCCGACACGCCACCGAGCGCAATAACGAACTGTATAAACGCAATCCTGACGGTGGGGAGGCTCAATCTGAAATGAGTAATGCTAAAGCAGAAGAAATAATCAATGGCTTTAAAGAAAAAGGCTGGACGAGCGACTTAGAAAAGGTAGCCCAACGTGTGTATAAAATCACCAAGCAGACCTTGGACAAGCAGCTGGAATCGGGCCTAATGACTAAGCAGCGGCACACTGAGCTAACCAAGCAATTTGAACGCTATGTGCCTATGCGCGGGTTCAAAGAGTTTGCCGAAGTAGATAACACCCTGTACAGCGGCGACATGAAGATGAAGGGACGTTCCAGTGAATCCGGGCCCGTGCTGCCTTACGTGTTTGCCATGGCCGAGACGGCAATCATCAAAGGCGAAAAGAATATCACCAAGCAGCATCTGGCGAGACTGGCAATTAATAACCCCGAATTTGCCGATACGATTAAGCTACGTAATATGTACTGGCGAAAGACAGGCGAAACCGACGAAGAAACCGGCAAAGAAAAGTGGGAAGCTACCCTGGAGAAGCCTTCCAGCCAAGACCTGTTGAATGGCACTGTTAAAAGAAAATTAGACTACGAGACTGAAACCGGGCAGCCCCTGGGCGTGGACGGGAGTGGCAACCCCCTCAATAAGGCCGACCGCCATCTATCGGTTAAGATAGACGGACGTCCCTTTGTAATCGAATTTAAGACGCCCCATATCGCGGAAGCTTTTAAGGGAACTACAGCTGATGATGCCAACTGGCTTATAAAGAGAGTAGGAACGTATAACCGGTACCTGCGCAATGTTATTACCCAATACAGCCCCGAGTTTGGCCCGCGTAACTTCTTACGTGATACCGGAGAGGGTTTTATAAATATGAGTATTGACCATACCGCGGTACACGCCACCGCGGCACTGAATCCGGCGCGCACCATCGGCCTTATGAAAACGGTGTGGAAGGGGCTAACCGGAGATTATGGCGGGAAATACGGGCAATCCTTTAAGGATTTTGAAGCGTTGGGCGCCATGAGCGGGCACTGGGAGCTGGATGATATCAAGACACGGTTCAAGGATTTAATTAATAGCACACAGGCTGGTGGATTCAAACCGTGGAATTTTACTAAAGAACAAGCAAAGAAGATGGGTGGAGTATTGGAACACTACAACGAAACCCTCGAGAACGCCACACGTTTTTCGGTGTATAACTACCTGATGGAAAACAACCTGACAAATCCCGCTACGAAAAAGCCATATACAAAGAAACAAGCAGCGGATTATGCCCGAAACCTGACCGTAAACTTTAACCGAAAGGGAATAAGCAGCAATACCTTTGGCAGCCTGTTTCTGTTCTTTAACGCGCAGGTACAGGGCATAGCCCGCCTGGCGCAACCTTTCTTTTCGGACCAAGACCGTACCCGATGGCGGGCACAAGCTACCCCGGTGGTGATGGCAGCCTCAGCCATGGGTTTTATTCACCTTATGCGAGAATCTATGGGGCAAGATGATGACGACGAATATTACTACGACAAGATCAGCGAATGGACGCGCACGCATAACTTTATTTTTCCTAATCCCTTTAGTGATGAACCCGGCGATTACTTTAAAATGCCGATGGCCTATGGATACAATACCTATTGGGCCGTGGGTGATGCGATGAGTCGTATATGGAGCGGCGCGGCCAGCGTGGCCGACGCAGCCCTTGAAATAGGAGCAGCCGCACTGGATTCCTTCAACCCTATCGGAACGTCCAGTGGGGGCACGTTTGGTACGAATGTCTATAAAACCATGTTGCCAACGGGCTTAAAGTCGGGGTTTGAATTAACAGCAAACGAAAACTTTGCCGGTAACAAGATCAAGCCCGAACCCTTTCCCTTTGCGCCCAAAGACCCGGAAAGCGAGCAGTATTTCCCATGGGTGGGTGGACCGGCCAAGGGATTTGCCAAATGGTTAAACAAAATATCCGGCGGGGACGAAGTAACAAGCGGCTACATAGATCATAGTCCGGAGTATATTGAGTACCTGATTGAGCACTTTAGCGGTGGCACCGGTCGCTTTTTAAACGGGTTATCAAACACGGGCTTCAATATTTATGAGGCCGCCAGTGGGCAGGAGGAACTTGAAAAATACGATATGTTTGAGGTGCCGTTTGCACGCAGTTTCTACGGGTTTATTACCGACAGTCCTACGCGACAGGCGTTTTACGAGAATGCCGATGAAATACAAAATTTGTTCCATCGGTACGAAACCTATATCGAACGGGGCGAGGGCGAAAAGGCGGGGGACTTGTACAAACGCAACCGCGGTGTGATGCTATTAGAACCCCATCTAAAGGCTATAAAGAAACAGATGCGCAGCTTGCGTAAGATGGAGAAGATGTATAAAGCCAAAGATACGAAAGAAGGGAAAAAACAAGCCGACAAAATAGGCGAAAGCATTCACGAGCTGCATCTCCAGTTCAATAAGATGATGAATGAGGCCGAAGGAAATACAACAAAGAACCCAGCGGATTTTTTGAATTATAAATAATAATATAGAATTATGGAACCCAACCATCAATTACCCGAAACATCACGCGACCAACGCGATGATATGCGCGAGCTTTTAGAACAGTGCCGAACGGCTTTTGAAGATCGCCACACGTATTTTAAAGAGCGGCAACGCAACTTCCGTTTCTATGTGGGCAACCAGTGGGGGGACCCCATGGAACACCCGGAGACCGGAAAGACGATTACCGAAGAAGATTATATCCGGCAGGACGGGCGTGTACCTACCCAAAACAACCAGATTGGCACCGTGGTACGCAATCTTATCGGGCAGTTTCGCAGTAACTACCCCGACCCCGTGGCGTTTGGGCGTAACCGCGACACGGCGCAGTCCGGGGAGGTTATGACCGCAGCCCTGCAAAAGGCGCTGGACGTAAATGAGGGAAACGAGCTGGACGCGCGTAACTTTGAAGAGATTTTGGTGAGCGCCGCCTCCGGATGGAAGATAAGCTACCAGTGGTTCAACGATCTGAACATGAACGATGTGTATCTGGAAAATATTGATCAAACCCGGTTCTTCTTTAACACTGATTCCGATGATATTCGCAATAAAGATGTTTGGTTGATAGGTGAAATTCACGACATGCGTATGCAAGATATTATAGCCAGCTTTGCCAAGGGCAAGGATGATGCCGAGCGCATCCGCAAGATGTTTCCCTGGGCGCGCGATTCGTGGGAATATACGACCAACCAATACCCGGCATACATTAAAAAATACCGCGACTTCTATAACCCCGACAACTGGTACCTGAAACGCGTGGTTGAGGCGTGGCGACTTGAGCACCGCTGGGAGGAGTTTGTCCATGACAGTAAGGACGGGAGTTATACGCGCGCTACCGATACCTATTTTGCCGAACGGGGTTTTTCACCGGAAGAAATAGAGCTTTATGAATATCCCGAGCTGGTGCATTTTTATAATCAAGACCGCGTTGAATTGGCGCAATCGCAGGGCGTCAACCCCGAGGCCGTAGCCCTATTGGATATTGACAGCCGCTATGAAGGCGTTTGGCGGGTATATTATATCACACCTCTTGGTGATATACTTTTTGAGGGCGATACCCCGTATGAGCACGAACAACACCCCTACACGTTTGGACGGCACCCGCTCATGGACGGTAAGCTGCAAAGCATTGTTGGTTCGATCACGGACCAGCAAAAATATATTAACAGGCTCGTAAGCCTTATGGATGCCTCGTTGAGCAATTCCATTAAGAACCTGAAAATAGTACCGACCTCTATCATTCCGGACAAGATGAGCAGGAAAGATTTTTCCAAACAGAGTATTGAGTTAAACGGCTATATCTTTTATGAGGATGATGGCACAGGCCGTACGCCCAAGATGGATATTGTGAAAGAAAATTCCATTGTACCCGGCGCGCAACAGCTTCTTGCCTTACAGATGAATTTAATTAAAGAAATATCGGCGGTCAATGACGCGGTACAGGGCTCAGCGCCACCGGCGGGAACACCGGCCAGCCTGTACGCACAACAAGCGGCCAACGCCTCGATGAGTAACAAAGACATCTTTGATTTTTATTTTGGACTTTTGCGTAAACGCAACCGCAAGATGATTCAGGTGATGCAGCAGTTTTATACCGAGCGGCGCTACATAAAGATTGCCGGAAGCGGGTTTCGCCAAGGCGTTGAGCAAATGTACGAACCTGATAAGGTTCGTGGTATTGATTTCGACGTGGTACTTGGTGAAACGCAAAATACGCTGGCCTATCGGCAGCTTGTAGATACGTACCTAAAATCATTCTATGATGATAAGAGCATCACGCTGATAGAGTATCTGAAAACAACCAGCTTGCCGTTTGCCGACAAGTTGCTGCAAACCTTAGAAAACCGGCAAGAGCAGCAACAGGGGGGACAAGGCGCACAGAGCGGCGGTTTCCCACCCGAAATACAACAGCAGATTGAAAGTGGGAACATACCACCAGAATTGGTGGCACAGTTAGAAGGCCAACAGCCGCCGGGTGGACAGGGATTAAATTAATTTTAAAAAAAAAGAAACCGCCGGAGGGCATAGCATAGATGAGCGATACAACAAGCCTAATTATGAACGCGATAGAGAAGTCTCTTCCAATAAGCGAAGAGTCAAAAGATAAGATACGCAAGGACCTTGATATGTTAAGCATTGATGAAATTTTAAAAGGACTTATAAAGGACAGCGATCTTGAAGAGGTTGTTGCTTGTTTGGATACGTTCAACGCTGAACCGGGGGGTAAGCGAGTTTTGTTGGTTGATAAACAACTGTATCCCCGGTGATTAATCACGCATTTTGTACACGTTGAAATTTAAAAAATAATTGCCGAAATTCTTTTGGCGACA
>Ga0306912_1000765_pt1 | contig 17407 bp, 13 predicted proteins | sample AntRauFillE10628_FD_190443 | JGI IMG/M metagenome (GOLD analysis project Ga0306912, IMG submission 190443) | Saline lake microbial communities from Rauer Islands, Antarctica - Metagenome Filla E10 #628 (v2) (version 2) | ecosystem: Environmental > Aquatic > Non-marine Saline and Alkaline >... | reverse complement strand
GCACCCCGTGGTCTACAGCCGCATCGGTGCCCACACCCAGCGCTTCGGCACGCTGGCTGCGTGGCTGACCGACGTCGTCAACGTCGCGGTCGGCGCGCTCGACGCACCCGGCGGTGCGATGTGGTCACGGCCGCCCCACGAGGTCGGCCACCGCCCCCACCCGTACACCACCGGTCGCTGGCGCAGCCGCGTGCGCGACCTGCCCGAGTGCAACGGCGAGCTGCCCGTCAGCACGCTGGCCGACGAGATCGAGACGCCCGGGCCCGGACAGGTGCGTGCACTGCTGACGATCGCGGGCAACCCGCTGCGTTCGACGCCGAACGCCGACCGGCTCGAGCGGGCCGTCGAGGGCCTCGACCTGGTGGTCTGCGTCGACCCGTACGTCACCGCGACCAGCCGACATGCCGACGTGCTGCTGCCCCCACCGTCGCCCCTGCAGGAGGACCATCCCGACCTCGCGTTCGCTGGCCTGTCGGTGCGCAACGTCGCCCACTACAGCCCTGCCGTGCTCCCGCTGGAGGACGGCGCCGAGCCGGAGTGGCGCATCCTGCTGCGCCTGGCGGCGATCGCCTCCGGCCAGGGCGCCGACAGCGACCTCGGGGCCGCCGACCGCTTCGTCGCCTCCACGGTCGCCCAGCAGGTCACCGCTGAGCCGTCCAGCCGCCTGCACGGCCTGTCCGCCGACGAGGCCCTCGACCTGGTCGCACCGAAGCAGGGGCCGGCCCGCCTGGTCGACCTGCTGTGGCGCTCGGGCGCGTACGGCGCCGGCAGCGGCGACGACGGGCTGTCGGTCGACGCGGTCGTCGCCGCGCCGGCGCACATGGTCGACCTCGGCCCGCTCGAGCCACGGCTGCCGGACGTGCTCGCCACCGCGTCGGGCCGCGTCGAGCTCGCACCGGCCACCCTGATGGACGACGTCCCCAACCTGGTCGCGTCGCTCGACGCCCCCGACGACGGACCGGTGCTGGTCGGCCGGCGCCACCTGCGCACGAACAACTCGTGGGGACAGAACGTGCCGGCGCTGGTGCGCGGACGCGACCTGTGCACGTTGCAGGTCCACCCGGACGACGCTGCCGCGCACGGACTGGTCGACGGGGGGCGTGCTCGCATCGCCTCGCGCGTCGGCGCGCTGGACGTGCCGGTGGAGGTCACCGAGGACATCGCCCCCGGGGTGGTGTCGCTGCCGCACGGGTTCGGCAACGACGAGGACGGCATCGAGCTCTCGGTCGCACGTCGCGTCGGCGGGGTCAACAGCAACGTCCTCAGCGACGAGCAGCAGGTCGACCCGCTCTCGGGCAACGCCGTGCTCAACGGCATCCCCGTGACGCTCGCCCCGGCGTGAGCTCGACCCCGTTCAGCTGCGCAGCCCCTTGCGCCACGCGCTGAAGCTGGTGAGGCTGCCGGCGTGCGGGCGGCGCAACCACGGCCACGGGTGCAGCGCGACGACGTCGAGGGCGCGGCTGCGGGTCCGGAAGCCCGGCACCGGCGCGAACGTGGTGGCGAGCGCGCGTCCGGCGAGGTCGTCGACGGGATCGCCGAGACGAACGTCGAGGTCGCGTCGCTGGGCGAGGTCGCCGAGGCACTCGGCGAGGAACACCAGCCGCTTGGACGCCAGCCGGAGCCGGTCGAGCAGCGGTTCGTCGAGCACGAACACCACGGGCAGGTCGGGGTGGGCGGCCAGCGCCGGGTCGGCGTCGCCGAGCGACTCCGCGGTGAGCCACACCGCCTCGGGCGCGCCGGTGACCTCCGCCGCCGTCGGGCCGGCCGTCGCGGCCGGGTCCGGGTCCCGGCGCAGCGCCTCCACGGGTGGGTCGACCGCCGGCAGCGGCGGGTCCTCGGGCCAGCCCTGCACCGGACAGTCGTGGGCGAGGTCGCACGACGCGCACAGCTGCGGTGCACGCTTCTCGACCTGGTGCCGGCTGAAGCCGTAGGCCCTGTTCGACCCGGCACCCGTGGTCCACTGCCAGCCCGACCGGTTGGCGGCGCGTGATCCGTCCAGCAGGTGCCGGAAGAAGCGCTCCTCGCCGTCGCGCCAGTCGGCGCCGTGGCGGACGACCCACTGGCTGGCCAGCCACATGCGCGTCTGGTTGACCAGCCAGCCGTCGCGCTCGAGCTCCTCCACGGTGACGTCCATGCAGCGCATCGCCGGGTCCCACGGGTCGCCGACGAGGTCGGTCGCAGGGGGGTGGTTGCGCACCGCGCGGCGCGTCGTCGTCCCGAGCCGCGCGTACCAGTGACGTGCGTACTCCTGCCACAGCAGCTCGTCGCGGTACTTGTCACGGTCCGCCGCAGGGGCGCCAGCGACGGCATCCCACAGCTCCGGCAGCTGCACCAGGCCGTGGCGGACGTACGGGCTGATCGCCGACGCCCCGCGCCGCTCGGGCGGCCAGACCTCGTTGCGCTGCCGGCGGTAGCCCGCGATGTCCAGCGTGGCCAGGGCGGCGTCCGCGGCGACCTGGCCGCCGCGGAACCGGGGGCTCGCCACCACCTCGGGGTCGTCGGTGAGGTGGCCGAGGTGCGCCGCGACCCAGCCCTCGGCCGCGGATGGGTCGCCGTCGGTCGTGGCGGGTGGGGGCGGCAGGACGGGCACGTGCTGCTCCGGTGCTCGGGGCTCGACCGTCGTTCGCGCGCCGGTCACGGGACGGACGGGCCCGTGACGCTCGTCGGTCCACGGGGCTCGTAGGTTCATCGAGCTCGTAGGTTCACTGGCCCGATGGGTTCACTGGCCTCATGGGTTCACGGGAACGGGAGTGTGGCGATGCTGACGACGGGGGCAGAGGTCGGCGCACCGGCGGCGCTGGCGTGGCGGGTGATGGTCGACGTGGGCCGCTGGGGCGCGTGGGGTCCGACCGTGCGCGGGGGAGAGCTCGACGGGCCGTTCGAGGACGGAACCCGGGGGCGGGTGCAGGTCGTCGGCGGGGTGTGGCTGCCGTTCGAACTGCGTGACGTCGTGGTCGGCCGGCGTTGGGGCTGGCGCGTCTCCGGGGTGCCGGCCACCACCCACCTGGTCGACGACCTCGGGGCGGGCCGGTGCCGCGTGCGCTTCGGCGTGCCGCTGCTGGCGGCGCCGTACCTGGCGGTGTGCCGCGTCGGGGCCCAGCGGCTGGCGCGGCTGGTCGAGGCGGACGCCGCCCGGCGGTGACGCCCGGCGGACGGCTGTGGGCACGTCCGGGAGCACGGCCGGGAGCACCTCCGGGGGCACGGCTGGGGGTACGGGGTGGACGTGGTGCCCGGCTGCCGCCCGCCCGTACGGTGCCCTCGAACCCGAGCGGAGCAGGCACGTGGACGAGGTCGTCGAACGAGTCACCGAGCGCTGGGACGAGCTCCGGCAGGAGCCTGCCTGGCGGCGTGCGTGGCTGTTGTGGCTCGTCGCCGTCAAGGCGGCCGCGGTGCTGGTCGACGACGAGCGCGGCCGGGACGGCCCGGGGCGCCTGCTCGGCCTCGCGGTGCTGGGCTCGCGTGCCGCGAGCATGGCCGACGAGGACGACGACGGCCCCCCGTCACCGCTCCACCTGCTGCTGAGCGTGCTGCGGGTCGTGACGCTGGTGCGACGCTTCGCCCGGGTCCGCCGCCTGCCCGTCGGCGAGCGCCGCCTTCCGGTCGCGCTGCTGGTCACCGACGCAGCGGCACTGGGCATGGAGGCCGCGGACGTGGTCGCCTGGGCCGAGGCGCGCTGGGACGCCTGATCGCGGCCCCGTCAGTCGGCCCCGGCGGTCGGCCCCGTCAGTCGCCCTTGCCGGTGAGCAGCTGCCACGCCGCCCTGAGGCCCCTGCGTCCTCGCAGGTCGTCGAGCTCCGTCTCGGTCCGCTCGAGCCGGGCGCGCAGGTCGGCGGCGGCGGCGCGCTGCTCGCCGAGGTCGCTGTCGGCCTGCACCGCCCGCTCCCACAGCTCGTCGACGACACGCAGGGGAGCGGCGGCAGGGGCGTCGGGCTCGTCACGTCCCGCAACGGCCTCCGCGCGGGATCGCCGCACGGTGCGCAGCAGCGGGCGGGCGGCCTCGAGCTCGACCTCACGGACCAACGAGTCCACGGTCCGGGCGACACGGACCAGGTCGGCCGGGGCGCCCTCGCCCTCCAGGCCCTCCCAGCCGGTGGCCTCGTCCTCGTCGAGGTCGGCGAGGTCGCCGGGGTCGACGACCCGCACGTCCGCGCCCTCCGCGGCGGCGGCGGCCGCCACCGCATCGACCCACCACCCGAGCAGGTCACGGCCGGGCAGCTGCGCGCTGCTGCGTGCCGCGAGGTCCGGGGGGCGCTCCGCGACCAGGACGACGCGTGCGGCGCCGAGGTGGCTGGTGAAGAACGGCAGCGTCAGGGCGAGGCGCGGGTCGACGAGCGTCCCGCCCCGGCGGGCGAGCAGGCTCGTGGCCGCGTCGACGAGTCCCGCGGTACGCGTGCCGGCGAGGCGCTCGTCGAGGTCCGCCGGGAGGTGGCCGGGCGTCGCGCCCGCGGCCAGCAGCAGGCGGTGGGCGAGGTCACGCGCCTCGACGTCGACCCGCACACCGAGGAGCGCGTCGACGGTCGTCTCGTCCATCGGCACGCGCACGCCGGTGAGGTCCAGCAGCGAGCGGGACGTCACGCCGGTGACCAGCACCGGGGCGTCCTGCGCCGGGGCGACGTGCACGCGGGCCACGGGAGCCCGCGCAGGCACGGGCGCGTGCCGGTCGGTGCCGGCGGCCCACACGGCCAGCGCGAGCGCGCCCTCGAGCGCCTCGCGGGTGGCGAGGTCCGGTGGCGCCGCGGACCGGACAAGTCCTGCCACGCGGTCGAGGTCGACGACGTCGGCGAGCACCTCGCGGGCGTGGCCGAGCAGGTGCGCGTCGAGCACGGGCGCCAGCGCCCGCCAGCCCGCGTCGTCGTCCGGGGTCGTCGCATCGGGGGGGACGTCGGCGAGCGGTGCGTGCAGGGCCGCGACGAGCAGGCCGGTCGCGTCGTGGCCGTCGCGTGCGGCGACCAGCGCGAGGCGGGCCACCGACGGCGTCGCGAGCGGGTCGAGCGTGGCGGCCGGGCCGGCGAGGTCGGCCATGGCGCGCGACAGCCGCGGCCCCCGCCGCTCGAGCCAGCCGAGCACGGCGTGCTGCGCCGGGACGACGTCGCGCGACTGTGCCGCCTCCCACGCGCGGTCGAGCGTCGCGAGCTCCTCGGCGGCGCCACTGGTCAGCAGTCGCCCCGCGTCCGTGCGCGGCTGCGGGTCGAGCACGGAGCGACGCATCGCTGGCACGACCAGGCCGTCCTCGTCGCGCACGCCGGCGAGGGCGCCGGGCCGCAGGACGCTGGGTGCGACCGCTCCCTCGACCCGGGCGACGGCGACGCGGACGCGCTCGTCGGTCGCCTCGCCACCACGCGGCGCGACGACCGGATCCGCCAACGGGCGGTCGAGCACGGCGGCGAGCCGGGCCGCCGCTGCGGCGTCGCGCCCCGGGCCGGACGGGCGCAGCGTGAACGCCTCGGCGCGACCCGTCGCGGCGAGCGCCGCCGCGACGACGAGCGACGCCCGGTCGGCACCGAGCTCGACGACACGTCCGGAGCCGCCGTGCTCCGCGGCGAGGCCGAGCAGTCGGGTGAGGTCGTCGGTGGCGTCCGCGACGAGGTCCCCGACGGTCGCGTCCGCCAGGCCCTGCCAGGGTGTCGCGCCGACGACCACCTTGGCCCCGTCCCGGCCGCGCAGCCGCAGGTGGCTTCCGGGCCGGAGTCGGTCGACCCCGAGCAGCGCCGCGTGGTCGCCGAGCAGCGTCCCCGTCAGCAGGTCGGGCAGCGCGGTGCGGCGCACCCCGCCACCGATCCCGAGCGCGGCCACGCCCGCACGGTCGGACACCGCCAGCAGTCCGTCGCCCTCGGCGACGTGAACCGCGCCACCACCGAGCGGGGGCGCACCGACCAGGCCGCTGCCGTCCGGCCTGACGCGCACCACGGCAGCGTCACCGGTCAGCCACGAGAGCTGGCCGGGGTCGTCGCCGTCGCCGAGCCTGCTCGTGAGCTCGAAGGCCACGCCGCCGGGCGCGGTGAAGCGCGAGGCGAGCGGCCACGGCTGCCCGCTGGCCAGCGTCACGCCGTGCGCGCCGACGTGCCAGGCGGGCACACCGTCGGACCAGGCCACCAGCGCCACGTGATCACCGTCGGCACGCCAGGTGGTCATCGCGGCCGGGGTGAAGGCCAGCGCTCGTCGGGGCAACGGCGCGAGCCGCGCGACGGCGTCACCGGGCAGCGGCTGGCCACTCGTGCTGACCAGCAGCAGGAAGCTGAGCATGGGTGCCTCCCGCGTCGCGGTCGAGGGCGGGGCCGGTGGGAGGGAGCCGACCAGCCGGCCAGCGCGAGGCTAACGACGGACCACCTCGCACCCGGGCAGGCACGACCACGCCGGACCGCGGCGGCGTGGTCGACCGTCGGCCACCGGTCGCCCGAGGGCCTCGAGGTCCGCGGGTCAGCCCGCCGCGCGGTCCGCGGCGCGTGCGGCGAGGGTGCGCGCGAGCAGGTCGCGGGCCTCCAGCAGCGCGCGGCGAGCGGGCCCCGGCAGCTCCCCGTCGGCCACCAGCGCGGCGGTGCCGTCGAGCAGCTCCTGCGATGCGAGCGGGTGTGGGTAGCAGCCCTGCGTCCACTCGATCGCCCAGTCGATCGAGCGCTCGCGCCAGACCCGCGGGACGGCGTCGAGGTAGCGACGGTCGTACCCGGTGAGCGCCTCGGGCTGGTGCAGCTGGAACAACCCGCCCCAGAGCTGGCGGCCCATGGTGTGCGAGAGTCCCTCCTCGTCCATCAGCCGGTCCCACGCCGCCTGCTTGGCGGCCGGGTCGGGCCGGGCCGCGCGGGCCGTGGCGGCGTTGCGCTCGCCCAGGTCGGTCGGGTCGCGCTCGAGCTCGGCGGCGATGCGGCCCTCGTCGGCGGCGCCGGCGGACGCCAGCTCGACGACCGCGTGCCAGCGCAGGTCGGTGTCCAGCTGGAGGCCGGCCACGACCAGGTCGCCGTCGAGCAGGCGCTGCACGTCCAGCAGCTGCTCGCCGGAGCGCGCGCAGGACACCCAGTGGCGCACCCACGCGAGCTGCACGTCGGAGCCCGGCTCGGCCATCTCCACGCCGGTGCGGGCCGCGGCGGCGAGGCGGGCCATGCGGGCCTCGCGCAGGGCGGGGTCGCCGTAGCGGTCGGTGGCGGAGCGGGCGCGGAGCAGCAGCCGCTGCAGCACGCCGACCTCCTGCTCGTGCTGGACGTTGCCGACGACGGTCTCCAGGTAGGTGCCGACGGGCAGCTCCCCGTCGCGCAGCATGTCCCACGACGCCGACCAGGCCAGCGCACGGGGGAGCGGCTCGGTGAAGCGGTGCAGGTCGGTGGTGACCACCGCGGTGGTCGCGTCGTCGAGCCGCAGCTTCGCGAACGTCAGGTCGTCGTCGTTGAGCAGCAGCACGTCGCCGGCGCGCACGCCGGTGAGCGCCTCGACCGGGGTGCGCGGGCCCTCGACGTCCAGCTCCACGCGCTCGCGTCGCACCAGCCCGGCCGGCGTGCGGTCGTAGACCCCGACGGCGAGGCGGTGGCGCCGCAGCGTCGGGTGCTCCGGGTCCGCGGCCTGCTCGACCTCGACGCTGGTGTAGGCACCGTCGGCACCCACGCGCACGTGCGGGACGAGGGTGTTGACCCCGGTGGTCTCCAACCACTCCTGCGACCAGGACTTCAGCTCACGGCCCGACGCCTCCTCCAGCGCGGCCAGGAAGTCCGCCAGCGTGGCGTTGCCCCAGGCGTGGTCGCGGAAGTAGGCACGGCACCCGGCGAGGAACTCGTCCTGCCCGACCCACGCGACCAGCTGGCGCAGCACCGACGCGCCCTTGGCGTAGGTGATGCCGTCGAAGTTCTGGTGCACCGACTCGATGTCGACCATGTCGGCCGCGACGGGGTGCGTCGTGGGCATCTGGTCCTGCATCAGCGCCCACGCCTTCTCCTGGTCGAGGAAGGTCGTCCAGGCGCCGTCGAAGCGCGTGGCCTCCACCTGGCTCAGCACGCTGATGAAGGTGGCGAACGACTCGTTGAGCCACAGGTCGTCCCACCAGCGCATCGTGACGAGGTCGCCGAACCACATGTGGGCCATCTCGTGCAGGACGACCTCGGCGCGCCGCTCGCGGGCCGCGTCGGTGACCTTCGAGCGGAACACGAACTGCTCGCTGAACGTGATGCAGCCGGGGTTCTCCATCGCGCCGGCGGAGAACTCCGGGACGAACAGCTGGTCGTAGCTGGAGAACGGGTAGTCGTGGCCGAAGGCGTCCGCCATCCACGCGAGTCCCTGACGGGTGACCTCGGCGAGCTCTGGCAGGTCCGGCTCCAGGTGCTGGGCGAGCGAGCGGCGCACGTAGAACCCGAGCGGCAGCTCGAAGGCCGGGCAGCTGTCCGGCAGCTCGTCCGGGCCGACCTCGAAGCGGGCGTAGGCCCCGGCGACGACCGCGGTGATGTAGGGCGGGACGCGCGGCGTCGGCGCGAAGCGCCACGTGCCGGCCGCACCCTGCTCCGGCTGCTCGACGACGCGCTCGTTGGACACCACGACCCACTCCTGCGGAGCGTCGACCGTCAGGCTGAACGTGGCCTTGAGGTCGGGCTGGTCGAAGCACGGGTAGACCAGGTGCGCGTCGAACGGTTCGAACTGGCTGTGCAGGTAGACGCGCTCGTCGCTCGGGTCGACGAAGCGGTGCAGCCCCTTGCCCTCGTGGCGGTAGGCCATGCGCGCGGTGACGCGGAGCGTGTTGCCCGCCTGCAGGTCCGGCAGCGCGATGCGCGTGTCGGACACCACGTCGTCGACGTCGAGCGCGACCCCGTTGAGCACGACCTCGGCGACGGAGTCGCAGGTGGCGTCGATGAAGCTGCCCACGCCCGGCTCGTCGCACGCGAAGCCAGCCTCCAGCACGACGCCGAACGTCCGATCGTCGTCCTCGCGCAGGTCGAGTCGCACGTCGTAGGTGACGTCCGAGAGCAGCCGGGCGCGCACGGCCGCCTCGTCACGGGTGAGGTTCTCGGTTGCCAACGCAGCTGCTCCGACGGGTCTGGGGGGACCGTTGGAGCCTAGGCACCGTCACCGTCCGCCGGGCGCCGCACGCCCTCGCCGTGACGGCCGGCACCGGCCGCGAAGCGTGCGACGCCGTCGCGCATGCCCCCGTCGCCCTCGCTGGCTGCCATCGACGCGACGCCGCGACGGTGCTCGGCGAGCAGTGCCTCGTCGAGCGGTCGGTCGAACGCCTCGCGGGTCGAGCGCAGGTCCGCCACCAGGCAGGCCCGCGGGAACGCGGCCAGCTGCTCGCCGAGGGCGACGGCGGCCTCCAGGGTCGTGCCCGACGGCACGACCCTGGTCGCCAGCCCGATGCGCAGGGCCTCGTCCGCGTGCACCTCACGGCCGGTCAGCACCAGGTCCAGGGCCACCCCGAGGCCCACGACCCTGGGCAGGCGCACGGTGCCGCCGTCGACCAGCGGCACGCCCCAGCGACGGCAGAACACCCCGAGGACCGCGTCGTCGGCCACGACCCGCAGGTCGCACCACAGCGCAAGTTCGAGCCCGCCCGCGACCGCGTGCCCCTCCACGGCGGCGATCGTCGGCGTCGCCGTGGTGCGGCGCGACGGCCCCATCGGGCCGCCCAGGTCCTCCTCGAGCCGGTTCGGCGCGCCCTGCGCGATCGCGTGGAGGTCCGCGCCGGCGCAGAACGTCCCGTCGGCACCGATCAGCACGATCGCACCGACCCGTGGGTCGTCGTCGGCGCGGGCGATCGCGTCGTCGAGGGCCTCCGCCGTCGCCCGGTCCACCGCGTTGCGCCGCTCGGGGCGGTCGATCCGCACGACCTCGACGGCGCCGCGCCGCTCGCTGCGCACGGTGCGGCTGGGCGTGGTCATGTGCGGCTCCGGACGGTCGTCGGCGTGCGTCGGAAGAGGGTGCCAGACGCCCCCGGGGCCAGGCCGCTCGTCGCTATGCTGACGGATGGAGCGAGGCCGGTCGGACGTCGTCCGTTCGGCCTGCGCGCACCCGCGAAACCCGTCCCAGACCATCCAGGAGCGCCTCATGCAGGAGTACACCAGCCCCGGAGAGGTGGCGTTCTCGCCCGACGAGAACCTCACCACGGCCCTGTTCGAGGCCGGCGAGGCGTACCCCACGCGGCCGGCCTTCGCCACGCGTGTGGGCAACAGCTTCCAGACCATCGCCACGCGCACGTTCGTCGACGACGTCGTGGACGTGGCTCGCGGGCTGATCGGCCTGGGTGTCCAGCCGGGCGACCGCTTCTGCATCATGTCGCCGACGCGCTACGAGTGGACGCTGCTGGACTACGCCATCTGGGCGGCCGGCGCGGTCAGCGTGCCGATCTACGAGACCTCCTCGCCCGAGCAGGTGCAGTGGATCGTGTCGAACTCGGAGGCCGTCGGCATCGTGGTCGCCGACGCCGACCTCCAGGGCAAGCTCGACGAGGTCTCCGCCGAGATCCCGACCTGCAAGCACCAGTTCGTGCTCGACGAGGGCGGCCTGGACGAGCTCAAGGCCGCCGGTGCCGACGTCACGGCCGAGCAGGTCCGCGAGCGTGCGGCGTCGCGCTCCGGCGAGGACCTCGCGACGCTGGTCTACACCTCCGGGACCACCGGTCGGCCCAAGGGCGTGGAGCTGACCCACGGCAACTTCATCTGGGACGCCACCCAGGTCGTGGCCGTCGCGGACGACTTCTTCAAGGCCGGCGAGTCGACCCTGCTGTTCCTGCCGCTGGCGCACATCTTCGCGCGGATCATCCAGGTCGGGTCGGTTCGCTCGGGCGTGCTGCTCGCGTACTCCACGGGCATCCCGCAGCTGCTCGAGGAGCTGCAGCTGCTCAAGCCGAGCTTCCTGCTGGCCGTCCCACGGGTGTTCGAGAAGGTCTTCAACGGCGCCCAGCAGCGCGCCCACTCGGAGGGCAAGGGCGCGATCTTCGACCGCGCCGCCGACGTCGCGATCAAGTACTCGCGCGAGCAGCAGGCGGGCAAGGTCTCGCTGCCCGTCAAGCTGCAGCACGCGGTGTTCGACAAGCTGGTCTACGGCAAGCTGCGCGACGCCCTCGGTGGCCGCGTGCGCTACGCGGTGTCCGGCGGGGCGGCGCTCGGCGAGCGCCTCGGGCACTTCTTCAACGGCATCGGCGTGACGATCCTCGAGGGCTACGGCCTGACCGAGACCACGGCCGGGGCGACGATCAACTCGCCGCGTGCCTTCCGGATCGGCACCGTCGGTCGTCCGCTGCCGGGCGCGACGGTGCGCATCGCCGACGACGGCGAGGTGCTGATCAAGTCTGGTGGCGTGCTGTCCGGCTACTACAAGAACGACGAGGCCACCCGCGAGTCGATCGACGGGGACGGCTGGTTCCACTCCGGTGACCTCGGGTCGCTGGACAACCAGGGCTTCCTGTCGATCACCGGGCGCAAGAAGGAGATCATCGTCACGGCCGGCGGCAAGAACGTGGCCCCCGCTCCGCTGGAGGACCGCATCCGGTCGCACTTCCTGGTCAGCCAGGCGATGGTGGTCGGCGACGACCAGCCGTTCATCGCTGCGCTGATCACGATCGACCCCGAGGCGTTCGAGCCCTGGGCGGAGCAGAACGACCTCGGTGGGCGCAAGGTCGCCGACGTCGTCGATGACGAGCGGCTCACGTCCGAGGTCCAGAAGGCGATCGACGACGCGAACAGGTCGGTCTCGAAGGCGGAGTCGATCCGCACCTTCCGGATCCTGCCCGAGGACTTCGAGATCGGCGTCGAGCTGTCGCAGAAGCAGTCGGTCAAGCGTCACGTGGTGTCGGAGAAGTACGCCGACGCCATCGCCAAGATCTACGCCGGCAAGCAGAACTCCGGCGCCTGAACCGCACACGCCCGCGACCCCGGCCACCCGGTCGGGGTCGCGCCGCGCCGGAGGGCCGCCGGCACCGAACCCGCCACGACGGCCGACACGGGTCACCACACCGACCCGGCCGCCCCGGTCCGACCCCGGTCCGATCCCATCCGACTTCAGGAGTCCACCGTGCCCCGCTTCGAGCCCTGCCCCGAAGGGTCGCAGAAGTGCGTCTCGACGATCAACGACGAGGGCTACAGCGCGATGGCGCCGGTGCCGTTCAGCGGTGACCCCGCGGATGCGCTCGAGGCCGTCGAGGCCGTCGTGGGAGGGTTCCCCCGCACCAAGGTCGTGGAGCGGGACGGGCACTACCTGCGCACGACGTTCACGACGAAGGTCCTGCGCTTCACCGACACCGTGGAGTTCGAGGTGGACCCGCAGGCCAAGGTCGTCCACTTCCGCTCCGAGTCGGTCCCGTACGCAGGATCCGACCTCGGTGCGAACCGCAAGCGCATGAAGCAGGTCACCCAGCAGCTGCGCGAGCAGCTCGAGGGCGCCTGACCCGGGTCGAGCCGGGCCACGTCACGGGTCGGGCCACGTCACGGGCCGGGGGGCCGCTCCGGTTCGTCCGGTGCGGACAGCGGCAGCTCGACCACGAACCGGGCCCCACCTCCATCGGGTGCCTCGTGCCAGACGCGCCCCCCGTGCGCCTCGGCGATGGCGCGCACGACCGCGAGGCCGAGGCCGGCACCGCCGCTGCTGCGCCGCTCACCGTCGGTCGCCTGCCGGAACGGCTCGAACAGGTGCGCGCGGAACTCCTCGGGGACGCCGGGTCCGTGGTCGCGCACCGCGATGCGCACGACGTCGGCGTGACGTGGCGCGTCGAGTTCGACCGGACCCTCCCCGGCGTGCCGCCGGGCATTGAGCAGGAGGTTCGCCACGACCTGCTGGAGCTGGCCGCGGTCGACCTCGGCGACGAGTTCGTCCTCGCAGCGCAGCACGACCCCGGGCTCGCCGGGCAGCACGTCACCGATCGCCTCGGCCAGGGCGTCGGCCAGCACCACGGGCTCCCGACGCGGGACCAACGCACCGCCGCGAGCGCGTGACAGCGTCAGCAGGTCCTCCACGAGGCGGTGCATGCGCTGGCCGTGCCTGCGGGTGACCGCGAGCAGCCGGTCCCTGTCGACCGCCGGGGCCGCATCCCCGTGCCGTTGCAGCGTCTCGATGGCGCCGAGGATCAGGGTCAGCGGGGTGCGCAGCTCGTGGGAGGTCAGCGACAGGAACTGGTCCTTGGCGCGGTCGGCCTCGAGCAGGCGGGCGTTGGCACTCTCGAGCTCACGCGTCAGGCGCAGGCGCTGCTCGTCGGCCTCGTGCCGGGCGAGCACGATCGAGGTCAGGTGGGCCGCCCACGCCAGCAGGTCGAGCTCGGCCCGGGTGGGCTCGCGCGGCTCGGCGCCGTAGGCGGCGAAGGTGGCCACGACGGCGCCGGCGTCGTCGAACACCGGGGTCGACCAGCATGAGCGCAGACCGTGCGCCAGGGCGACGTCGCGCCACGGCGCCCAGCGGGGGTCGCTGGCGATGTCGCTGGCGACGACCGTCTCTCCGAGGTGCGCCGCCGTGCCGCACGAGCCGCGGTTCGGTCCGATGCGCTCGCCGTCGACCGCCTCGACGAACGCGTCGGGCATCCCTGGGGCCGCGCCGTGGTGCACCCGGCCGTCGCGCACGAGCAGCACCGTGCAGGTCACCGCGTCGGCGGCATCCTCGATCGTGCGGCACATGTCGACGAGGAGGTCGGTCAGGGGCTCGTGCCGCGCCGTGCGCTCCAGCAGCGACGCCTGGCTCAGCAGCAGGCGGCGCTCCCGCTCGCCCAGCGTCTGCCTCGCCATGCCCCACCCCCGTGCCGGCCCGTCCGAGCGTACGACCCGCGTCCATCGCCCTGCGCTCCGCCGCCGGCGACGCACGCCGGGGTGCGCTCAGATGGCCGGGAGCGTCTCGCGTCGTCGCGCCCACCAGGCCGCGTCGAGCTCGCCCAGCTCGGTGGAGGGCGGGCCGTCCTCGGCGTACTCGGCGCGGATCGCCCTCCAGTCCTCGGTGGCGCCGAGGCGGCCCAGCACCGAGTTCAGGCCGAGGTGGATGCGGGTCAGCAGCAGGTAGTCGGGAGGGAGGCTGATGCGGCGCAGCATGCCGTAGTACTCGCTGCGCGGGTCGCTGGTCGCCGCGAGCAGGCGCGCGGCGAAGTCCCGCGTGAACGTGAACGGCTGCTCGGCCAGCACCGGGGTCATGTAGAGGTTGAACCAGTCCCACAGCGCCTCGCGGTCGAGCTGCGGGTCGTCGGGCAGGAAGCCCGAGCGGCGCATCGCGGAGAAGAAGCCGTCGCGGTCGCCCGCCACGACCGAGGACTCGATCTCGCGCATCGACTCGTGGCGGTCACGCGTGAACATCTTCACCGAGCCGTAGTCGATGAAGGCCACGCCGTCGTCGGTGACGAGGTAGTTGCCGGGGTGTGGGTCGCCGTTGAACAGCCGGAACCGACCGATCGACCCGAAGGCGTAGCGGAACACGATCTCACCCACGCGCTGCTTGAGCTCCTCGTCGTCGCCCTTGGCCACCTCGTCGAAGCGACGCCCGTGGACCCGTTCGGAGACCAGCACCTTCTCCGTGCACAGCTCGGGGACCAGCGCCGGGACGTGGATGAACGGGTGGCCGTCGTAGCGCGTCGCGAACGCGCGCTGGTACTGCGCCTCGCGCAGGTAGTCGAGCTCGTCGTCGATGCGTTCGCGCAGTTCGTCGAGCAGCGGCCCGATCTCCTGGTTGGGCGCGAACATGCGCGCGAGCGGGGCGAACACCTCGGCGTTGGCCAGGTCGTCGCGCACCGCCTTGGCCACACCCGGGTACTGCACCTTGACGACCACGTCGCGCCCGTCGTGCGTGGTCGCGGCGTGGACCTGGCCGATCGACGCCGCCGCCAGGGCCTTCTCGTCGAACGCCGCGAAGGTCTCGTGCGGACTCGCGCCGTGCTCCTCGGTCAGCACCTTCACGATCGCGGCGGGGTCCATCGGTGGGGCGTCGTCGCGCAGCTTGGCCAGGGCGTCGTGGTAGGCGCTGCGCACCTCCGGCGGCAGGTCGACGTCGACCAGGCTCAGCAGCTGGCCGATCTTCATCGCCGCGCCCTTCATCTCGCCGAGCACGTCGGCGATGCGCTCGGCGACCTCCGCGTGGGCGAGGTCCGGGTCGTCGACCCCGAACGCCCGCCGGGTGCGCGCACGCGCGAAGCCCGACGCACCCGTCGCACCGATGCGCGCGATGCGCGATGCCCGGTTGATGCGCCCGCCGAGTCCCTTGTCCGCCACGTCAGTCCACCTCCGGGGTGGGTTCGCACCCGCGTCCGGGGCGGACGGTCACTCCGCCATCTCGGCCAGCGGGTTGCCCTCCGCGCGCGCGGCCTCGAGCCGGGTCTGCAGCTCTGCGCGGCGGGGGTCCTTGAGGCAGTCGCACCCGACCTCGTGGGAGGTGTAGTGGCGCACGTCGCGGCGGTGCATCGGGCAGGCCGCCACCTCGAGTCGTGTGATCGGCTGGCTGCGGGACATCACGCGCTCCTGCGGGTCGGGTGTCGATGGTGCCGCACGAGCGGCGGGAGTGGGTCAGACGTTGAAGCGGAAGTGCACGACGTCGCCGTCGGCGACGACGTACTCCTTGCCCTCGATGCGCAGGCGCCCGGCGTCGCGGGCGGCGGCCTCGGAGCCGAGACGGTCGTAGTCGTCGTAGGCGATGACCTCCGCCTTGATGAACCCGCGCTCGAAGTCGGTGTGGATCCGCCCCGCCGCCTGGGGGGCGGTCGCGCCGGTGGTGACGGTCCAGGCGCGGGCCTCCTTGGGCCCGGCCGTGAAGAACGTCAGCAGCCCCAGCAGCTCGTAGGCGCTGGCGATCAGGCGCTCCAGCCCGGGCTGCTCGATGCCGAGTCCCGCGAGGAAATCCTCGCGCTCGTCGTCCTCGAGCTCGGCCAGCTCGGCCTCGACCTGGGCGCAGATCACCACGACCTCGGCGTCCTGGCCGACCGCGAGGCCGCGCACGGCCTCGACGTGGGCGTTGCCGTCCGGCAGGTCGTCCTCGGCGACGTTGGCCGCGTACAGGACCGGCTTGTCGGTCAACAGGCTCAGCTCCCGGCGCAGCACGCCGGCGTCGTCGGGCCAGTCGAACGTGCGGCCCGGTGCGCCGTCGGCCAGGTGCGCGGACAGCGCGTCGACGACGTCCGCCTCGCGGATGGCGTCCTTGTCGTTGCTGCGGCGTGCGCGCGAGGTCTTCTCCTGGCGCTTCTCGACGGTGTCGAGGTCCTTGAGCACCAGTTCGGTGTCGATCACCTCGACGTCCCGTGCGGGGTCGACCGAGCCGTCGACGTGGTGCACGTCGTCGTCGTCGAAGCAGCGCACCACGTGGCAGACCGCGTCGACCTCACGGATGTGCGCGAGGAACTGGTTGCCGAGGCCCTCGCCCTGCGACGCGCCGGCGACGAGCCCGGCGATGTCGACGAACTCGATCGTGGTCGGCACGACCTTCTCCGACGCGGCGAGATCGGCGAGACGGTCCAGGCGCGGGTCGGGGACCGGCACCACGCCGACGTTCGGGTCGATGGTGGCGAACGGGAAGTTCGCCACGTGCGCGCCTGCGCGCGAGACCGCGTTGAACAGCGTGGACTTGCCGACGTTGGGCAGGCCGACGAGACCGACCTTGAGGGCCACGGGCATCTCCTGGCAGGGCGTGGAGGGGGCGGGACACGGTGCTCCTCGAGGCGGCGCGAACGCCCGCGCGACGGCACCGCGCCGCGACCGGGCAGCGTAGCGCCGGGGCGTGGTGGGCCCGCCCGCGGCCGGCGGTAGCGTCGCGGCCATGCGCCTCCTCGTCGCCCGCTGCTCGGCCACCTACGACGGACGCCTGTCGTCGACGCTCGACGAGGGCGTCCGCCTGCTGATGGTCAAGGCCGACGGCTGTGTCGCGGTCCACGCGGACGTCGGGGCCTACAAGCCGCTCAACTGGATGAACGCGCCGAACCACCTCGAGGACGAGGGTGGGCGCTGGGTGGTGACCAACCCCGCCGGCGAGCGCTTGGAGATCACGATCCACGAGGTGCTCCAGGACGTGCGCTGGGAGCTCGACACCGAGCGTGGCCTGACCCTCGACGGCGTCGAGAGGGAGCTGCAGGAGCTGCTTGCCGAGCACCCGGGCCACATCGAGGACGGCCTGACGTGCGTGCAGCGCGAGTTCCGCACCGACCTCGGGCCCGTGGACCTGCTGTGTCGCGACCGCGACGGTGCCGCGGTGGCGGTGGAGGTCAAGCGCATCGGGGAGATCGACGGCGTGGAGCAGCTCACCCGCTACCTCGGGCGCATGGAGCGCGACCCGCTGCTGGCGCCGGTGCGCGGCATCTTCGCGGCCACGGTCGTCAAGCCGCAGGCACGTGTCCTGGCCGCGTCCCGCGGCATCGGTTGGGTCGAGGTCGACCTCGAGGACCTGCGCGACGCCGAGCCGACGACCCTGCGGCTGTTCTGAGCGGCGCCAGACCGGTGGGTGCGCGTCAGGCGTCGCGTGTCGGCCAGTGCGGTGCGTCGTCCGGCGGCGGAGGTAG
>Ga0306912_1000760_pt1 | contig 17491 bp, 13 predicted proteins | sample AntRauFillE10628_FD_190443 | JGI IMG/M metagenome (GOLD analysis project Ga0306912, IMG submission 190443) | Saline lake microbial communities from Rauer Islands, Antarctica - Metagenome Filla E10 #628 (v2) (version 2) | ecosystem: Environmental > Aquatic > Non-marine Saline and Alkaline >... | reverse complement strand
GTCGCCAGAGTCGAGACCTCCGGTGGGAGGATTCTTATCAGAAATCTCGATATCTCCTAGGACGAGATCGGGTGATTCGAGCGAAAAGCTATCGACCCAACTCGCATCTGCGCCTGCTCGCGAGCCATCTCCATTTTCGATGTAAGACCAACGGAGTGTATAACTCCCAGAGTCCTGAATAATGAAGCTGACTCGCCTCCAGTCAACCTCTCCCGAAATATCAGGAATAGAGGTCAATGTAGTAAAAGAACCTGCGGAATTATCTAGTCCATCCTTAATTTCAAAACGCAAAACATCTCCAAGTCCGAGTCCCTCTTGCGGAGACTGTGAAGACACCTTCCAACGAAAGCTCACTGTAAGTGGGAATTCGACGTCAGCCTCGACGATATCGGTCGTCATAAAGCTCTTCTCTCCGGCAGCAACAGGCCCAGACTGCGCCGCCCCGCGTATAACTGAACTATCATTATTGTAGATCGTTTTTTGCCCAAACCAGGGACTAGTAGAGGCACCACCATTATCAATCGAATTGATATAACCTTCATTCCACTCGCGTTCAGCGATACTGACTTGCGTGGCATCATCGTTCAGAGCGACTTCAAGTGGAATTTCTCCTACAAAAACATCGTTATTCTCTGATAATGTAGAGTTATTACCTTCATCTGATTCATCTACAGAATTAGCTGGGTCAAGCACAACGGCTACATAGTAAAACTTCCCAGGTGCTACTGTCTGCGGGATAATTGTGGTAATTTCATATGTCCTGCCCGACTCACTCGCAAATCCACTGGTCTCTGTAAATTCACCAATCAGGTTTGTCGGATCAAGCGCGGCTCCACGAGTTTCCACAAAATAAACTGCCACATCCAACGGTGCACCGTCCTGACCGGCCAAGCCACGGTTAATAATATCAAAGCGAATAGCTAGTTCCGCACTGATTGGCTTATTATTATCATCATACAGCGGTTCTTTAATAAACACACCCAAGACTCTCGGCTCACTGAGGCTGGCAAAGGCGCTGTAATTTCCATCATCAGTGGGCCCTGCCACAAAAATCGTCTCCGTGTCGACCGTATCAAAGTTAATCGGATATTCAATCGTACCACCGAGAGAAGTGACCCACATGTCGGGGAGGCGATCAATATTGACCCCCGCTATCTCAGAAATCGCCCAATTATTATCCTCGGGCAAAAAGGCTGCAGGCTCTGCGCCTCCACCGATCACATATTCTTCAATCGCATCGGCGCTATCGACACGAGCTAGCACATAATAATTAGCATCAGACAAATCTTCTGGCAGTGTAAAGCGAGCCGTGTAGATGAACCTGGAGCCATTATCCAAAATCTGAAAACTGCTCAAATCTCCCAGGAGAACGTCATTCGCATCACCGCCTACAGGATCTCGCGACAACCAAACCGTCAGCTTAAATTCATCAGGTAGTGGCGCACCCAGACCGCGATTTTTACCAGTCACCGAGACAGTCAGACGGTCTCGTTGAAGGACGTAATCTCCCATCTCATAGTCAATCGACTCGATCACATAATCCGGCTTATCCAAGGCATCGCCGACGACCAATTGATCCACCAGCACAAAATCATCGCTTGCAGCAGCTCCCTGCTCATAGGAAAAACCAACTGGAGAATTTTTTGGGATTATATAGGTAACTTCCTGCCAATCATTATTACCGAAAAGATAAGGGCTAATGCTGCGATCCTCTGGGTCGATCGGGTTGCCATTTTCACCAAAGAATAAGCGATTCTCAGGCGAGGTCGTATTCGACTTCCAACGGAATGTAACGGGGCGTGGCTCCGAATAGGAAAAAGTAAGTGCTGCCGTCTCTCCAACTGTAAGCGGAGGGCTTTGAGCTGCATCGCCTAAAGCTGCCGGGGCATCCGCACCTGCGACAGCCGTACGGCCAAACCAATCGCTTGCACCGGATAGAGTAAAGTAAGGGTCGCTTGAAGTTAGATCTGTATCAGGATCAAATTCAGGCGCATCCAAAGCGTCCCAGAGAGAGACACCAAGTATCTTCACAAATGGATTTACGGAGAATGCCGTATTATTCGTCTCATCAGATTCGACAATCGTATCCGCCGAATCGACCACTGCACCCAAATAATAACTCAAGGAAAGCCCGACATTCACTGGCATAAGCACCTGAACCGTTTCAGTGAGCGGCGACAACAGATCTGCGGGGATGCCCGCATCCACAATAAAGTCCGCCCCGTCAACAGGGCTTAACTCAAAGATATCCCCTACAAACTGATCCTGAAACTCAGATAATAACAGACGATACGCAAAAGCTGAGCCAGCTCCGGCGGGTAAGCTGCCCGTGCCCTGATTAGTGATCTCAAGAACCACAGTGAAAGGATCACTAATACTGACTGATCCAGAAAATGACAATGGGCTGATAATGTCAACGACCAAATCCGAGCGAAATGCCAGCTGCTGATCAGCCTCGGTGACGAGGAAGTTATTATCATAATTAGACTCCTCGAAGAGATTGTCGTCATTCACTCCAAGCAGTAGATGATAGTCCCCCTCATAGATCGGATCCGGTACCGTTGCGGTAAAACGAACTGTGATGGCCGATCCAGGCCCGATTGCAGCATCTGTAGCTATAGCGAAATCTGGAAATGCATCCGCCGCTAAAGCAAAATCTGTCAAGATTTGCTCCCCCTCCGCATCGAATATAGTGCTTATGCTAAGGGCCGCGCGGTAGGCAAGCCCAGTCAAGTCCGCGTTCTCAATCGTGCCCGTGCCGTTGTTACGCAGGAGAATTTGTAACTCAAAAGTATCTCCGGCTGCCAAACCATCGACATTCGATGTGATATTGATCGAGTCGATGGAAAGGTCGACCGCTCCCAGAATCGAAGGAGTAAAAGTAGTCGTCCCATTGGTATTGCCGATCCCGAGCTGTCCGCGGTCATTGTTCCCCGCCGAATAGACGAGGCCGTCGTCCAGGACGACGATCGTGTAGTCGAGTCCTGTGCCGACCGCTGCTATAGTCGCCCCGTTCGGTAAGTCAGAGTTAAGAAAAGTGAATTTAGAAAAACGGTTTGATCCTCCGGTTCCTGAAGCCCCCAAACCGGCTTTCACGCCCGTTCCATAAATCGCCCCTCCACCACTGGAAACGGCAACAGTGTGATCCACACCCGCCGAGACGCTCTCGTAAACCATGGATGAAAGCGTTGAGTTTATGGTCAAGGTCGGCGAACTGGTTTGTTGGATCGCGGTGCCGAAATTATCGCCTATCCCGAGGCTACCGAAAGCCCCCTGCCCCCAGGCATAAAGCTTCGAAGAAGAACCGAGGGCGAACGAACTGTGAATTCCGGCGTCCACCACCCGCCAGAACTGACCTGCTCCTGGTGGTGAAACGAGTGTGGGGCCGGCGACCGAACGGGTATGGCCAAGACCTAGCTGCCCTTCGGCGTTGCGTCCCCAGGCGTAAATTTGGCCGTAGGCAGCCATCGCAGAGTAACCGTGAATGGCCAGTGCATGATCCGCTCCTGCGGCAATCGCAATGAAGGTGTCTTTCGTGCTATCGCCGTCCTTATCCGCCAGCTTAACCGGAACGGAGCGGAAGTTCAAACTAACTCCGGGACCGAGTTGACCGAAGCTATTATTACCCCAGACCCAGATCTCCCCTGATTCATTCAGGGCGATGGAAAAACCACTGCCAGCGGCAACAGCCTTCCAGTTGTCTGCGGACCCGATCTGGGTGGGCACGCTGCGATTGGTCGTGTCACCTTGCCCGAGTTGCCCGCGGCTGTTGTCCCCCCAGGCCCATAGTGTCCCATCCGCCTTGACCGCAAGACTGTGGGCGGAATTCGAATTACTATCGACTGGCAACAAGCTGACGGATACATCAACCCAGGGACCGGATTCCTCGGGGACCACCGGTTCGGGTCGGTCGATCTCCGTGCCGTCGCCGAGCTGACCGACATCATTCCCCCCCCAAGCAAACAGATCGCCGTTCTGATCGATATAAAGAACCGATTTGTATCCCGCAGATATTGTGCTCCCGGAAGCCAGTGCAAAGGTCACCATCCACGCCGTCAGATATAAGGTAAGGGTTTTTACTTGGGTCTTCATTTTCGGTTTACGATTAAGGTTTTATGAACGTCCCTCGACGGGCTACTTGGCATCGGAGTCGGACTGAATTTTCTTATTATCGTATTTTTTGATTAGAGCTTCCGCCTTAGCGGAACGCTCCGACTCGTTTTCTTTAATACGGATTTCTTCGAGGCGACGGAGTTGCTCCCGCTCTTTTTCCGAAATATCATACCCGGGAATGTCGCTCGGAAGAACACCCATTTCATTCAGAACCCTTGGATCTACGACCTCACGGTAATCGGTACCATCTGGATTGAGCGTTCTGGCTGTGATAAATATAATCAGGTTGCGCTGCGTAATATCATCCGAATCGCTTCGGAACAATTTACCGACTCCAGGCAAACTACTGAGGAATGGAACTCTGGAACCCGACTTCGACTCCTCATTTTGCGACAAGCCCCCTATCGCCAGTGTAAATCCGTCTTTAATCACCACATTCGTCTCTGCTTTACGCACATCGATAATTGGTTGCGGGCCAATTTGGGTCTCCATAGTGCCGACCTGATTCGAGACTTCAGGGACAACTTTCAGGTTGATAAAACCAGCATCATTGACCTGAGGTGTCACTTCGATCATGGTGCCAAAACGAAGAGGCTCAGCAAGGCCTTGGGCTTCCCGGGTTCCGGTTTCTGGGTTGAAAGTAAATTCAATTTGAGGGACTTCGCGAACAATGTCGATTCGAGCGATTTTATTATTCATCGTAACGACAGTTGGGTTAGCGACCAGCTTTGAGTCGTTTGCTGTCTTTAAGGCGGATAAAACAACCCGGAATTGGTCGGCACTAAAAACGGCAGTATCAAAGCGCCCAGTTGAGCCCGCAGAAGTTAAGTTGGCCAATGAATCGAAGGTCGAGCTGATGGTTTCCGTGGTCGCTACGGTTCTCGGAACCGCAGCGGTGTTTCCGTTGATAGACCCACTATTGGTATCGGTGTTTGTGCCCGAAGATATTCCGGATGCCGTCGATTGGTCGCTCCCAGACTGTCGACTTCGATCCCAATCGCGCTGGAATGGACCAGCCGAAGCTTGGTAACCGCTCAACGAAGCCCAGTCGACTCCGAGGTTCTTCACGTCGGAAGTGGTCACTTCAATAAACTTTGTTTCGATCATCACTTGTGCGGTTGGCTTGTCGAGACGATCAATAATCTCCTGGATTTTGTTCATGCGGGAGGGGCGCTCCGTGATGACCAGTGCATTGCTCCGCGCATCTACTTTGATCTGTCCTCCGGCCGCGGCATCGACGAGCGGGCCGATGGAGCCTTGGATCTCTTCGGCGCGGGCAAAATTAACCACAAACACACGGGTATCGACCGGCTCGGTCGTCAGCTCGTCAATGCTGATGACGCGTATGATATTGCGGTCCTCGACGTAGGTAAATCGGAACTGTCGAAGGACTTCTTCGAAAACCTGACGCCAGCTCACGTTTCTTAATTTAATCGACGTACGGCCTTGAAGCGTATCTGGAATCACAAGATTCAGTTCAAATAAATCGGCCACATTGCGTAGAATCGTGCGCACCTCTTCATCCGGAAAATCCACCGAGATCGTTTCCTCGCTCGCCATGGTTGCCTCGCCAAGCGGCTGAGGCTCCTGTCCGGGAATTTCGAAAACGACCTCCGTTTCGTCCGGCAGCGCCTCGGTGGCTACCGGAATCACTGGAGCCTCCACATCGATACTGGCACCTTCTACCTCGGCTTCGGGTATTTCGACGATGATATTTGGTTCCTCGGAAGTTTCAGTCGTCGTGGGCTCGACATCCTCGATAATGACAACATCTGACATGTCGATCTCGTCAACGGTTTGCGCGTTTACCTGTAGCCATAGCAGAGAGGATAGAGACAGCAAAAAAAGTGGGAGCTGGTGCTTTTTCATAAAATTTGAGATTCGCGGTGATTCGGGAGGTGGCTCTGGTTCTAGTTAACGGCCTGACTTATGGATTGGTAAATTGGATTCGGCCGGAGTTGGACTGGGAACTATCATTAAATTTAACCTGCTTACTTGCTTCACCGATTTGCAGAGTGTAGCCCTCTGAGGTGATTTCAGTGATTGTAAGCGTGAAAGTTTGCCCCTCTTCCTGTGGTAAACTCACGGGAAAACTAGTGCCGGGCTTTAGCAAAACGCCGCCTTCCAACTGCAGGAAGCTGGAATCACCTCTGATGATCGTGCCTCGAACTTTCTTCGCAAAGCTGGCGGCCGATAGAGCGAGCACATCGGCATCGTCATAATTAGCAGCTACTTCGGTATCACCAGGATCGATTGCATCAGGCACAACTGGAGTGGAGGACTTAAAAGCAAATGGATCCGTCAGCCCCTCAATCAGGGGCAGAAAGTCATCGCTTGGGCTCGCGAGATATTCTGCGGCGAGTCCTAGAACCGTCTGGCGGCTTTCAATGCCAAGCACCAAATCCTTTCGTCCCGCTAATTTAACCTTCGGCTCAAATGCATCGAGCGAAGCTTGCATAAGAATAAGGATGCATGCGCTAAAATATAAACTAATCTGTAAAAATTTCATACTTCCTCCGACCTAGTCTTTTTTCGCTAACACGAGCACACGCAGACGCGCATCGACATTTGCGCCTCCTAATACATCCCCTCCACGGGACACATTAAATTCTGTAACGCGTATAAGAGGATCCACCCGATCCAGCTCGTATAAAAACTTAAGGATGTTCGAAAATGACCCGCTCACATTGATGTTATAAACAAGCGTGGAGTAAAGTTCGAGTTTACGCGCACCCCCTTTCGCATAAATCGCATCCGACTCAGATAGCTGACCGATATTGGAAATGACGACACCTGCCATGTCTTCGAGCCCGTAAAAAAAGTTAATGTTAATTGCACGCTCGTAACGATTAAACAGCGACAAATCGATCTGCTCGACCATCGCATCGAGCTTTTCCGTATCTTGCTTGAGGCCCTTGGCATTTTTGATGTTTTCGCTGATCGTTCTGATTCGGGAATTAAGGTCGGACTCCTGAACCGAGAGTTCTGAGGTGACGCTGCTTCGAAGAAACACAATGAAGACCAAAAGCAGAAGAATGACCGCGCAGATCACTGCGACCGGATACTGCCTGAGTTTGTCAATTATGACGGAGAAGTTCATGCGTCTTGCTGTTAAGCGTCGGTGGCGGGTGCGGCCTTTTCAGGTTTGAGAGTAATCCGCAGGGTGTATGGGAATATGCCAGTTTCCGCGTCCCGACCCTGTAGTGTTTCGTCAATATCCAGGACATATCCTTCGTAATTGAATAGGTCCAATTCAGAAAGCGCACCTTTAAATTGGTCCAATACCGTAAGTGAACGCACTTCACCGGACACATTGATCCGATAGCTGACGACTTGGCTCGTCCCCTCTTTCAGAGGAGATTCGACAACAGAGAGTTGCTTAAAGATAAGTTGCTCTGGTCGCATCTGCGTAATCTGAATAAGGAAATCCTGCACCAGAAATGGTGCGGCATAGAATTTTTCGACTTCTGCGACATGAGCCGCAGCGTCGCGAAATTCCCGACTTAGCTTAAGGTTCGCAGAATCGTCTGCCTCCGCAATACGAATGCGTTCCTCCATCTCCGCGATGGTCTGACCTAGCCCATGAGCCCGGTATTCGCGCTGCATTACGTAGAACCCGACCGTAAGCATGAGCACAATAAAGACGAAATTGATAATAAAGCCCGTACGAATCACCTTGATGTCAGGCAACTCCGAGACCTTCACAAAATTAGGCCGCCAGTTAGGCTTAATGTTTTTCTTAGATCGACTCACTTTCAACTTCCTCCCTTAAATGAAATTCGCCCATCAGACTAAAAAGCCCCATCCAGCGGGCACCCAAACTGGTCACTTCCACACCATCCCCCACTTTGATATGCAAACTCTCAAGCCAGCCCTCCAGCGAGGGTTGTAAAATCTCCAATGCGAGGGCGTCGGCGACAGTCTTGGAAATCCAGCTCAGGTTTTTCGGCAACACACTCAGAAAAGCGTGGCTTATCGTAAGTCCAGTTTGCACTTCGTAGAACCCAGTCGTGGCCTGCAGCTCCTTCGACATCCGCCGCAAAAGCTTAGGCCCCATCTCAGCGAAATCGAATGTGTTTGAAGAAAACAGCTTTCGGGCAGAGTTTTCGTCTTTCAAGCCGAGTTCGCGCTGCAAGAGTGGGTAAATACTGTCCAAACCAAAAGGCACCGGGCGGGCCACATCCACTTGCCCTCGATTCACGATGAAAATATTAGCACTTTGGGCAGTCAGTTCAAAACAAAGGATCGGAGTGTTGATATGATTAAACCGTGCATAGTCACTCACGCCACCAAGTGTGGTGATTGTCGACAACTCCAAGCGCTCCGGATAGATCCCACATTCGAGCAAACGATCCTGCTCCGATTGAAACGACTCGCTCGGCGCCCCACAATAAAGCAGGCGCCGGGGGGTGGTTTTCTCTGCCTCAAAATCAGCACCATCCCGGGCATCGAGAATCGCGACATTATTTGTCTCTGCGTCGATTTTAAATTCTGACTTTAGTATATTCGTGAGAAAGCTAAGGTCTCTCACTTTACTTGCCGACTCCGCCTCGTAATACCTGACAAATCGTTGATCCGGATATACCCCACAGCGGGAAACAAAATAGTTGGCACCTCGGAAATTCACCAATTTCCGGAAAAAATCCTCCACTTCTTTGGGGTCCTGCTCAGCCTTTAATGGAAGCTCAGCGATCTCCTCGATAACCATCGGTAGCTTGTATCCTGATGTTCTCGCAGCAAGGATGGAATACTCCGAAAAATCGACAAAAAGGCCTTTATTCTTGGGTTTCAGCATGCGTAAGGAAAAGGAGAAAAAGCATATCCCGAAAGGTCGAAGGTCGAAGGAGGGCGTTGCAAAAGCTGACTGGAATCGGTAGAATTATGCGTATTTAGAAGTTCAGAATCAGTCTTTGACGACTCTGCCGCAAGGATAAAAAGCCCGCAATCTGTCGCCACACCTTGAATTAGAGATATTTACAACTTTTTGAAGGGCTCACTGCTGTGAGGACTCAATAATGGCCCAAAAAAACGGCCCTCCAATACGGAGAGCCGTTGTGTAAATGATTCAGGCTAACGCCTGCTGACAGTGCCTGACAGATAAGCTGCCAGGCTCAGGTGCGCTACTAGGCTCGTGTGCGCTACTAGGCTCGTGTGCGCTACTAGGCTCAGGTGCAGCTACTAGGCTCAGGGCGCTACCAGGCTCAGGTGCGCTACCAGGTGCGCTTCTTGTGACGATTCGACTTCAAGCGCTTACGACGCTTGTGCTTGTTCATCTTGAGACGGCGCTTTTTCTTAAGGTTACCCATGTAAAATCTAAGTGTGAAATTTCGAGAAAAAAGAGGATGGAGCCAGAATTCTTTGGGCCTGTAAAGGATTTTTTTACGAAAGCTGAATTGATCTGCCCGCAATGTAATCTGCAAGCAGGCGCTGAGCGGGCTGGCAGCAGGTGTGCTGGCGACTTTGAAGCTGAATTTTTCTGTTTTTCAGGTGCAGATAATCCACCGGTTGCAGTCCAATCGAGGCATTTGTTGAGAAAACCGCTTCGGCCCCGACGACATCCGCAAGCCTGTAGCTCCCCTGCTTCACTTCGAGGCATTCGATCAAAGCCCCGCGCAGCACCCCCGGAAGCAACCCACACTCCACACTGGGAGTATGTAAACAGCCATCGCGATAAAAAAACAGGTTGGATATCGCTCCCTCGGCTACATGACCCTTCAGATTAAGGCGCAACCCGTCAAAGCAGTCCGCCTCACGGGCGGCCTCAAGCACGAGTAAATTTTCCAGATAGTTATGCGTTTTGTGCCGCGCCAGGGGAGAGCCTTCATTGACGGGCGCAGGGCTTTCCACCAGCAAGCCAATAACCTGGGGCAAAACAGAAAGCGGCCTCGAATAAACCACAAGGCGCGACGTCGGCCCTTCTTTGAGTAAAGAGAGTTTGATCACCGCCTCATCGGGTAGTTCTTTCGCGAGTGCACGCACCGCTTCGAGGACCTCCGCCCGATCAAAGGAGCAAGGGATGCTCAACTCACGGGCAGAATGGGTGAGCCGTTGCCAGTGCGCCTCCCACAATTCGAGACGCCCCCCGCGCAGATGCATCGTCTCGAACAGGCCGAATCCATGCGCAAACCCGGATGACTCCGGGTCTAGCGTCAGTAACTCACCGGGCAGGACTATATCTATCGACGACATATTGTATCCAGAGTTTCGCAGATGGCACGGGCTTTATCAACCGTCTCCTGGTATTCACTTTCCGCCTGCGAGTCCCAGACAATGCCGCCACCGACCTGATAATCAAGCCGACCCTCCTTGAGGTGCAGGCTACGAATGGCGATGTTGAACTCAGCATCTTCATTAAACCCGATGTAACCGACCGAGCCACAGTAGCCCCCCCGCCGGGTGGGCTCCAGCTCCTCAATGATTTCCATCGCCCGCACCTTGGGTGCCCCGGTAATCGACCCTCCCGGAAAGAGTGCTCCCAGGGCATCATAAATATCTTTCCCACTGGCGAGTGTCGCTTTCACCTGCGCCGTTTGGTGGATAACACTCTTATAGTGCTCTAGTTGATACAGCCCTTCCACACGGACGGATCCAAATTCGGCCACCCGGCCGAGGTCATTTCGCTCCAGATCGACGATCATCAGGAGTTCGGCGCGATCTTTCAGCGAGGCGCGCAGTTCCTCTTCACTCAATCGATCCTGCCCGGGATCCCCGCTGCGGGGACGCGTGCCTTTAATCGGTCGAGTCACCAACTCCCTGCCCTGCTTACGCAAAAACTGCTCCGGTGAAGTCGAGATGAACTCAAACTCACCCGTCGACAAATAGGCCGCATACGGCGCGGGGTTGCCTTTCCGAAGAGCGGTATAAAGCTCAAGGCCTCTTCCCGAGAAAGTGCAGCGCGCCCGGCGCGACAGGTTGACCTGATACACGTCCCCACGAGCAATGTAATCACGCACCCGCTCGACCGCGCCCGCAAACGCATCCTTCGACAGATTCCATTCCCATGCCCCCAGTGACATGGGTTCTACCACCCTCTCGGCTGGTGCCTCAATCCAGCGACTGAGCCGATCAATAATGGCGTCGGCCGGTTCATTAAATCCATGCGCAATCAGAAACAACTTCCCGCTTTTATGATGATAGGCGGCCACCCCATCGTAGATGCCAAAATGCATGTCGGGGATGCCGCGGTCGTCAACAGCCAGCTCCGGCAAGTTCTCGATCCTTCGGCCATAATCGTAAGCCAGATAGCCCACCGCGCCTCCGACGAAAGGGAACTTCGCCTCGATCTCCGTTGTAAGGCGAAAGGCCTGCATCGCCTCCCTCAGCTCTGCGAGAGGACAAGCCTCCATGGTTTCAATGGGCTCCGCCCCAAAAAAACTCCACTCCCCCAGTCCGTCATTCGACTGCGAACTCTCCAGGATGAAGGGCAAGCGCCTGGACCCGAAGCAACGGATCAAACACTCCAGCGGTGGTGCCTCTAAAATCTCTTTAACTTTCACACTTTTAATTTAGAATTCTAATGCCGCCCGGCACGGTAGAGCATCCAGAAGCCGACCGATTGGAAGATGATATTTGGCAACCAAATGAGCAGGTCAGGCCGCAGCGCCGGCTGCCCCTCCAGCCAACTCACCATGATCATGAGGAAGTAGTAAGACATCGCGATCACCAGGGCGATACCAAGGTTCGCATAACTCTCCCCCCGCTTGAGCCGAATGGCTAAAGGCACACCGAAAATCGCCAGCGAGAAAACAGAAAACGCCATGGCAAAGTTCTTCTGCAAGTGCATTTGCAGCTCCAATCGCTCTTCAGACAGCCCGCCGCCCTCCTGCGCTTCCTGGGCTAAAACCTGCCCCCGTCGCTCCATTAATTGGGCGAAATTCATATACTTCGTCCGGATTCTTGCCCCGCGCCGCTCGCCAAAAATTTGCTCCAGCGGCAGCGCGATAGGCAGCTCGCCAAAATAGAGCGATTTATCCGGCACCGCGCCCAGGGCCTCCGGATTGGCCTCATCGCGCTGCTCGGCCGTGCCATTCCGCAGGGTCAGCACCAGCTCGTTCGCCTCTTTGTCGAAATCGACCTCGCCCTCTGCCGCCCGGAGGAAGAGTTTCACCCGATTCTGGTCGTCCAATTCCCAGATCCAAAAGTCCTTCATCAGGGCACCGTCCCGGTCACCCATGTAGATCACATAGCCGGGAAAGTCGTGGATGAATCGTTTCTCCTCAATAAAGCCGACCGGGTTCTGCGTCACCGCTGTCGCCATCAACTGCTTATAGGCGACCCGTGACTGAGGCGCGAAGTGCAAGTTCACCAACACCCCGGCGACCATGCCGAAGAAGGCAATCAGGAAGACAGGAGCCGCGACTTGATAGAGACTCACCCCGGCGGCCTTCATGGCGGTGATCTCCTGCTGCGAGGAAAGCCGCCCCAAAGCCATCAAGGTGCCCGTCAACATCCCGAGCGGCAGCGCATAGGCCGCCACGTAAGGAATCAACAGCCCGATCAATTGCAGGAAGACCAAGGGCCCCAACTTCCCGGCCGCGACCAGCTCGGCAATGTCGCGGATCGCATTCCCCATCAGGAGGACGAAGACGAACAAGCCCATCGCCAATCCTGTGGAGATCAGGATCTCTTTGAGTATGTAGCGGTGTAGTAACTTGAGCATAGTCGTTTAAGTGCAACTGAGTTAGAAGGCAGATCAATTTGATAACAATCCGATTTTCACCCTTCACAGAATCAGCGCAACGCTTCAATCTCCGCAACATGAGTTCAGAAAACAATGAAGTGATCCAAATCTTCCGCGACAGTGGCGCCTTGCTCGAAGGGCATTTCGTGCTTCGGTCCGGCCTGCACAGCGCGCATTTCTTCCAGTGCGCCCAAGTCTGCCAATACATGGACAAAGTCACCCGGCTCGCGGAAATCATGCGCCCGATGCTCAAGGATTACGGCGCAACCACCGTGGTCGGGCCTGCCATGGGCGGCCTCGTCATCGGGCAGGAAGTGGCCCGCCAGCTAGGCCTGCGCTTCCTCTTTCTGGAAAAAGTCGACGACATGCTGGAGCTTCGCCGCAACTTCAAATTCGAGCCCGGCGAAAAAATCCTCATCATTGAAGATGTCATCACCCGTGGCGGACGCGTCGTCGAAGCCATCAATCAGTGCCGCGAGCATGGCGCCGAACCCGTCGCCGTGGGCGTCATTGTCGACCGCAGCAACGGCGCAACGACTTTCGACATCCCCCACCACAGCCTCGCCCAGCTCAGCTTCCCCACCTACGAGGCCGACAAACTACCCCCGGAACTCGCCGCCATACCTACCAGCAAACCCGGCAGCTGAAATCGGCACCATGCGCAAACTCCTCGGCAGAATCCACCGCTCCGAAAGCAATCGCGGGATGTTTATCCGCTTTGCCGGTGTGGGAGCGACGATCTCGCTGATTGATATCGGCCTGCTCTACCTGCTCAACACTCTCGGGCTGAACATCTACCTGGCGCGGATCCCCTCCTTTTTCGCCGCGATGACGGTCGGCTACATTCTGAACCGCTATTTTACTTTCCACCATCTCGAGACCGGGCGCGCACTCTGGCACTCCCTGCTCCGGCATTACAGTGTGCATGCCGTGGGCGGAGTGATTAACTATGCGGTGTTCATCGCCACTCTCATGATCGGCCAGAAACTGGGCGGCCAAGCCAGCGCCTCCGGCACACTCCCCTTTATCGCAGTCTGGATCGGAGGGGTATTTGGCATGTGTCTCAACTTCTTCTTTTCAAAGAAGATGGTATTCGATAACTGATACGGATGCTAGGCATTTTTTTTCAAAGCCTGATCCGACATTTTTCCTGGTGGATGACTTCGCTCTGGCCGGGACGTCATGGAGCGGCACCACTGAGCGGGCGGCGTCTGCTTTTCCTCTTCTTGTTCTACCCTGCCTTCGCCGCGTTCCAGCTCCTGCATTGGCTGGGCTTTCTTTGCGATGAGCTCTGCTTCGCTTCCTACCGAACGGTCGAGGTTAAAGCCCCCGTCTTTATCATTGGCATTCCCCGCAGCGGGACAACCTTCCTCCACCGCACCCTCGCCGAGGACCGGGCGCGTTTCACCTCCTTCAGCACCTGGGAGGCCATCTTGGCCCCCTCTATCACCGAGCGTAAGGTCCTGCGCGGCATCAGATCGATCGACCATGCGCTGGGGGCGCCGCTGCAGAGGATCGTCCACAAGCTCCTAGATTCCGCATCCGGAGACTTCAACGACATCCATGAGGTGGGCCTCCGCGCCCCGGAAGAAGATTACCTCAGCCTCCTGCCCGCCGGGGCCTGCTTCATCCTGCTGCTCGCGTTTCCCTTCTCCCCGCAATTAAGACAACTCGGCCAGCTCGACGAAATGCCCGCCCAGTCGCGCGAGCGCATTCTGCTTTTTTACAAGCGCGCCCTGCAACGGCATCTCTACTGCCACCCCGGCAAACAACTGCTCTCGAAAAATGCCGCCTTTGCCACCTGGGCCGGAGCACTGAACGCAACTTTCCCGGACGCCAAATTCCTGGTCTGCGTCCGTGAGCCGACCGCCGCCCTTAGCTCACAACTCAGCTCGCTCACCTCCGCCCGGAGCTTTTTCGCCACCGACTCCACCGGCGACGAGACCACCCGAACCTTCACCCGCCTCTATGCCCAATTCTATGCCAGCCTGGACGCCTTTATCGCCAGCAGCCCACCCGATCAATCCGCCGTCATCGCCCAGTCCGACTTAAAGGCCGCCCCCGCGCCAACCATCACAGCCGCGCTCGACCAACTCCAAATCGAGAGCAACCCGGCCATCGACCACACACTCGCCACAATTCAACCCGGCAAGCCAAGCGCACACCAACACGACCCCAGTGATTTTTCCATCAATCCCAAAGAAATCCAACATTGCATGAACCCACACTACGAGGCGATGCTCCACAGTCCGAATCGAACATCACCTAAATTGGACACCTCAACCACAGGCATTCCTTAACCGTTAATTAACGGTTCCAAACTCGAAACCCATTTTGGCCGAAACATTCACAGATCCCGCTCCGCTCCGCGTGGCCTTTTTCTCCGATTCGCTCCCCGAGCGCAACGGCACCGGGGCCTATTACCACGACCTACTCGCCCATCTGGGCTCGCGCGTTGAGGCCGCCGAGATCTTTCAGCCCCTCGACATGAAGCGGCCTCCGCTGCTGTCATGGCCCATGCCCGGCGACCCCAGCCAGCGCCTCGTCACACCAAACCTCCCCCGGATCGCTCGGGCCTACCGCCAGCTTCGGCCCAATATCGTGGTCAGCATCACCCCCGGCCCCTTCGGCCTACTCGGCCTCTACCACGCCAAGCGCAGCAAGGCCGCATTCATTTCCGCATTCCATACCGATTTCGAGCAGCTCGCCCGCATCTACTGGAGCCCCCTCACCCGCCGGTTCGTCAATTTCTACCTCAACAATGCCAACCGCTTTCTCTGCAAGCGCAGCGCCACCGTCCTCGTCAACAACTCGCATTTGCAGAAAGATGTCGAGGCACTGGGCGCCCCGGAAGTCGAGATCATGGGCACCCCCATCCAGCCCATGTTCCTGGAGAAGCCCCTTTCACCCTACCCGAAAACGATACAAAAAATTTGTTTCGCCGGACGACTCGCCCCCGAGAAAAACTTCGACCGCATCATCGACGCCGCCGCCCAGCTCCCCGAAATCGAATTCCTCATCGGTGGCGACGGCCCCCTCCGCAAAGAGCTCGAGGCCTCCGCCGCCGACCTAAAAAACGTCACTTTTTATGGTTGGCTCGACCGCGAGAAACTCATCGATTTGATCGATCAAGCCGCCCTCCTGCTGCTCCCCTCCAAGATTGAGACCTTCGGCTCCGTCGCCCTCGAAGCCATGGCCCGGGGACGCCCCGCCCTCGTCTCCTCCAACGCCGGCATCCACGACTGGCCCCAGCTGCAGGAAGGCCTGTTCGCCTACGACCAGAAACGCCCGCTCATCGACGCCCTCCGGGAAATCCTCGCCCTCCCCAAAGAACACATCCGTCAAAAAGCCGACGCCGCCCGCGCGGCCGCCGAGAGCCTCAACCATCAAACCATCCAGCAGTGGATCGACGTTTTGAGAAAGTATGCGAAGAGGTGAACATCGAACATCGAACATCGAACATCGAACATCGAACATCGAAGTGACTTCCATTCAAAATTGAATGTTCGATGTTCAATGTTCTCAACCGCTCAATGTCCCCTACCGTTCGATCTTCTCATAAAATGAAGGCGCTCGTTTGCATCCACGATGTCATGCCTCACACCCTGGAACGGGTGGATCGCATTATCGACTGGTTGAACGCGCGAAACGTGCCCCCGGTCATGCTGCTGGTCGTGCCGGGCCGCCCATGGGAGCCGCACCAAATCGAGCGCCTGCAACAACTCGCGGCAGCGGGCCACGAACTCGCCGCCCACGGCTGGCACCACCAGACCCGTCCCCGACGCCTCTACCACCGCCTCCACGCCGCCCTCATCTCACGAAATGTCGCCGAGCACCTCGACCTCGACTCGCCGGGCATCCTTGCCCTGATGCAACGGTCCCGAAATTGGTTTGGCGAAAACGACCTCCCCCTGCCCGACTTCTACGTGCCCCCCGCTTGGGCCCTCGGCCCGATTAAAAAAGCCGACTTGGCGCAGGTCCCCTATCGGATGATCGAAACCACGCGCGGCTTGATACATTTAGGCAGGGAGGCCTACCCTCACGCGTCGCGGCGTAGTGCTACGAAGACGAAAACCTCCAGGAAAACATCACCCAACTGCGGAGACCTGGAGCCAGGCCTCCCTGCCATCCACTTTCAGAAACTCCCCCTCACCGGCTACGAAGCCGACAGCCCCTTCCGCGAATTTTTCCTCCGCCGTTGGAACGCCGCCCAGGCCAAAACCGCCGCGCGCAAAAATCTTCCGCTCCGCATCTCCATCCACCCCGACGATCTCAAACTCCGCGTCGCCGATCAGATGGAGCAACACATTGGCGCCGTCACGGCATTTCTACCCTACCAAAACTTCGCGCCAGCTCCGTAGTGCGCAGGCTATCGCAATGCCGACTACATGGAGGCAAAGGGTGCCCATTTGGCGAGCGGTGAGATTCAAAATGACACCCAACCCTGCTGTCCCGCCTCAGGATAAGTTCTACGCGGACTATTACAGACAGCCCATCGCCGAGACGCGACTAGCATCGCAGCGCTACACAAATCATCCGTAGCGAACTCGCGCTAGCGAGGTCTTCCCTCATTCCGAGCCCGACGCTGAAGAGAACTCAAGGGGTCAGTCCAATTTTCCTTGTTTTTGTAGTTCTTTCCAGCATTTTGAGTCCTTTTTCTTTCGGTCAACGCAGACGAGGCTTTGCACATAAGAGGGT
>Ga0306912_1000758_pt1 | contig 17503 bp, 1 predicted proteins | sample AntRauFillE10628_FD_190443 | JGI IMG/M metagenome (GOLD analysis project Ga0306912, IMG submission 190443) | Saline lake microbial communities from Rauer Islands, Antarctica - Metagenome Filla E10 #628 (v2) (version 2) | ecosystem: Environmental > Aquatic > Non-marine Saline and Alkaline > Saline... | reverse complement strand
CGGCGTCCTCATTACCTGGTTTGGCGCGGCACTCGCAGTCTGGCTCGTTTTCGATACCTCACCCTCTTTTGCCCTGCTGATGGGCAGTTGCGTGATTGTGACAGGGCCCACCGTGATCGTGCCTCTTCTTAGGCGCGTGCGCGTGCACCAAAAACTCAGCAGTATCCTTCATTGGGAAGGTGTTTTGATCGATTCGATTGGCGTCTTTATTGCCATTCTTTGCTTCGAGTGGGTGGTTGAAGGAGGCGGCGCGATTGCCCTCCCAAATTTCCTCATACGTGTGATAAGCGGTGCCGGCATCGGCGTCGTCGGCGGCTACGCCATCTACCTGATGATGAAGCGCGGCTGGGTGCCCGATAATATTGTCAATGCCTTCAGCGTGGCCAGCGCTATGCTGATTTTCGGGGCGACCGAACTGATCATGCCGGAAGCCGGGCTGCTCTCGGTCACTATCGCCGGTCTGATCGTCGGCCTGAAGAAGCCTCGCCAGCTGCGGGAGGTTAAAGCGTTTAAAGCTGAAATTGTGGACCTCCTGATCGGCATGCTCTTCATCCTGCTTGTTGCGCGACTGGAGTTTCAACAGTTCAAGGATTTCTTCGTCATGGGTGGCGGCTGGATTTTGTTCGCAGTCATTCTACTCATACGCCCAGTCAGCGTGATCGCATCCTCTTGGGGCACTCCTTTGAATATCCGTGAAAAAGCACTGCTCAGTTGGGTTGCACCTCGCGGTGTGGTTGCCGCGTCGATGGCCTCGCTCTTTGCGCTTTCCCTTAGCTCGAAGGAAGACCCGGTTGGCGATCCAGCTATGTTGGAATCCTTCGTCTATTCGGTGATCTGTGCCACCGTCCTGATTCAGGGCTTGTCTGCCGGTATGTTTGCCAAGTTTCTCCGGCTTCAGCGCCCGGCACCAAACGACCTCGTCATTATTGGGGCCCACTACTTCGGTCGGGAACTCGCCCGTAAACTTGCCCGCGAAGAGGAGCAGGATGTTATTCTCTTGGACACCAATGCCCGCAATATTGCACTCGCACAGAAAGAGGGCCTCAATGCCATTCGTGCGGACGGCATGGAAGCCGAGAAGCTCTACGAAGATGAGGAACGTCTATATGGCGCAGGAAATGTCCTTGCCCTGACTGATAATTCGGAACTCAACCAACTGCTGATGCAACGATGGGCCGAGCAATTGGATAACGAGCGCGTCTTCGGTTGGGTGCCCAAAGATAGTCCCACCTCCGAGGATCAACTGACCGGCCAGTCCATCTTCGCCGACCTCGCACGCCCCGCGGTCATCAGCACCGAGCTCATGCAAGGCGAGAGTGGATTGGAGTCAATTATCTGGGATGACGATAAAAGCCTGCCGACGGGTGATTGGCACCCGCTTTACATGCTTCGCGGCAAGCAACTTAAACCAGTGCCTCACGATGCCGCCCTCAAAGAACTCGCAAAAGCAGAGGACGAGATTATCTGCCTGCGCCGCTCCGAAGGATTCCTCTACCGGGCGCTCAAAAGCGGGAATTTTTTGGAAGTTAACTGCACTTCCCTCGCGACGCTCTATGAAAAACTCGTTGATGCGGTCGTCACCATGAATTCCACCTTGTCCCGGGAACAATTATTGAGCGATCTGAATGACCAGGGTGAAACCAAACCCGCCTTCTACAAGCGGGGAATCGCAATTCCACATGTTTACTGTGAGGGCTTGGAGACCAGGCTTTGCTTTGCGGCTAAACTCAGTCAGCCGCTCCACTTGAGCGAGACGCAACAGGACCTGCATTTTGTCTTCTTCCTGCTGAGCCCGAAGGGCGATACCGAAGGCCACCTCACTGCCCTGGCTGAAATCGCCCGCTGCTGCCGCGCCGAACGAAAGCGCACGCTTGTTACCGAATCCAATTCTTTTGACGAATTAATGTTGGCGGTCACTAACTAAAATACCGCAACGAATCAATTCATTCGTTGGAAATGACAACTCGCATGAATTTCGGCGGACGTGGAGCGCCCCCAGCGTCGACCGGAACGCTATCCACAAACGGAACGCTGACCACTTCGAGATCACTCGTGCTGTTTGCGTCGGTCAGCACAGTGGGCGTAGCTGCACTGGCGGCCCACACTTTCAGGTCGGCGCTGAATTCGACGGTGTAAGTCAATCCGGCGGCTACATGGTTTTTGAGACGGGTAAAGACCGCGCGCTCATCATCGGCTTGTCCGGCGGCCGCCATGTTCATAAGGGCTGGTGAACCTGCAGCAGTCACCTCGCCACCAACGACAAATTCAACCCGATCAGAATTGGCCACCGTCGGATCCATGCCGAAGGCAAATTTCTGCAAGTTGGCGAGGCCGTCGGAGTGCAGGATGGCACTCGCGAGGGTCTCCTCGCCGGTGAGTCCGTAGGTGCTGGACCAGCTCTCATAAGGACCGCTGATAACGGTCAAGGTGCCGGTGCCGGTGAGTTGTGCCAGCTCGGTGCCCGATGCGGCGCTGCCGACTGCCTTATATTCACCAGCGGACATTTCAGACCCGTCAATAAAGAGTTTATTGACCGTGTCCGTTCCGGTGAAGTTGAGCTGAAGCGTGGCGCTGGCTGCGATCGAAACGGTTGACGTCTCGTTCTGGTTGTTTACGACATTGATTCTAAGATTGCCTCCCAGGACCGTGGTGTCTCCGTTGTAGGTGTTCGCCGCGTTCAAAATCAGCTGGCCGATTCCCGTTTTGGTGATACCTGCGGTTCCGCTGGTATTGCGGATGATACCCGAGATCAGGGCGTAGCCGTTGACCAGGTCACCACCGGTTTGATCCACCCGGATGGTGCGTGTGAGGCCGTTCAGGTCGATTTTGTTGCTCAAGGTCAGTTTGTTGTTGCTACCGGCGGTCGCGGCTTGAAGCACCAGTTCATCAGGTTTGAAATAGGTGCTGCCCCAAACCAGTTCATAACTGCTGCTGTCGTTGACTCTGACGGTCCCGGAATTGCCAATACTGAAGCCGCTGATGCCACCGATGATCTGGAACTGGTTGTCCCCGGCACCCAGGCCGCGTGAGAAAGTGCCACCGTAGTAATGTTGGAAGACCCCGCCGTTGATGATCAGATTGCCCGAGCCGATAGTGGCCGTGTTATGGATCCAAAGCGATCCTTCATTGATGGTGGTGGTGCCGGTATAGCTGTGAGCCAGGCCAGAGGGTTGGTATTGGCCACCGAGATAGAGAATCCCGGAACCATTCTTAATCAGTCCGCCGCTGCCACTGAGGCTGCCCCACACGCGTGTTTTACCCGTGCCATCTGCCGTGACGGTGAATCCACCGTTGTTGATATTGTCGGAAGTGGCTGCGTCGCCGATAGTCAGAAATTCTGTGGAATTATTTTCCCAAGTCTGGTCACCGCCCACGATCACGGGACTGATGATATCGACAGCACCGGATGCGGAGTGGTTGGCAACACCACCGTCGATCGTAAGGGTCTGGGCGGATGAGCCGAGTTGATAGGTGTTACCAAACGCGTTCAACGTGATGCTGCCTACCGAAGTCGGGGCGGAGAGGTAGACGCTGCCGCCGTTTCCACCGTTACCGAAGACCGCATTGGAGCCGGATGGCCAGTTCTGGTTCTCACTACCATCCCACCACTGGTTCACACCGAGCCATGCTGCACCACCGTCGGGTTGATCTGATACTCCAGCGTTCGCATCCCAAACAAAGCTGAGAATGATTGAAACCGTCGTTGAGCCGGTCGAGGTTTTGCCATCGGAATCGGTCACCTTCAACTGAATGGTATTCGCGCCTTCGGACATACCCCAAACGCCAGTCAGATCTGCGATGCTGGTTGCCGCCGGAGTCGCACCAGTGACATCACCAAATATGCCGTCGTTGTTCAGATCCCACTCATAAGAACTGATGCTCACCGCTCCATCGGATGGAATCGACGCGCTACCGTCCAGGGAAAGGGAGCCGTTCGTAAACAACTTGTAGGGTCCACCCGTGTTGACCACGGGGTTCGGACGGAAAACGTTGAGCGTCTGTGACACATCGGCGGCGGCCAGGTAGTTGCCATCGCCCGGCTGTGAAGCCGTGATAATGGTATCACCACTGCTTACAATGGTAACCGTGCTACCGGAGATGGTGGCAACGGACGGATTCGAACTGGTGTAAGAAACCGTGAGGCCAGAGGTGGCGGTGGCGGTAAGTTCAAATGAACCGATGTCTTCAGCCACCGGGTCCAATGCGGCGAAACTGATCGTCTGCGCGGCCTTTGCGATCACCAATGTGTCACTGGCGGAGCCGCCATATCCCAGCTCTGTAACGGTCGCAACGACTGCATAACTGCCTCCATCAACCGGCGCTGTCGCACTACCATCGTAGGTGACACTGTATGCCAAGCCGGCCGGATCGGTGGCGACACTGACAGACTTCGCTGTTCCATCGTAAGTCTGGTTCAAGCCCCCAAGTGTAACGGCGGCCGGAATCGCTTCCACAGTGAGATTCACGCTGCGTGTGGTGTTGCCGTTACCATTGGTGGTATTGGTGAAGCTGACCGTATCGATATAACCACCAGCATCCAGAACATCGGCACCGGCATTGATGGAAACCGTCACTGTGGTTGGAACGCCGACTGCAAGCGTGCCTCCGGCGGCACTCGTGGAAACCCAGGGTTCGAGATTGCCCACGGTCCAATCGAGCGGAGTAGAGCCTGTGTTTTGCAGGGTGTATTCCAAGGAAGACGGGGAGAACGGTCCGCCAAAGCTACCGGTGGAAACAAGATTCCCGGAAGTCACGTCCAGCACACCATGCTGGAGCCATTTGGCGTAAAGGACCACGGCCGCATTCAGCGAGTAGGTACTGCCCTCGGTATAATCGGTGCCAGTTCCATCCGCAGCGGTGTTCCAACCGATGAAGTCGTAGCCATTCCTAGCCAGATTGCCGGTGTTCGTAGCTAACGTTAGATCGGTATCCTCGATCTTGATCTGGTCACCAGGCACCGTGCCGCTGTCCGCGGCGTTGGCGTCGTAGCTTACCGCATACTCGGAATTGACGTTGATGACTGTGATGTTCAATTGAGTCTCAACAGCCTCAGCCACGCCATCACTGACGCTCACGGTGAATGCGTTGGCACCCACGTCACTATCGACCGGTGTCCCGCCAAGGTCACCATTTCCCGCGACTGTCAACCAAGCAGGACCGCCCACTTTGGCGAATGTTAGCGTATTATTTTCCGCGTCGGTCGCATCATCAGCCAGAGTAGCGCTGTAAGCGAGACCTTCGGTCGCATCCGCCTCGCTGAGGGGATTGGCCGTCCACTCCGGAGCAGCGTTACCCTGGGCTGCGCGGAAGAAAACCTCGACATTGTCGATGTTCGCTGAGGAAGTCGCCCCATCGAATCTCAAGGCAATATCTTTCCCCACCAATGCAGACAGGAACGTGGTATCCGCTCCTGAGGCATCACCATTATTATCGAGCATCAGGTCACCCACCGTGTAGCTGAAGGTAACTGTGTTGTAATTGCCATTATCGGCGACGCTCCCACTCACTCTCGCAAGAACTGCTTTTGTTCCGCTATTATAATTGCTGACGTCGCTGCGGGAGGCTCCGGCATCAAACAGAACCAATGAAGCGTCGTAACCAAGGCCTCCATTGAAACCGTCTTTCACCACATCGAAGCTGACATCGATCGCATAACCCGGAACCAGAGCGCCGATGAGATCCTGTTGCGTGGTGAGACCTGAACTAGTATAGCGTAATCCGTGGGCCTGGGTCCCAACCGGATCGGTGAAGTTCGTCCCGCTATCTTCCGTTTCGTCGACCAGACCACTTCGATCCGAACCGAAAGCAACCGCAGAGCGCACCCATAGGACGGTATTCACCTGTCCACTCGTGTTGGTCAGGCTATAGGTGGTCACGTCCGGTGTGGTTCCACCGTAGGTGTTTACACCCGGTTCAAAACCATCAGCGAAGGCCACGCCTAACTCAGGCGCTGATTTGACACTGAGTTCGAGCGTTACTTGCACCGCAGGAGCAATTTCGTCGCTCGCGCTCACCGTGAACACGTTCACTCCCAGATCCGTATCGGCCGGGGTGCCTGAAAGGTCGCCATTGGCTGCCACTGACAACCAAGCGGGACCACTTACCTTGGAGAAGATCAGCGTATCATCATCATCGTCGCTTACGAAGCCAGCGAGCGAGCCACTGAATTCAACGGTCTCGAGCGCTCCGGACATGATGATCGGATCGCTGACAAACACCGGTGCGTCATTTGTATTGATCACCGTGATATTCAGCGTCGCTTCCACCGGTGCGGCTCTGTTGTCGCTCACACTGACTGTGAATACATTCGCTCCCACGTCACTATCGACCGGGGTTCCGGAAAGCGTGCCGTCCGCACCGATATTCAACCAGACCGGACCCGCTACCTTGGCGTAAACCAAGGGGTCATTGTCTACGTCGCTGGCGGAACCGGAAATAGTTCCAGCATAGGCCGCATCTTCGGTCGCATCACTGACACTGAATGGATTCGCCGTAAACACCGGCAGGTTGTTCACATTGTTGACCCAGATATTGATATCAACTTCCACAGGGGCCGCCACACCATCGCTTACGCTCACGGTGAACGCATTGGCTCCCAAATCTCCGATGGCCGGCATTCCTGAGAGCGCTCCATCGGCAGCCACATTCAACCAGGCAGGACCGGATATTTTGGCAAAGGTCAGAACATCAGCTGCGTCGTCGTCGGTCACATCAACGGCCAACGTGGCGCTATAAGCGGAATCCACTTCCGCATCCTGTTTAGCGAGAGGATCGGAGGTCCAAACAGGCACATCATTGACGTTAATTACTGTGATGTTCAACTGAGCCTCCACAGGATCGGCGATATTATCACTGACACTGACGGTGAATGCATTGGCACCGACATCGCTGTTAGCAGGGGTTCCTGAAAGCGTTCCGTCGATTGCCACAATCAGCCAGGCGGGGCCGCTTACTTTCACAAAATCCAACGTCTGCCCATTCGCATCACTGGCATCATCCACAAGCGTTGCTGAGTAGGCGACATCTTCAGTCGCATCGATTTCATTGATCGGATCGACGGTCCATACGGGAGCGTAATTGAACTCAATCACGGAAATGGTCGTATCATCTGCAATCGCTGAAATGGTATCGAGTTGATTCCCAGCCACATCGGTGATTACAGCGCCGGCAATGACTTGCAGCTGCAGGCTGCCAGGAGTTGTCGGTGTGACGATCACCGTAAACACTCCCGGCGCTGTTTCCGTAATGTTATCGATCGTAAAAGCTGCGGTTCCGGCATTACCCAAGTCAGTGGCATCCAGAGTCGCCCCATTCATGTCCTCGCTGAAAGTCAGTGTGTAAGTGACGGGGTTGTTCACAACGATCGTCGCTCCAGCCCTGTCATCGACCACATCACTCGAAGTAAGCGTCGGCACAGTCACGTCTTCGATAACTGTAACTCTGACATTGTCGATATTGGCGGAGCTGCCTGCCCCCACGAAGCGAAGCGCCACATCGTGCCCGACAACCGCAGAATCTGTCACGCCGTTCGAAGTGTATTGGAAACTGATCAGTTGATAACCACTACCCGCATAAGTGCCAGTCGCTTCGGCTAGAACCATGGATTCGTTCGCAACAATGCCTGTTCTGGCTGCCCCCGCGTCGAAAGTCACCAACTGGGCCTTATAACTGTCACCAGCATTCAAACCATCAGCGACCACATAAAAGGAAGCCTCATAGATTGCTCCCAGCGTCAGCGCTCCGATTGAGCCCTCCACGCTGGTGATTCCGGAACTCCCATAACGGAAGGCGTAAGCCTGCTCGCCAGTCGGATCGGTGAATTGTCCGCTGCTTTCATCGATGACCCCATGGTAATCCGCACGGTACCCCTCACTGGCTCGCACCCAATTCGGCCCCGTTTCCTTGCTGGTAGCGCCGAGGCTATCAAGGGAATCCACATCCGGCGAACCGGATGCGACCTCGAAATCCTCATAAAATACGGTCCCGAGCGAGCTCACGCCGCTCATAAAATTCCAGGTTGCCTGGTCATTGATTCCGGCAAATGCATTGCCATCCAGATCCGTGACAGCCCCCGCTTCAATCAGGACCGCATAGCTGGTTCCTTCAGCAAGTTCATTCGTCGGAGTTATGGAGAGCACCGAAGTAGTGATCGAAACCTGGCTGGCATCTGTCACATCAATGACAGTCTCGGTTCCCTCACTCAGATTCCTGAGAATGATGTTACCAACTCCTGCCACGATAGCCTCATCAAACGTGCCAGAGAGCGTGTAATTCAAATCCACACTAATGGCTTCATCCGCGGGGTCGGTTGATACCAGCACAGGTGGATTCGTTGCCGAAACGCTGAAGCTCCACGTCGTGTCATCTGAAATTCCTGCATAAGCATTTCCCGAAAGATCGAGTATTGCTCCGGCATCCACTTGAACCGCGTAGTTCTTGCCTTCTCCGAAGTAATTGGCGGGGTTGATCGTCACTGTAGAACCTCCCGCAAGCACCTGGCCGGAGTCAGCCACATCAATGACGACTTGTGTCGAGTCGGTCAGGTTGCTGAGTGTGATGTTACCAGATCCGATGACCACATTTTCATCGAAATTCAGATTCAAATTGCTGCCGTAAGGCACATCCGACGCTCCGTTCGCCGGATCAAACGACACCACTGAGGGCGCTGTGAAATCGGTCACTTCTCCAGTCGTGAAGCTCCACAGGGTATCACTGGAAATGCCAGGGAAGTTATTACCGGCAAGGTCAAAGATGGCACTTCCTGGAATTTGCACCGCATAGAAATGATCGAGAAGGAGATTCTCCGTCGGGTTGATCGTCAGGATCCCACCAATCGCAATCACCTGACTGCCATCGGTGACATTGATTGTCGTCGATGTGCTACCGGTCAAATCCTTCAGCACGATTTCACCTGAACCCAGGACGATGTCCTCATTGAACGAGACCACCAGATTATCCTCCACAGGAAATGAGCTGCTATCATCCTCAGGGTTGAAATGCGCCACGGCGGGCGGCAGCACATCCCCGGGATCCGGGCTGAGTGTCCTGACAGCGACGTTGTCGATGATGGCGCTGGTGCCGCCTCCAACAAAGCGCACCGCAAGGTCCTTGCCAATGAAGGCAGCGCCTACAGGAACCGTGTACTGCATCCTCACTGTGGAGAAGCTCCCGTTATCGGTGGCATTCCCGGTGACTTTGGAGAGTTCTGTACCGTTCCCAACGCTTCTGACGTCATTGCGGGCATCTCCCAGATTGTAGGCAATGAAACTCGCGGTGTAAGCCGTTCCGGCATTCATACCGTCGTCGCGGATCACGTCGAATTCCACTTCATAGATGTCACCTTCGGCGATCGTGGCGATCTCGCCCTCCAACGTTGTGATACCGGTACCTCCGTAACGGAAAGCATACGCTTGGTGATTGGGATCAGCGGCATCGAAATCTCCGCCGGCCTTGTCGGTCAGGCCATGATATGCCGCATTGAAACCTTGCGATGAGGGAACCCAATCAGGCGGAGTTATTCCTTGTGAGTAAGCCGTCACGTCCGGACTTTCGAAATTCTCAGTGAAAAGAACTGTTTCCAGTGAGCTCAGCGCTGTGGTGAAATTCCAGACCAAGTTGTCATTGATTCCGTTAAAGGCGTTTCCGGAAAAATCCTCCACAATTCCCGGTGCCATGCGTATCGCATAGCTCTTGCCAGCAAGGAAATCAGCAGTCGGATTGATCGTCATGACCACACCACTGATCGAAACCTGGGTGGTATCGGTTACGGAGATGGTGGATTCCGTGTAATCGCTCAGATTACGGATGGTGATGAGACCACTGCCAACCATGATGTCCTCGTCGAAATAGACTTTAAGCACATCATTCACTTCAACGCTATTGGTGCCGTCTGCCGGATCAAACGCCGCGATAACCGGACCCGTCGTGTCGGGTGGTGTTCCCAGAGAAACCACAAGATCAACCGGTGATTGTCCGGGAACACTCGCGCCCGCCGCCGGACTCTGACTGATCACGTTTCCGACTGGAACCGTTTCGTCGTAAATTTGGTAAATATCACCGACGACAAAGTTGCCGGCGACGAGATTCGACTCGGCCGTAGCCTGATCCAGACCGACGACATTGGGCACGATCTCATCGGCCAGGTTGATCAAGATTGCGGTGTTATCAATAATCGCACTCGTGGTGTTGAGCGCTTCAGCCTGGATGTCACTGATGGTCGCTCCCTGGGCCACCGCGAAGCGCAGCAAACCTGTGCTGGTCGGGGTGACTTCCACCGTAAAGACTCCGGCGGAGGTTTCAGCGATAGCTCCAATGGTGATCGTTGCATCGCCTGCGTTGGTGAAGTCGGCACTATCCACCGTCGCCAAATCGATATCCTCGCTGAAGGTCAGAGTGAAAGTCATCAAGGTGTTGACGACGACCGGTCCGCCAGCTTGATCGTCAACAATATCGACCGATGCCAGATCGGGCAATGCCGGGTCTTCCCCGATTGAAATCACTAAATCTACCGCGGATCCGTAGCTCGCAGATGAGGCGCCGGACGGGGTCTGGCTCATCACGTGACCAGCAGGAACGCTCAGGCTGTATGCCGTCGCGGTTGTCACCGTGCCAACTGTCAAATCAGCATCAACAATCAGTGATTCGGCACTTTCCTGAAGAATTCCGACCACACCGGGAACCGTAGTTTGAACGGGGATGGTGGCAGACCCCGCAGATGAAGCCACGGTCTCATTATTGCCCGGGGTTTTGTCGCGCGCCCTGACGCTGTAACTGTATGCGGTGCCCGCAGTCAGACCGGTATCCGTGTAGCTGGCACTTTCCTGCCAACCGCTGTCATTGCCTCCCCCGGCTGTGCAGGTGAAATAGTATTCCACTCCCAAGGGGTCGTAGGCCGTGCTGGCGACCATGCTGATCGAAGACGGCCCGCTTGCTGCGGGGGCGCTTGCAAAACTCATCGGATCCGGGGTCGGCGCGGTGAGATCCGCACTCATTGCGGTCGTTCCTTGGAGGACGCTTTGATAGGTCGCACCGAGTCTGATTTCATCGAAGATGACGTCTTTCCCGCGTTCGAAAGTCAGCGTGTCATAAATCGATTGATCCACATTCACACTTAACGACGATGAGGGGGTATTAGGGAGAATCATGTCTTCCTTGGGCAGATACAAATCAATGGTATCCGAGGTCGCGCCCCATGTGATTTTCCCGATAACCAGCCGGTGCTGACCAGCTAGCACGAGACCCGCGCTGTCATCCCACGAGCCATCCAGAAAAGATGCGTTCGTATATTCCGTGGCGTAGACCCTGTTTCCAGCCATATGAATACCTACTCCAGAACCCACCTGGGCTCCGTCATCGTCGATCCAATGGTTGTTAAGACCCGTATTGAACGAATGATTGGCCAAGGCAAGGTAGATATTGCGGTCGTGACTTTGCGGACCAGGACCAACCACGACGCTGAACCAAAGCGTGGCACCGTCATTGAGGAGACCGTTACCTACCAAGGCGCCCGAACTCACAGCGCGGGCCCCTCCGAAGCTATTGGAAGTCGACAAATTGCCAATCGAGTTACCAGCAGTCAGGAGGGTTCCGTATTCAAGTGATCCCGCTACCAGATTAATCGAGGAATCCGCAGTCCAGCTGCCATCCAATCCGACTTCAGTTGTTCCCGACGAACCGTTGAGAGGGCCAGCTGGATAATCAAAGGGCTCATAAACCGCGAGACCCACATCGCTCACTGCCCCGACCGTAATGTCGATCGTGGCACTGGCGATCTGCCCTTCGCTGTCCATCACCTCAAAAGTGAAGCTGTCAGGACCTGTGTAATTGGCATCCGATGTATAAACGAGATTGGGAGCGGATCCGCTGAGGACACCGTGGACCGGCTGTGCCAGAACCGAGTAATTCAGCTCGTAGCCTTCAGGATCCGAGCCAGTGAGAATGATCTGCGAAGGAGTTCCTTGGCCGATCGAAATCGCCTGGGCATTGGCCGTGGGAGGACTGTTGGCAGGCACGGTTCCGCCAGTATCATTGAGCCTAACAGAAACGGTTTTGGACACCTCCGTCAGACCGCGCTGATCGGACATCGTGACTTCGAACAGATATTCGCCCGGAGTGCCGTCGAAAACCACTGCGGCATCTTTCGCAGCGGCGGTACCGTTCGGGGAAAATGTGACTTCACCCGCGCCATGCACCTTTCTCCAGGTAAACACCGGATTGCCCATGGCATGGTCGTAGGCATGTGCCCGCAGGGTCGTCCAACCTTCTGGCAGGGTCAGTTCGGCTTTATCAGGAAAAATCCAGCTGATTCCCTTCAGAGGTGTTGGCACCTCAGGCAGCTGATCAGCAGCGATGGCGTCGAGCACCGCCTGGGCGTTGGCAACATAACTGTCGCTGGCAATCAGATACTCACAAAACTCAACGATTTGAGGATCCGGCAGCACCTTCAAAGACGAACCCGCGTAATTCTCCAAGGTCGTCAAACCGCTGCTTTGATCGCCCCGAAGTTCCGCAAACACCTTTTTGCTCAGAGGCACGCCTTCCGAAAAGTTATGGAATTCCAGGATTTCCAGGCCTTGTTTCCGGATACCTCCGGAAAACATCCGGTCAGCCGGCGCTTCATACATCGTTCCCTCCACCACGGCATCTGCGACACCCTGGAGTTCTTCCCGGGTCAGTTTGGAATACATTGTCGCCATCGCGCTTCGCGTCAAACCAGTGGGGTTCGCTGCCGCGGCACGAATCGCGGGAAGCAATAAGCCACGGTCGATGCCGACAAGATCGTGGCTGTAGAGCACACCGCGCGGCGAGCCTGCCGACCCGCTGCCGAACAAAGCGAAAACGATGTTACCGTGAGCCAAATGAATGGGGTCATCCTCGTAGAGCGGCAACAAGGGTTTTGCCGTCGTGATACAAGCAGACAACATTGTGTCGATCTCGGCGAGCTGCGCAGCGTCCGAAAAAGCCGGCAGTGCGTCGCCGGCGGCCCAACTAACCAGATTTTCATTATCGGTCAGCAAGCCCACGAGGACAGGAACCGAGCTGTCATCTAAAATTTTCCCCAAGGCAAAACAAGCGCCCATGCGTGAGGGTACCGGCGCGGCTGTATCCGTCGCCATGGTGTGCAAGGTCGGCAGCAAGCTCGCATGCTCGGCTGTACGATTGCCGATTTCCCTGGCAGCTCCCCAGCGGGTGGGCGGCGACCAGGAACCCAGATCATTGAGCAACTCGGTGGTGGTGCGGCTTGTGGCGTCATAAGTGGTGGCAAACTCCACGGCATCAACCTCCGTCGTGTTCAACCACTTCGTAGCATCCGCATTCTTACCGGTAATATAGGTCTGGCGCAGCGGAGTGGCGTAGGAAAGAAGGGCAGTAGTCGACATCTGGAGATTCGCCTGGCTCCAAGTTGGACCGCCGTTAGAGCCCTGGCCGTAGGTATTGTATTCGAAGCTGCCATCCCAGTTGCGCGACAAGTCGTAATGCCAGCTTTGCTCCGCAAAGTATGACGCCATGGACTCCTCACCACCCGCATTGGCACCCAAAGGAGCCCAGAGATAGTTCAAGTAAGGTCCGGTGTGACCGGTATCGCGGTTTTTGGCTGAAGCACCCGCCATTTTCACGAAGTAACTGGCATCGTATTCGCGACCGGTAATGTGCTTGAAGGTGAGTGCCGCGATACCCATTTTACCGTTACTTTCATGGCCGCCGCCAGGCTTGTGCTCGCCGTAGGGAATACTACCACGATCCACATAAGAGCCGTAAAAGCGTGCGGAGCGCTCAATCGCATCCTCAACTCTTTGATCGATCACTCCAGCCTCGCGAGCCAGCAACAGGCCGTAAAAACACTGCATATTAGCGCTGTTCACCACCCCGTAACCGACGCCATACGGTCCATTGATCGAACCATCCGCGCCTTGTTTTGCAAATTGGTGTCCGCCGGTGCCGAACATGCTCTGCCCCTTGGCATAAGCGATCGCGTAGGCACGCATGGAATCATAGACTGCAGCGTCCGCTGTCGCCATGTAGTATTCTGAAATAGCCAGCAGCCGGAAGCCAAGGTTCCAAGCGATCTTGCTCGTGGTCAGCACATCCCCATTGATGTAGCTATTAATCTCCGCCTGAGTCAGGATCAGCTCGTGAGCCTCCTGCTGAGCCCGCGCCATGCGAGCGATATTGTCCGGATTGGACGGGTCATTACCCGCCAACAGCGTCACAAGAGAAAATTTAAAATTATCAGTGCCCCCGTTGGCCATGACCGCATCCAGCCCCTTCTCCAAAATCGCCGCCGATTTCGGGCAGTTGTAAGGCGCGGTCGCACTGTAGGCACCAAGAGTTTCCAAGGTGATGGAAACGGTCGAAATGATACCCGAGCGCCAACGCAGTAGCTTCAACGTAGCTGGCGTGCTGGCTTCGGCATCCGCAATCGCATACCCAAAGCTCTTACGCGCATCCGCGGTAAAATTCACCGGATTCGCACCCGTACCGTCCACCCCGAGAATCACGTCACCAACCGCCAAAATCCCATCCGCTGGCGAACCGACGTCCACAGTCGCAACCTGAATCTGGCGGCTTTGATCCGTGCTGGCACCGACATGGTAAAACCAACCCGTCATGCCAGTGGGACCAAGATTCCAGTATTTAGTGTCAGTGATTACTCCACCAGCCGTCAAGTCGGGCACTTGGGCATTCGCAACGAGCGCGAATGGTAGGGGCGCTGCAATCGCAAGGCCCAGTGTTAATAGGATTCGTCCAACCTGATGCCTCAAGCCAGGCAGAGAAGACAATCGAATAGTCTGCATTTTAATTAGGGGTTATGCTGCTTTCTCGTATATAATTGATGCTAATATATGCGACAACTCTGACTTGTTGGAATTTAGCGCGCACCCGCAATATCAATTCGATGGCCCTACTCGTCCTTTTTCGGACAGGATGGACAATATTGACAACGCACCTTTCGGCCGAGAATCAGTGCCAGAAAGGACTTACAGGCGATCGGCGAAAAAAAACAGCCGTTTATTAACACGTAAAATGCTCTAACTTGACGCTACTTTTTACGTTTTTTTAACTACCGATATCACGCTTCCGGAACAGAGGATTTTATTTAAACCAGGCGGACCGCCAGAACTGCTGTTTATATTGAATGATGGGGTCGATAGAACTTCCCGAATTTGCAGCAATTTAATCCAGATAAAGCGACTTGCAGTAAAAAAGATGGATAAATCCTTGCTAATAAAATCCTGATTTAAGAACAATCTATAATTGAAGAAGAAGAATCAGAAACAATTAAACCTCGAAGCTCAGCAGCGGGATTTGCGCATGAGCCTTGCCGTTGTGGCAATGGTGTTCTTTTCCGGTTTTTCCAGTCTGGTCTATCAGGTCCTTTGGATGCGCCAGCTGGGGTTTCTGTTTGGCAATACGGCCCAGGCTGCGTCCGTCACGCTTGCCGCGTTTTTCGCCGGGTTGGGGGCCGGCAGTTGGTGGTGGGGCCGGCGTGTTGGGGCAAGTGCCAGGCCGATGCGCTTATATGCGGGGCTCGAGCTGGGGATTGCACTGGCTGCGTTGGCGTATTTTGGCGTGCTGCACGGGTTTCGGGCCATCTATCCCTTCGTTTACGAGTCGGTCTCCGCAGAGGCCTGGCTCTTGTGCGTCAAATTCGGCTTGGCGGTGATCTTGGTCTTTCCGGCCTCCTTTTTCATGGGAGGGACCATACCGGCCATCGGTCAGGCGATGATTCGTGATCGCAGCCGCTTTGGCCGGACCGCATCGCTGCTTTACGGGATCAATACCTTGGGGGCTGCCCTCGGGGTGTTGTGCGCGGCGTTCATCTGGATTCCTTCCTACGGATTTCGCACCAGCTACGTGCTGGCCCTGCTATTGTCGCTCGGCGTCGGGGCGTGGGCATGGAAACTTTCCGGCAACCGCTCTTCCGGGCTGGATCAGCTTGGAAAACAACTTGAAGCCAATCCGGGAACTCCAGTGGAGCGGACTCCCCTGCCGGGGCGGTTGGCCCTGGGCGGGCTCTGTTTCTTTTCCGGTTTTGTGGTGTTGGCCTTGGAGGTGGTGTGGATGCGCGTGTTTGCACAGGTCCACGAGAATTCGGTCTATTCCTATGCGGTCATCCTGGCGGTAGTGCTGGTCTGCCTCGCTCTGGGCGCGGGGATCAGTTCCATTCTCTCCCGGTTCGCCAAGCGACCGATGCTGGTGTTGGGCGTGCTGACCACGGCAGGCGGCGTTTTGTTGGTTCTGGGGCCCATCCAGTTGATGCACGTGACCGATGGCCTGAAGCCGGTGCAGGACATCGAGGCCTGGGGTGATTATGTGCGCGGTCTCATCAAGATGGGGTTTGGGGGGATTGGCTTTGTCTCCATTCTGCTGGGTACAGTTTTCCCATTCCTCATGAAGCTGGCCGAGCGCGACATGCGCGTCCCCGGCCAGATGCTCGGAAAACTGCTGGCACTCAATATCGCCGGTGCGATCGGGGGCTCTCTCGTTTGTGGATTTATCATGCTACCAATCTGGGGTATGTGGGGGACACTGCAGATTTTATCGGCAGTCTATCTTGTGGTGGCCCTCCTTCTGCCGCTTGGCTGGAAAAGATCGGGGATCGCCTTGCGCATCGTAGGGGCAGGCGCATTGGTGATGTCGTTCACGCTGCTGGACCCGTCCGGCTTGCCGGTCACGGCGCACTCCTTCCGAGGAAAGCCCGCCAAGGTGCTGGAGGTGTGGGAGGAAAGCGACTGCACGGTGGCCGTCATCGAGAGTACGAGCGGACATCGGGCAATCCTGGTCAACTCCTCCTACGCGCTGGGCTCTACTGCGGCATTCGAAGAGCAGGCGAATCAATCCCGCATCCCACTCTACCTCTTTCCTGAGACCCGGAGTATCTTTTTCCTCGGCATGGGCACCGGGATGTCGGCGGGTGCCGCGCTGGATGACCGCTTTCCAAATGTGGAACGGGTCGTCACCTGTGAGTTGACGCCAGCCGTGGTCGAAGCCTCCAAAAAATGGTTTCCTGCGATCATGACGGGGGGATTGTTCAACGATCCACGTTCCGAGGTGCGCATAGAGGACGGACGGCATTTCCTCATGGCGAGCGATGAGCGGTTTGATATGATCAATGCGGATTTATTTCTGCCCTACCGGCGGGGCGCGGGAAGCCTGTATGCTAAGGATCATTACGAATCTGTGCTGGAAAGTCTTAATCCGGCAGGTGTCTTCGTGCAGTGGTTGCCCATGTATCAACTGACTGAATACGAATTTGGAGTGATTGCCAAAACCATGCTGGAGGTCTTTGATGACGTGACCATGTGGCGTAATAATTTCGTGCCGGGTGAGGAGATAGTGGCGCTGATCGCCCGCCGTAAAGCAGCCCCGTTTCCTGTGCCCGCTGCGGGTAATCGTGATGTCATGCTGGGCGCGGTCCGCGGCTTACACTGGTCGCAGACGGTGCCGGACATGGTCAGGGTTGAGCGTGAATCGATGCCGTTCTTTTATGCCGGTAATTTAT
>Ga0306912_1000757_pt1 | contig 17564 bp, 25 predicted proteins | sample AntRauFillE10628_FD_190443 | JGI IMG/M metagenome (GOLD analysis project Ga0306912, IMG submission 190443) | Saline lake microbial communities from Rauer Islands, Antarctica - Metagenome Filla E10 #628 (v2) (version 2) | ecosystem: Environmental > Aquatic > Non-marine Saline and Alkaline >... | reverse complement strand
GTCTTTGTACGTTACATTATCGACGTACTTCATCTCTTTCTCAAAAGCCAGACCAACTTCAGATTCGTTAACGATCTCTTCAGCAGAGGCGTTATCTGATTCACGGAAGAATCCTTTGATGACTTTTTTTTCCTGAATGTTGCCTTTGTAAACGGAATACTCCATTTGAACACGCATTAGAACAGGAACGTCTGCCAGGTCTTCAAGAACTGCAACTTCTTTCATTGCTTCTTTCTTGCCGATTGGTAATTCAGCTTCAATAGGGTCTGTAATTTCGTCTTTACCAGAAATGATCAACAGCTGGTTAAAGATTTTTGAACCAATCTTGTTTTCACTTTCATCGTTGTTAGTGATCCGCAGATTACCGTAGATAACTTGCTTTTGACCCTTATGGTCAACATACATATCGATGCTGGTAGAGCCGTTTTTAGAAACACTGACAATAGGTGCCAGGATTACTACTGGGTACAAGCCGGATGAAGTGATGTGGTTGCTACCACCTTGTTTAACGTCTTCGGCTTTCTTACTAGATTTGAAAAATGACATATTTATACCTCTCAGAGATTTAGGGTGTCACCCCAGGTTTTGGGTAGTTATCTACCCTTGATTGGTTTGGTTTTTTCTGTAGCCACGTTGTTTATGGCGTACTCAAGTTTTTCTATATAGCGAACAGCTTTACGGATATCAGTTTTAATTTCCTGATAATCAGGATCTTGTCGCAGCTGTATCAACCGTTGTTTGAGCTGTTCATTATTGAAAAACATCATTACAAAGACCACTCTCCGGCTTTGTTTTGCTTTTCTTGAAGCATTTCAATATGCTTTTGAAGGTTAAAATCTTCAACAGGCATGTTTTCAGGAAGGCTTTTGGTAGTAGTTCGGGAAGCCATTTTCGAATTGCGGAAATGAATTATCCGGTTTTTGCCTCGAAGCTCAACAAAAATAGCTTCATCCACTTCAGATAGAATGCCACCTTTTTTACCGTAGCTACCGCCAGCATTTACTAGAGCGTATCCAGAAACGTCTTCGTTATATAGAGCGTGAGACACCAACACAATATTGAAATTGGGTGCCATATCACGTTCGATAAAATCTACGACTTTTTTAATTTCTGTGTTTACTTTTCCATAAGGAAAAGATTTAACTTGCTCAAGAACGTAGCCTTCGATATCTAGCAAAATTTTTGAAATAGAATCGATAGCAATTGTCTTAGGCAGAGTACCCATTTTATTTTCATAGGCTTCAACTTTTTCTACAACCAAGTTGATAAGCTCTTCTGCTGAAGTAAAATCAGGAACGTTTACGTGAGCTTGCTCAAACGGGTATCGTTTACCATCCCGTGCAATGACCAGCACATCTTCAAGAGTTTGAAGAAGTGTAGTCTTACCCACATTAGGCAGGCTTGATACTAGCAGTTTTACGTTACTGGACATTTTCAATCCTTTATTTAATCTTTTGAGTTTGGTTTTGATCCGGATACACTTTTTGCCATAGATAAAAACAGGCTGACAAATATACCTGCAATAATGCCAATTAGCATTCCTCCCATAGTGCCAAAGAAGAGTGTTACAATTAATCCTGATATAATAATATCACTCTGCCAACCAAAACGAACAAACTTGGGAAGTCCAATTTTGATCATCAGAATAATAAAAGCCATTGCAGTTAAAAATCCCATTATTAAAATTTCCATAACTTACTCCTGCTTTAGTCTTGGATCGTGAAAAATTACATGAGCAAGCTCAGGATACTTTTTCCAGGCTTCTATAGAATCTACTGCTAGATTAAGAAGTCCATCAATGAAGTCAATGTCTTCATGTGTGATCACTTCAGTAAGAACAGTAGTCGTTGGTGGGTAGGACTTGAGAGGTTTACCTGTTTTATCACTGACGCCCCCATCAATATTTCTGTTGATGTAAACAAGGCGAATTCTTGTAGGATTATAACCTTTTTTGAGCAGTACCCAAACGTAAACTAAAAGTTGATATTTATAGTGTGGTGGAATGGTTTTAGGATCTGTTTTGGAATTATAGGTCTTGTAGTCAACGACCATGCAATCTTCTTTGGAACCTTGAATAGCATCAAGAGTACCACCAGCAAAATACCCATTTTTGATTTCAGTTTGGTGTTGAGTTTCAACTTCAAGATAATCATTACGAAGAACGTATGCGTTAACAAGTTCTTCTGCCATTCCGATGTACTGGCTTAGCACAATATCCGGATTGTAATCCTCATTAGCTTCGTGCATGAGGACATATTCTTTAATCATTTTTTGATCTACTTCTTTACCTTTGGCAACCATCTCAGCGCAGTAGTGAACAATTGTTCCTAAAATGCTTGATGTATTGTAGTCAAAAGATGAAACACCCATTACTTGGGACTGAAACCAACGATGCGGGTGTGTAATGAATTCAGCAAACCTACTTGGGCTGAAGTTCATAACTGCGCCTTCAGGAGTAGAAGTTTTTTGGTATATTAAAGGGTTTGTCATGCAATTCTCCAATTACTTGTTACATTTTTTATGGGATAACCTAAGCGAAAATAAACAGCTAGGCGTGTTCTCTTTTTTATAGAAGTAATGTTCTATAGTAGCCATTTTTTCAACATTTTTTACAGGCTTTCCAAGCTTAGGAAATGTCATAGGTCTTTTACACCAACAACACTTTTCACCATAAATCATTCGAAGTATGTTACGAAAACGGTTTCTCTGTGATTTGCTTATATAAAGACCGTTGTTTCTTCTTCTTTGAATTTTTGTCATAAAAGTGCCAACACCTTTTCTACCTGTTGAATAGAAGCGTTGTTTGGAACTTTATAAAGATCAGCCCAATTCAGTCCGATCAGTCCTTCAGCCTCATTATGTATTTGTTCATTTTCCAAATACTGAACAGTCATTACTTCAATAAGGTTGTCGTTAACCCACTTAATGATCTCAGGATCACGGTAGGTTTGCGTGTAAATACTATCGTAGATTGTGGACTGCACTTGAACATACTTCTGCAGCTTTTCCTGCTCAATACGGTAATTGAGCTCGTTAACCGCAATCAGTGTCAAAATGCTCCAGAACTGAACAGTTGCGTTGTGCAAAGTTCTTATGTCGTTATTGGGATCGTCTGTATAAAGACGACAACCAAGACCCAAATGGATGTAACCGTTGTTAACAGCCGTTGGTAGAACATAGTTCTCACGATAATCAGTAATCCCTGGATACAAAACATTGTGATAGCGATCAAAAATTTCTTGAGTTATGACACCACCCTTATCTACATCTGGAAATCCTCCATAAGCAAGTTTGAAAGTTGGTCCTTTAGACTTTTGACGAAGATCTTTTATAACACTGTTTTCTTCATTGTTTTTTTGCATGAAGGCTTTAACTCTATCAACGTCATTGTTGAATTTTCCAATGACTCTTTCTATCTCTTTTGGGTAATAACCGCATGCGTTTAGAGAGTGACCATCAAGGCCTTCTTTAAATACGTTGCACTTGTTCACATCTCCAGACAAATTAGATATTACACGGTCTTCCAGTGCGGATAGATCTGCTGTGTAAATCACGAAATCGTCTTTTGCTTTAAAGCACCGTTTCAGTGGTTTTGCGTAGATTGATTTTGTACTTGGAGCATTCAGTAGATTTGGTGAATTTGACGTGTTACGAAACGACTTGGCACCAAACAAATTTATTTTGCCGTGTAAGACTCCATCAATCGTGAACGTATCAAATGCTTTGATAAAGTTCGTTTTTATAATGGAACTGAATGAGTTGTCTATCATTGCATCGAGCAGCTCAATCAGAGTCTCATCTTTTGATTCTTTACGAAGCTCTTCAATCTGATCACGACCCCATGAAGGTTCTCCTGTGTCTTTAGAGTAAGCCTTTGCAGGAATCTTCAGCATCTGAAAAATCTCGCAAGTTTGCTTGGCGCTATTTGGATTGAATGCTTCCAGACTTACTTTTTGCTTCTTCTTTTCATAACGGGGCCTATTCCACAGATCAAGTTTGTATTCTGCTAAAGAGCGCATAGCTTTTACTGCAGCAGTACTGTTTGGGCTTATCCGCTTATCTATGACACTGGACAGGAAAGCATCATTCAAAAAGATGTTGTATTCCTTTATGTCTTTAACAGTCCACTTATCACGAACATCTTTATCACGACCAATGCCACGTAGATGCGTGTTGACCAACCAGGTGCGGTGAGTCACGTCTGTTTCTTTGAATGGCTTCAAATAGTGGTCAAGAGTTCGAACAGATTTGGTAGCGTCTTCCTCATGCTCTCTCTGAGCTTTTGGCCTGCGACAAGTCTCTTGGTACTTAACAACGTATGGGTGTTTACCCAAACGTTCGTACACAGTCTCCTGCACCTCATCAATAAGAGTTCTGAGATCTTCGACAGCACTGGAATCTACTACCAAACCGGTATCTACCATTTTTATCATGTCAGAGATAAAGTAGCTGACAAAGTTTTCGTAAAAGTAACTTGGTCCCGGATCGTAGTCAGATGGCATAGAAACAGGTAGACGTTGATATGGACGCATAATTAACCTTTACTGTGTTAAAGCTTTCCAAGAATTTGGAAATAGAGGTTGAATGATTTCATCCCATTGCTTAGCCAATTGTTGAATTTCCAGCTGTGCATGCGAATCACTACGTTGAATGTAAGCGTTAGCCCAAGAATAGAGTGAGCCTGTAACCCAGTAAGTAGTTAGCATAGATTGTGGTAAAACCATACGGGCTTGTTCCGGTGCTACACCGTCTTCAATCAGGCTGGCATACAAAGCGTGTGCTGCTTCGGAAAAGCCTGCGTATTGACCACGAAAATGATCATTAGCTGGATGCACGTCATCACTACCCTGTTTAATGCTTCCAACAGGACGAGAACGCCATTCTCTTGGAGTGTGAAACTCAGGTGTGTCATCCACATAACGACGACTTACTTCGTTGTACGTGAAGCCAACCATGTGCTTGAATCTCTGCCTGGCTACGAAGATGGGTACAGTTTCCCGAATGGAAATCATGGCGTGTGAGAAGGGTGTCCAGTGGGTAGGCATGCTCTTTACCCACTTTAAGATTTTTTCTGCGTCATCACATTCCAAATTTTCGGATGAAAGAATGTTGATGTTTGCAAACCACTCACTTGAAGTACAACCACGAGCCAAGAATTGAATAAGTTTAATGTCTCTTCCGGTTAGTTCTGTAGATTCTGCAGAGAATGATACTCGTGCAGCATTAACCACTGTGAGGTCTGTACCCATGTGATCTAAGTATTCAGCTAACATAATTTTTATGCCTTATTTTTTCTTGCGGGGTAGATTTCTACCTGATCAAGAATGTGTTCAATAAAGTTGATAAGTCCTTCTAGCTCTTCTGTCAGAATTCCGTTGTTTAACAACAACCATTCGTACTGCTTTCTAAGAAGGGGTATATCAACATTCTTAACCAGAATGTCTGAATTAGGCAGGTCCATAAATTTCTTCCTCTCTTTTAGAATGAGCTTTTAGTTCTCCCCACAAATTGAAAGTAGCAGCACCGTCAATGGAGCAGTACTTCAGAAATTTTGGACTTTTGGGGTTCTCAGGCTCGTATTCGTCATAAATTGACCAGGCAGGATCGTACTGACTTTTCATCAGATCTTTGAGACTGGTTTTGGCTTTCCAAATGTTTACGTGGTTCATAAAGCATTTAGACATAATGGCAGTGTCCACATAATTTTGTGGCAAACAGCCAACTCGGTTGTACATAATCTGTAAATCAAAAAGAGCGTTGTGTATTACAAGCAGACCTTTATGAGAAGCAATGAATTTCCAGATAAGCATTTCTGTATGAATGGTATCTGGAATCAGTATTTCACTGTGATCTTTTGATAAACCAAAAACAAAGTGGGTGGTTAGTACCAACGACGGAAAGCTTAGACCAGAGTTTCCGGCTACCATTCGATACTGCTTAATCTGATCGATGGTTAGATCCGGGTCCTTGTCTAAAAGCTTCTGAGCCGTCTTTCTGTCTTGCTTCGGGTAAACTCCAGAGGTTTCAGTGTCTAAGCTCATTACACTTATTTCAGACAGTCTCTTGAGTTTCTTTTGAATGTTGTAACGTGTTGCAGTAACACCGTAGGTGACTTTAATCATTATCAAGAATCCCGATAACGTCCCTGGCAAAGAACTTACCAAGGATATTTTCATTTAAAAACATGGGATCGGCAATAGCATCGAACTCAAACAGCAAGGCAGTCTCAACGTAAGTAGAAGACTTCCTGCAGCTGCATTGATAGAGAATCTCCCGGGAGAGAATCTCAGCAGTCTCAGATTCATGACTTCCAACATACTTTTGGAAAGGCAGGTTAGTGAGAATAATTCGGTTACGCTTTTTGCCCTTCAGAGGAGGCTTTCTTCTAAGAGAACGAACGGCCTTTTTGCCGATATATTTCATACCATCAGCATAAGTGATCAAGTACACAATATCTGTACACTCGGGCAAAAGGTCGTCGTGGTTTTTAACAGTACGTTCTTTGTAGATCCAAAGGACCACTACGCAATTCTCCGCAAAGCAGGAACAATCAACGTTCGGTTAAGCCTGTCTTCATCCATAGAATCTACCCAATAATCGTTGATTTCATGGGCTAGGGTTTTTATGTATTCCTCACCAGCACCCAGATCGATTGCGTAAGCCAAAGCTCTGTACATAAGAACAGACCGTTGGCCATTTTCAGCTTCAAATGCGAAGAAAAAAGTCTCCCTCGGATCTTGTAGCTTAGTATCTTTCTGAGTTTTAGGCAGAGAGGTAACAGGCTTAGGTTTGTCACGAATACGAGCAGCTGCACGTTCAATCAAATACTTGGTTTGGAGTGTTTCACCTTCCAACTGTTTAAATACAGTCCTATCTTTGTAAGACAGGAATATCTGACTCTGAGGCAGGATATCTACCACCAAGCCAAGCTCTTCACCAATTTCTGTTAAGAACTCTTTCCACATACGCTCATCGATATCGACAATAGAATCCAGTTCCATGATTACACGGAATTTGAATTCATTATCTGGATCGCTTGTTCTAGCGATGTAGTGGTTATACTGGCTCAACAATGTGTGAGCTTCGTAGTCGGTCAGCATAGATTTATCGATGTCTAAAACAACGAATTTAGTTCCATTGATCAAATTAGCTTTGTTGCGTTCACCGTCTTTGAAAGCAAATGAGCTGTACGCTGCATTTTCTTGTAGCAGCAGCTCTATTTCAGAAAACTCAGTTTCGTAGAACTCATATCCATGACTACAATTTCTGGACATGTAATCTTTCATTTCAGCGTCTTTTAGGTCCTCTTGAAAAATGATGTATGAAACACCAACAGTGTTGGTTTTGATAATTTCCTTGTACTGGATACCACCGTCAACCATGGTATAGGAACCGTGCTCATCATAGCTGTTTGCCATAGTGCAAAGTTCTTCAACTTTTGATTTTGATGATCCGGTACCACCGATATAAGACATTTTTCTAAGTTCGTGCAGGGACAAAAAGAACTCACCATCTTGTGATTTGAACTTGCACAAATCTGAAAGCTGCTCATAAGGCTCTTTAACAAGCTCTTTTTCAAAGTCAGCCATGTCAGATGATAGTGACTCCACAGTGTTTATGGCACATGCGTAAGTTTTTTCATCGATCACGTCATAATTTTGAAGAATTGCGTAACTGCCAGCTAATTTAAGAGCCAACCACTGCTTGTGCTTCCGACTCAGTTTAGAAATCGGGTATTTATTAGACATCTCATCAGAAACAATATTGTTTATCTCTAAATACACGTCAAACAGTTTTCCGGCTTCGTCAGAAACCTCAAGAGGTACAATGCTTGTTTTTTCAACCAGTCCTGATGTGAATTCATTAAGATCGTGCTGAGCTTTAAGAACACGATCACGCTCTTTCTCTTTCATAGCGTACAGCTCATCAATTGAGGTAATTGACAGAGGTGCAGGCTGTTCTGGAGTGAATGTGAATATGCTTCGACGAGCAAGCTGAGTATTGAACACCAACTTGAATCGGTTCTTGATCTCGTTATTGTACAGTATGGCTTCTTGAGATCCGAAAAACAGAGCATTAACCGGTAACGCTTTTACGTCTCCGGTTTGATTCTCGTTAGACTTAACGATTTTTGGAGGAATATTACCCAAATCGTATGCCACAGCAACGGTTTTTATGATGTCAGTCATTGAACCGTTATTTTGGAGCTCAGAGCCAATCTCAGAAGACATGATAGACCCGGCACCAAGAGGGTTAGACGCTATATCAGCGAAATGGTGTATCAACCCCTCTACGGTACCAAGACCTGTTTGCAAAGGCTTAGGAGAGTGGTAATACTTCTGCCAGTCTTCCTTTTTCTCGCCTTCCAGGATTGCCATGTTCTCTGCTTTGGTTCTGGCATACTCTTTTCGAACATCCTCCAACTGTTCGTAAGCATCAGACATTGATTTGCGGATAGTGTTTAAAGACTTATCTTTGGACGTACCTGAAGCACTCAAAGCAAAAACAATAGCGTTTGTAGGTACCAAGGTTCCATCATACAGCTGGATGGGTTTACGCAAGTGAGAGCTGAAAGTTATAAGCTCACTCAATGTAATGGCCAGTTTCAGTTTGAAAGGTATGTCACCAGAAATGGTGTCGATACCCTTCTTGACGATGTGCGGGATCACGTCAACTGACGAAGTTCGATCCGACACATACTGTTCAAGGAGAGCTTTGGTTTCCATTATGCACCTACTTCGTTAACAACATTTTTGTAAAACTGAATCTCATCAAATTCGTAGCCAATGTTCATTGCTTTTGGCAACGTAACAGGCCGGCCGTAACCACTAGCCAACCTAAATTCAAAAATTGTCTCAAGAACCGCAAAATAAAATTTGCGAAGCAGTCGGTCGTTAATTACAGAAGACATGACCGACACAGATTTTTGGTCTTTGTGAGAGAACAACGGAATTGATGAGAAAAAGTTGCGGGTGTCATCCATAACACAGTTTTCAATTGGAAGAACCAGCGTAATCTTAATAAAGATATGACGACGTTCAAGTTCTTCAACAGTTGCCAACAGCTTAGCAACGTTTTCACGAACAGTAGAATTCTGAACGTTGTACGGGTAGCTAATGCTGACGTAAAGCTCATAGAAAAAGTCGATGTACTGGTGTGAAGGAGTGATAACACAATCTGGCTCACCAGAAACGTACTTGCCTACATCAACATCCACTTGTGTACCATCGGCAGTATACTGGTAGTTTTCATAAACTTCTTCTGTGATTAGTCCACGTTTTAGTAAATTCTCACGTACCAGATTTCGGATAGAGTCCTGCTCTTCTTCAGGAAAATCCGTCTCTCCTTTAATGAGCATATCCAACGCTTTTGCATAGCTCATTTCACAGTAATTATCCTGTTTTTGTGAAATCATCCCAACTTCGTGTTTGAAATGTTCAAGGTTACGAAAAGGTAAAAAGTGGCATTTTCCCATAGTGCCTGACCAGCTTTCTGGAAAAATATCGTATAACGGCATAGCCATATCAGTATTTTTAATGGTCATTTTGACCTCCTGCATAAGTAGTTTATTTAACGCCAATCAGTTCCGCTAAATCGTGAACTGTTTCGCAATCAGACTGTTTGATAAATTTAGGCATTGAGTTTAGTGCATTTGTGAACTCTTGAAGAACTGCGGGGTTGTCACCTATTATTCTTTCAAAGAACCCTTCTGTTAGGTCTAATTGTTTTCTTTTGTAGTACCGCAAACTATCCCTCATAGATACTGATTTTGAAGAGTTGTTCTGCTTCAAAATTTCTCTTAAAGCTGAAATCTTCAATGTAGTTGATGAATCAACCAATGACTTTTCTAGATTGAGATCAAGAGGAATAATTACTATGTCAAAACGATCAAGAGTAGCTGCGTCAAGACGAGAACGCCCAACGTAACTGTGATGTTCGTCTTGCGGATTAGCTGTAGCCACCAGCCGGAAATCTTCATGTATTTGAACAACACCGACAGGGAACGATATGTACCCATTCTCTATTGTATTCAAAGACAGGATTACGTTTGCATCTGCAGCATCAATCTCATCCAGCAAGAACAGACCGCCACAAGTAGCAGCTTTGTAGAGCTGTGATTCGATGTACGTTCCGTTTACGCTTACAAATCCCATCAGGTGAGACAACGTAGTTTGACGAGTCATTGATATGCTGTAGAAATGAAGATTCAGAGCTTTAGCAATATCCATAGCTATTGTGGTTTTGCCTGAACCTTTTTCACCAGTGAGCATAGTTGCAATGCCTGCAGAAACCAGTTTCTGGATCTCGGCTTTTTTAAAATGTTCGGTCATCAGAAAGGGACCTCCGACTCATCAGTTCTTGGATCTCTATTGTCTTGATCAGAAGGTACTCGACTATAAGTAGGCGTTTCTTCTTTTTTTGAAACAACTTTTCTGATTTTGTACGTGTAAGAAGAGTCATGACTTATAAGTGAGTGATAAAAAATTTTGCTTACAAGTTCATCTTTGGTTTTTACATCTATTACAACACCAGGATCTTCCTCATCAAAAGTCATAAATTTTTTCAAATTTTCCATGACATGAGGATAATTTTTCAGGTAATTCTCGTAATCATTGTTGAAATACTCAGAGCTCTTTCCAAGAATAGCCACAACAAAAATGAAACCTAAAATATCAGAATAGCCATACTCATTGAATTTAGTATCTTCTTCAGTCAGTTCCTCTAAGGACATACTGTATTTAAGAAGGTTAAATGCTTTGTAGTCTTCTGCGTCTACACCATCATCAAAATAGTTAGAAATTGCTTGGTACAGATCATTGGTATCCATTTTTTCAGATTTAGAATAAACGAATTCACGAACTTTTTTAATTCCGTGCCTGCCAACTGCAAGAAATACGTTTAGGAATGTAATCGTGTTTATACCTTTACTGCGAGAAAGCATTGTTTGGTAGATACTATGAAGAGGTGATTTCTCAACAATGAACGGTAAGAATTTATTTGCCACAATCATTTCTCCAAATGATGTAAGTGTAAAAAAAACCCCATCAAGGCTTTGTAATCCAATCAGGGGTAAAACTATAAATGGTGGAACTGGTCGGGATACATAGTTACCGACTCGGGGCTGACTGTGCCCCGACAATTAGATGATGCTGCAGCCCCATTTGTGTAAGTGGGGTATGAATAAAACCCTCCCGAAAGAGGGCATTGTAGACTTAACTAAAAGCCTATTATTACAGGTACTCGAATTTAGTACCAGAACCGAGGTTTACCAAGATAGGGTTGATAGCAATGAGCTCTTCAACACGGCGATTAACGTTAACGCCGGTGTTTTGTTCAACAGCTTCACAAGCCTTAACCTTGATTTTTGATACTTCGTTTTTTGCATACACAAGCTTGGAATCATTTTCAAGGTTGCTAAAACGCATTTGACCTTGATGTGTATTCACAAGTGGATCTTCAATTACAGCTTCTTCGTTACCGTAAGAGGCACGAGCTTTTGCCACAGTTTGAGCAATATCTTCGATTTTCTCAGCTGCGGTAGTTTTTTCATTCGAAAGAATTTTAGTAATTGACATAGTTAATACTCCTATTAATTATCACACTAAAGTTAAGTGTTAGGGGTGTGTGAAAGCCCCTAAGCACTAAGAGCTCTCGCTGAGAGCAAATTTTTACCAGCACGGCTGCAAGCCACATAGTAGCATCGGTAAGCTACAAGGTCTTCGGCAGTTTCAATACCGCCGTTTGCACGAACAGACTCTATTTTAGCGTTAAGGTCATCACCAATTTCAACAGTTTCAAACTCCAAACCTTTTGAAGTAAAGACTGTAGCAATTGTGTAATTCAAATCTACTGAGGAATCTTTAGCTTTTTTGTACAAATCAAACAAATTGATACCTTTACGACTAAATGACATTAGCAGCTTTACTGCACTTTGCACTTCAAAATCGTCAACATTGTTGAGCAAGTACGACATGTAGCTTTCGCCTTTGCCACGGTTTTTGAGGTATTTTTTGTACTCATCTGCAAGGAATCCGTACTTTTTTTGGTACGGAACTTTACCAGATGCAGCAGAAGCAACAGCCATAGGTGCAGCAAAAATATCAGAGATTTTACGCAACAGATTAAACCCCTTACTGGAATAAATTCTGTTTTGAATCTCGTTAACGATAAGAGCGTTAGTCATTGTGCAGTAAAGAAATTTACCGTTATCTACTGGGTTATCTGTGCCTACAAAATTGAAGTTTTCAGACACATCCCTACGCATAAAAGTTTGAATACTTTCTGCAATTTCTTCACTGCAACGCCATGAATGTGTCAGGTACAGAACAGGCTCATTATTCATTTCTTCAAAACCGTTAACCAGGTTCAGGAAGTGATAGATAGCCTGGTTGGTTTCACCCAAACCAATCTTCTTGGCAGCTGGTATAAGCTTGAATATCTCAAGAGCAACAGCTGTGGTGTCATTGATTTCATCCAAGATGACCAGATCGTAGTCACACTTAGCAGTGCCTTCTACCAGCATTAAGTGAAAGAATTTGAGCATAAAGTTAAACGTCGGTGGCAACTCTTCGTTGACCATCATTTCGACGTATTTAATGCACAATTCAATTTTAGTTTTACGATAATCATCTTCTTTGGAAATGTGTTCTTCAAAGAACTCATACATATCTGTAGAGCTAGAAACAAAAAACATGTCGATAACAGTAATGATCTCAAATTTGTCAGGGTAGGAAATTTTTTCTGTAATGCAGGTGTAAGTCAGATCGCTGATTTTCTGCTTTGGTTTAACATGCTTGTAAGCCAATGCATGAAACGTTTTACACTCCATGTTAGTACCTTCAAACTTGTCGGTACCCTCTTTTACAATTGCTTTGTTAAAAGCCGTATACAAACCCTTGCGAGGGTTGAGTAGATTCGCTATCTGTTTAGCTATGAAAGTTTTTCCGGTACCAGCACCAGCGTGTACAAGAAGTATTCCATCATTAGATTTGACATGATCAATAATATCACCCTGTTCAGGAGTAAATTTTAGCATTCAGGTATCCACCTTCAGCCGGTAAAATACATCGACTGTTTTAATTGATTTGGTTTTGCCACAACTCTAAACGGTAAATCTCCTGTTCTTGCTTCAAGAAGATATTCAACAGTTTGGCTCATTGGATTTATTCGTATTCTTTCTACAGACAGATAAAGATCTTTTTTACCATTGAAGTAGGTAACATGTTGACCTTCTGTAAATTCAATTTTTTCAGAAGGCATTCCAACTTTGTTGTAATTGTTAACCTTGATTTTAGTTCTTCTACCCATCAGATCTCTCCGTTACTTCGGTGTTCCAGAACTCTTGAGCACTCAATACAGCTTTGCGGTAGTCATAAAAAATACTACTACCATCTGATTCAACACGGCAGTTAGAACAGATTACAAAAGCAAAATACTCAACAGGATCTTCAACTAAATAATTAACAACTACATTTAGATTTTCATTTTTAAAGCAGACAGGGCAGTTGTCTAAAGTAATTAAAGGTATTGGGTTAGACAAGGATTGGACAATACCTTCAATTTTATCAGGATTTTGTTTTATTTTTATCACGTAGTTTCTCCCTAAACTGTCTAGTCTTACGGCGACGGTAGATAACCAGCTTGTAGCAGCAATAAGCAATAGACACATACATTAAAATTTGAAAAAGCATAATTCATCCTTTTGGTGTGTATAAAACATTTTCTACTTAAGCCAGTTAGGGTAATTTTGACCTTGGTATTCAACGTATATTCCTACACGTTTAAGAAGATTAACGCCTTCATCATTTTTGTGTGGTTCTAAGTAATACACAGCTTTAATGCCACGGGTAAGTATTGATTTGGCACAGCGAATACAGGGTGCTCTGGTAGAAAAAATAATTGACCCGTCAGCTGTAACTCCCTGCCTAGCCATTTTATCTAAAGCGTTTATTTCAGAATGTATTACTTCACGCTTTGATCTCCAGCAAGAAGATTCTTCGTCGTAATACTCACAGTCGTTGTCCATGCCGGGAGGCATTCCATTCCAGCCTACACTGATCATTCCGGCTGATGTGACTACTACTGATCCTACTTTAGCTATTCTGGACACAGAGCTTTGAGAAGCAGCTATGGCCATGTCCCAATATAGTGCGTGAAATTTACTTTTATGAGGATCAAGCATGAGAACATTTTCCAATGTGGGGTAAGCCCAAAACTTATTGTGAGGGTCTTGTAGATTATTAAACAGATCTAGTAGCTAATTGAATTGCACGTTTAAGAGATACAATTGCTTTTTCACGATCTTGGTTTGCTGTTTTTACTCCACGGCCACCAGGCATTGTCATCTTTTTGATTGCATGCTGGTCACCCGGGTTGGTGATACTGTAAGCATCCAGAATGTCGTATATATCAACCCAGAAACCATTTAGTACACGGTGGTACTTACTAGGAGCTTCTTGTGAAGCAGGCACAGCATGACTGACAGCAGTAACATCAGGAACAGGACCAGAAGTTACAGGTGTTTTCTTTTCTGCAGGACGACCACGCTTACGTCCGGGTTTAGGACCAGGACCTTGAGGGGTTTGTTTAGTCTGAACTGTTTGGTTTGTCATAATCTTACTCAGGTTGGTTATGGCATTTTTAAATGCCGAATTGTAAAGTCATAGACCTTACGTTTAGCTGCTTAAATAATCTTCAGAAAGATTCAAAGCAGCTTGAATCTTATTAATCGTTTCAACGTCACCAGATTTGAAATCAATACTAAATGAATTTCCATTTTTGCTAAAAATGCGAATAGTAGAATTCTTTTTATCATCATTTCCTGACGCGTTGTTCACAAGATTCACACTTACTACATTATTAATTTTGATGTCCATTATAGATTCCTAGTAGGAAATAAATTCCAGTAATTGTTATCCCAAGTACGGAAGTCATCAAACTCAACATTGAACATACCGTCAATACTTGATTTTTTCAGTATGAAGCAACCTGGATATTGAAACTCCGGATTTTTCCAAATAAGTAATCGAGAATACCCTGCACGAAAACTGTTTGGAATTTTAAACTCACCTGTACCACGGGTAGCTGTATTCCAACGAATACGTTCAGTAATCATGCTTATGCTTTTACGTCTAATTCCAGCGGCATGAAGTTCATGGGCGAACCGTAGATACTCTTCGTAGATATGAGAATTTTGTTTGTGGTACTCCAAAAAAGCACTTTGAGCTGTTGTCATAAAGTGATCTCTAATTAAGAATAAGTGCTCCCTGACAGCCATGCAGGTATGAGCTACAAAGCTGCTAGGAAAATCAGATACTTTAAGTCGTATCAAACTGGTTGATGCTGCACTGTCCCAAAGCGAGAAGTACGCTTCCAGCGGAGTTTGGTTTTATAGTAGGTCAAAATCCTATTCAAATAAAAAGACCGCACTAAGGCATGTGCTTACCCCTTGTCTTTAACTTCAGGCTATAAGGATTCCTTATTCGCTTCTTTATGGTTTTGGTTCCCGGGCATCGAATTTCTCGTTTTCTTTATTGACCTTTTACGGGGTCACTTTAATTTTGTTATTTGTGTAACGTTACCTAATTTTTGAACGGACATGGCTACATCTCCGTTTGGTGTTTCAAAAGTCAGCACGTTACGTTTGTTTTTCTCGGCATGTTTACTCGCTTCATAAGCAAGCTGCCAGTCTATTTCTGTCTCTATTCCTATCAGCTTAAATTTTTTCACTATATAAATTTTCTTTTTTGATAGATTTGTTAAGTAACTTCACCAGTGCATAGATTACGTGTTTTATTACAATAATCCTCGTTCAGCGAGTGATATGTATTCATTACCACCGATTACAATGTGATCTAGTACACGGACATCAATTAGTGCAAGACAGTCTTTCAAACGCTTGGTCAAGTCTATATCAGCTTGACTGGGTTCAGGGTTGCCACTGGGATGGTTGTGAAACAGTATGCAAGCACTGGCTCTGTGTTGAAGTGCAGATGTAGCGACTACTCTTGGATACACAGCAGCGCCATCTGTAGTGCCGTTAAACAGGTTAACGGTTTCCAGTACCTTGTGCCTGTTATCAAGCCAAAGGACACCGAACACTTCAAACTGTTCATGTGCCAAATGAAGCGATAAAAACTTACGGGTTAGTTCAGGTGAAGACAGCACTGTAGATTTGCGAAGGTATTGTTGTTTGATAATACCGTGAGCTTTAACAATAGTTGCATACTCTTCATCTGTGAATAAGTCGTAAGCGTTATCTGGAATGTTGTTTTCTACAATACTGGTGTATTCAGGAGATAATTCAGATTGAATTGTCTGTGTCATGGTTTGTTCCTTTATAAAATTAGGAGTGTAGTGACTAACATTCCAGCCAGTGTTTATAGTGACATCGCCCGAAAGGTTGCACCTTTAAAACATCAGTTGAGTGTGTTTGCGAAATTTAACCCTCTAATACGAGGTATCAATATGTGCTTAGTAGCACCCTCACCACACTGAATAGGACTCTGGCGGGAATTGAACCCTGCTAATGTACCTGTTGTGGTTCAGCTAGGTAATCAGCCTATGCCGACTCTCGTTGGCGATTAACCCTCACGCACAACTCAGAACCCTAATCAGTGCCCACTCGTTGAGGCCGAATGAGTTGCCTTGTATTAATTTCGTTGAACTACTCTTCGTTTGTAATACCAAACCCCATTTTCAAGCCGTACTTTTATTCCCTGCTCTATTAAGGATTTGGCTTTACGTTCGTTGCAGCGATACCAAGCTCGTTTGCTCATTGGTCATCAAACTTTTTAGCTTCTTTTCTAATTCTTGAAGACCTACTTACCGATTCATGCAAAAGTTCTTTTACACTGATACCTCTATATCCTGATTTTCTAAGCTCACTACACAAATCTACAATTTCAGATTCTACTGCAGCTGCCTGCTTCCTCAGAATGAAGGCTTCGGTTGACGGAACTTCGTCAAGTGCATCATAAGCAATTTTCTGCATCCAACTTGCGGCTTTCCCTACGTCAAAAAACTCCGCCGCCCCCCATGAGCACGTACATATTGAGTTAAGAGCTGACTGCTGTGCAGCCACTCGAGACTGCAAGCGTTCAACACTCTCAACAGCATCATGCGTAGAGTGCCATGAGTTTTCTTCTGGCGGCCCTTTTGTGATATTGACGATTTCGCGCAGCATTTGCCCTCGCTTAATAAGCGAATCTTCCAGATGCCCGATTTCTTCGGTGAGCTCTGCAACCCGCTCTTCTAGTTCCAGAATAGTCTTTGTAACCCATGGGCCTTGGTCACTCATTGGTCTTGCTCCTGTTTTATCAATTTCACGACGGCATCAAGAACGTCGGACACTAGCGCTGAATTTTTTATATTTTCAAGGCCTTTGGAGTTGCGAGCGTGCTGCACTTCTTGAAATACTGCGTAACCGTCGTACAGTATGATTGGCACACTCACAGCCTGCTTATCGGCGCTGGCTGGGTGGGTATAGACCGCAATGTCACCATCTTTTTTCTCATCGCTTATGCTAATACCGCAATACTTACCGGCCTGCATTGCTTCAAGCA
>Ga0306912_1000754_pt1 | contig 17627 bp, 12 predicted proteins | sample AntRauFillE10628_FD_190443 | JGI IMG/M metagenome (GOLD analysis project Ga0306912, IMG submission 190443) | Saline lake microbial communities from Rauer Islands, Antarctica - Metagenome Filla E10 #628 (v2) (version 2) | ecosystem: Environmental > Aquatic > Non-marine Saline and Alkaline >... | reverse complement strand
GGTACAAAATAAGCAAATGAACATGGTCTGGTTCGCCATCCATCGCTACCCATTCACCCTCTAGTTTTATGCAAGCAGGTTCAAACGCCGCTCTCAACTGCTCAATCATTACACCAGTAAAAATCTTGCTTCGATACTTTGTAGTGAATACCCAATGTACCACTAACTTGTTCACACTCTGTCTTTTACGGAGGTAATCTTGAAGTCACTCTTTATTATGCGCACTCATTTTACAAATCCAATATAAACTAATAATATAAATGCATTACAGTAGGCAAGATAGTAGACATTGACCTAGGCCTGTCTCATTACGCCATTGGATCTAATGGTGGAAAAACAGCCAATCCACGATTTGTAAAACGTGCCGAGAAAAACCTCAGACGTAAGCAGTATCAGCTATCCAAAAAGGCAAAAGGCAGTGCCAATCGAGCCAAGGCTCGATTAATGGTTACTAAATGCCATGAAAAAGTAGCGAATGCTCGTGCTGATTTTCAACATAAACGCGCTCGAACGCTTATTGACGAAAACAGCGGTGATAGTCGAGACATTAAAATCAGCCAATATAATGAAAAACTGCAAACTGGCGAAACACCAAGCTGTGCCTCATGGCACAGCTTGGTTTTAAAGTTGGAATACAAAGCTAAAGAGCAAGGCAAACACTTGGTGAAACTCGACCCGTGGTACGCCAGTTCTAAAACGTGCCATGGTTGCGCTCATAAACTGGAAGCAATGCCTTTATCGGTACGCAAATGGGACTGCCCAGCTTGCGGAGTAACGGATATAGTTCGCCTTAAATGCCGCCCTCAATATCCGTGATAAAGGTGTTCTGGAATTAAAGGCCCCTGGACACTCGTCTCTGCTTATGGAAGCTGCGTAAGTCTCGATACTATCGAGCAACGGCTAACGAAATAAGAAGCACCGCCCGATAGGGCGCTGAGAAGTCACCTGAACCTAGTCCACATAATTCATGAAAGCACCAACCAAATCTTATAACAACAAGTAGGCGTTGGTTAAAAAATACTGCCGTAAGGTATTCAATTACAATTAAAAACTATTTTAAGTGGTTGGTGAAAATTTTGAATTTTATCTCTTTGATTACAAAGGAGCATTGGGTTATTAAGTGATTTAATACCTTCAAACTTAAGAATATTGCTATGACGCTTTGCGTCATGTGCTTTATTTTGCTGCATTAATGCAGGAGATCTTTGTGGCCTATTCAGATAAACCAGTTATGAGCTAATTTGGGGAGTCGTTATAACGAGAAATAATCAATGTCTACCTGGCTTGTAATAGGGTAATAGGGAGTTGAGTTAAAGAAGCCATAGTGGCTTTTTTTAAATATCGATATAGATTTTTAAGTATCAAGGTGGTATAAATGGCATGCATTTTCCCATTAATAATTATAGGTGAGCTGTATGATAGATGAAAATAAAATTCCTGAGACCAATGCCGATGATATTCCTACGTCACAAGCTGAGGCGGCTCCTGCCCAACCAACTCGTGTGCGTACTGCATTCAATGCCTTAGATAAGGGAATACGTTCAGTGGCTCATGCAGCGGTGCAAACCGCACGGTTTTTAGGCTTTCCAGCAATGGTTGCCGCTTTGGCAGGTACATTAACTCGATTAGGGTTGGTCAAAGATCATATTACCTCGGTAAGTCCCAATTGGATGAATGTTTCTAAAATATCTGGGGCATCTGCAGGAGCGGCATTGTTTTTGCAAGTAGCCTATTTGGGTTCGAAAAATTTATTTCAAAGGTTTGCTTTTAATAAATATTCTAACCTTAAAAATCAAGACAATTTCGATGGCGTTTCACTTAGCCAACTACAAGTTGTGCTAGAAGGAATGCAAGCCGATCGAGGTTGGGGCGCTTATGCAAAGAGCTTTATTCACCCAAGTACTTGGACAGATCCAGTGGCTTTTGCTGCAGGTCGCAAAGCTGCCAGTAATATGGCGGAAGGATTTGAAGAAAGCGTTACTTGTCAAATTACTAGCAAACAACAAGTTTTAGCCGCTGAAAAGCAAAAAAATACGGCTAAGCAAAGTCCTGAAGTTTCTGCCAATGATGAGGTTGCGCCAGAAAATACTTCACGTTCACCGAGCCCTTCTATCGCTCGTTAAGATAGTTACCCAAGAAAACAAGGAGGTTTTCTTGGAAGCTGGTGCTCAATGCAACGACGTTGAGTACTTTTAGTTCTGCTTATGGTTGTTTATTTATTTCAATGTGTACAGCTGCTTTACGGCAAGTTCGTTCGGGTTTATAGTTTGGGATCAATGAAAACTAAAACTTGGAGGGAATCGGGTGCAAGTAATCGGCTTCTTCAATTAAAAATTTTTAAGTGGTTTCAATAATGCCGGCAAGTTCTACACGAACCCCTTCTGATTTCAAATGAGTCACCAATTCGACATAGTCTGAATTTCCAGACATGATAATAGTATCTACCTTACTAGAAAGCTGAGTGGCTTTAATCGATAATGGGATATCTGCATTTTTATGGCAAGGTCGAACTGAGCCATGATAAAGACCATGTAAACGTTCTGCTAATTTAGAAAAATTTTTTTCCCTTCCCGAAAATAAAACTTTACAAGCAAGGACTAATAGATTTTTAAAATGCTTAGGGTTATAACTGAATTAAGTTAAGTTATCCAATTGGCTGCTAAACATCAAAGTGCACATTGGTTATACTAAGATCATAGGGGGGTAGTTAATATTGGTGAGAACGATTCAATATAACTATCCAGGCATAATAAAACGCTATCCAAACTTAGGTGGCCTATGAAAATATTAATTACTGGTTGCACTGGATTTATCGGTCAGCAATTAGCTAAAAGCTTGTTGCAAGAAAACCATGAGGTGACAGGGTTAACCCGTAACAAGCAACGAGCAAAAAAGAAAGTTGACTTGTCGATGGATTGGATTGAAACACTAGCTAACGCTACTGAGCGCCATTACGATGCCATTATCAATCTTGCGGGTGCGCCCATTGATCGTGGTTATTGGACTGAAAAACGCAAGCAAACGCTATTAACATCTCGGTTAACCACAACCCATGCAATTATTGAATATATTAAACAAACGCCGGTTAAACCTAAGTTTTTGATCAGTGGCTCTGCCATTGGGTTTTATGGTCCGCAACCACATACGACATTGACAGAAAATAGTCCAACGGTGGAGAGTTTTACCCATCAACTGTGTCAACAATGGGAAGCACAAGCATTAAAGGCCACCAACTATGGTATTCGAGTTTGTCTATTACGGACCGGAGTGGTTTTAGGTCAGCAAGGAGGAATGTTAAAACGCTTAAATTTACCATTTAAATTAGGGATGGGGGGTAAACTGGGTACTGGCCAACAGTGGCTGTCTTGGATCCATATTGCTGATTTAATTGAGTTAATAAAATTTCTGTTAGTCCATCCACAGCTTAGTGGGCCAATTAATGCCACTGCTCCATATCCGGTTCACCAAGCAAATTTTGCTCGGCAATTTGCTCAGGCTTTACATCGATCTACTTGGCTTAATTTGCCTGAGTCAGTAGTCAAATTATTATTTGGGCAACTTGGTACAGAGTTATTAATTAGTGGCCAAAAAGTGGTGCCACAACAAATAACTCAAGCTGGCTTTGAGTTTCAATATCCTGAATTATCTAGTGCATTGAAAAATTTAGTAGGCGGGAGTTAATGACTAAATTAGATGTTTTATGAGTACTGAAAATGGTAGATAATTTTACTAAGTTGGTTCATTTTAATACTTATGTTCCTGCAATACGCGCGCATATTGCTTACCGTTTATTTAATGCCGGTTGGCAAATGGCAAATTCTTCAGCCATGGCGCATTTTAGTGATAAAAATATCAGGTTAAATGATAATGTTTCTAAAAATCTGGAATACAAACATTTATTAGGTAATTTAGTCGCATTTTTTTGTTCTCACTTAATGCCATTAACTTATACAATTAATGATGAAAATCATCAACAAGTATTTAAAAAGATTTTGCGTAAACATTATTCTAAACCAAAAAATACTACGCCAGAAATGGTTTGGATTTTAAAACCTGCTTTGTTAAATAATGGGGATCATATTCAATTATTTCCCAATATTGAAGCAGTAATCAAACATTATTCCACAAATTCACGTATGGGCGGGGCGCATGTTTTACAGCAATATTTAACTCAACCTGACTTATATCAAGGCAGTAAGTATACCTTTAGAATGCCAGTGGTGATAACCAATTATGCTGGAGTATTTTTACACAAACAAGGGTACTTAAATATTTGTAATGAAGCTTATCAACCAATATTTACCCAATCTTATAAATTTAGCCATTTAACCAATTATATTATTGATGGGCAATTAAGTTCGATTAAACAAATACCTACCAGCCAAATGATGGGTTTTGCGCGCGTTTATCAAACGATGAGTGAAATAGTTCGTCAAATTGTATTGAGCTTATCTTATATTGCTCCATCTTATTTTATGCCCATCCATGAGCCAGCTTTTGAAATATTTGGTTTTGATTTTATTCTGGATGCCAACCAGCGTTGCTGGTTATTAGAAATTAATCAAGGGCCAGATTTTCCACATGTCATTGGGCATCCGTTAAATTCATGTCTTTGGGAACCATTTTGGCAAAATATTATGCGCAGCTTTGTATTGCCAATTGCTAACCATCAGCACTTAACTCAATCTAGTTATTTAGATTTTACGCAAGTGGCAAATTTAGAGGATCTCACGCCAAGCTTTAAACATAAAATATGGGGGAAACTTTTTTGTCAATTACATGCCGCACAGATAAAAGCTGATTAAAACTGCTGTTGCTACTTGATGGGACAATATTACCCATACCTTGATTTTATCTCGGTTAAGTCAAGAAAAAAGCAACTAAATTAGAAAAATAATAAAAGCAAGTGCATTGTTAAATTAGATAGCATATTTAAAAAAAAGCGTTGTGGTGGTAACACAACGCTTTGATTAACTCCCCCAAACTAAGCTTTGCTTAGTTATAAGCTATTTTATTGATAACCATTTATTTTTAATTTTAGCTTGTAATTTCACCAAAGGCTTTTGCTGCTCAATCATTTTATGGGATTGCAACTTAATTTTATTTAAAAAATGATTATAGCTTTTTGTAGTTTGGTTATGCGGCACTTTCAATTCAGACTGTGACGTAATAGCCATGTCAGCTGCTTGCTTAATGTGCTGATTATGCTGCATACCAATATTTTTTCCTGCCACAGTTTGGGCGTGGTGTTGCTTATCTAATTCAACAGGGCTTTTTTCATTAAGCGCTGCTGGAAAGAGATCATAAAATCCTGGCTGAGCTTCTAATGCATCATAAAACACATCTTGATCTTCTAGTGCATCATAAAATACATCTTGATCTGTGTGTAACAACGTATTTGAGGGTTGTTGCTTTGGCGTAGAGTTTTGCTCCGTGGTTAAATTTAATACTTGTTGATTAAACCAAGCCCGCTTTTCAGCACTTCTATAAGATAATCCTCTATGTTTGGCCACCTTGTCCTCAGTTAATAGATTGGTTAATTCACTCAGCATAAATGGCGTTACATTTTCAAAACGAATGCCATTATTTGGAGCCAAAGTTAATGTTGCAGGTATTAACCCAGATTTTTGTGCACTGGCTAATTTAGTTTTTACTGCTTGGATAACTTTGTTATCACTAGTATCACAATAAAGCGTATAATTTTTATTATGCACATTTTTTTCTAATTGCCAAGGAGTGCGATCATTTTGTTCAACACGGATATGATTTAATTGCACCGTACCATCTGGGGTGTGGGTATAGGCTTGGTGCGCGGTTAACTTTTCCATATTGTCTAAGATTTCTATCTGCTCAGGCAAAAGAGAGATACGTTTTTTGAAAGTATCTAAAATTTTGTTATCACTTTGCTGAGAGATATTTGCGATATCCTCTAAACTACTGGCTAAAGCAAGGTAATGCTTTTTATCTTTTTTATTAAGAGCTTGATTGGCCATAGCTAAGTATTTTTGTTGTTCATGTTGAATTAAAGAAATATCATCAAAATTTGATTTATTTGAAGAGTTATCATCTGCTATTGCGTCTTTAACTTGTGCATTTACTGATGCAATATAACTAGTTAATTTATTTGCAAAATTAATGTCGCCTCTATTTGCATAGTCTTGTGCGATAGCTTGTTGTGCATCTAAACTAAGTTTGCCACGCAATGTTGCTAAAAGATAGGCACCTTTCATTTTTTCAATCAACGGATTGTCATATAAATTAGAATAATTTACAAAGCTTTTATTTGCATCTTTAGCATTATTGTCAAAAGAAAAATCATCTTGTAATCCATTTAATAATTTATTTTCTCCATCATAAGCTTTGCCAAAATCAATACCAAAAAATTGAAATTTCCCTGGTACAACCTGTCCTTGTGAATCCAATAATGGACGAATTCCCTTATTTTGTCCGGATTTTCCAATACCATCTCTATCACCCATGTTAAGCATAGTCAATAAGCTCTCACCTAACCCCTCGATATTATGATCCGAAAGAAAAACCGCGTCTTGGTCGGTATATTCTGCTTCACTACATAATTGAGGTGTAGGCATGTCTTGAGTATACTTTTGATAAACTGTGTGATTATTTCTGGTCACAGCTTCAATAATTTCTTGGTTGCGATTCATTTTTAAAGGCTGATTATTTTTTCCTAGCGCAACACAAACGCTACCATCATTGCTAGCACTGCCTCTTAAATGACCAGTTAAATCTTTTAAGCCTTCTGTCCAAGTGACAATGTTGCAATATTTAATAGAATTATCTGCATAAGTTCCTTTTATCACATCAATTTCTTGTGATGGCATACCACGCAAATTAGCAATTTTAGTGGCCATGGTTTCTTTAATTACGTCTTTGTTAATATTAATTGATGAGCCTTTGGCAAGATAAAACGCGCGCTGTGCCAATACTACTGCTTTAGGTACAAAACTTAATAGACCTAAATTAGATTTTGAAAATTTTTCTTCGCGTTTTTTGGCGGTTTTTGTTTTATTAATATTTTTAATAGTAGGGCCGCTACCCCCAAGAACCATTGGGCTGTCTTGCTTAACCATGTAAACTTTGTTTTTGGTTTGGTTAAACTTTTCAATTTCTTTAAAAAATTTATCATTAGGTTTAACTCCAATAAATTTTTTATATTCTTTAAATAATAGTCCACCTAAACCTACATTTTGTAATTGCATTTCAGAGTTTACATCAATAGTTTGATGTACTTGGTCGTGGATTAACATGGATATTTTTTGAGAACTTGACAGCATATCAAATTGGGCATGCGTCATATTTTTTTCTTGCAATAGCTGTTCAAAGCGATTTTTCAAAGGTTTGTTAGTGAATTTGTTAACTTTTTTTGAAGTAAAAGAGTTAAGCCTTTTATTAATAAATTCAATATAAGGCTGGCTATCAACACTGATCCCAACCATACCTTCTTCAATGCCGATGGGTTTATCCATAATATGAATCAAGCCCCCAACAATATCTCCTGGGGCAACGGCAAAACTTTTTTGTGGTAATTGGGATAAATGTTTTTTGTTACTCATAATGTTTCCTAATTCAATTAAGTGTATTAGCAATTAATAATTTTATTACTAACTTACATTTTAATTATTTTTATAGTTAACTAAATCATATTAAGATTACTGCACCGCTAAGCCGATAAACGTAATATTGTTTTGCCCCATTGATAGAAACGCTGGGCGATTAGAGGCGCATTAAATAATAAAAAGCGGTTTAAAATGTCTAGAAAAGTTAGAAGTTATATAAAGACAAACCAAAAGCGCTTGGATTAGCGCTAAAATCTCTTTGTATAAGTAAAACGGCTACAGAACCAAAAGATCTTATTGCTACATTGCATATTAAATAAGCAATTAAAAACAAAGGCTCTGCCTAAGCAATCGATTCCTGATAATATTGTAGGTGCACTTATTTTACTCGAGACTTTCTTAGCGTCATAAGAAGATGATCTAGTACGTAGTGATTTATCAATTTTTGCATTGCTGGAGCTGTGCATAAGCCGCTTCGATTTGAGGTGCTTGCTTAAAAATTGATTGGATCTTGCTTTGGATTGAATCAATCAAATTTTATAAATAGTTTAATAAAATACTCACCTGTTATTAGTTTTTGGATAATGAATTTTTAGCCAATTTGAAATTTTTCCTAACAATCAGTTTAATGCCATCTGTTGTAAGACAGCTCCTTTTAAAGTTAAATGGGTTTTAAGGTTATATGATTATCTGCAAAGAAAATTTCAGACACGCGCTTTTATTTAACAAGCTGGTAATTTGACGGGTAAACCGTTAATACTTTGGTAATAACTGTTATCATATTTCAGTGTTTTTAAAATATTGTATGATTTTGGGTTGACCTATTGAATGCATCGTTACTTTTCACACCACAGAAACCATTGGGCTGGCTGGGTAACCAATATATTGCATTTTTGCTTTTTTTTAACTGTAGTGATAAAGAAAGTATTACTAGGATCTTGTTATTTGCAATGTGGGTACATAAACAGTGCGCGAGGCGTAATAGTCTAGTACCAGCGAAATGGATATTGCTACAGAGATTAAATATTTAGCGCTTAATACAAAAATTCTTATAAAAAATAACTTTAAATGTACTACCTTACTTAACTGGCTAATATGTTTTATCGTTGATTTCCTGTCGCCTTTGTAGTTAGACATCAGCGTGGAGTATCTCGTTTTAAGTAAGGAGCAAACAATAATGGGGGTTTTTACTAGAAATTGGTGCAAGTTCATTTTTTCAACTATTTCGGCCATGATCTTAGGTTATATGGCAGGTCCAATGATAGGAGAATTAGTTAGAGCTGCTTTTTGTTATAGTTATGCCACTTATTACGGAGTGCCTACCTGGTGGAGTCTAGATTATTGGTTGATCTATAATCCCATGCGGGGCCATATACAAAACTTAGGCTATCATCATGGCGCCTCTATCGTCAGCGCGGTTTCGTTACCTTTACTTTATCATTTTTCAAGCACTTTGGGTCGCTGGTATCGTGGGGGTCGACAAGCGTTGTCTCAGATGTTTCAACCCCAGGTTTTAGTGCCTACGCCATCTAATAGCCCTCGTGCGCAGCGTTTTGCTAATCGTTTAGCTCAACTAGTGCGGCCTGTGACGCCACCAAGATCTATTAGCGCGCCTAATACACCCAGCTCATGGCGCCGCATAAGCCAAAGATTGAATGGGGTAGAGTTAGCCGCAACACCTGTTAGCGCACCTAATACACCCAGTTCATGGCGTCGCATAAGGCAAAGATTTGGCGTAGAGCTAACCGCAACACCACCACAATCGGCACCTGCTTATTTAACGGCCTATCCAGCGATTCGTCAACAATGGCAAGAAACTACCCAGCATTTGTACCAACGGATAAGTCGATAGATTTTAATAAATTTTTTGTTTAAGCAAGTAGAGAAAGGCAGTATCATAAGCGCTGGGTTTATAGCTATCGATAAAGTAGGTTTGCAATTACCCCTAAATTTTTAATAAGCAACGGAGCGAATAGATTGGTAAATCATGCCCCAATTGGCGTTTTTGATTCTGGTGTGGGGGGGTTGACGGTCCTTAAAGCCTTAAGGGCAGCGCTACCTGCGGAAAATTTTTTATATTTAGGCGATACCGCACGCCTACCTTATGGCACCAAATCGCCTACTACAGTCAATCACTATGCTTTATCTGCTGCCAATATTTTAGTTAAGCAAGGCATTAAACTACTGGTTGTGGCCTGTAACACTGCCTCTAGCGTTAGCTTAGACAGTTTGCAACAGGCTTTTTATCCTATCCCTGTGGTTGGGGTGATAGTGCCTGGTGCACTGGCTGCATCGCGTAAGGTTAAGCACGGGCCATTAGTGGTGTTGGCAACAGAAAGTACGGTTCGTTGGCAAGCTTATTCCAAAGTTTTGTCCCAATGCGCACCTGAATTAAGCGTAATAGAGTGGCCATGTTCATTTTTAGTTTCTCTAGCAGAAGAGGGGTGGTGTGAAGGAGCCTTGGTAGAGGCCATTATTCAACAATTACTAAGTCCATTGTTAGATCCTTTATTTCCCAAACCGCAAGGGATCTTATTAGGTTGTACTCATTTTCCAGTACTAAAAGGGGCCATTGAACATGTCTTTGGTCCTTTGGTGACCGTCATAGATCCTGCGCCCGCTGTAGCGAAAGCGGTGACCGAAAAATTAACTGAGCTTGCTTTATTGAACTTAAATCTAGATTTTGGTCAGCTGCAATGTTGGGTGACCGATGGGTTAGAGCGCTTTACTCGGGTGAGCCAAGTTTTTTTAGGATACCCATTACAAGAGAACGTCGAATTGGTCACTTTAGGTTAGTTCACCCTAGCAATTTGCTGTTGGTAACGTATTGTGGCATAACTGAGTAATAACATTGTCTCAAGTCCTAATTTAATTTGTAAGCTGATTAATAACCAAGGGTAAACCTGAAAAAAACTGGCATAAGGTGCAGTAGTGGCCACAGACAGTAAAAATAAACTAGAAATAATAGTGGCTGCGGTGGCTGTAAATCGGGTTTGTTGACGCGCTATCCAATAATAACTGGGCAAACTCAATAATTGCACAGCCATAACCCATATTGGTTGCCAGATAATGCCATATAAACTGATATTCACTAGTAGTAACGGTAAAAATAGGTAATTTTTTTTAAAAATTGTGCTTAGAGATTGCGTTGATTGAGGAACATAACTGTCCCAAATTAAGCAAAATGGGGCAAAAATAAGCGCACCTAAAAAAATATTGATGCTCAGGGTAAAATAAGAAATCATTAAGCTGGGTAAATAAGCGCTAAACAGTAGCCCTAAAGCACAAGCCATGCTTAAGCTAATTAGCATTAATAGGCTGAAAAACTTAAATAATACCTTAAGCTGTAATAAAGGGATCACCGGGCCGATATAAGTTAAGGCAAGTTTGCGGCATAGCAGCGGAGCTATGGTATAGATCATACTTACGCTTATCGCTAAAGTAGGTATAGGCCACTGATGATAAGTGGCAATTAACGTGCCGATTAACAGGCCGGGCCATATTCGGTAGCCACGTAAAAATACCAAACCAATTGCCACGCCAACGCTTGGCCAAACTGGGGCATTTAAATGGGTATAGACATCTAAAGATAAGCCTACATATTGAAATAAAATAACAAATAAGAATTCAGTTGACCTACGTAGTAAAAGGGTACGATAAAATTGCGTATTGATTACTTTGCAGTACTGCAAACGTGCAGGGTCAGATTGTACTATGTGTTGGATTTGATTAAGCTGGTGAAAAGCTAACATGGATCACTTATTTAAAAAAATGGTTATGACAAAAGAAGATCAATTATACCAAGGTTATATAGAAGGTGTTTACCAACAAAGCATTGCTGCAATGCAGTGCCCAGTTGAAGATAAAGAGCAATTAGCTAAAGAACATGTCTGCCCTGAGTACGGGGAATTGCTCTATCCTAGCTTAATTCAACTGTTACAAGCAATCAAACTTGACCCTACCGATATTTTTTTAGATTTAGGCTCAGGATTAGGTAAATTAGCGATACAACTTTACTTGCGTACTCCAGTGGCGCAAGTGATAGGCATTGAAGCCTCGTTAGCTTTACATCAACAAGCCTGTCTGGTATTGCAACGAATCACCAGAGAATTGATGCTACCCATTGCAGGGGCTCGTTCCCTTGAATTTAAATTAGGTAATTTTTTAAACATAAGTTGGGGAAAGCCAACTATTGCTTATATGTGTTCTACTTGCTATTCGCCAGCCCTTATGCAGCATATTGGTCACAAAATTAATGCGATTTCAAGTATTAGGCAAGTACTTTCTTTAAAACCAATTCCCAGTTTAACTCGGTTGCCTTTTCAACGTACTTTTGCAGTGGAGTGTAGCTGGGATTCTGCCATTTGTTATTATTATCATAATTTATAATACTAAAAAATTTTGTGGACACGCTTATCTTTGAATTGGTTAAGATCAGTAATGTACTTTAAGCTAAGCCGCATAATTACTAAGGAGCACTAAGATGGATCTCACGCCCAATACTACCGCCATAGCTAAAGCGACTCGCTTTAAAAATCAATTATTGCAATGGGCCCAATGGGGAGGAAATGTTGTAGAGGATTTAGCCAGTGGGGTATTGGGCTTTATCCCCAATGGTATAGAATTTGTTTATGATGCCATTTTTAAAAGAGTACCGCTTAAATTTATTTTTGGTTTACCTGGCATAGAAGGCATTTTAAAATTATGTTTAGGGATTACTCTCAGTCAGTTTTTAATTACTCAACTTACGCTTTATGTGTTTAGGCCTTTAGGTTGGATAATAGGTGGTATTGCGGGTGTATTATTAGCATATTTTGGTGAGCCACCTAAGTTTAAACAACCAATCCAACATTGGTGCTTGCAATATGCAGGACAAACTTTGATGGGTACTTTCCTTAGCGGTTTATTATTAAGCTTGTATATCTTCTTTGAGCCCCAATTATGTTTTAGTATAGCCATTTTGCAACATTATAGTTGGATATTAGTTCTTGGGGCCAGTATCGGCTTGGTTTATCAATCTATGTTATTAATTGCATTAGATACGTTTGCCAGAGCCAATGCAGCAAGTGCTAGAGCCAATGCTAAGCGTGCCTCGCAATTAGGTTTAACCTTGAAAAAATCAGCAAAAATTCAAGCAGAAAATATTGTAGAAAAACATAGTCATGCGATTATATTACAAATGCATGATGTGCAACCCAAACAAAGTATTCAAAATTTTATGACTCAATATATGCAAGTATTAGTTAAAAGAATTAATGCTAAGCTTGACCGTCATTTTAATTATTTAACAGATCGTGCAATGAATGGCGATCTTAATGCTTTAAAAAAATTGTCACAGTTTAACCAGCAACAAAAAGTTGAACCAAACTATATTAAGAAATTAGTAGAAAGAATGATTAAACCTAAAGATCTTTTTTTATTAAATGACCAAGTTGATAGCTTATTTGATAAATGGAAATATCAATTTTTATTAAAAAAAGTAATTTAATCAAAGAGGAGTAATCCATGGATTCCATTGCTGTTGTTGCATAAATATTGCAGCTTCTCGCTGTTGTTCCCAGCTTGAGCTAGGATAAAAAAAATTCCATTGTTCAAATAAGGCTAAATCTTCTGGAGACAATGAACCATGGTAAGTGTAATGCATATAAAGATAAGTTCGCGCAATAAAGCCTTTTAATAAGGCTGCGGGTTCTAAAATTTTATATTTTGGATCTAATTTAAAATTACATCCATTTAAAGTCTCATGATAGTCACTGATAATAGTGCCAAATTGATACCCCGCACGTAACTTAGCTAAAGGAGGAATTTCGGGAACCCAATTGTGCAGATCTTGAAACATTTTTTTAAAAATTGGATCAATAGCTAAGCAGCAGCGTAAGCCACGATAAGATTGGCCTTGCTGGTTAAAACAAATTTTATGTTGTTGGCAAGGTAAATCTTGACTCAGTACTTTTAAAGGAACAATATTCATCCAAGTAATTTTGCCACTTTGTAAAGGGCAATCTTGACAGGCTTGCCAAGTAATTGCTCCAGAGTCAGTAAATGTTTGTCCACAAAAAAAAGTAAAACGGTGATTTTGGTAGATTGCCAAGGCTTGCTGCTTTACTGCTGCAGAAGGCGCAGTGATTGCATTTGAACTTATGGTAATAAGCAAAAAAATAAATAACCAGTAGTTTTTCAGCTTAGACAAATTTAAACCCCTTCATAAGCACCCGCTAAAGTGATAACTCATTTTCGGTGGTTTTTTCTAAAGCAGCGGTTTGAATATTAGGCAACTTAGTCAGCATTAATTCAGGGTTAGCAGACCACGCCATAGGCGTTCTAGCCATTAGTGTATATAACGCAATAAAATACCACAGTGAAAGCCCTAAAACTTTGTACTTATTTCCTGGAGGCATAGCATAAAACTCCTGATTAAATTGAAACACTATTTTTACTAAATTAGCGCTTCAATTACAAGCTTTAATGTAAGGTAGTTAGATAAGCTATGCGTTAAGTGGGATGAATTGAAGGTAAATGGTTAAAAAAATACCTGTAAATTAAGTAGAGGTAAGATAGGCGCTATAACATAAAAAATATATGGGTTATGCGCTTTTAATTTATTAGGTTTGATATGCGTTATTGGCTATTGATGTCTGCAATAATAGCTTGGATTTCTTGTTCTAGTTGAGCTAAATTATCCATCGCCATAGAGGCCCCTCCATTATTTTCGTAAGCTAATTTTGGATCGCCTTGAAGATCTGGCATTTCTTGGTTTTCATAGCTTGCGGTTGCTTTATCTGGATCTGCTTGATTATCATGGGCCATAGCTTCACTAAAAGCAATATTACTGATTTCACTTAATGCTAAATCTTTTAAGTTAATTGTTTCTAAATTAGTTTCTAAGGCATCAATCATATAATCATCCTTTGCCATTTGTTCATGTAAAATGACTTTATTTCCTGGCTGCTCAGGATTTTTTTCTATTTCTTCTGTTAAGCCCAGTAGTTTATGCATAGGGCTAGAATCACTTAAAATCTGGATATCAAAAACTGTATGTTCAATTTCATTAGTCACTAAATCTTGGGTTGTGTAGTTAAAGCTATCTATGCCATTATTATCCGCATTATTGATAATATACTGATAATTTCCTTGTTGATCTAAATTCAAGGTGTTTCCTGCAGGGGTTGTAAATTCTACACTGCTAGGTGCCTCAGGAATAGGAATATGAACAGTTTGATCAGCACTTTCACTATAAGCGCCTAATTCATTAAGCGCATAATCTTCAATATATTGTTGTGCATCTTTAGTTGCAAAAGAAATTTCAAGAAGGATGTTTTCATTATCTGAAACTTGTTCATCCATAAAATTACCATCAATAAAATTATCTTCTGCATATTCTGCTATTGATTGTGCATTGTCGTTAACATACATAGCATAATTTTCAATAGTTTCTTGTAGTTGCTCAAAACCAATTTCATGATTAATGTAACTTTCTAGCAAAGTTGTCGTAGTATTTAAAGCAGGTTCTGAAAGTTCTCCTTGATAAAAAGATGCAATGGCATCTGCCATCGTACCTTGAGTAAATTTTTGAATCGTACTGATGGCCTCAATTGGCTCTACGTTTTCTGGCAAATAAATCAATACATGTTGTAACGCTGCTTGGCTAGTACTAAGCAGGTTAAGGATTGGATCTAATGCAGAAGAATTAATTTCCAGATCTTGATTTATATCAGTAATGATATCCCCTAAAAATTCTTGGTTTTTAAAGTCAGCAGTTGTGTCTTCAGGCAAACTTAATATTTGGTTTCCAAGCGCTAAATATATTTTTTCAGCAACTTGAGCGGGTATCGTATCCATTAATGGCGCATAAGCTTCACTCAGTTGAATACTTAAAGTCATTATTGCAGCACCTTGAGAAAATAGGCTTAACTCACTATTTGAAGCTAAAGTCATAGGATTAGTTTGAGTTAAATCAATATTTGACTCAAGATCAAGACCTTTTACTAAATCATCCATGATAGAAGCTATATCCAGTGAAGGTGAAAGTTCAACTTGCTTTTGTAAAATACTGGTTAAAGGCGAAATAATATAACTACCAATAGGAGCCAGTAATGGAATTTGATAACTTAATCCTGTTTCACTATCTATACCGCCTATAGAGACGAGACGTCCATCTAAATAATTAAATTTTCCATCAAAGTTAGTGTCATCGAGTGTTATCGAATAAGCGCCTAATTCGTTAGATATGGTATAAGCTTCATTAGGATCTAAAATGGTATTTTGATTAGTATCTTGAAATATTGTAGCGTCTACTAAAGGACCATCAATAGTAAAGCCAGGAGAGCTGGTAGTTGATTCTCCTTTTAAATGTAAATTGTACTCTTGAGCATCACTATCACCATCACTGTCTGTGATCCCTAATGTAAATGAGTAATCAAGATCATCGGGTGCAATAGTTTCTGCAGCTAATAGCGTTACATCATTTAAACGAAAACCTGCGTTTTTATTACCTGTAGTATCCACATGCTTAATCTCTGCCCCTGTAATTAATTCTCCAGTTTTAAAATCTGGTAAATCCATGATGGAAATAGATTGGTCTTCGCTGATATTGGTTAAAATTGTATCAGTAGTTAGATCTGCATAAAAAACAGTTATTTCAATATCAAAATCATTTTTACCACCAGTAAAGCCTTTTGCTGCGAAGCTAAGATCTGCAAGAGGAATACTAGATAACGTATCTTTATTTAAAGAATCAAATTTTATAGATTCATCACGTTGTACTAGATTGTTGTTAACCCCCCAACCTTGATTGCTAGGATTAACTTCATTGTTAGATCCTCCGGCAGATATTTTTATAGTTAAATCTTGTGATAAATCACTGTCAACAAAATAGATCCCAGGGCCACCAGCGGTTGCACTTTCAGTTAACACTGTATCAGTTTTAGTCTCACCTTCTCTTGAGAAAATTTCTAATTGATCTGTTCCATCTGCATTTAAGGTTATAATGGCAGCAATATCTGCATTATCATCATAAAATTTAAGTTGTACTTTATTTTCAGATATGGCATTAAATACCACGTTGCCATTTGAAGAATTTAAATTGATTGGATTCGTATCTGCTTTGCTGTCTGCACCAAAAATCCAATCTGACAATTGCACTAAATGATTGGAGTCAGTATCTGGATTATAGGCGGTGATTTCTACTGTTGAATTTTCATTAAGATCGTTAACATTAATAAAGCTAGGGGTATCATCTTTAACTAAAATAATTAGCTTGGCAGTAGCAGTTTGATTCACATTATCATTATCTTCAAGCGTATATTTAAATTCTTCAAATAATTCATCATTGCCGGGGGCATGTTCGACATTGCTATTGAGTTGATAATTAAAGTCACCTGCTTGTTGGCCATTACTGGTTTGGGTATATAAGGTCAGGGTGCCGATGGCGGTAGTGACGGTAATGGCCCCATCTACCGGGGTATACACTTGGCCTTCAAATTCTACTTGGCTTAAGTTGGCGCCATCGCTGCCCAAGTCATCATTGGCTAAAACATTGCCGGTGGTGCGGGTTTGGCTAGCCTCAGGATTGCTGCCCTCGGCTAAAGCACTTTCATAGACGATTTGAGTATTGTTTTCGGCATCGGAAAGATCGTCGTCATCGTCATCATCGTCATCATCGTCATCATCGTCATCATCGTCATCATCGTCATCATCGTCATCATAGTCATCATCGTCATCATCGTCATCATCGTCATCATCGTCATCGTCGTCATCGTCGTCATCGTCGTCATCGTCGTCATCGTCATCGTCATCATCGTCGTGATCATCGTCATCGTCGTCATCGTCGTCATCGTCGTCATCGTCGTGATCATCGTCATCGTCGTCATCGTCGTCATCGTCGTGATCATCGTCACCTTCGGTATTGGGCAGATCATCTTGGGCTTGCGGGCCGCCATCATCGCTGATCTCAATGGCTTGGGTGGCAAAGTTACTTAAGCTGCCATCACTATCGATTAATTGATAACTAAAGTTATCTTCAATGGGCTCGCCGTCAGGCCCATGATCGAG
>Ga0306912_1000752_pt1 | contig 17659 bp, 12 predicted proteins | sample AntRauFillE10628_FD_190443 | JGI IMG/M metagenome (GOLD analysis project Ga0306912, IMG submission 190443) | Saline lake microbial communities from Rauer Islands, Antarctica - Metagenome Filla E10 #628 (v2) (version 2) | ecosystem: Environmental > Aquatic > Non-marine Saline and Alkaline >... | reverse complement strand
ATAGCGTCGGTCCAGACCTTGTGCCCCATTGATCCCATCCGGCATTCGATACATCGCAGCTCTCTTGCTACAATTCTTTTCCTCATAGGCCACAAGCCCCCAAGTAAAAACAGATGCGCCATTAAAAGGCAGACGCAGCTCCGTTGGAATATTACCTGAGGTGAGATCTTTCGCATCAAAACCTGGATGGTTTATACAGGCAGAACGTAGAGATGAAGGACTTGCGCCAAAGTTCGAGAGACCAGGAAAAACTAGCCGCACGGACGTGGAAATGCCTGGAAGCTTTTCGAGAGTGGATCCGTCACAAAAATCTCCACCGGTAATGCCGTTTAAGCTAAGGCAGCTTTCGAGCTCGAGCTTTTTAAAATAGGTTGCACCTGCTACTGTGCTGTCCTGGGCGCTGGGCTGTGCTATAACTCCATCAAAACATTGAGCACTACTTAAATCCAGCTTGACAACAGTGTCTGTGTTTTCAATTTTAGCAGAGGTATGGCCACAGCGAGACTCGCCTGTCATCATCCCACTGCCATTACTTATCCACCCTACGGCCCTAAAGATCCAGTCACCGCTTGGCAACTCAAGGCTAAAGTTACTGGCCTCATTTGGGGTAAGTCCTGTATTGAATTTATCAACGCCATTTGTTCCGGAGAGGATAATCCCACCATTAAGTCCTTGGTCGGAGATTGCATTAGCCCCAAGAGTCATTTCAAAGTTTGTAGGTACAGCGGACTCTTGGGAGCAAGCTTGAGTGAACAAGATCGCCAGGAATAAAAATATAAAGTTCGTCAACGGTTTCATAAGAGTATCCCTATTTTAGTCTATAACTAGAGTTCTCATCCATTATGTATCGGTTTATTGAGTCATAAGCTAAAGCATTGAAACTTAATACAAAGACAGAAGTTTAAAAGAAGTATTTGCCAATTTTTAAGGGCATCAAAGGGGCCAGGCCCTAGAAGGCCTCTCTCGATCTCTTCTGCCTTAAGTAATGCCAATGATTGACCGACAAGGTCAACTATGAGGAAAAGACACCTAAAAAAATTCTACCTAGTTTTGCTGATCGCGCTCATGGGGGCCTGTTCTGTTTTAGTTCCCGAGAAAAGTGAGTATGCGCGGCTTCAAAGAATCCCCGCTTCTCTTTCCGAGAGTGGACTGGCAGAGCTTGATAAAGTTCTCGATCAAGCGGATTCTCTGGAAGGCTTCCTACAAAACCAACAGCTCAGAGAAAACTATTATTTTGGTCTGGTAAAATATTATGGAAAAGGCGATAGGCAAAGTTATAATTCCGAATTTAAAACCTATTATGATGAAATTTTGCGTTCGCTCAGTGAGCTGACAAAAGATAACCCCGAAGCTTCCAAGCGTATTTGGGAAAAAATCGAGTCGGCCGAACAAAAGTCGTTTCAAGTGTCAGGTTCCTTAAATAGTTCGGGGATTGCGTTGAACGCACAAAATCTTCAGACACAATTTTTGCCTGCTCTTCAAAATGATCTCGAAGAAGTAGCTTTAAAAGCTGCTCAAGAACTCTATCCCGGAGATGAAATTAACTCATTTTCAGAGATTCGTGCTGAAAAAATTCAAGAAATAATCGATCAGGTTCTACTGGAGTTCGAGCAAGTAAGCTCCTTAAGAAAAAAGGAAAAGGGACTTGCGATAAAAGCTCTTAAAGAAGGCGCTTCCATGCGCTTGATTCAAGCAAGTTTTGCTTTGAAGTTTTTGGAGAGTCCAAATGTGGCCGAGATGATTCAAACCGAAGACGCCGATATTATTATGCAGGCACTCAAACGCTTGCCTAAAGTTTCAATGTACGCGGACGATGTTGCTGGCGGTGCTCAACTCCCAGGACTTTTTAATATCAGTGATACCTCTTGGCTACCGACGCTTCTTGAGATTGAGGAGCATTTTGAAAAGGCGAGAAAACTCAAAAGAGAGTTTGAACTCATTGCTTCGGCCGGTACGGATGACGGACTGATTCGGCAGAGAAATCAAGAAAAAAGAGAGCTTTTAGAAAAGGGCACGAGAGAGAATCCATTGTTTCATTTAGAGACGATGGAACAGGCCCATAATAAAAAAATAATTCTTAAACAGGCAGGCTCGGGTGGTAAGGAAGTTCGAGTCGTGGCCCTTCCCAGGCGCTTTCATGCAATCTTTCGTGCGGCCAGACATGATGAATGCGTGAGGAAACAGTGTGCCAAGTGGGGCAGTGCCTTTATGAAGGAAGCCGAGTTTTATTTTACGGAAACAAGCAATCAAAAGATGAGTGGGTATCTTCAAATATTGCCCGTGCGATCTAAAAATTCCAATGAGGTCTATGGCGCACTTGAAGTGATGACTCCTTCAACGGGTGGTGAAGTTATTGGTCTTGATAGTCAAGGTCTGAAGCTTAAGAAAACGGCAAAGTTTGATATGATGATTGATGAACTATCTGAGCGCCTTCCCGAAAACATACAGAAGCTCGTGATTTCTGATGGGAATACAGCAAATAATGCTAGCGGTAAAAATGCTGTGTACAACTCTAAGGCCTACGTCTTAGGAGATGTGATTGCGGAACGGCCTGGGCAGCTTGAATTAGTTCATGATGAGGTCTCAGAGGCCTTACCTATAGGGAATTCCACAAAATATAGTGCCGAGAAATTTATCGGAGATGGTGTTAATACTGATGGCTCTGAATTGCGCCTTCTTCTTCCAGAAATCCAGCGCCAGGGCATTAGCTATGAGGAGTTTTTGCCCCAGTACTTAAAGCAAGTTTTGCGAAAGAATTCAAGGTCTGTTGAGTCTATGAAGGTTCGGGCCAAAGCTTCAGATCTTATACTGCCAGATCAGGAGACTCTTAAGAATTGGCTTGAGGGAAAAGACCTTCCTTTTGAAAAGCTCTCTCTAGAAGATACAAAGGAAGTGTTGCTCATCAATCAGACATTTTTTAAATGGTTAGAGCAGAGTAATTATCGTCCTGGAGAAAATCCAGAGATTGACCGTTGGGTCAACGATACTGATTTTTTCCAAGAAATCTTGCAGATGATTAAAAAAAATCCGGGCCATAAAGCGGCACAGATATTTTATGAAAATGCTTCACTTCGTGAAAACTTTCTGAACCAAGGCGGACGCACTCTTGCGGCTGAACTCATTTTAGGAGATAATCGAGAGCGCGAGCGCCTTTTAATGGATGTTATTTTCCATCATATATCTCCTGAGGAGCTTTTAGGAGGCCTCGAGGTTAAGCGCGCTGTATCTGATTGGTTTTTCGAATCCGCAAACATTTCTTCCTATTCAAACCTTAAGAAAAGAAAAAACTTCGCTAAGATAGAAATATTTTTTAACGTAAATGAGCTTTTTGAAGATTTTCAAAATCGCTTTCTTGCCGGTGACTATTATCAAAAACGCGAGCTCTTATTTGTTTTTAGTCGCTCTAGCATTTTTAATGATTTAGCGTCGCCCCTTATTCGTGAGTGGGAGTCAATACTTGAAACCAAAGGCATGAAGGAATTTCTCAAAGAGGAAATTAGAGCTGGTGTTTTTGGAGACTTTTTAACCCAGGTTTATAAGAAATCAGAATCTCTCGGGACACAAGAGTCATTCAAAAAAGGGCTTGCCGGTGCCGTCGCCGAAGTCGCCAAAGCCGAGGACTTAACTCTTGATTCCAATCTTGCTTATTACTTGAAGCGAGAAAAAGTTTTTAAGAAAATGCCTGAATTGCATAGCGAGTTGATGCGGGGGCTGAGGGATTCGGCCCAATATCAAGCTTTATTTCAAAACTCACTTGATAAGAAACTTACACTGACAGATGAAGTATTGTCATGGGCAGAGCTGTTCGCCGCGGAGCCGATTAATACCGAAAAGGGGGCCAGAGCTTATCAAAAAGTGATGGGGGAGATGATTTCTATCCCAATAAAGAATTCGATAAATCTTGAGAGTTTCCAAAGAAATACAATAGAAGTGAACTTTTCAAATTTAGTGAAGGCCATGGTGGAAAAATCCCAACCTAAAGAACTCCCTGCCTATATGTATTCAGAGAGTTTTATGACTGCATTTCTTGATGGACTTTCAAAAAGAGATGGAGGGGTAAGTTCTGATAGTTCTACTGTTGGTTTCAAATTAGAACAAAGGATCGCAAGCTCTCACAATGAGCTACCTCGCTTTGCCCAAGGCCTTGAAGCACATTCTCAATCGCTTTATCGTTTCTACCAAGAGCATCTTGAGATGGCCACACCGTCCATGAAGAGCGACGTTGTTGATCATTTAAACTTTCTCATGACAAATAATTCAACATCAGGGGAGGGCTCCTTAAGTCTTATTTTGCAATCGAAAAGCTTTCCTGGAATTAAACTCTTGTCAGAGTCTCAGCCTGAGCTTATTCAGCAGGCGTTTAATCACGAGAAGTTTATCGAGAGCATTTTTGGCCCTTATCTTTTCGATTTTTTGAGTGAATCTCAAGAGGCCTCTCCTAAAGTGCGGGGGCCTTTTTTTCAGCGACTTGAGGGTACAGTTCTAGCAGAGCGAATACAGGACGAATTAATTTCCACTCTATTTAAGAAGGGGCAAGGGGATCGCGCGCAAGCTCTGTTTAAAAAACCATTTTTTGATTTGTACTCAGATAAAACAATTATGGCGAAGCAGATTGTAGATGCGTCATTGGAGCATGACCCTGGGAATGTATTTAAGCAGATAGATTTTCTTTCAGAGAACTTAAAAGCGGATGAATTCCCTTATGAAGTCTTAAATGATCAACGCTTTCTTGATCAAGTGAATAGTGGAATAGGTGATGTCGATTCGCGTAACTCTACGCCTATCATTAAATCTGTCAAAGGGGAGACTTTGGACAAGCTAAGGAGTTCAGAAGCTTATACCTATTTTTTAGGCAAAATGTTGTATCAAGAAGATAGCTTGATAAAAGCGGATGAGGTTCTAACTTATAAAAGTTTTTTTGAGCAGGGTTCATTTTACCGCGGCTTATTTGAAGGAAAGAATTTTAGTCAAATTGAAGATAGCTTAAAGTTTTTGATGAAAAAAAATGTTGCCCCTCTCGTGAACCAAACACTCATGGTTGAACAGCTTCGAAATAAAGCACCTTTTAAAGATTTTTTATTAAGGTATTTATTCGCTTCGACACCAGCAAATCGTAAACTCGCGACCAGTTTTATCAATGAATTCCCAGCATTTGGGCAAGATAACCCTCAGCTCCTTGAAGCTATCCGTACCAAGATGACAATAGCAAAGCAAGGCAATCAGACTCACCTCTTAAACATGCTGAAATCTAAAGGTGGGCAAACTTTGTTGCGCCAGGGTGATAACAGGGCGTTTCTTCTCGAGGGTCTAAAGAGCTCTGATCTGGGGGATGCCCAAAAACAGCGCTTTCTTAAAGTGCTAATCGACGAAGCGGATCCTTCTTGTCAGTCCATGATGGGAAGTTTTCTTTAAAACTCCTCCACGCGTCCAACAATCCCAGGGTAATCGATAAAAGGATTTCGGTTGCCTTGATGGCCTTGGATAAGGTCATTGCGGCGGAGCTCTTCTTCATCGACCGGGTCGTCCTGGTGCCAGCGGCGCAAATAGAATTCTTCAGTTGAAGGAATGTCATAGTTATATTTTGAAGAAACATAAAACATCGCCCTTGCGACATTTCCTCTGTGCTCAATCGGAGGTTGGAATCCTCTTTCACCCGTGGGGCGACCTGTTCTTGGGTTCAACACTTTGCCCACTTGCGAGTCGAAACAATTGTCGCGAGGATCTCGGCCTTCAACTTCAGCAAAGATATAATTGCCACGGCTAGAGTTTGAGCGCATATCTGTAGGAAAAAGGTGGTGCATATCTCCACGGGCCGGGTGTCGGCTGGAGCCCTTTGATTGTGGCCAGGTGTGTTCCACATTCATGATTGCGTTTGTCGGGATTTTTCCGGGGCCAATGTTGCGGCCGCGGATGATAAAAGAGCAATAAACATCTTTAATAAAATAACCTTGAGAATCTCTCTTGATTGAAACGGTCCCAAAAAGCTTTCTTTTCATATTTTTCGTATAGCCCATAGGGCGAAAATTATTGTTGCTCACTGAGCGCACAAAACCTAAGAGTTGATGATCGCGCATATGGCCACTTTCGAGTTGATCGTGGTCCCGAGAAGAGTAGTACGAATTTCTTGCGAAAATGGGAAGAGTGAAAAGCAGGCAGGACAGAATAAGAATATACTTCAAGGGACACTCCTTAGTCTTTGTGAACTAAAATGCTACTGAGCCTGAAAGCGATCGACAAGGAGGAAATTTATTAAGAATTGAGTAAATTGCGCCCCGTGTCTTCGAATGGACTAACGACATCATTCCTCCTAGTATGGGCCCATGAAAATTAACCGACAAGAATTTGAAAAGAAAGGCCGAAAACTCGTTTTTAAGGAAGGGAAAAAACAAGTCCTTCTCCTTGAAGCGCAAGGGCAAGTTTACGCTCTCGATAACCGCTGCCCGCATGAAGGCTACCCCCTTTTACAAGGGGATGTGGACGAGAGCAAAGGCCTGTTGACCTGTAATTGGCACAACTGGAAATTTGATCTTAAAACCGGGAAATGCTTAATTGGCGCCGACCATGTCCGAACTTATCCTGTGCAAGTTCACGATTCTGAGATCGAAGTGGATACTAGCGACCCTACGCCTGAGCAGATGCAGGCCATGATTCTCGAGGGACTTAAAACAGGTTTTGAAAAACGTCAGTACGGCCGAATGGCCCGAGAGCTTGCGCGGCTTGATTTCTCTGGACTCGATCCTCTGGTGGCCATCGAAAAGGGGATTGAGTGGTCGTACCAAAAATTTGAGTACGGCATGACCCACGCTTATGCTGCTTTAGCCGACTGGCTCGCCCTGTATGAAAAAAATCGCCAAAGTTGGTTGAAAGATAACGATGAGCAAGCGCGCGAGTTGAGTTTATTATGTTTAGTTGAAGGCCTAGAGCATATGTCGTTTGATTCTCTTCGCCACCCAGACTTTCCATTCACCGACGAAGTGAAAAAATTTACAGACGCTCACTTCTTGGCAGCGATTGAGAGTGAGGACGAAGAAGCGGCCGTTTCCATGATCAATGGCGCTTTTGAACAAGGGCTCAATTTTGAAGACCTCTACGAAGTATTGGCAACGGCGGCCCTGAATCACTACAACGATTTTGGCCATTCGCTCATTTACGTTTACAAGGCCTATTCCGTAAGCAGCTTTTTTAAAAGCTCAAAGCTAGATCACCAACTCGCTCAATGCCTGACCCGAAGCTTGGCCTACTCCACGAGAGAAGATTTATTGCCCGAGTTTAAGGCCTATGGACCTTGCCTTGAGAAACTCACTGACCTTAAGTTTGGCGCCGAACAAGAAGTTTCACCTGAGGATAAAGAGCGCTTCAAAGATCAAAGGGCCACAAACGCAATGCAAATGCTGGTTGAACTTGTGCCAAAGTACTCGCCCGAAGCTTTATATGACGCCCTTTTGGGGCTAAATGCTTTTAATATGCTCCGCTACGATCATAGCTATCAAGATCAAACCCATAACCCCGTGACTCAAAATGTAGGGTGGTTGGATTATACGCATGCGCTGACTTTCTCAAATGCCGTGCGCGCGGTTAACGAAAGAGAGACGGGGCTTTGGAAGAAAGGCCTGCTCCAAATGGCCGCGTTTTACGGTCGCAACACTCCCTATTTAACTGAAATCAATGTAGATGATTGGAAAGTAGAGGAATTTGAGACGTTCAAAGCAAACCTCTTAGAGAGAGTTTATGACCACGGCCTACCAGCTCCCATCTTTAGTGCTCATATTATAAAAACGGGAATGGCCTGCTTTGAAGAGCTTGAAAAAGGTGTTTCAAGAAATACTCGTGAAGTCTTTCTCGCTGGGCTGAACCGTTTTCTGAACTCCCCGCTTAAGGCCAAGCACGCTCGTCGAATGGTCCATCAGGGCGTGAGTTTAGTGCGTAAAGATTTTGTCTAGATAAGTCCGGCCGTCATCTCTAAAGATTTTATACCATTGGTCAAAGTTTTTAGTTTCACATCCCTCCTTGTGATAGAAGTCGTCACAAAATACTTTAGAACAATCATTGTTGAGGTTGAGGAATAGTTGCGACTTCTGGTCTTGTTAATATTCATTTTCGGATTTTCTTATAAAGCTCTTGCTCTGAGTTATGACGTAAGCTTGTACTCGCAGACTCTTTACGACTCACGTTTTTCTGGCGCGACCAATGAGTCACGAGTGCGTTTGAACACGCAAGTTTACTCCGAGCGCTTTCAACCATTTCTTTCTGCAAATTATTCAAAAGATTTGAGTAATGGACGCGCGCCCATACTCACCGAAAATATGGTGGCCCCAGGTCTTGGTCTCAACGCCGAGATCTTTCCTTTTCTTTTTGCTTACGGTGAGATCCGCAGGCTCTATCGAATTCAAAATAAAAAAAGAACTGATAGCGAAAAAGAGGGACGCTATGGAATCTTTGCTTATGATCTAACGCTTTTTGGAAAATCTTTTTTTAACGAGTTCTACGGGGAATCGATTGTCGTAGACCGAGTGGACACAAAACCAGTCACAATGCTGAGTAATAAAATCGGCGTGCGCTACCGTCCTCTTGAGTGGCTCCGGCCTGATTTCTTTGTTGAAGCTTTCAGCCGCATCAGTCCTAATCCCGGTTATGGACCCGATGAAAATGAGCTGCGCTTGGCCTCGAGAGTTTCTTTTCTTTGGAACTTTTGGAGCCTACAACTCAGTGTCAGCTATGCTCCAGCAAGTAATGTAAAAAAAAACGGTGTGGATGGCCTATTGGTTATCTCAAGAGAGGTGTTTGAATGATGCCTCATGATTTGGAAATCTATCTCTGGGTCTTAGCGATATGTGTTTTCATTTTTCTAATTGATGACCTGCTGATTGACCTCGTCGCGATTTTTAAAAAACTGGGGCCAAGGCCTGTTGCCCCGAGCGTGCTTTTTGATCCAAAAGAGCAGAGAAAGCTTGCGATCATGGTGGCCAATTGGAAAGAAGATGATGTCCTCAATGCCATGATTCATGGGAATATGGAGCGCATCACGCAACAAAGTGTTCACTTCTTCTTGGGCGTTTATCCCAATGACAAGGCCACGTATGACATTGTTGAAAGACTGGCCAATAAATTTGAGCGCGTTCACATGGTCGTCAACCGTTTGAATGGCCCGACCTATAAAGGGCAGATGCTCAATGAAGTGATTTATTCAATCTTTGAAAAAGAGCGCGAGCTAGGTTTTGAGTTCGATGGCTTTGTCATGCACGACTCAGAGGATATTCTCGATCCACGGCTCCCCTTTCTTTATTCATTGGGTCTTCGACAAGCGGATTTTGTGCAAACTCCGGTTTTGAGCTTACCGCTTGAGATGATGGAGTTCACTGGCGGAACGTACTTAGATGAGTTCGCCGAGATTCACACCAAAGACTTACTCGTCAGACAGTACCTGGGGGCGGCGGTGCCTTCAGCGGGAGTGGGGACTTGCCTGTCTCGTAAACTTTTGCTGGTCTTTCTTTCTCGTCAAGATGGAGAAGTCTTTCTTCCCGACTCTTTGACTGAAGACTACCAGCTGGGTCTGCAAACTGCGCAGTGGGGCTTTCTTTCAAAATTTATGTGTCATTATGTTGAAGGCGAAGGCCCTGAGCAGCTCATAAGCACGAGAGAGTTTTTTCCCAATGACTTTGACAGCTCTATTAAGCAAAAGACACGCTGGACAACTGGGATTGCCTTTCAAGGGCTGAACAACTTAGGCTGGTTTGGAAATTTTTGGCAGCGCTACTTTTTATGGCGTGACCGCAAGGGCCCAGTCAATGCCTTCTTAACCCTAAATATGTTAGGGCTACTTATTTTTATGCCGCTTTTAGAGATCTCCCCTTTTGAGATAAGCACGGCGCTAAATTTACTTTTTGGCCTCAACACTTTAGGCATGATTTTTCGCTTTGGCGTTCGCTTTCATTGTGTACAGCGAGTCTTTGGTAGCTTAGCGGCCTTCGGCGTTTTTTTGCGCTGGCCTGTCGCGATGCTGATTAACATGTCGGCCGGGCTGCGTTCAACTCATCAGTATTTAGAGAGCTCTGTAACAGGAGAGAAAATTAAGTGGGCCAAAACTCAGCACCGGTTGCCGGTAGGGTTTGGCTCAAGTGTACTTATTCCACAACAAACTATTCAAACAAGCCGCAAAGAAGAAGTGGCCACAATTTAGAGGAGTCTTATGAAAAAGACGATGTTTTTTATTTTGATGATTACTTTAAGCCTTGGGCTTAAGGCCACAGAGGTGAAAAGCTTTAATTTTACGGAGTCGGGTATTTTCGACTTTGACGCAAATTTGAGTGGGGAAGATAAAACCCAAGCGCAAAAACGCGTTGATGAAGTCAAAGAGCTAGGGACGAATCATATTGTCCTAAATGTACGGGCAAAAATGATTGGCCCTTACTCATCAGACATCATCCCTTTAACGGGAGATGTGCCGGTGTCTCAAGAGGCCAGAAAAATGACCGCGCTTATCCGCTATATCAAAGCGCAGGGAATGACAGTCGGGATCCGCCCGATCTTTTTTGTGGTTGGACCTAATGGAGAATTTCCTTATACAGAAGTTCGCGCCGATGGAAGTGAAAAGGCCTGGTGGCACGGAAACATTCAGCCGTCCAACCCAACACGTTGGTTTGATAATTTTCAGCGCTACCTTGACCGCTACATCACGATCGCTCGCATCGCACGAGTCGAAGAATTCACGATTGGTGCCGAACTCTACAGCATGACCGTTGGAATTGAAGATCAGTGGAAAGAGCACCCGCATGGTTTTCCTGGCCAGTGGTTAAAGCTTTTAGATTATGTCCGCTCACGCCTCGGTGATCAGGTTCGTTTGATGTATGACATTAACTTCACAGACGATGTTGACCGAAGCACGGGAATGGCCAGAAGTGGGGGAGAGCTCGAGCGTTGGCGATACCGCTTGGTTGATCTTGCGATGAGCCCTGATCCTGAAGAGCAAAAGATTTGGCAAAATCTGATGGATTTTTGGAACGGACTAGATGCGATTGGGATTGATATGTACCGCTCGTTGGCTTTTAGAGATGATGTTCTTCCTGCTGACTACGAAGAGCTTGTTAGTCTTTTATCTGAGCGCGCCTTATCCTACGCCAATCAATTAGATATCACGTTGCTCGAGATTTCGATGTACTCGCAGGGAGTGATGCCCGTGATTTTAAAAGAGGTCGGATTTCGAAGTGTCGACAAAGCTTTTATCGACCCCTTCACTTACGCCACGGCCACAGGACCTCTGAATATTGCCCATCAAGCCGCAGGGTATGAAGGACTTTTTCGAGGCTTTTGGGAGCCGGGCTTTGAGTGGTTTTCAGGTATCGCTTTTTGGGATATCCCACTGAACCCCGCTTACCATGGCGAACAGGACAGAGGCTTTTCTCCTTTAGGTAAAAAGCAAACACAAGAAGTGGTGAAGTACTACTTTTTACAATAATGAAATTGAGGACTTGAGATGATGAGATTCATTTTAGCAGCATTGTTTTTCTTTGGAAGTTTTGGGCTGCAGGCTCAAAGCTTTCCAAGTGATGGGCAATGCGTACTTATTTACTACGATCAAACGCAAGATCCAGATTACAACTTTGGCGAAGTCTACTCTGTTTACTTGCAAAATCTTATGGGGCATTTTCCCGAAGTCACGCAAGTGATTTCTCCGATCGCTCGTTATAAAAAAGGCGAAATTGAGAAGTGCCGCGCGACTATTTACTTGGGAAGCTATTTTGAAAACGCCATCCCGACGAGTTTTTTTGAAGACTTTAAGAACACTGAAAAAAAACGTCGCTTGGCTAGGCTACAATATTTGGAAATTTGCCCCCGATGACCTCGAGGACATGTTTGGCCATACTTATACTGGCCTTACAAAACTAGATACTGAAAATCGTAATGCTCAAGGTGATCCCTCATTTTTTAAGTATGTAGATTATAAAGGGGAGCGCTTTGATAAGTTTGCTCAATGGGTAGAAAGGGACAATGAACAAGTTTTTGCTGCGCCTTTTGAACAGACCATTCTTGAAAAAAGCGAGGAAGATCACCCGGTTGAAGTTTTAGCTACTAGTATTCAAGACGAAAGTGGCGAAGAAATTCCTTACGCACTTCGCTCGGGAAATAAGTTCTATGTGGCGGATATCCCTTTTAGTTATGTGCACGAGTCTGACCGCTACTTGGTTTTCTCCGATCTCCTCTTTGATATCCTAGACCTGCCTCCAAGACATCAAAGCAGAAAGGCCGTGATGCGGATTGAAGATGTTCACCCTCTCACTCCTGTGTATCATTTGATGTTGATTGAAGAGGTTTTTAAGACTCAGGAAGTTCCGTTGCATATTGCACTTATTCCTATGTTTTATGACCCGCTCTATAACTATGACCGAAGGCCTGGCGAATCAATTGTTCCTATGAATGTACGCGCTCCTTTCATGAACTGGATCAAGCGCATTCAAAAAGATAACGCTGTCTTTATTTGGCACGGAGTGACTCACCAGTATAAATCGCAGCGCAATCCCCACTCAGGTTACAGCTCAGATGATTTCGAATTCTGGGATGCGGTCAATAACACGACAATCAAAGAAGATAGCGTTAACTATGTTCTAGATCGCTTGGACCTAGGCATGTCTTATCTTAAAGAGGCCGGGATTTCGCCAAAAGTTTGGTTAACTCCGCACTACCAAGCTTCGGCCTTAGACTATTATATTTTTGCCGATGTCTTTGATTGGAACATAGGTCGTGCGATTTATTTTCTAAACGAGATGACTGGTGTGAACCCTCAGGCGAAGTTGCCGGCAGAGTTTCGTTACGATCAAAAAACACCGGGCGCACAAAAAGCTCGGCGTCAGCACTTTGAAAGTCTGAACGTCGATGTTGAAGGGGGCTGGTTTGGTCAGCTCTACCCTTATGAGATTTACGGAGATGTCTATGGGCAGCGCTTGATCCCTGAGATCTTGGGCAACCCTCAGCCTTTTACATCTGATCACGTTTGGTACCCACGCTCACTCGATGACATTTTGGCCGACGCCAAAAGAAATAAGGTTATCCGTGATAGCTGGGCCTCATTGTTTTTCCACCCTTATATCCTGACAGACCTTTTTAACGGAGGAGTGGGGGATTATCCCGGTGATAAGGGACCTTTAATTAGGCTGATCAAGCAAATTAAAAGCTTAGGTTACGAGTTCGTCAGTTTGGATGAGTTTGCTGAACAGAAAAAAGAAGTCAAAAACGTTACGAGAATAAAAATTAACTTAAATGGATCAATGGAGTACAAAAAATGAAAAAATCACTAACGATAGGGCTTTTTATGGCCCTGCTTGTGGCGCCTCTTGTGGGATGGTCACAAACACAAATTCCCAATGTCGGTTCAGCTCAAGAGCTGTTGACTCAGGCGCAGTCTGGGCAACGCGAGCTTTTGAATTCAATCTTAAAGCTTAAAGAAAATGTCAGAGAGCTTCGCGATCGATCGAGTTTTGAAGAGTTCTACGGCCTTCTGGATAATTTTGAGCGTCTGGCCGAAGAGTTTAGGCTCAACGAAATTTATCCCGGTGTGGTTGAGGAACTTGGGCGTGACATGGTTCTTCATGGCAACCGCTGGCTTCGGCTTTCGAAAGACTCATCTGAGACGATCCTGGATTATCAATCTTGGGCCGATATTGTGGTGGCCAATCGCTTTCAGTCTCAGGTTGAAGAAGAGCTTAAGAAAATTGATAATAACTCTGCTCGAGAAAAAGCATTTTCAAATCTTTTAACTCTTCGCAATTGGGCACAAAAGAAATTCTCAGACGACCTCTACCTCGTTCCAGGTTATAACCGATTACTTGGCGATTTGAGTTTGAAGGCCCTCATTAATACTGATCCATCTGAAGTTGAGCAGTGGCAGTTCTGGCTCCCTGGTTTGAGCTCTCAAATGGTTGCCGAAGATTATATCTCTTATTTGAATATGCGTTTTTTACAGCAAACATTCACTCAAGAACAGGCCCAAGGAGCATTAGAGCTCCTTGTTGCGGTTGGCCTGCATCTCGAGACGATAACTTATATTTCGACTTCAGTGAAAAGAAATTTTGGCGTTCTCGTCGCTGATACGGTGAGCGTGATTTCTCTTCAAGAGAAGAACATGAACCCAGAGGCATTCTCTGAACTTCTCGTGCTCTTAGATGTAAGCTCTTTGCGTGATTTGACTTACCGTTGGGTGAATCCTGCTAAAGGTGCCAGTGAGCAGTACTCGTTAGAGTTGATTCAACTCTCACAAGTTTTGTCCAACAGACTAAGTGAATTGCGCCTGACTCAATCGGCGAGAGATCTTGAGAAGTTTGTGAATATCCGATTTAGCCCCGTGATTCTGACTGAGTCTGGTCTTGAAGGCACTTATAAACTTTATGAAGAAGGTACGCAAAATGTATGGTTTTTTACTATCATTAGAGAGAGAGAAGATCGCATCATCGCGGCCTTGAGTAGTGAGAACAGCTTTGTGAACCTCTCTTTTTTCAATATCCAGTACGATCTTGAAAAGGGAGTTTTCAGGGCCTCGGAAAACGTTCCCGACGATGAACCATTCTCAAATTTTACTGTCGAAATCAGCTTTTCCGAAGAAAGCGTAGCGACAGTGAAACTTCCTTTCTCCTCTCAAATCGAAGCGCCTCTTGTTGGTGAAAAAATTGAGAGCTACAGCAATGTTTTAGCACAGGCCGACGTCAACGCCACAGCGATTGAAGGCGAATACGTGGGAAGCATTGAGATCAATGGTGAGCAAAAAGCTTACCGTCTTATTGTCACAAATTTCGGAGAATACTCTGTGGGCCGCCTCGAATCAGAGTCTGGCAACATCCGCATTGAGCTGAATAAAGGTGACGATGGGAAACTTGGCTATATTTACTTAACTTCTGGCCGTACTCAACGTGGCTCTTGGTTTCACCTTCGCCTCAAGCAATCAGGTGACTCGCTCATCGGTAGCGCGATTGTCGGCGGAATGGGAGAACTAGGCCCCGCAACATTTGAAAAACTCTAATTCCTTACAGGTACCCCGACCTTTTTCTTGCTTCTAAAGCAGCGGGGAATTCGGGGTACCTGCTTAGGTAATTAAGTCATTCATCTGTACAAAGTGTCTAAATTAGTTTAGTTTCCGGCACAACCTTACTTGGAATACCGTTTGGTTTTTGGAGGTTCTCATGTTTTTTAAGATTTTTTTAATTGCTTTTTTATCCACAAACTTTAGCGCAGGTGCCTTTGCGGACCTTAAGCCTTCACCTGTACGAACAAGTGATGAAGAGCGAAAAGCTGATAGTAAAGAAAGACTCGCTGCCGCCCATAAAGCGATTGAGTATTTTTCAAAAAACCCCAAAGACTTAAAAAAACACGCTGACAAAAAAATCATGCGTGCTTTCATACAGGCCACTAAAAAGAAAAAATTAGATAACTATCTCGCAGGCGTTAAGACTCCCAACAGTAAGAAAGAGACTTTCATGCTTCATCATCCGGCCTTAAGCTTACTCGAGATCGGCTATTCCATGCTCGAAGAGAATAATCGTGAAAATGTTTTCCAATCTTATAAAACTCTCTATAACTCTATACCGCCCAAATACGCGCGGCGTTTGACTAGCCCTAAATCTCTCCTTCGGGCGAAACTTTCTCGTTTGCAAAAAGAGATCGCTATTTTAGACGACTTTCTAGCTAAGTATATTGATGTTATTTTGGAAGTAACAAGTATTCCGCCAGAGCCCGAACCTGGGCACGATCCTATGAGAGCATCCCTAACGAGTGAAACTGGCCACCGAAACTCTGATGGTGTGACTGTCGGCGATCAGGCTCGGCAGTGCTCACCTCGAAGGTATCACTCAGACGGAATTATTAATCAAACCAAACTTGCTCAAAATCAAAAACTCACTTCAATTAAAAATCAAAGAAGCCGCGGCACCTGTACATCTTTTGCTATCGCGGCCGTAGCCGAATCTGAAAAAATTAGAAATGGATACTCCGCTTCAAACTTTTCGGAGCAAAGCGTTTATGCCTGGACTAAATATACGGCTTCAAACAACTCAGGTGCGGATGGAATAAATACATTAAAAGGCATTAAGGAGTTGAAAAAAGATAAATTTAAATTTGGTTATGAAACAATTTGGCCTTACAACCAGTCACATGAAAGAGAGGATTTTAATGGGACAACTTATCCTTTTTCATGCACTGATTATCTGACTGGCCGTCATTGCTCAGGGCGTTCATCTCAGCTTAGAAATGTTGGGGGAACTTGGTATGGTCATTTCGCGAGTAGCGGTGCCTATATTAATAGCTATTCATCTTTAAAGTCTTTTTGGAAAAATAAGACAATGAACCGCTTGAAGGCCCTTACTCGTCCGGCCATTATTTCAATGACGGTCGACAGAATTTTTGCCAATAGTGCAAATGAGTCCGACGGTTATCTTCGAATTAATAGAGACCACGGAGACTTTGATAAGGGTGGCCACGCGATGATGTACGTTGGCTATATTCTAAACCAAAATCTACCTGATGGTGCACCGGATGCGAATGGTGGGGGTTATGTCGTGGTAAAAAACTCGTGGGGTCTAAACAGGCACGACTGTGGCTTTTATTATTTAGATCATGACTACGTAAAAGAACGAATTACAGGCCTAGTAACGATCGATATTTAAAACTATTCCTAGCGGTGCCACGTTCTGTTTGCGTGGCACCTGCACCTATCGACAAACGGTCTTTTTTAGCAGAAAGCTCCGCTTTCCTCGCGTACCCCGCGAGTTTGAGCGGTAACTCACATAACCTTTAATTTTTTGGCCTTCGATGCGTTCTATCTCTAGCTCGATGTGATGATCGACACGAGTTGGCCGATAGTTGTCGTAAAAAATCAGATCGTCACTCATGTGATGAGTTAAAACTTCATCGTCAATTTGAGTCGTCCCCATTTTAGGATAAAGAACAAAGGGGTGGTAAGAATGCCAGCTGCCAGCGCTTCCAAGGTAGAGATTGACGATTACATGGTCGAGCCTCTTGCGATCAAGTGTACGAAAATAAGGGTTTTCCCCGGCTTCAATACTTGAAAGAGTTTGGGTAAGAGAAACAGATGTTAGGGCAAGGGTCAGTGTCGCGAATAATAGGACTGGTTTGATCATAAATTTACCTTTTTTGGTATCAACGTGAGGGGACCGCCAGGGCAGAGTGGCCTATGTCGATAACTCTACCACCCAAGTCGTCGATGTCTATAAGCTTATAGCGCGAGCCATCCTTACAGGTCACGATTTCGGACTTCTCTGATTCGCGCTGGCAGTTATTTTGGCGGTACTTTGTGACTTCAGATTTAGCGAGTTTGGATACATAGCTAAAGCATTCTTTGGCACGCTTTCTTTGCTCGGGGTATTGTTTATTGATGTAGTCATTGTTGAGGCATTCTGAGAATTTTTGGCGAGCGATCTCTTGTGCCTTATCGATGACTTCAGGCTTTTCGTTCATCGCGCATAAAGCGTCAATGAGAATAAAGTTTAGGATAAATAAGGACAGGCCAACAAGCTTAAATCTCACGATCTCTCCATGCTATCAATACTGAAACATATTCTAGCTTAAGCTTAGAATAGATTAAAGTAATTTTACTGATTCATCCTGAGCATTTCCTGCAGCGAGTTTCGGGCATTTAACGAAGAAAGAACGTGGCACGAAT
>Ga0306912_1000751_pt1 | contig 17659 bp, 14 predicted proteins | sample AntRauFillE10628_FD_190443 | JGI IMG/M metagenome (GOLD analysis project Ga0306912, IMG submission 190443) | Saline lake microbial communities from Rauer Islands, Antarctica - Metagenome Filla E10 #628 (v2) (version 2) | ecosystem: Environmental > Aquatic > Non-marine Saline and Alkaline >... | reverse complement strand
GTGGGAAGGTTAGAAGGTTTGAAGGTTAGAAGGTTTGAAGGTGTGATGAGGTATGAAGGTGTAAAAGACTTTGCGGGTTGACCGACCCGCCTTTCAGTTTACCACTTTCGCACCTGTCACCTGCCACCTTCCCACCTTCATACCTTCATACCTTCCCACCACAATGGAGCTATCCGAACTCAGACAAAGTTACACTAAGGGCAGTTTCTCAGAAGAAGGTCTTCTGAAGACACCATTCGAGCAATTCGAGAAGTGGTTCCAGCAGGCGATGGATTCCCGCTTGGAGGAGCCGAATGCCATGTGTCTGGCAACCGTATCGGAAGACAGTCAGCCGAGCACGCGTATCGTTCTGCTCAAAGGTTTTTCTGAAAAAGGGCTGATATTTTATACCAACTATGAGAGTCGAAAGGCGGAGGAATTGGAAGCTACTGGTAAGGCTGCCGCCAACTTTCTATGGTTGCCTTTGCAGCGCCAGGTCAATGTGACGGGGCGGGTCGAGCGTGTCTCCAAAACGGAATCGTTGAAGTATTTCCTCAGCCGTCCTTTTGGGAGCCAGCTGGGGGCCTGGACCTCGCCCCAGAGCAAGGTGATTACCTCTCGATCCGTCCTCGAGATGAAGCTCGACCAGATGAAGTGCAAGTTCAGCGAGGGCAAGGTGCCGCTGCCTGACAACTGGGGGGGGTATCGCATTGTTCCAGATACTTTTGAGTTTTGGCAGGGGCGTCTGAATCGTCTGCATGACCGATTCATCTATCGCCTCAATGTAAAAGGCGGGTGGTCTGTGGAGCGCCTAGCCCCGTAGCCGAACGCCTTCGCGTTTGGTCCGAATGGTCCGGCAAGTCCGAGGCGCACACCAAAGCCGAAGGGCTTCGGCTACACTGCACTCCAAAGCCGAAGGGCTTCGGCTACACTGCACTCCAAAGCCGAAGGGCTTCGGCTACTTGAAAAAATGATGGGATCTACCAGCAGCTATTCGATTCTTGGCTGAGTCTGTGGCGCGCGTGCCGACTTACGAAACTCCCGAGGAGAAAGGCCCTCGAGCTTGGCAAAGCTTCGGTTGAACTGCGAAAGCGACTGGAAGCCGCTCTCGTAGGCGACCTCGGTAATCGGGTCGTCACTCTCCTTCAGTAATTGACGAGCGCTGGCGAGGCGCACTTGCACAAGATACTCCGAGTAGGTGATGCCGAGAGTCTCATGGAAAAGCCGGGACAAGCGTTCGCGGCTGAGTTCTACTTCGGAGGCGACGTCTCCCAAGCTGAGGTTTTCGCGATGCCGTTGCCGGATCAACTGAGCGGCGCGTGATATTTTTGCCGGAACGGCCCCTCTGGAGTGCGCTTGGGGTGAGCTGAGTTCTTCAGCGAAGATCCTGGTCGCCATCTGGAGCCAGCGTAGATATGCATCGTTGCGCTCCTTCCGTGCGCTGGCTTTAAAGCCGAGACGCCCCAAATCGACCGCGCCGACGACCAGTGGCACCTCGATCGAACCCTCCGGGGTGGACTCCTCCGGCTTGAGCATCCAGAGGCGTTTGCGGAACAATACGCGCACGTCAGCCTGCAAGCGATCCAGCAGGCCACTGTGATATAAGCGCTGAATCAGAACTCTTTGAGCGATGCGTGGCATGGACACATAAAAAACAGCACTCTTTATTTAATGTCAATAAATGCGCAGTAATCATAATTTATGCGGAGACGCTTCGAGCGGAGTCTGCTATTATTAGTTTTTCTTAACTAAAAAAGAAACAATATGAGCAAAAATACTAAAGGATCCGAGTTCAGCCACCCGCTGATCAATTATGAATTGCCGGAAACCGTGCAAAAGGTCTTGTCGGCCGCACCATCGGTTTCAGTCCCCGAGTCGTGGGATGAACTCCGCTCTTTAGCGGTCCGTGATGCGGACGACCGTGGCTGGCACGAAGTGGCCTACGACGTGCCGGGTAAGGGATCTGTCGTGGAGGCCCGGGTCTGCCGCGTTAAAAACGGTATCGCGGCCAACTATGTCGAGCCCTACATGCGCCGTCGCGACCCGGACTGTATGGTGATTGGCGACTCGGATCCGACGGATAAGCCCACTTTCGAGGGACGCTTCGGTCAGCCTTTCGACTCACTCCGTGAAGAATCCCTCGAATGGCTCTCCCAGCAGCCCCTCGCGGCATTTCCTTTTAGTGCCGGTATTGCCGGTAAGGGCACCGATGCGATTGTTATTGCTCCGGATAATGCCGGCTTCTTTGCGCTCGGGCTCGCGCTGCTACAGGGGATGCTCCTGCCCGATGAGGTGCCCGAGGGTTTCAGTCCGAAGGCTGTCATCTACGTGATGCCACCTTACCGTCACACCCATTTTGATGGGAAGCAGGTGGTCGTGCACAATCGCCTCGAAGGGATGCACGAGCTGTTCAGCTATAATCTCTATCCCGGGCCAAGTGCCAAGAAAGGCATCTACGGCGTGCTCCTGAACTTGGGTGAGAAGGAGAAATGGATCACCATGCACTGCTCCACCGCTGAAATCGTCACGCCTTACGATTCCAAGGTAGTTATTTCCCATGAAGGTGCCTCTGGTGGAGGCAAGAGTGAATTACTCGAGCAAGTGCACCGCCAGCCAGATGGCTCTCTGCTCCTGGGCAAAAACACCTTAACCGGAGATAAACGCACACTCAGTCTTCCGCAGGCTTGCACCATCAATCCGGTGACTGATGACATGGCGCTTTGCCACCCGACGCTCGATTCCGGTAACGGGAAGCTCGGCCTTGTCGATGCGGAGGATGCCTGGTTCCTACGGGTCAATCATATCAATGAATACGGCATCGATCCGCATTTGGAAAAGCTCACCATTGCGCCGCCGGAAGACCTCCTCTTTTTGAACATAGAGGTCCAGCCCAATAGCACGGCTCTCATTTGGGACCACATTGAGGACAAACCCGGCAGCCCATGCCCGAATCCGCGGGTAATCATGCCCAGATCGGCTATGCCCGGCGTGGTTAATGGTTCCGTCGAGGTAGATGTCCGCAGCTTTGGCGTGCGTTGTCCAGCATGCACGATCGAAAAGCCGACTTACGGGATTATCGGAATGTTCCATGTCCTGCCGCCGGCATTGGCCTGGCTCTGGCGCCTGGTGGCTCCGCGTGGCCATGATAATCCGAGTATTGTCGACACTGAGGGGATGTCCTCCGAGGGCGTTGGCTCTTACTGGCCTTTCGCGACGGGGCGCCGGGTGGATCAGGCCAACCTGATATTGGAGCAAATCGTGGCCACTCCGAAGGTGGATTATATTCTCGTGCCCAACCAACATGTCGGTGCCTGGGAAGTCAGCTTCATGCCTCAATGGATCACTCGCGAATACATCGCCCGCCGCAATGGGGCCAAGTTCTCTGAGAAGCAGGTGTTGCCGTCCCGCTGCTCGCTCCTTGGCTGGAGCCCCGACTCGATCATGATCGAGGCCCGCCAGATTGGTTCCTGGTTTTTCCAGGTCGAGAAACAGCCGGAGGTCGGAGTTGAGGCCTACGACGCAGGCGCGAAAATGCTCGAAGAATTCTTCCTCAGTGAGCTGAAGAATTTCGACTCTCCGGATCTCTTGCCGCTGGGTAAAAAGATTATCGAGTGCTGCCTCAACGGGGGGACGATCAAAGACTACGATGCCCTGCTCGGCGATGGCACGCTGAAGGCGTAAGGCACTTCGTTGGCATCCCCGCTTGTGTTGATCCTTTCAACCGAGCGGGGATTTTTTGTGTCTGCTGTAGCCGAACGCCTTCGCGTTTGGTCCGAATGGTCCGGCAAGTCCGAGGCGCGCTCCAAAGCCGAAGGGCTTCGGCTACACTGCACACACCAAAGCCGAAGGGCTTCGGCTACGATACCAGGTGTCTGCTACTTCTTATACTTGAGTGCAGCTGCGATAAAGTTGGCGAAAAGCGGATGGGCCGCATTGGGCTTCGATTGAAACTCTGGGTGGAACTGCACGCCGACAAACCAAGGATGTTCAGGAATCTCGACAATTTCGACAAGATCGCGCTCGGGGTTGACTCCCGCGATGCGTAGGCCGCTCTTCTGGAGTTGGTCGCGGTAGGCGTTGTTGAACTCGTAGCGGTGGCGGTGGCGCTCTTGGACCTCCGCTTTACCGTAAGCGTGAAAGCTGAAACTGTCTTCGGAAAGTCGGCACGGGCAGGCACCAAGGCGCATGTTGCCGCCCTTTGTGTTCAGCCGCTTTTGGTCCTCCATGATGTCAATGACCGGATGCGGGGTATTGGCCTTAAATTCCGTGCTGTTGGCATCGTCGAGCTTCGCGACATTTCGAGCGTATTCGATCACTGCGATTTGCATCCCCATGCAGAGGCCGAAGAAGGGAGTGCCGTTTTCACGGGCGTATTGTGCTGCTGCAATCTTGCCCTCGGTGCCACGATCCCCAAAGCCACCGGGGATGAGGATGCCGTCGAGTGAGGCGAGGTGTTTCTCCGGATTGTGCTCAATTTCTTCGGCGTCCAGACGAATAATGCGCACGGCGCAATCATTCGCGATGCCGGCGTGCGTGATGGATTCATACACCGATTTGTAGGCGTCTTGCAGCTCGATGTATTTCCCGACGACACCGATTTCGACCTTATGGCTGGGTGCTTTCAGTCGGCGGACCACATCGTGCCAAACCTGCATGTCGTTATCAGGCGCATCGAGGCGTAGATGTTCGACAATGAGGTCATCGACGTTTTCGGCCTTGAGTGCGAGCGGCAGTTCGTAGATCGAAGTCTCCACGTCCATTTCTTCGATGACCGCCTTGACTGGTACGTTGCAAAAGAGCGAAAGTTTTTGCCGCATCTCGTAAGTCATCGGCTCTTCGGTCCGACAGACAAGAATGTCCGGCTGGATGCCGATTTCGCGCAACTTGGCCACAGATTGCTGGCTTGGTTTGGTCTTAAGCTCACCGGCGGCTTTGAGGTAGGGGAGTAAGGTGCAGTGGAGGAAGAGAACATCATCCCGCCCGACTTCGAGGGCGAATTGTCGCATCGCTTCGAGGAACGGAAGCCCTTCGATGTCCCCGGTGGTGCCACCAAGTTCGGTGATCAGCACGTCGACTTCATCGCCTCCGCCTTTGTAAATCCGCTCTTTGATCACATTGGTCACGTGAGGGATGACTTGCACAGTAGCTCCCAAGTAGTCGCCGCGCCGTTCTTTTTTCAGGACTGTTTCATAAACCTGCCCGGAAGTCAGGTTATTCAATCGACTGAGTTCGCCTGAGGTGAATCTCTCGTAATGTCCAAGATCGAGATCGGTCTCTGCACCATCGTTCAGCACATAGACCTCACCGTGCTGAAAGGGGCTCATTGTGCCGGGATCGACGTTCAGGTATGGGTCGAATTTCTGGAGCCGGACCTTCAGGCCTCTCTGCTCCAGGAGTGCACCAATGGCAGCGGAAGTGAGTCCTTTGCCGAGTGAGGAAACCACGCCACCAGTTACGAAAATGTATTTTATGCTATTTGTCTGCGCCATAATATAAAGGAAGGACAGGAGGGAGGCTGCCGCTTATGGGCTCGCATTCAATTGCGCTGGTTCGGTAGATGGCAAACTTTTTCAGGCCCGCGCGTCGATTAGATTTATAATTAGTGAAACTGCTTTGAATGTAATTTAAAATTAGACAGGTTGATTTTTAGGTGGACAAACTCCATAAGTTTTTACTTTTAGGTTCGGTATCGCCACAGCACTATTCTTAAGTTAGTTTTGCTAATAGTAGATGCAGCTTCCCCTTATAGAGGAAGTCTGTAGCCTCTAGTAGTTTGAAAATGTCTGACTCCCGTATAGCTATAACTGCCAATACTTAATTCTATTATGAGTTCTCCTCTTTGTCATTTTATTCAATCTACGATCGGTAGGAAAATCCTTATGGCCCTCAGCGGTCTGGTGCTCGTGCTCTTTGTCATGGGCCACATGCTGGGTAACTTGCAGATCTTTTTGGGCGCTGATGTGATCAACGCCTATGCTTATAAGCTGCACCACGTCTTGCCCGCGGCTGCGCTCTGGTCGATCCGGCTCTTTTTGCTCGCCTGCATAGCGGTGCATATCTGGGCGGCGGTTTCTTTGACGCTGGATAATAGAAAAGCCCGCCCGCAAAGCTACGCCGCAAATAAGCCGGTGCAGGCCACTTATGCCTCCCGCACCATGCGCATCAGCGGAGTTATCTTGTTGGCCTTCATCATCTTTCATATCGCGCATTACACAGTGCGCGTTGTTCCCGGTATGCAATATGAGGAGCCGGGTGTCCTTGCGCCTGCTGAGGTGCCTCTCGTCAAGCATGGCGAAGTTGTTTTGAAGGAGGGCGAGCCCATCATGACCTTTAACGTGAACGATATGATGGTGTCCGGTTTTCAAGTCTGGTGGGTCTCGGCCTTCTACATTGTTGCGACCGGTCTGCTCTGCATGCATCTGGCTCACGGGGTGAGTAGTATGTTCCAGACGGTTGGTCTGCGCAATAAGGAGTGGCGCAAACGCCTCGACTGGGCGGCGCTGGGCTACGGCTGGATCGTCTTTATCGGCTTTGCGGTCATCCCACTTGCCGCTCTCACAGGATTGCTTAAGATGGATCCCACCGGCGGACTTCATGAGCAAGTCGCCGCAATCACTGAAACAATTCAAAAATAGGACGGAATTTAGACGATGAATCTGGACGCAAAAACACCCGAAGGCCCGATTGCTGATAAGTGGTCGAACCACAAGTTTAAGATGAAGTTGGTCAACCCGGCCAACCGGCGCAAGTATCACGTGATCGTGGTGGGTTCCGGACTTGCTGGTGGCGCGGCTGCTGCCAGTCTCGCCGAGCAGGGCTACAATGTCTCCTGCTTCTGCTATCAGGATAGCCCGCGTCGCGCCCACAGTATCGCCGCTCAGGGCGGGATCAACGCCGCGAAGAACTACCAGAATGACGGCGATAGCGTTTATCGCTTATTCTACGATACCGTAAAAGGTGGCGACTACCGCTCTCGGGAGGCTAATGTCCATCGCCTCTCCGAAGTGAGTGCCGACATCATCGACCAATGCGTGGCTTCCGGTGTGCCGTTTGCCCGCGAATACGGCGGCCAGTTAGCCAACCGCTCATTCGGTGGTGCGCAGGTCTCCCGTACTTTCTATGCGCGAGGCCAAACAGGCCAGCAACTCCTCCTGGGGGCCTATGCTTCGCTCAGTCGTCAGATCGGGATCGGCAAGGTGAAGATGTATAATCGCCACGAGATGCTGGATGTGGTCAAGGTCGACGGGCATGCCAAGGGCATCATTGTCCGTAATATGGTAACCGGAGAAATCTCCCGCCATGCCGGCGACTGTGTGGTGCTCGCGACGGGTGGTTACGGTAATGTCTTCTTCCTGTCGACGAACGCTCAGGGTTGTAATGTGACGGCCGCATATCGGGCGCACAAGCGCGGTGCTGGCTTCGCCAACCCCTGCTACACGCAGATTCATCCGACTTGCATACCCGTCCATGGCGATCAGCAGTCCAAGCTCACGCTCATGTCCGAGTCCTTGCGTAATGACGGCCGCGTCTGGGCGCCCAAGTCAGCAGAGAGCGCCCAAAAGATTCGCGAAGGCAAGCTTTCGGGCAACGATGTGCCGGAAGAGGAGCGCGACTATTTCCTCGAACGCAAATATCCAAGTTTCGGCAACCTCGCACCTCGTGACATTTCCTCCCGAGCGGCCAAAGAGACCTGCGACGAAGGTCGGGGCATCGCTTCAACTGGTCTCGGTGTTTATCTCGACTTCCGCGACGCCATTAAGCGCGACGGAAAGCATGCTATTGAGGAACGCTATGGTAATCTCTTTGATATGTATGAATGCATCACCGGAGATAACCCCTACGAGGTGCCGATGATGATCTTCCCTGCGGTCCATTACACCATGGGCGGCCTCTGGGTGGACTATAATCTGGAGAGCACCATCCCCGGCATGTTTGTGGGCGGAGAGGCTAATTTCTCCGACCACGGTGCGAATCGTCTTGGGGCCTCTGCTCTGATGCAGGGACTTGCCGATGGTTACTTCGTGTTGCCTTACACCGTGGGTAGCTACCTTGGTGAACAAGGTGTCGCAGCGGCCGGGCAGGTGGCGATAGATCACCCCGCCTTTGATGAGGTGGAGGCCGACGTGAAAGCGCGTGTCGATAAGTTGCTTTCGATCAACGGCACGGAGTCACCCCGTTCCTTCCATAAACGGCTCGGTCAGATCATTTGGGACAAGTGTGGTATGGCCCGGAGCAAAGAGGGCCTCGAAGAGGCTATCAAGGAGGTTCAGGCCTTGCGCAAGGAGTTCTGGGAAAACGTGCGCGTCGTGGGCGATGCCGACGGGATCAACCCTGAACTCGAAAAAGCCGGTCGTGTCGCAGACTTCATGGAATTTGGAGAGCTGATGTGCCGGGACGCTCTGATGCGGGAAGAGTCCTGCGGAGGCCATTTCCGGGTCGAACACCAGACCGAAGACGGCGAAGCCAAGCGGGACGACGAGAATTTTGCTTTCGTAGGCGTATGGGAGTATCTCGGAGACGAGGTCGAACCGGCCCTCCATCGCGAGCCGCTTATCTACGAAAATGTCAAGCTCGCCACCCGCAGTTATAAGTAACCTAAACCGATTTCAAAAATGGAAAAGACAATGAATCTTACACTCAAGGTCTGGCGTCAGAAGAACGAAAAGTCTTCCGGAAGCTTTGAGGCGTATCCGCTTAAAGATGTTTCGGAAGACTCTTCCTTCCTAGAGATGCTGGACATTCTCAACGAGCAGTTGGTGGAGCAGGGGAAAGAGCCCGTCGCGTTTGACCATGATTGCCGCGAAGGGATCTGTGGCATGTGTTCCATGACGATTAATGGCACCGCCCACGGTCCGCAGCGGGCTACGACCGCTTGCCAGCTTCACATGCGTCACTTTCATGATGGTGAGACCATTACGATTGAGCCATGGCGCGCCAAGCCTTTTCCCGTGATGAAGGACCTTGTGGTGGATCGCACCCCCTTCGACCGGATCATTCAGGCTGGAGGCTTTATTACCGGACGCACTGGCAGCGCAGTGGAGGCCAATGTGATGCCTATCCCCAAGGGCATCGCTGACTATGCGATGGATGCGGCTGCCTGCATCGGGTGTGGCGCCTGCGTGGCCGCGTGCCCGAACGCTTCGGCCATGTTATTTACTGGGGCTAAAGTTGCCCACATGAATAGCCTGCCTCAAGGGAAGGCCGAGAAGGATCGCCGCACGCTGGCCATGGTCACGACGATGGATGGAGAAGGGTTTGGCGGCTGCACCAATATCGGCGAATGTGAAGCCGTATGTCCGAAGCAAATCTCCCTCGACATGATTGCACATCTCAATCGCGATTATGCCCAGGCTCAGATAAAGGGTTTCTTTAAGCAAGTCTCCTGATCGGGAGTCCCGAATCGAGCTACCGTCCTAGTGGGCTGTAACAAGTTTTCTTTCGTAGCGTGCCGCTTTAGCAAACGTTCCAGTAAGGTTTTTAGACTCTAAACCCGACGTTTGCTAAAGCGGCACGCTACATTAATTTCCGAAAATCTCAATGTTACAATCTACTAGGCTCCTCGGTTATATGAACCTAAATGCGCTATTCATTAGTGTAATTACTGTTAGGCACTTCCGGGTTAAGCATAGCTAATGCTAAAAAACATTTGGTTTTTACTGGCTTATACGTAAGCGTTTGTTAATTTCCTAAAATCATCTTCTTTTTAAGATGTGTGGGTTATCTACCCGCTCCTGAAAATCAACTAAATACAAAGAACCATGAATATTATGAAAAAGCTCCTTGGAGCTTCTGCACTTGCAGGATTGATTGTCTTGTCCGCTTCTCAGCTTTCAGCTCAGAGAACCGTGGACGAAGGCAAGAATTTTAAAGTGTCGGATTCTCCTCAAACCACCGTTTTCAATTTGAGAACGCCATCCGTCAATCGCCACGTCAGCGATTTCCGTGCCCAACCGAATGCAGAACCAGCTCCAGCAGCGGCACCGAAGGGTGACTGCGAAATTGGCGTGGTGACCGATTATGTCGATAAATACCTGGTCCGTCTGGAGAAGTCTGCTCCGTCGATGGTCTCGCTGAACGAACCTTTCGATTACAACTACACTGTGATCGCTAAGGACAAAGTTAAGAAAGTTGTTGTCGAGGAAGAGATTCCGGCTGGCACAACTTACGTATCCAGTGATCCCGAAGCCGAAGTGAAGGGGAGTAATGTCATATGGACACTCTACAACCTGGAAAAAGGCGACAATGTTGCTCTCAAGCTCACGGTTAATCCGACTCAAGTCGCTGACCTGAGCAATTGCGCTGAGATCACGGCTTATCCTGAAGCCTGCACCACCACTTCAGTCGGAGTGCCTAAACTTGCAATCGTCAAGACGACGCCGAACGAGCAAGTGCTGCTCGGTGCGGGTGTTCCCTGGAACATCACGGTTACCAACACCGGTAACTTCTGCGCCTACGACGTTGTTGTCACGGATACGCTGCCTGCTGGTGTTTCACATTCTTCAGGGCAAAAGGTACTCACCAAAGAGCTTGGCACACTTGCTCCGGGTGAAAGCCGTGACATCACGGTCAATACCGATGCCACTGCGACAGGTGAGCATTGCAACGTAGCACTGGTTGAATCCTCAAATGCGGGCTCTGCTAAGGATGATGCATGCATCGTCGTTGTTGAAGCTGGCCTGGATGTGGTCAAGGAAGGCACACCAATGCAATTCGTTGGCAAGAAGGCTTCCTACAAGATCACGGTAACGAATACCGGCGATTTGCCGCTTTCTGATGTGGTTGTGACCGATACTGTCCCTGCCGAAAACGAGCTTCTCGCAGCTCCCGGTGCCCAAATCAATGGCAACACCGCAACCTGGAACACTCGCCTTGGAGCTGGTGAATCCAAGAGCTTTGAGCTGACTGTTATCGGCCTCAGGGAAGGCACTTACTGCAACCAAGTCGGCGCTTCCTCTGCCGAGTATGGCCTCAGTGGCGACGACGATGCTTGCACCGAATGGCGCGGCTACCCGGCACTCCTGATCGAGGTGATCGATACAGAGGATCCGCTTCTCGAAGGTGAGCAAACCACCTACGTGATCCAGATCACTAACCAAGGCACCGCTTCGGATACCAACGTCGGCCTCGAAGCTCAACTTCCGAGCCAACTGAGGGTTGTTTCCGCTGCTGGTGACACACAAGGCACCATCTCTGGTAACAACGTAAGCTTTGCTCCGTATCCAGTGCTGAAGGCTAAGCAGATCATCGAGTTCCGCGTTGTCGCGCAAGCTGTCGCCGAAGGTGACGCTCGCTTCAGGGCACAAATGAAGTCCGATCTCCTTACGACACCGGTTCCAGAAGAAGAATCAACTCAAGTCTACTAAGACCTGATTCTTCCGAATCTTTCAGAGGCGTCCGCGTAAGCGGGCGCCTCTTTTTTTGCTTCCAACTTCCAAGCTTTAACCCCTAAATTCGTCCTATGGCACGCCGTAGAAAGAGTCATCCCCCGGAAGAGGATTTTCCCATGACGCCGATGATCGACATGGTCTTTCTGCTCTTGGTTTTTTTTATGACCGTCAGCACGCTCGCCCGCGCGGATAAACAGGTAAAACTGGACCTGCCGGAATCTTCGCAAAGTGACGTGCCCGAGGACTTATCTGACCGGGGCACGATCTCTCTGGATGCGGAGGGGCAGATCTATCTGGGTGGCCGCGCTCTTGGCCTCGAGGCCATGCAGGCTGAGATAAAATCCGCGCTCGAAGTGAACCCACAATTACGCATCCACGTGCGAGCCGACGAGAGGACACCCTACAGCGAGATTAAAAAGGTTCTCCGCTCGTGTGCCGAAGTGGGTGCTTACGAAGTAATTTATGCCACCTATCAAGCCCACTGACGAAGTATGGCCAAGCTGAAAAAAAAGCCCGAAGAAAAAACATCGATACCGATCGCCCCCATGATCGATGTGGTCTTCTTGTTGCTGATTTATTTCATGGTATCTTCGACGCTGGCTCGTCAGGAGGCCGACTTATCTTTCCAGTTGCCTGGCTCCGTCGAACAGGAGGAGCCCTTGGATTTGCCGGACGAGCAAATTATTGAGATCCGTGATAACGGCCAGGTGGTGGTCAATGATTATCCCTACGATAGTCCGGAAGCACCCCGTCTCGAAGAATTAGCTACAATGCTGACGCGTTTTCGAGAAGCAAGCGCTGCGAACAAAGTTGAAGCCATTGTCACCATCTCGCCTGCGGAGAGCGTGGCTCATGCGCAGATTGTTAAAGTGATGGATGCCTGCTCGCTGGCCGGGATCGAAGCGGTCAACTTCGCCCTCGGTGATGAAGGGTAGTTGTTGAGACCGCATTTTTATAGAGCTTCATTCATCGGTGTGAGCACCGATGCTACGCTTACATTTAGCCTAGCATCCCCATCGTCTTAAGCATCGTTGAGATATAGGGGATCAACTGCTTCTTCCGGCTGACGATGCTGGTCAGTTCGTAGATGTTGCTCTGGCTTCGGCGTGGGTAACTGATGGCTGCTTTGACCTCATCATTGGCGGCGGCGACCAGCAGTGAATTTTGTGAGTTGATGTCCGTTACCAGCAGGAAACTGAAGTAAAGTTCTTCTTCCTTCCGGTAAGCTTCGAGGGCCTCGATCAGGGCCGCTTCGTTCTTCCAGAAATTATCGAAGCCAAGTTCTTCAATCTGAGAGACCGAGTAGCGAAAATCACCTTCATCGTAAATCTTGCAGTCCGCATGGATGACTTGTTCGGCAGTATGATTGATGATCAGTGAGCCCGCAGAAAAGATGATGTCGGCCAGTTCCTTCGGTTCAATGCCGGCGATTGGGCTGAGCCACTCCAGCAACTCACCCTCCAGTGGAGTTGTGGTCGGACTGTTGAGCAGTAGCGTGTCCGAGATAATACCAGCCATCATAATACCGGCAATCGATGGATCCGGCGTGAGACTTTTAGCGCGGAACAAGTCAGCGATGATCGAGCAGGTCGAGCCCACCGGGCGGTTAATGAAAAGAATAGGTTGTTCGGTCGGAATGTTGCCGAGGCGGTGGTGGTCGAGGATCTCAGTGATTTGCACATCACTGGCACCCTTTACCGCCTGGCCAAGTTCGTTGTGATCAACGAGCGCGATTCGGGTGCGACTGGGCCGTAGAATATCACTTTTTGAAAATACGCCGATGAGCTGCTGCTCGTCGTTGGTGACCATATACAGAGGGTCGGCGCTGTTGGCGATGCGCCTTTTGACCGAGGCAACCGTATCCTGAGAAGTGAAGCGCTGGACTTCCGACTCGATCACACTGCCGATATGGGTGGCCGTCTTGATAATCCACGAGGTAGTGGCCGAATCGTAGGGGCTCACGATCAGACAGACGTTGTGCTCTTTTGCCCGCTTGACTACGTCCTCATCAACTTCGAGTCCACCGGTGACCACAAGTAGCCGCACGCCGAGTTGAATCGAGCGCTCCTGGATATCCCAGCGATCGCCCACGACGATAATGCTCTTTTCCGACGCCATGCCCTGTTCCTTGCGGTGGCTGCCGAAGGAACGGATGTCCATCGCACCAATCCGCACAAAGAGTTCTTCAATTTCGTCCGTGTTGTGGCAGTGCAGAACGGTGGCATTTAGCGAGCGGATGATCGACTTGATACTCGTGTTGACCCGGCGCATTGACTTGGGCTCTCTCGGTTTAGGGATAAAAAACTCGCCCAGCTGGAAGATGGAGACCATGCCCTCGACCTGCCCTGAGCTGTCGATGACAGGCAGGGCGCGCACATCGTATTTGTCGATGATTTCAAGTGCTTCGGCGCAGGTGCTCTCCCGCGTCACGCTCAGCACTTGCTTGTGCATCAGGTTGTCGATTCGCGGGGTGACATCACCGATGAACACGGGCAAATCCACCTTGAAGCGATCCAGTATAGCGTCGATGCGCGCATTGGAATTGCCGCAGCGGGCAGCGATATACTCCGTTTGCCCCGTCGCATGTTTATAGGCTTCATAGGCAAGTGCCGAACAGATGGCATCGGCGTCGGGGTTCTTATGGCCGAGTATGTAGATAGGGGTAGTCATTAAACATAAAGATAACGTCACAGCCTGAAATGCAACAACGCAAATTTATCGATTAGGACAAAGAAAAAGCCCCGCCTCTTGTGGAGGCCGGGGCTTTGAAATGTGCGAATGTGTAATATGGCGCGGCACCCTTGCGGATGCATGCCTTTACTTAAACTCAATGTGGATTAGTTGCCCTCTTTAAGCACGGTCGCGTTAACGCCAATAGCCGTTTCGATGTTACTAACTAATGCCGCAGTGTCAGGGTCAACTAGCTTATCAATCACGTCTTCATAAAAAACGACATGCCCATCCATAAACGCGATATGACCACCTTTTCCTTCCCAGGGAGAGTCTGATTCCCAGCGGCCCTCAGTATTTAAGCCACGGGTCCAGATAAGTGGTGTTATCGTAGCTTGTGCATTGGGGCTGAGGTCAACAGCCATTTCGTAGCTTATGGAGGTGAGCGCGTCACCCGACCAGTCTGGAGCGGGGCTAGCGTCAGTCGCATTGTTAACATTCTGAAGTATAACTTGAGGGATTTCACTAAGGCCGGCAACATTGACATCTGAGCTGATGAAGTAGAGTGCGCCATCATTGAGTCCGCCAAATTCAGCGAGCACCTGTGCCCACTCTGCCGGATTATTCGCCTTGAAACTTCCTGCTTCCCAGCCGCCTTGAGTAATGATACGCGTTCTCGACCCGGAAATGCTGAAATTGTTGTAAGCCAGCGCAACCTGCTTGAGATTACTTTGCGAAGATGCTTGTGCCGCTTTTATTCGAACTGCGCCGACCGCAGGAATAAGGATCGCGGCTAGGATGCCGATGATCGCAATGACAGTGAGAAGCTCAATGAGGGTAAAGCCTGAACGGGGTGATTTGTTAGTTTTCATAATATAAATAACGGAATAATAATTAATTTAAGTTAAGACAATAACTACAATGTAGGGCATTCGTGCGAGATGTCCATTTTTTTTTGCTCTCTCTGCGTCATTTTTGCCTTGAGCACGTGAGAGAATTCTACGCTTCCAAAGATCTTCAGATTTACTATGAATGCTGCTCTTATGAATGAATATATGGCTATTTTCGCAGGTGTGGGTTTGGCGGCTGCCTGTGGCTTTCGGGTTTTTGTTCCTCTTTTCATCGCCAGTTTGGCGGCAAATACTGGTATGGAGGTTGATTTTCTGGGTGGATTTAATGTGGCAGAGGTCGTGGGCGAGCATCATTGGCTGGGTAGCACTCCCGTCACCATTATGCTTGGTGTGGCGACGGTGGTCGAAATCGGCGGTTACTATATTCCCTGGATTGATAATGCTCTGGACACGATTGCGACGCCTCTGGCCGTTACGGCGGGCACCTTGATCACCGGCACGATGCTGCCCGAATTTATCGGTGACGGCTCTTTCAAATGGGCGGTGGCGATGGTTGCCGGTGGCGGCACCGCCGGGGTGGTGCAGGGCGCTTCGGTGATCGCCCGGGGGACCTCTACAGCCACGACCGGGGGTATTGGCAATCCCGCCGTTTCCACCGCGGAATTGGGCGGTTCCGTCTTAACTGCTGGCCTGGCTGTGTTCATCCCCATTCTGGCCGGTGTTCTGGTTCTCTTTCTGCTCTACTTCGTGATTCGGACGATCTATCGCTATTCCAAAAGGCGGGCCGCCGCGAGGCGTGAAGCCAAACTTGCGGCCAAAGCAGCAGCTGGGCAGACTGTGGACTAGTGGAGCTGCAAATAAGTTTTGCCATAAATTGTAGCGGATCGGCGATAGCCGTTCCGTTCGACATCCGTGATAATCTTCAAATTGTTGTCCGGTATGCTTAAGATTCGCTTCTTTCTTATCCGATGAATTTTTTGGCCACGAAGAGGCGCAAAAATCCACAAAAACCTAACACCATACAAAAGAATAAATACAGGCGAGACGCCTGTGCTACCGCGACACTTGACAAAAGCATGGACAAAACAGGAATTTGGCTTGAAGCGACGCGCCCCAAGACCCTCCCGGCCGCAGTTTGTCCGGTGATGGTGGGCTCGGCGCTGGCCTATGATGCCGGAGCTTTTGACTGGCTGCCGGCGCTGCTCTGCCTGGGCTTTGCTCTGCTGGTGCAGGTCGGGACGAACTTTGCCAATGATTATCTAGACGGGGTCCGGGGCTCGGATACGGAGAAGCGCCTTGGTCCACAACGGGCCGTTGCTGCTGGCCTCGTTTCGGCTGCCGGCATGAAGTCGGCTGCGCTTACCGTATTACTGGTGGCATTTATTATGGGACTGGCGCTCATTCCCTTTGGCGGCTGGTGGCTGCTGGCAGTGGGCATCGCTTCTGTGCTTTGTGCTTGGCTCTACACGGGCGGACCTTACCCCTTGGCCTACAATGGGCTGGGGGATATCTTTGTTGTCGTTTTCTTCGGATTTATTGCGGTTGGCTGCACTTACTATGTCCAGGCGAGGTCCCTCAGCGAGGCCGTGCTTTGGGCCGGGCTCGCTTGCGGACTGCTGATCAATAATATCCTGGTGGTCAACAACTATAGAGATGCAGACGAGGACCGAACCTCGGGTAAAAAAACGTTGGCCGTGCGCTTTGGTCGTAATTTCGCGAAGTGGCAATACCGGTTCACGGTGGTTTTCGTCGCGGGGATCACGGTCTATCTAGGCTTTGTGCTTGGAAATAAGCTGCTTTTTTGGGCCCTTCTTCCACTGGTTCCCGCTGCATTGCAGGCCCGCCGTCTGCCGCAGTTGCGCACGCCACAGGAGTATTTATCGGCCCTGAAGGCTTCCGGATTGGTGGTTGCCGCCTATGGATTGGTGTTCTCTCTCTCGGTTATTCTATCGTAAGCGCGAGTCGAAGTGAGTAATTTTTCGGTGATTTGGTGCACAAGAAACCTCAGCGGGGCTATTTGCTGAAAGCTCGCAGGGTGGCCTCCCGGATGTCTTCGAGGATGCCGTAGAAGGCGGGCACGAGGAAGAGGGTCATGGCGGTGGCGAAGAGCACGCCGAAGCTGAGCGAGGTGGCCATGGGGATCAGAAACTGGGCTTGCAGGCTGGTCTCGAAAAGAAGGGGCAGGAGGCCGGCGAAGGTGGTAAGCGAGGTGAGGATGATGGGGCGGAAGCGAGCCGTGCCGGATTCGATGATGGCCTCGCGCAGCGGCACACCGCGCTTGCGCTCCTGGTTGATAAAGTCCACCAAGACGAGGCTGTCGTTGACCACCACCCCGGCGAGGGCGACGAAACCAAGAATGGAGAGAATGCTGAGGGATTGGCCGAGGATGATGTGACCGCCAACTGCGCCGATCAGTCCGAAGGGGATGACGATCATGATGATAATAGGCTGCAGGTAAGACTTCAGTGGAACGGCTAAGAGGGCGTAAATGATGAACAGTGCGATGAGGGTCATCCGGCCAAGGCTGGCAAAGATGTCGGCCTGTTCCCGGGCTTCGCCTTCGAAGCTCCAGCTGATGCCGGGATAATCCTCCAAAATGCGGTCGATTGCCCCAAGGCCGTTGTGCTTGCCGGAACGCTCGCGGAGCCAGCGTTGGATCTTGCCGGGCCGGCCGTCCTTCAGATTCGGGGTGCTTAGGTCGGACTTGATCAGCTCGAGGTCGGCGACTGACTTGTCGGCATCGGAGGTGATGTTTAAGACCCGTTGGCGGTC
>Ga0306912_1000748_pt1 | contig 17680 bp, 11 predicted proteins | sample AntRauFillE10628_FD_190443 | JGI IMG/M metagenome (GOLD analysis project Ga0306912, IMG submission 190443) | Saline lake microbial communities from Rauer Islands, Antarctica - Metagenome Filla E10 #628 (v2) (version 2) | ecosystem: Environmental > Aquatic > Non-marine Saline and Alkaline >... | reverse complement strand
TTCTTCCGCCCGATCATATAATCTACAAACAGAAATTCAATGGCGGCAGCTTCGTACCCCTGCCAATTGGAGATCATTTCCTGGAACTGCTTCTCAGACGTATCTGTCGGATCACCTCCGTAGCTCATGATAATCCACTTGCGGAGCCCTTTCTCCTCCCCTTTTTTGATGTTGCTTGGAAAGACAGCATCGGTACGTTCGCGGAATAGCATCAAGTCCTGGGCGGATGTCGGGCCAATACCCCGAACCTTGGATATCGTATCGAAAAACTCCATGGGTTCAGCTTCTTTATCAAGCCACTCCATGTCCACCTCGCCGGCGAGAATATCCTGAGCAAGCCCAACCAGGTATTCCCCTTTTCGAAGTGTGGGGCCCATTTTGCGAATCTGAGCCGGATCTGCCTTGGCAAGCTGCCACGGTCGCGGCCACGCGGGAAGGGTTTTGCCGTTGTGTGTCAGGTGCGTACCGTACGCCTCCCGCATCTTGAACGCCATCTTTTTGGCGGTGGGTTTGTGTGAAAGCTGCATCTGAACAATCCGGTAGATGATATCCTCCAGAAGCGTCCCGCGAGCCATACGCTTCAGGCCGTAATATTCGGTCAGTTTGGGTCCCAGAACCGGGTCGTTCTCTGCCTTTTCGTAAAGCGGACGGAGATCCAGGCTTGTGCCAAGGATGCGCGCCAATGATTCGTTGGCCTGACTGATTTCTTCTTTAGATAAACTCTCCGGAGATTCAATATGAAACTCAGGATTTTCAGGGTCACCGTTAAAAAAGATCGTAGCTGCTATATCTTGCTCCTTCAGCGGCAGCGGGCGGGTAAATCCCTCTTCAAACACTTTTTCCGGGTCGTGCTCGTGATCGAAATAGGGATTGATATCAAGGCAGATAAACCAGTCGTGTGGTGGGATGGATTTCAGAGTCCAGGATGACATAAGGTGTTGCAAAGTTATTTCGAATTCAATCAGTTTTCCGTAAAAGAATCTATCAGGTATCTGACAAGGTGTAAAATGACCGGCACGAACTTTCAGGCTGAGTCAATTTGTTGCAGCTATTCACGTACCTGAATCTCTGACAAGATTAAACCTTAAATAATTCCGGCTTTGGTGAGAACAAACTGCTACATTTTGTGCTATGAATGCAAATGATGAAAAGAAAATCCGCGACACCGTGAATTTTTATGACGGGTTTTCGGAGAAATATGACCTCAAGTATGCCGCCTATCTGCATCATACACATAACCGGCTGCTGACACAAATCGGTAATGTTTCAGGTGAGCGAATTCTGGATATCAGTTGCGGTACGGGCCTTCTTGCCGAACACCTTCTGAACCGGTTCACAGAAGTTAATTTCGTACTGAATGATCCGTCAGACGGTATGCGCGCGATTGCCGAGAATCGGTTCAAAGGAAAAGCATCGGTAGAGTTTGCCGGTACGTTTGCCGAAGAGATCGACTTTGAAAAAGAGAGCTTCGACCGGGTGATTTGCCTGAACTCCTTTCACTACTATGCGGATCAGAAAAAAGTTGTTGAAAATATAAGTGATGTGCTCAAACCTGGCGGATCTGTTCATATTCTGGACTGGAACCTGGAGGGGTGGTTTCATCTTTCAAACTCCATCATTTCAATTCTGTCTCCTGAAAATATTAGTACAAGATCGCTATCAGAAACAGAAAATATTTTTGATCAGCAGGGTTTTAGCACGACTTATCGTGACAAATGGTCGTTTCGATTTTGGAAGTTTTATTTGATTGAGGCAAAAAAGTAGATCGAAGCTCCCGCTTCGATTATTTAAACGGTGACCATATCTGATGGGTGGCTGAAAGGTAAATGGTTTTGCAGATTTTTCCTTTGCTATCAAGAACCAAGTCTGAATATAAAAATCGATCGGCAGATTCGGGCAGAGGTAACGCAATCGAACGGGGACGTTCGATCTACGTAGGCCGAACGTCCCCGTTCGGCAGTGTTGAGTGAGTGAGCCAGAGTAGATTCCGATTTTTCAGGATAATTTACTAAGTAAATTAATGTAAATTATCCAGCGGCCGATAAAAATATATTGGTGCAGTAACTTCTCAAGTATTTAAAATAGCTGTGGTACATAGAGTTGCATCCCGGGAGTGAGATGAACAATTGCTTGTTTACTTCGATTTTGTTTAATTGATATAAACAACCATTCTCATCAACTCCTGTACGTATCAAATCTTCAGTACGAATTGTTCACAAAAGGTATCCCTATCAAAAATACGTATTTATCCATATTCAAAGCCATCCCACTGCCGGCGATTCTGATTCGTGCAAACGCACCGGATTTCACGGTAGAGAATGCCAATGACGCATATACCAAGAATTCCGGTAAATCGATAGAGGAGCTCGTTGGCGGAAATCTTTTTGAACTTTTCCCCGACAACCCAAATGACCCTGATTCAAACAGCGTAAAGAGCCTGGCAAATCAGCTACATACAGTGATTGAAACCGGCCGGGAAAACTCAAAGAATCTACAGCGCTATGATCTTGAGGTTGGTGATACCGGAATCTTTCAGGAGAGGTATTACAATTATACGCTCACTCCTTTTTTTGATGAAAATGGTGATCTCGACTATATTTTGCAGGTTGTTGAGGAGGTAACTGACAGTATTCACCGGGATCGCGAGCATAAATTGCTGTTTAAAGAGAGTGAGGCAAGTTTTATATTGGTAGGGCTGGATAAGGAAATCATTAATTTCAACAAAGAGTTTGAGCTGCTGTACGAATCGTTAACAGGCAAATCGTTAGGGAAACAACGCCCTGCATTGGATCTCTTGCAGTCTGAACGACAAGATAAAGTAAAACGAATATTTGAAAGAGCATTAAGGGGTGAGACAATTAAGAATGAACTTACATTTCCCGTTGAAAATGGCGATTCCAGGTATTTTAAGATCAAGTATAAACCGGCTGTAGATTCCAAAGGAGAAATTTATGGAGTGATTGTCTCGCTAAGAGAGACCACAGATGAGATAAAGGCAATACAAAAGCTGGAGGAAAACGAGGCCCGATTTCGGGCACTGGTTGAAAAGGGAAACGACGTACTATTTGTACTATCGCCCGAGGGGAAACCGACATATATTTCACCTTCAATTGAGAATGTATTGGGATACACTGTGGAGGAAGCTAAAAGTATCGATCTTTTCTCCTCAGTCCATCCCAATGATATACCACATGTGCAGGCAGAACTCGGTAAATGCCTTGAAAAACCAGGGGTGCCCATTGAGGTGACGCCGGCCAGGCTGAAGCACAAAGACGGCAGCTGGCGTTGGTTCGATGGTACCATCACCAACATGCTGCACGATCCGGCTATCAACGGAATTGTCGACAATTTCCACGAAATAACGGACCGCGTGGAAATGGAGGAGAAATTCAACCAGGCGCGAAAGAGGTATAAGTCGATAATTCAAAGTATTGATGGTGTTTTCTGGGAAGCGGAAGCCGATACATTTGAATTTACATTTGTAAGCCCCCAGGCAGAAGCTATATTGGGCTATTCTCCCGAGGAGTGGCTTGCTGAACCGGACTTCTGGGAAAATCGAATCCATCCCGAAGACCGGGAATCTGCTGTAGCGTATTGTAATCGGGAAACGGTAAAGGGGAGAAATCACGAGTTTGAATACCGGTTTAAAAAAGCGGATGGCAGTTATACCTGGCTGAAGGATGTCGTTTCTGTCATCCAAAAAGATGAAGGGCCGAAGCTGCTGCGCGGTTTTTTGATGGACATAACCGAGCGCAAAGAGAGTGAAAAAAAGAAACGTGCCGAGCAGGAGAAATATCGCTCGATATTTGAGAACTCTCTCGTGGCTTTTATGGTAACAAATCCTGATGGATCGATACTTGAAGCCAATCGGGCAGCCAGTGAGCTGTTTGGCTACAGTGTTGATGAAATAAGGAAGCTTGGGCGCAGCGGGATCATCGACCTGGAAAGTCCACAACTGCAGGAGAAGCTGCGGGAACGGGCAGAAACCGGCAATGCCTCGGGCGAGTTGATTGGTATACATAAGTCAGGTAAAAAAATTCCGTGCGAATTTTCATCCGTCATCTTTAAAGATATCCACGGTGATACGCTCAGCACTGTGATGATGGTGGATATTACCGAACGAAAATTTTACGAAAAAAGCCTGCTTAAGAGTAACAGACAGCTTAAAGAGCGTATCCGGGAGCAAAAATGCATCTACAGGATTTCTCAGTTAGATGAACAAACGCTTTCTGTGGAATCACTTTTAACAGCAGCCGTTAAAATAATCCCCTCAGGATTTCAGTATCACGAGATTGCCGAAGTTTATATAACCTGGAAGGAGCAGTTCTATCAAACCGAAAACTACAGTGAAACACCCCTGCAGTTAAAGGAAAAAAGCCGCCGGTTTAAAAGTGCACCCTTCACGGTTACGGTCTGTTATATTGAAGGAAAACCTCAGTCAAACCAACCACTATTTTTAGATGAGGAGCGGGCTCTTTTGACGTCCATAAAAGATCAGCTGGCCATTAAGGTTGAAAAGATCTTGCAAAAGGAGGAGCTGGAGCTTCGTAATGCCTATATTGACGCCACCATTAATAACCTTCCCATTGGCGTGTCTACCCACAGGATTTCAGAAGGCAAGACAACACTGACCAATCCAAAATTTGAAGAGATATACGGATGGCCCAAAGGATCTTTTGACTCGGTTGACGATTTTTTTGAGCACGTTTACCCGGATGAAGAGTATCGTAAACATATCAAGGAGAGGGTACTACAGGACATGGCGTCGGGAGATCCGGAACGGATGCAGTGGAAAGGGATTGAGATTACAACTCAAAGCGGCGAGAAAAGGACCATCAACGCTAAAAATATTCCATTATTTGAACAGGATCTGATGATCTCTACCGTGGTTGATGTAACGGCTGAGAAAGAGAGTGAAAAAGAGCGAATTCGTATTTTGGAGAGTATTTCCGATGCTTTTTTCTCCATCGATTCAAACTGGAGGGTTACGTACGTAAACAGCGAAGCGGAAAATCTCTTGCGGAAAGAAAACGCAGAGATGATTGGACAAGACATGTGGGATATTTTTGATGATTTAAAAGAAACAGAGCTCTACACTCTATATCAGAATGTATTTAAGAACCACATCCCAGCCTCAACTGAATTTTTCTATGAGGCGCTCAATACCTGGTTTGATATATCAATCTACCCCAACAACAGCGGACTATCCGTCTTTTTCAGAGACATCAATGAAAAAAAAGAGCGTGATACGAAGCTGCGGGATCTTTCGCTTGTAGCCTCCAAAACAACCGATGCCGTAATCATTACCGACGCCCAAGAACGTATCACCTGGGTGAACAATGCGTTTATTAAGTTAACAGGGTTCACATTTGATGAGTGTAAAGGTATGGTGCCGAGGGATTTACTTCAGGGTCCAAAAACAAGTGGTGAAACTAAAAAACGCTTAAAACAGGCGATCGATAAACGGGAATCAGTGGAGGAGGTGATTCTCAATTACAGTAAAGATGGCACTCCATTCTGGCTGGAAATTAATATAGATCCAATATTTGATGAGGAGGGAGAGTGTACCCATTTTATCGCTATTGAACGCGACGTTACCGAAAAAATAAAGAGCGAACAGGAACTCAAGCGTACGGTGGAGAGATATGAAATTGTCTCAAAAGCTACGAGTGATACCATCTGGGATTTTGATCTCGCGGATGATGTGATGCTGTATAACAATAATATTCACATCATGTTTGGCTATAAGCCTGGGGAAGTTAGTGATGTGGCATCCTGGTGGCGCGACAAAATTCATCCCGACGATCAGTACCATATCAACCAGGAACTCCGAAATGCTATTGTTTACAGAAAAGACCGGTTCCAGATGGAATACCGCTTCCGTTGTGCTGATGGTTCATATAAACATATTTACGACCGGGCATTTTTGATCAAAGACGATGCGGGTGAACCCATTCGGATGATTGGTGCGATGCAGGACGTGACAACCATGGTGGAAGAGCAGGAACAGATGAAACTGTTGCAGTCGGTTATAACCAACACAAATGAATCAGTAATAATTACAGAAGCAGGACCGGGTGATTTTCCGGACCGAAAGGTTGTTTATGTGAATGATGGGTTCTGTAAAATGACAGGCTACACGGAAGAAGAAGTGCTTGGGCAACCAAGCGATTTATTAGTGGGGCCAGAAACAGACTGGGAGTTGCGAAATGAGCTGCGTAGCTCTTTAGAAAATAGAAAATCCTCAGAAATTGAGTTTATAAACTACAGGAAAAACGGAGAGAAATTCTGGATTCATACCTCCGGCGTACCCGTAGAAAATAAGGAAGGCGATTGCACGCACTGGGTGTTTATCAGCCGGGATATCACGGATCAAAAAGAACAGGAAGAAAAAATACTCTCCTCACTGAAAGAGAAAGAAACACTGCTTGCAGAGATTCATCACAGGGTGAAAAACAACCTGGCTGTTGTCTCAAGCCTGATGGAGTTACAGGCGATGAACAGCGAAAACGAAGAGCTTAGCAGGCAGCTCATGAGCAGCGTGATGCGTATTAAATCAATGGCCACAATCCACGAACAGCTTTATCAGTCCAACAGCTTTTCAAAACTTCAGTTTTCTGATGGCCTTATACAATTAATACATAACGTAATAGACACGCTTCAAACAGGTACGGATTTTGACCTTCGGTTTGATTTAGACGATGTGGAGTTGAACATCAACCAGGGAATTCCATGCTCACTGCTGGTGAATGAAGTTATTACCAACATTTTAAAACACAGCTATAAAGACAGGGAGTCGGGAACACTCACGGTTCGTTTACGTCAGTCAGACGGCCTCATCACCGTAGAAGTTGAAGACGATGGTGCCGGGCTTCCGGCTGATTTTGAAGTGAACGGTAGCAACTCAATGGGCCTTCAGCTTATTGATCTCTTAACGCAGCAGTTGAAGGGCGAAAAGTGCTATTCTTCTGATGAAAGCGGGACGACGTTTACGCTGCGGTTCTCAAAACACGAGGGTAAAGGAATTGGCAGTACATTTGTGCAGTAGTAAAGTAAATCGCAGCTCCTGCTTCGATTGCTCAATCAACGGATAGAAATTAAACGGGTACCAAGGGGTTTCAAAGAGGCTGTTGACTCTCGTACCGTTACCAGTAAATTAGTAACGTTAGATTTGCAAAGAATTCCAATACAATAGCTGATAATGATCAATATGTATACTTGCTGTATTTAGTTTAACTTACAGCGAAATCGGATGCATTTCCCGAAAACGATAAATTTGCATACTTATCTTATTTACTGTTAACGGTACTAGACCACAGGCACAGATATAGCCAAGGATGGAATAATCGAACGGGGACGTTCGATCTATATAAAAAAAGGCCCCGCGATTAAGCAAGGGCCTCATGTAATCATTCCAAAATATAACGATTAACTATCGCGCAGTCGCTCCTAAAATGAGGTATGTGGTCAGATCCACGGTGCTGATTTGTTGCAGCGGATCGTGGACTACAAAAAACCCGTCGTAATCTCTTGTCAGATCGTTAAACGAGAGCGTGGACATGTTGCTGGCCGTTGCTTCTCCGCCTGTTCCTTCAATCCCGGTGGCAAACACATTGCCATTCGGTGTTTCATTGTAGGGCGTTCCGTTAGGCGTGACCGCAGGATCTGCTGCATCATGGCTGTGAACAGCATACTGCTCGCCGTCAACGGTGTTGTTCAATGTGACTACAAGTTCGGTGGAGCCGTCAATCTGTTCATTGAGCGTCAGCATAGCCGTGAGATTCCGGTCATGGCTGCCGTCGTAGGCGGTTCCCATATCATCGAGAAGCTGACCTTCATTGAAATCGTACATATAGCTTTCACTTCTGAGGTTTGGCTCAACGGCGTCAAGATCCTGGGCAAATACTCCGAGCACAAGATAGGTGGTAAGGTCTACCGTAGTAAGCTGCTGTGTGGGATCGTGTACCACAAGAAATGCCTCGTACTCAGCAACAAGCTCTGTGTAGCTGATCGCTGTTTCATTCGTCATCATCGCTGTATCACCATTTCCGGTAATTGCGCCGGCAAACACATTGCCATTTGGTGTTTCGTTGTACGGTGTACCGTTTGGCGTGGTGGCCGGATCAGCCATATCGTGAGCATGTACAGGATAGTCTTCTCCGTCAACTGTGTTGTTCAGAACAACCGTTACGTTGGCCATACCGGTTCCCCGTTCTTCAATGATCAGCTCAGCAGACAGGTTTCTGGGGTGATCACCCTCGCCTTCACCGTCATATGCGGTTGCGGGGTCATCAAGAAGCTGTCCTTCGTTAAATCCGTATGAGTAGGACTCAGATCTCAGGCTGGACTCACCGGCGCCAAGGTTCTGAGCAAAAACGCCAAGCGTCAGATAGGTTGTCAAATCAGCAGTATTCAGATTCTGGAGCGGATCGTGCACGACAAAGAATCCTTCGTACTCATTAATCAGATCATCATACGTAATGGACGTTTCATTGGTGAAACTTGCGCTCCCGCCTGTTCCCTCAATTCCAGTGGCAAATACGTCGCCATTGGGCGTTTCGTTGTAGGGCGTGTTATTGGGCGTGGTGGCCGGATCTGCCATGTCGTGTGCGTGAACAGGATATGTTTCTCCATCCAAAGTGTTTTCAAGCTGAACGGTCACATTTGCGTTACCATCTTCGCGCTCTTCAATCATAAGCTGCGCCATGATGTTGCGCTCGTGTTCTCCCCTGTAGGCTGTGCCGTCATCGCCGATAGCCTGACCTTCGTTAAATGCGTAGTTGTAGGTTTCTGACCGAAGCTCGTCCGGCGCGCTCACCGATGAATCGTCATCGTTGCAGGCCGACAGTAAGCTGGCGACAGCTACTGCTGCAGCAATCGTTACATATGAAAGTAAGTTTCTATTCGTAAACATAATGGTTGTTTGAGTTTTGAGTGGTTATTAAAGTTGTTTTTAGTTTCATCACCCGACTCATGCGGGTAGTATGTGTTCTGTTGAGGAGTACGAAGAGAATCCCGAAGCAGATTGGAGGTTTTTAATTTAAATCGGCAGGAGTATTCAATTAGGGCTGTGGTCGATATTTTGATAGCAAGATTTCCGGCGCCTCTCAGCAGAAGAGAGTAATCAAATACGTCTGGCTGAAATGAAGTGTCTGGAAACCATTAGTCTTCAGTAGTACTCTATGATGCAAAGTATCCCACTTTCTTTATCTTCTTCGAGTTGTCGCAGAATTTATTCTATCACAGAAATATCGCCGTTCATACCCGGATGAAATGAGCAGATATATCCATTCAGTTCAGCAGCCAGACCGGAGGTGAGAGTAAAGCTAATATTGTTGCCGTCGAATTGAACATCAACGTCTGCATCGTCATCATACAAGCCGTCGCCGTTGCTCTGCCCGAGCAGCTTATCACGGTTGCTGTTCCTGAAATTGAGCGGGTGGTTTGATGCACCGGCTACGTTTTCAAATTGAAAACGGTCACCAATTCTTAAATTTAACTCAGTATTCTCTTCATTTAGATTTGCAGAAGCTCCCTCGCCATCAATGCCAAGAATGACATACGCATTGGACCCTATATTATCAATCTCTATGGTGGTAACCTCTTGGTTTGATGGAGAGTTTTCATCAGGCATGTCAACCTGAGTGGAGTTGCTGGTGCATGCAGCAGATGTGAGTGAAAGTGAGATAAAAAGGAGTCCGAATAAAATAATGTGTAATGGTTTCATAGGTAGTAATTTTAAAAGATAATTAGTTTCTTATGTGTGATTCACCTGTAATACGACCAAACCTTACCATCAGATTGGCATTAATTCGACAGAAGAACTTCTTTCTTTGAATTTTGAGAGCAACTGTTATCTTATCCCATCTGAACTGATCACATCACTCAATTATGAACGACTCTCAAAATTACGTTGCCAATAAATTTGGGGACCCTGTAACACGCCGAAAAATATACTTTGGAGGTTTTCTTGCTCTCCTGATCGCGGGCATTTATTTCGCCGGCGATTTTCCCATGACAAATGGCCACTACGGATTCTGGAGCATCATGCCGCCACTCGTGGCTATATTTCTTGCATTCTGGACCCGGGAAGTTGTGAGCGCCCTGTTTATAGGTATTTGCCTGGGCGGCGTGATTTCAGGTAACCTGGATATCGTAGAAAGCTTTCTGATACCATCGATAGGCACGGAGAGTTTTGCGCAGATACTGTTGGTCTATCTCTGGGCTTTGGGTGGGTTGATCGGAATATGGACCCGAACCGGGGGAGCAGAAAAGTTTGCGATGTGGGCCGGCAGATTGATTGTCCGGGGCCCACGATCGGCCAAGTTTTTTACATGGATGATGGGGCTTGTCTTTCACCAGGGCGGAACCATCAGTACGGTGCTAACCGGCGCCACCGTTCGTCCGGTTGCAGATAAGTACAAGATCTCTCACGAGGAGCTCTCCTACATGGTTGACTCCACGGCGTCACCCGCCGCAACTCTAATTCCATTTAACGTGTGGCCCTACTACGTGGGAGGTTTGGTTGTCGGTACAATTCCTATGTTCGAAACACAGCAGGACGGCGTGAACTTCTTTTTCTCTTCTATCGTATTTAACTTTTACGCGATGTTCGCCATTCTGATCACGCTATTGTTTGCTATTGAAAAGCTTCCGTGGGTGCCCGGCAAAAAGATGCGTGCCGCAATAAAAAGAGCCCGTGAAACCGGAAAACTGGATCGCGAGGGAGCCACGCCCATGGCAGCAGATGAACTCACGCAAAGTAAAGTTCCTGAAGGCTACACGCCAGGCCTGATCGATTTTTTCGGCCCAATTGGCGCCCTGCTCGGAGTTGCGATTATACCCTATTTATACACGTATTATATACTCGGGAGTCAAGAGCCGACCCTTCTGATTGCCCAGGCTTTTGTGATAGCTGTGCTGGCCGGAATCGGGATTGCCGTAGCCAAAGGGATGAGGCTTCAGGAGGCTATTGATGGGTTTATTGACGGCTGTAAAGGCGTGACGATCGGAGCGATCATTCTTGCGTTTGCTGTGTCACTGAAAGAGGTGGCCGATGCGGTGGGTACAGCCGCGTACGTTGTTGAACTTGTGGGTGATGTTGTTGCACCGGCGCTTCTCCCCGGTATATTGATGATCCTCTGTATGCTGATCGCATTTTCAACCGGTACGTCATGGGGGACATATGCCGTGGTGTTTCCCGTTGCTGTTCCGCTGGCATGGGCACTCGTTCCCGACCCGTTTTTTCTCTCGCTCTGTTTCTCTGCTGTAATCGGTGGCGCGGTTTTTGGCGACCAGTGCTCTCCTATTTCCGATACAACGATATTGAGCTCACTCGCCACCGGCTGTGATTTGATGGATCACGTGACCTCACAGTTCCCGCTGGCAATTATGGCGGGCCTGTTGGCGATGATCGCATATGCAGCACTTGTAATCGCGTTTGTTTAACCCGGATTATTCACGATGACGTGTGTATAAGCACCTTAGCGTATAAATATTAATGCTTTTACGTTAGTTATCTTATAGCTCAACTTTGGGTGTAAATTTTTTGCGGCGTAATTTTCATGTGTACTGCGTATACCCAGGGCACGCCTATGGCGCATGCACAAATGGCTTACTCAGGATACAAATGTACCTTCCGTCGCCATTTCCGCGTCGCCTTGTTCACATTACCCCGAGTGCTATCGGGTCTTGGTGTATAATCTGGGTTAAGTTCTCGTCAAGCACGAACTCTCGTCAGACAGTTGTCGTTTCCGACCGACGAGTATTTATGCCCGTAACTTAGCCAAAGCCACTCACTCAAAAGTTGAAGGGTGTACCCTAAGACCTAAGAGATACCCTGATGAAGTGTTTTCAGTGATGAATTAATCCTGCTGATCCATTTTTCAACAACAATGGACTCATTGCCGCGCTGGGTTCCGTCTCTTCCTTCAAAGACCGGGAGCTTTATTACGCGGGTTTCCGAAACAGTTAACCGGATCCCAACCTCTTTCATATTTCGGTGTGAGCCATCCTCGGCCACTATTTTCTCCTGAGATTCGTAGGGCCGGCATGATGTTAGGTTGCGCATTTCAAAAAGGCTGTGTTCTGTATCATTTTTCATATACAGAAGGTCTTCACCATTTTTCCCAATACCAATGACGGCGGAGTTTCCAAGGATATCGTAGCTATCGTACTGGAACCCTACATTGGCTGAGGTATCTAAAAATTGCTTTTTGGCTCTGCTTTCTGCTCGTTTCACTTTGTACTGATCGTACCCGATGGGCACGGCGAATGTGGCTAATGATGCGAGGCCAATAATTACTGAGGATATTTCTATTTGCATAATTCTAAAATTTCTTTGATTGATAACTAATAGTTTGATTCAAATACCTCAGACATAGTTTTAATGTCCATGATAGGTGTGAATCGGGGAGATGTTGTGAATCCGGAAAATCCGGCAATCAAAGAGGTTAGAGGTAGCTGTGGAAGGGAAAGAGAAGTTTTCGAACTGGATCAAAGCGTTCCGTTCGTTCAGAATATCTAAGATAATCGGCACCATAAGTTAAAAGAGTGCTGCCGGAAAGCTTTGCAAGCTGTATACTTGTGTCTGGCTCAACTTCCTGAATGCTTTCATGTCCCGTTTCCGCCAGTGTAGCAGGTAGAAAAGGTGAACGTGCCGGTTCACGATGGGCAGCGTCGCCACTTCCCGAAAGGTCCGTTTGGCTCGCGCTGATTCCCGGGATATTCAGATCAAGACTACCGCTATATTCTGCTGCCTGATAGCCGGTTAGCCATCCCGCAAGAAGAATCAGGAGTGATATGTTGATTATCCTTTGCACTAATTTAAAGTACGTAATAAACGGCTTATTGTTGTTGAAAATTTTTAATTCTATCGACATCTAAACGGAGCCCGGAGAGGAACGGCGGATATTGGTGGGCGTACACATAGACTACAGCCTGTAAGATACATACAGGCTGATTGATCGGCAGTTGAGTCGGCATTTATGCTATCTATATGTTTCCGGATTCGGGAGAAGAGCTCATCCCAAGCTGCTCTTTCATGCGCTTAAGGCTCTCACCTGCCTTTAGTTTCCAGTCCTCAGAGAGGTAGCGGCGAACCATCAGTACAGAGCACGGAGCATTATCGGCCACAATGTCTGTAATGGTGCCGAACAGCACGTTGCTGATCCCGAATTCATGTGAAGCGCCTATGATTGTCAGATCATACGCTCCGGTTTTCAAGACACTGTCAATGCCTTCTGCAACACTTTCTGATTCCTGAATTAGGATTTCAAGAAAGTCAAAGGAGCCTGCCAGCGGTTTTATGATTTTTTCAAGCTCAGCTCGCTCGTTCTCTTTAACTGTGCCGGGTTTCACCAGCCGGAGTATCGTCAGTTTCGCGTCTAAATTCCTGGCGATTCGCAGTCCTACTTCGAGCCCGAGCTGCGCGTGATACCCTCCGCCCCAAGGCAGTAAAATGGAGTTGATGTTTTCAAGGCCCCGGTCTTTCAGTATGCCAACATCTGCCTTCAGATTTTTAATGATCTTTTGAACAGGGGAATTATAGATTCGGCCAATGCTGAATCCGCCCTGCCATCCCATGAGCATCATATCGCCGTTACGGTCTTCAGTTTCTTCAATCAGGCCGGTGAAAACGTTATGTGAAGCTTCTGATACCGCTTCGAATGTAGTTCCCGCAAGTGCTTTGGCGCTGTCAGAAGATACCTGGTCTTCTTTCAGCTTCACACGTCTTGCGATAGCCTCAATACTGTCCCTGACGGAATGCCGCTCTTCAAGCTTGCGCCGGATAGTGGAGAGCGGTGTTTGAAAGGGCACTTTTACGATACTCAGACCCGTTACACGGCCAGGTTTTGTGGCGCCCGCCGCGATAAGCTGACCCATTCTCAGAAGATCGCCTTCGGTTTCTGGATTGGCCAGTGCAGTAACGACATGGCGGGGTTCGGTTGCATTTAGTCCCCTCACACCCGGCTGCCACTCTTCTGATGTTTCCGCCTCATGCAGCTCAACCGGGAGACTGAACATTCTCATTCCGTGTTCGTCCCAGCGTTCTTTAAAGTCCGGCAGCGCATCTTCAAATTCTACCCGGGATCGTCCCCAGGCTAAATACCAGCCAAGACTGCTAAAAATGAGAACCGTAACAGCTATCTGGGCAAATGTCCCCGAGTAGACAATAATCCCAAGACAGCCAATAGACGCAATGAGCTGAATCCACGGTGTTCCCGGAGACCGGTACGTTGGTTTATACCAGGATGGACTAGCGACCCGAAGCACAATGCATCCAATATTTAGCGCTGCGTAACTGTAAAGCTGCAGCACACTTGCCACTTTTGCCAGGGTTTCAAGGCTGTCGAGCAGCAGAAAAAACAGCGCGAGAATTCCGGTAAGAACAATCGCCCGATATGGAGTTAGCAGTTTGCTGTGAATCTCACTGAGCCAGTTCGGCATCATGCGATCGCGCGCCATAGCCAGGTTTATTCTGGAGGATGCAAGGATACTGGCGTTGGCCGAAGATATGGTGGCGAGCAAACCGGCAAGAATAATTAATACAACGCCCGGATTCCCAAGCATTCGCCGGGCTGCTGCGGTTAATGGGTCGCGGACACTACCGATGGTGTCCTGAGTAAACATTCCTCCGATCACCAGAAGAATAACCACATATAGTACGGTGACAAGAGCAACTGACCCGATGAGTGCACGCGGTAAATTTTTTGACGGGTCTTTAATCTCTTCAGCCACGGCGGCAATTTTTACAAACCCCAGAAACGAGACAAACACAAGAGCTGTGGTCCCGAAAATAGGCTCGACCCCGAACGGAAAAAAGGGGCTGAAGTTAGCGGTGTCAATTTCAAATACGCCAAATGCACTAAATGCCCCAAGAATTGCAAACAGCGTTAATACGATGACTACCTGGGTCCGTCCGGACTCTTTAGCACCAATCACGTTCAGGGCCGTGAGAAGGATTCCTCCTATAAACGCGCCCCAGAATGCAGTGACGGGAAGAAATTGAGATAGATATTCACCCATTCCGTATAGGTAAAACGCAATCGCAAAGGTTAGGCTCAGCCAGATTCCGACGCCTGAAATAGCCCCAAAGGCAGGGCCGAGCGAGCGCGATACAAAGAAGTAATCACCGCCTGAGGTAGGCATGCCGGTGGCCAGTTCTGCTGCGCTTGATGCGGTGATCATACAAACGATTCCGGACAGCAGGTATGCAAAAATCGCTGCGGGGCCCGACATCTCCAGGGCAACGCCGGCCAGCAGGAAAATTCCCGCGCCAATCATTGTTCCGGCACCGATCGTCAGAGCATCCCAAAATCCAAGTTCACGTCTAAGTTCACTCATTTTAAATGGGGTATAGGTTCAACAAGAGATTCAGATAGTAAGAGTCCTCAGGGCCTACAAAAATTCTTATAAGTGAGGCCTGATTGTATGACCATCCACAGCGCAATCTCATTGTTGATCGCTCTGATGAATATTCAGATCTTAAGAAGAACATAAATTTGAAGGATATAAACAAATTCTGATGACTGACGACGAAAAAAAAGATCTGAAGCGCATCATTGATGAACAGATAGAATCAGCCCGCGAGGAGATCGAAGAGCTGAAAGAACTAACCAAACCGATATCGCTGGATGCATCTGTGGGTCGATTGTCACGCATGGATGCCATCAACAACAAGGCAATTAACGACAAGCAGCTTCGCGAGAAAAAAAGCACGCTTCAAAAACTTGAACGGGCTCAGGAGAGGGGTAAAGAAGATAAGCTCGGTACCTGCCTGAAATGTAGGAATGAGATTCCATTTGGCAGACTCAAATTTATGCCCTATACCACGCGGTGCGTATCATGTGCGGGGCGCTGATCCGGATGCACTCTTACTATTACCAACGTAAAGGCATCGAATGATTTACCTGGGCTTTGCTTTTCTGACGGCACTGTTCGAATCGCTGAAAGACCTGACCGGCAAGCTGGGTCTGGGCCATTTCAACGAATATTTTATCTCATGGGCACTCACAGTCGCTGCGCTGCCCATACTGCTGCCGTTCCTGTTCTTTATTGAAATTCCGGAGCTGAACGGCACCTTTTATAAGGCGTTACTTGCCGGCGGATCATTAAATGCCGTCTCCCTACTGCTCTATATGCGTGCGATCAGGATATCTGATTTATCGGTAACGATTCCCATGATAACGTTTACGCCGCTGTTTTTGCTGCTCACATCCCCGTTTATGGTGGGAGAATATCCGTCAACACTTGGCGTATTTGGGGTTTTGTTAATAGTATTTGGATCCTACATGCTCAACATAAACCAGAGAGGTGAAGGCTTTTGGGCGCCTTTTAAAGCGCTCGTTAAGGATCCCGGACCACGACTAATGCTCCTCGTGGCGTTTATCTGGAGCTTTACCGCAAACATTGATAAAATAGGCGTGCAGAACTCTTCGCCGGTCTTCTGGTCAATCGCCATCACCTGTTTCCTTGCAGCGGCGCTCTTTCTGCCGATGCTGATCTATTCAAAGCAAACACCGCGGCAAGTTTTAAAACAGTCGAAATATCTGATTCCTCTTGGAATATTCAACGCTCTCACACTCCTGACACAGATGGCGGCCATCAATTTTGTGTTGGTGGCGTACGTGATCTCCATCAAAAGGGGAAGCGCAATTTTGAGTGTATGCTGGGGCTATCTGTTTTTGAATGAGAAGGGAATCAGGGAGCGCCTGGTTGGAGTGATCATCATGGTAGCCGGGGTATTTTTGATTACGCTCTCCTGAGCAGGCTGTTGTACATGATACTTATCAGTTGAGCGGCCGGAGCTCTACGTGCAGATGATCGGCAGTGCCCACATGGCGAATGGTACTGAACCCCATCAACTCTAAGGAACCGCGGAGAAGTGCATTGCGAACAAAGCCTCGGTCAAAGGTTCGGATATCCACAGCCTGGACGTAACCGCTCTCCTGGCGGTAGTGGAGAGAGGATTGATTCACGGGCAGTCCCATTCTATTATAATCGTCTTCCATTCGTTCAATATCGGTGATCACAAGATCGTTATCGGCCAGCGTGACGGTAGAAACAGCCACTCTCATGATTGGATGCATCGAGCGATAAACATCCTGTACCTCAGCACTTTTCGCATGTACGCTTGACAGATAGAACACGGAGAACAGACAATAGCCGAAAACCATCGTACTTATACCGATCAACCCAATTTTCATCAGGCGCTTTTTGTTGGCCATCTTAAACGAGAGAAGAAACAGGTAGGCTAATAGCAGGCAAATGGTTGCAGTAATTCCACCAATCAAAGCCGGCCATGCAGGCATGCTATGTGTGAGATTGAGATACACAGAAAAGCGAATCAACAGAAAAAAAGGAAACACAATGAGTCCTACAATCCCGCAAAGGGCCATAACAACCCGGAATACAATCCGTTTCCATCCCGTTTTGGATTTTTGAACCGCCTGTGAGCTGCTCTCCTTTTGGAGGTTCAACAGCCATTCGATGTCTTTGTTGGTATATTTCTCCATCAGTTTTTGAACGTAAAATCACCTCTATGGTTTCGGATTGTTCAAAAATAAAAAAGCCCGTTCAGGTTTGTGAACGGGCAAATGGTTGCAAAAAGATGCGTGCAGGCTTATGAGCAGACGTTTAAATCCAATTTATCGGCAATCTCACCCCACGATACAGCGGA